>QFCH01001820.1_pt1 | contig 41925 bp, 37 predicted proteins | sample 5346071 | NCBI WGS metagenome assembly QFCH01 (sample SAMN09062255, study PRJNA434731) | Human gut metagenome, whole genome shotgun sequencing project. | isolation source: stool timepoint B chromium assembly | host: Homo sapiens | collected 2015
CAGCCGCTCCGGCTTCACAGCTTCACAGGAAACCGAATTTACCAGTGCCCGCCCGTGATAACGTCGCAATGCAGCTTCAACCACATCCACACTGCTGGAATCAATGCACAACGGCGCATCCACAACTTCTGTAACCTTTTCAATTACATCAAGCATTAACTGCCGTTCGTCCACGCCGTTCATACCTACATTAATATCCAGAATTCTGGCATGATTTTCAGTCTGAGAAACAGCCATTTCCTGAACCATATCAAAACAGTTATCTTTAAGTTCCTCTCTAAGCGCCTTTTTGCCTGTAGGATTAATCCGCTCACCGACAACTATAAACGGACCGTCCAAGGGAATTTCCACCATAGCGCGCTCTGATGTAAGAATTCGCCGTTTTGCAGGCATGGACAGATCCGTTTTCATTCCCCGAAGCCGATCCGACAAAAGGCGGATATAGGCAGGTGTAGTGCCGCAGCAGCCACCGACAATGGAAGCACCGGCCTCTACCAGCTGCTTCATATTGTCTGCAAAAGTTTCTGCATCCATGTCAAAAACCGTTTCACCGGTAATCAACTTTGGCAAACCTGCATTGGGCTTGACAACAATGGGAACAAAGGCATATTTTTTCATTTCTCTGACCAAAGGCAGCAGCTTGTCCGGACCGGTGGAACAATTAATGCCGACGGCATCTGCCCCCATATTCTGAAGTGTAATTAATGCAGTTACAGCGTCAGTTCCAAATAGCGTCCGCCCATTTTCCTCAAAAGTCATGGTCACCATCACCGGCAAATCACAAACCTCTTTTACTGCCAAAAGCGCAGCCCTGGCTTCACCGATATGCATCATTGTCTCTATGACAAAACCATCCACACCGGCCTTAACAATGGCTCTGGCCTGCTCCTTATAGCAATCCACCAATGTTTCAAAATCCACCTGACCAATGGGACGCAGCTGCTTTCCGGTCATGGTCAGATTTCCCAGAATATAACACGGATGTTCCCCGGCCGGCCTTGTAGCCGCAGCCGCCCTGGCAATTTCAACCAAAGCAAGATTCATTTCTTCAACCTTGTGTTCCAGGTGGTACGCTTCAAGTTTAAGCCGACTGGCCGCGAATGTCGGTGCATAAATAATATCACTGCCCGCGGCCACATAAGCTTTCTGGAGTTCAAGCACAATATCCCTGTTTTCAATCATCCACGCCTCGGGGCATACCCCCATAGGCATCCCCATCTTCTGAAGATTTGTCCCTGTCGCCCCGTCTAAAATTACCGGACCATTGCAAACCATTGCTCTAAAATCAAGCATTTTCTTCACCTTCCCTTCTTGCCTGCACCTGTTGATAGGTCTCAATAATTCGGCAGATCATGGCTGCCCTGTTGAAAGGCACCATAAAATAAAATCCATCCACCACATCTTCCATCTGGGTCATCAGTGCACAGGCAATTTGGATACCTGCGGCCTCACCTTCCTCCCGGGTCATTTCCGGGCGATAGCACTCAATAATCTCATCAGGAACCTGAATGCCATACACTTCATTTTTCATGAACATCGCATTGCGGTAGCTGACTAAAGGCATAATGCCACCAAAGATCTTCGTATTCACCTGAGATTTGATATAGGCCAGCCGATCGATATCTGCTCTGGAGTAGACCGGCTGGGTCAGGAAATAGGACGCACCGGCCTCTATTTTTCTGCGCATCCGCTCAATTTCATAATCCGGGTTCTTCCTTCCATAATTCAAAGCACCTCCGTAAATCAGCGGATCAGCACTAAAATAAGTTTCATTCATCTGTTTCAGATATTCCATGAAGGTGATAGAGTTAAAATCAAAAACTGAAGACACAACCTGGCGATCACCGGCCTGCACCGGATCTCCGGTCACCACAAGTAAACTGCGGATACCGCTTAAGTAAGCGCCCAAAATAGAACCGCCCATGGCGATCTGATTTCTGTCTCTGCAGGCAATATGCGGCATGACCGGTATATTCAGAAGATTTTGCACTCTGGCGCCTGTCATCATTGAATCTGCCCTCATTTTTCCCATAGGTGAATCAGAAAGGGTAATCCCATCCACAGGATATTGTTTTAAAAGCGCTGCGGCTTCCATAAGTTTATCTACACTGGCATTATGGGGTGGGTCCAGCTCCACCACAATCACCTTTTGTCCTGCGGCCATTTTTTGTGCCATCAGATTTTTTACAGGATACCCATCAAAACCAGGCATACTGCCATTGCGCTCATTTATCTCCGGTATTTTGCGCTCCGGTATTTGGGCCACATCCACCATGGACGCCAATTTACGAATATAGCCCGGTGTTGTACCACAGCATCCTCCGGTAATATTCACCCCTAGATTTGCGATTTCGCCCATTCGGTCTCCGAAGTAATCCATATTTTCCCGATAAACACTTCGATCCCGAAGCATGTCCGGATACCCTGCATTAGGTGCAGCCGTAACAATCAGGTTGCCCAAATCCAGATGTTTTAAAACCTGAAACATATGCGCCGCACCGATACCACAGTTAAATCCAACCGAATCAATGGCAGATTCGGATGCAGCAATTTCCAGAATTTTTGCCGCACTGAGTCCGGATTTAGTAAATCCGAACTTATTCAGCGCAAAGCTGGTCATCACAAAAATGTCGCTGTGATCCTTGATATACTGGGCCACTGGAATAATATATTTAAAGTCGGAAAAAGTTTCAAACATAATAATTCCGGCGCCAAGACCAATAAAGGTTTGAGCCATGAAAATATATTCATCAAGAAGCGCTTTTTCCTCTGTGGATGCATTTTCCGGAATCGGTCCGATATCTGCGGCTATAAATACTGGATGTCCGGATGCATTCACGGCCTCTCTGGCAATGTTATAACCCAGCGTCAGATTTCTGGCCACCACAGTTCTGGGATTATGACTTTCGCCCCCATAGCCGCAGCGTTTAAGAGACTCATAATTGCTGGCAAATGTATTCGTTCTGATTAAGCCCGCGCCTGCCTTAATATATTCCATATGAATCGCCCGTACAGCTAACGGCGCATCAAAATTTCCGATTTCCGAAGGTTCTCCTCTGCGGGCATAACGGTCAGCATAATAAGTCCCCATAGCCCCATCCATAATCAGACGATTACGTTTTAAATGTTCTCTAATATTCATTTTTCAATAATTCCTTTTTCCCAAAGTCTTAACAGCTGTCATCGAAGTTGTTATTTCAGCTATTATACCGTATTATGATGAAAAATCAAGTTTTTTGTAAACCCATTTCATACTTTTTTCTTTACATTTTCAACTGAATCATCTATAATGCAACTATCAATAATGAATCTGCTGGGGGAGCCGCATGGCTGAGAGAGATTTCAGACTCGACCCTTTGAACTTGATGTGGTTAGTACCACCGTAGGGAAGCAAGGTTATACATAAACTGTGGACTTATGGTTTTTTATTGGCCGGTATATGATCCGGTTTTGATATTTTGTCCGCTATTTAAGCCAGCCAGGAGCCTTCCTTCATGGGAAGGCTCTTTTTTATGTGCGTTCATCCCCTCAGTCTACCAAAAGAATGCCTGTAACCAGACAAACTGAAAGGAGAATTTTATGAAACTGACAGATATGCTTTATGATGCCGTCCAGGATATATGGGAACAATACGGTACACATCCCTTTATTACTCAACTTTCCACCGGACAGCTGCCTGTAGAAAAATTCCGTTTTTACATGATTCAGGATTATCTTTACCTGTATGAATATGCCCGTGTTTTCGCCCTTGGCGTTGTCAAGGCTAAAGATCACAGCCTGATGAGAGCCTTTTCTTCGATGGTGGAAAGCACCTTAAACGGAGAAATGAAAACCCATGAAAGCTATATGCATCGGCTTGGGATTACCGAAGATGAGCTCAACACCACCCAGATTTCCCTGATCAATTCCTCTTATACCAATTATATGCTTTCTGTTGGGCAAAATGGCGATGTCCTGGATATTCTGATTGCCATCCTCTCCTGCGCCTGGAGTTATCAGGAAATCGGCAGGCAGGCAGCCAAAGTTCCCGGCAGCATTGACCACCCGCTTTACGGTGAATGGGTGGCCTGCTACAGCGGCATGGAATATGGTCAGGTTGTAGATGAAACGCTGGAGCTTGTCAACCGGTATGGCCAGAATCTGTCACCTGACCGGGTCCGACAGCTCACCGATATATTTGTACGCTGCAGCCGATATGAGCTTTGGTTTTGGGATATGGCCTACAATATGACACTTTAACCAGGAGGACGCAATGCTTAAATTTGATCATGTCACCTTTAAATATGATGACGAAAACTTTAATATCATTGATGATCTGTCTTTTCATATAGACAAGGGGGAGTTTGTATCATTAATCGGTGTCAGCGGCTGTGGAAAAAGTACGGTTTTCCGTTTAATCAACGGACTTTTAAAACCCTGTTCAGGAAATATTTATGTGGACGGACAGTCTATCCTGGGACAAAAACATTATGCAGGTTACATGCCCCAAAAAGACCTCCTTTTTCCATGGCGAACCATTGAAAAAAATCTATGGCTGCCTATGGAACTCAATCACACATCCAAAGAAGAAAGGATTCAAAAGTCCACGGATATGCTCCGGGAAATCGGGCTGGAAAGCTACAAGGATAAATATCCTAAAGATCTTTCCGGCGGAATGCGTCAGAGAGTATCCTTTGCCCGAACACTGCTCACCGATGCCAGCCTTCTCCTTCTGGATGAACCCTTTTCTGCACTGGATTCTTTTACCCGAATGTCCATGCAGGAATGGCTGCTGAAACAATGGAACCATTTTAGACGTACCATTCTTTTTATTACCCATGATGTGGAAGAAGCCATTTTTCTGTCCAACAAAATTCTTGTGGTCACCCAGCAGCCCATCCACACGCTCGAAGTCATTGAAATTCCCGCTGGCTATCCCAGAAACCGTGAAATGCTTACCCATCCGGATATGGTACAGCTAAAAGCATATCTCATTGAGCAGCTTAGAAAGCAGGTGACCAATCTGTGAAAAAAAACCTTCCTCCAATGATTCTTGTTTTTATACTTTTAATGACCTGGCAGCTGGGTGCCATGAAAATGAATGCAGCCTACATTCTCCCTTCTCCGGTACAGATCGTAGAAAAGCTGTGGGAGCTGCGTGAACCATTATTTACGGTTCACCTTCCGGCAACAATGAGTGTTACCGCCATTGGACTTGTCATTTCCATTGGACTGGGACTGTTTCTGGCCGTTATTATGGATATAAGTCCAATTGTACGCAAGGCTTTATATCCGGTGATCATCGCGTCTCAGACCATCCCTACCACGGCCATTGCCCCCCTGTTTGTCCTCTGGTTTGGTTACAGCCTTTGGAGCAAAGTCCTTGTAACAATATTAATTACATTTTTTCCGATTACAATCACTGTATATGATGGTTTTCAGTCCACAAAACGGGAAATGGAAGAATTACTTTTAAGCTTTGGTGCCTCCAAAAAAGATATTTTTATAAAACTTAAAATACCGGCCGCACTCCCTTCTGCTTTTTCTGCAATTAAAATGGCCATTCCGCTGAGCATCATCGGCGCGGCCATCGGAGAATGGCTGGGCGCGCAAAGCGGACTTGGCTATTTCAGCCGAAGAATGATGACACAGCTGGATGGAGCCGGTGTTTTTGCCCCCATCGTTCTTTTATCTGTCGTTGCCATGGCCATTGTTGCAATCATCACCATTCTGGAAAAAATTTGCATCCGCTGGAGACGGGAGCTGTAAATGGATTGACTTTAATACGAACCTGTAAATCCGTCGTTCAAAAAGGAAAGGAATATGAAAATGAAAAAACTTAAATTTAGAAAACTGATATGTACGGCCTTAGCACTGATCATGGCTTCGGTAATGGCCGGCTGCCAGAACGGCAGTCCCGCCAATACCGAAAATTCAGACCCTACTGGAAATACAGACAAGCTTTCAGACTCAGCCAGTATTTCAAGTTCAGACAGCACGCCTGAAGCAGGAGAACTTCAGGAAATTGATGTGGTACTGGACTGGTACCCCAATGCCATTCATGCCTTTATGTATGTCGCTATAGAAAAAGGCTACTATGAACAGGAAGGGCTGAAGGTCAACATCCAGTTCCCGGCCAATGAAACTGATGCCCTCTCGCTTGTGGCCGCCGGGGAAGCAGATATCGGTGCCTACTATCAGCCGGCTATTATTACAACCCGGACCAATCAGAAGGTTCCTGTCAAATCCATCGGTGCTGTATGCCAGAAACCGCTGAATATTATCCTGTCCCTGGCTGAAGAAAATATTACCACGCCACAGGATCTGGAAGGCAAAACCATTGGCTATGCCGGCACAGATTTAAGCATTGCACTTGTCAAGTTTCTGATGGAAAATTCCGGGGTCACCTACGATGAAAGCAAACTGGTCAACGTAGGGTTTGATCTGATGTCATCCATGACGACTAAAAATGTGGATGCAACCATTGGCTGTCTTGTCAATCATGAGGTTCCCCAGATGATCGAGGAAGGTTTTGACGTCAACTACTTCCGCCTGGATGACTATGGCGTTCCTTCCTATTATGAACTTGTCTTCCTTGCCAATGACGATACAATTGCCAATGATCCCCAAATGCTGTCCGGCTTTCTTCGCGCCAGCCAAAAAGGCTTTAATGATATGAAAGCCAACCCGGATGAAGCCCTGAGTATTCTTCTGAAACACCAAAATACCGAAAACTTTCCCCTGTCTGAAACCGTGGAAAAACAAAGTATGGAAACCCTGATTCCTTTGATGGAAATGGATAATGCCCCATTTTTAAGCCAGGATCCTGACATATGGCAGGAAAACATTGACTGGCTGTACGAACAGGGACTGACCGATCAAAAGCTTCAGGTTCAGGATGTTATGGCTGATATTCAATATTAATCATTTAAGCCCCAACCTTTTCCCATCAAAATACGCCGGCCAACTGAGTCTCTGTCAGTTCACCGGCGTACTTTTTTATAATCATAGATGCTTCAATTATGACTTACACTGAACGCTGGCTATGTTCCACCATCTGCCCAGCTTCCAAAATACTTTCTGAGGAATAAGCAGGACACACATAATGCCCAAACATATGGCCACCGATAGCTTCAATGTCTCCATGCCTTTGGCCGAAGCCATGGAAAGCTCATTCATAATCAGATAATACGATGTATAGTAAATGCCCACACCAGGCACAATTGGGATAATCCCGCTTACAAGGAAAACTGTCACCGGAGCTCTTCGAATCACGGCCAGTACCCTTGCCATAAGCATAATCATCAGCGCTGATATAAAGGTTCCTGCCACAATACCTGCGCCAAGGGCAAAGCCTCTGTAAAACCCCCAGCCCACTGCACCGGTAAGACCGCCAAATCCCCACTGTTTTTTTGGAGCATTAAACAAAACACAAAACGCTGCGGTTGCAAAAAATGCCGCAATACATTCCAGACCGATTCTTATGACCACAAAAAATGCCTCCATTAGAGAAAAATTTTATACACAACGCCCACACCAATAGCCATACAGACAGCCACAATAAGTGCATCAATCATCCGGATTGTCCCTGAAAGATAATCACCGTTAAAAAAATCTCTAATCGATGTTGTAAACGGTATCCCCGGTACAAGGATAATCAGGCCGCCGATAATAATCTTGTCCATATTCAGCGCTACAGCTGCCAGGGTGCCGGCCCAGGTCATAAACATTCCCATCAGCGTGACAACCATACTGCCAAAAATAGTCTGCATCATCTTGGATATTTTTGCTCTCCCCATGAAATACTGACACACACACAGAGCTACTCCGACAAAGACCGCGGCCAGACTGTCGGGTATGCTTCCTCCAAACAGGTAGCAAAAACAGCTGCTTCCAATGGCGCAGGCTAAAATCTGGGTAGGAAGATTGGCCCCCGGCATATGGCTGATGACCTTCATCTTTGCCAACGCCTCATCCACAGTATATCGCCCCTCACAGATTTCCCGGGACAGCTGATTAATTTCCGAAACCCGTGAAAGATTTGAAGCAGCCAGAGGCACATATTTTACCTGGGTGCACCGGGTCTGATCTTTGTGATGCATGGTCACAAAAATACCGTTGGAAATGGCAAACACATCCACAGCCTCTTTATCAAAAGCCCGGCCGACCATTGTCATGGTATCCTGTACCCTGGCGATCTCTGCACCATTCATAAGCAGGTTTTCTCCCATCATGGAAATCAGATCCAGAACTTTTCTTCCTTCATCCATTTTTTATACTCCCCGCCATTTTGTCACCCATGCAGCTTTTCAATGGAATCCACATTAAACACAGGTTGAAAATCATCCGTATCACTGCACACCATGCCGCCTTTTTGTAAAAGGATATCCCGCATCACCTTTTTTACGGACAGGGCATCACTTTCATCATAGCTGATCTGATAAATGGTCTGAATATGCCGGCTGTCGATAAATTCCTGATCCAGAGGATCCACAAAACATTCCCTGGCATCCTGGAAAATCAAAGAATCATTTTCAAGAACAACCTCGACAAGATTAAGTTCATTCCAAACTTCTACCTGCTCCTGGGGCACAGCCTGAATACACAAAGAAAGTTCCTTTGCATTCATAATCTCCGGAGACATATAGTAAAATTCCAGAATCTTTTTCACATTTTTTTTAACCGTTGATACCTTTTTATTGAGTTTCACATTACCTGCAAATTTATTCTTTTTCAAAAAAATTTCCTCCCTGAACGCTTCAAAGTCATGTTTATATCATACTACAAAATCATGTGTTTTACAAATTGAAAAAACCTGATCAAAACCGAAGTTTGTAAGGCTCATCCAATGCCTTTATAAACAAAACCTAAAATCAAAACAAGAATCGTCAGGGGCACATAAATATATTTGGCGATCGTCCCAAACCAGGCCGGCAAAGGTTTTTTACGGCCTGTATCCAGCTCCGATTTAATATGCTTATATCCTAGAATGTAATAAATAGAAACAGCACCTAAAACGGCACCAAAAGGTACGATCACAATGGTAACAAAATCCATCCATGTGCCTACCCGTGCCTCCGATTCAATCAAAAGGCCAATGCCCAGCGTGATCGCAGCACATAAAAGTACAGCAATCCGTCTTTGTAAGCCAAATTTGTGCTGCCAGCTCTCAATTACCGCTTCAAACATATTCATCAGCGATGTAATGCCGGCCAACAAAACAGACAGGAAAAACAAAAATGCAAAAAAGCGTCCAAAAGGCATCTGCTTAAATACATTCGGTATGGTAATAAATAAAAGGGACGGACCGCTGTTTGGCGAAATGCCAAAGGCAAAAACAGCCGGCATTATAGCCAGAGCAGAAAGAATGGCTGCCAGTGTATCAAAACCGGCTGTCCGCATGGATGTGGACGGAATATCTGCATTTTTACCAAGATAAGAACCATAGACGATCATACCGGAACCGGTAATGGACAGTGAAAAAAATGCCTGTCCCATGGCCATAACCCAGGTATCGATCCTTCCCAGGTATTCCCACTTTGGTACAAAAAGAAATTCATAACCTTCAAAAGCATTATCCAGAAAAAAGACTCTGACCGCCAATACTGCAAATAAAACAAAAAATACAGGCATTAAAATTTTATTCACCTTTTCAATACCTTTTACCGCATTGATCAGCAAAATCAACGCTGTCATAACCACAACAAGGGTATGCCAGCCCACATTTCCAAAATTTCCGGTCATCTGCGCAAAATATTGGTCGGCGTCCGTTTGAAGGGCACTGCCGGTTAAGGCGCCAAAGACATACCGAAGTACCCAGCCGATAATAACCGAATACCCAATGGCAATCCCCAGAGATCCCAGCAAAGGAATCCACCCTAAAATAGCGCCTAATTTGCCTTTCTTTATACGTGTCCAGCAATACTCATAGGCACCCAGTGTTCCTGTCCCGCATCGCCGTCCAATGGCAAACTCTGCAGACAGTCCCACAAGCCCAAACAATATAATAAAAAACACATACGGAATTAAAAATGCCCCTCCGCCATACTGTCCCAGACGATAAGGGAACATCCATATATTTCCCAGACCAACTGCAGAGCCCACGCAAGCCAGAATAAAACCAAAAGAATTGGTAAAGCTTCCATTATGATGATTTTTCATCTCTGATCACCTCTCTTAATGTGTGCCGAAGCCTCTAATCGTCACTGCCCGGCATCATATGAGATATCATAACATAAGCATCATCATAATGGAAGCTTTTTTACATTAATTTCATTCCACTTTAAACCATCACTCAGTTTAAATCACTATGCGCTTTAAAGTGTGAATTTCATTCTTTCTTTTCTCCGGCGCTGCGCATGGCCTCTTCAATCTGTGTAAACGGACTTTGCTCCCACACCGTCGTTTCAGGGGCAATATGATGCATTAAAAAAGTTTTGGCCATCGGTACCCACTGCGCACAGGCATGAGCCTTATCCTGGCGAAATGGTTCAAAAAGGTTGCGTCCCAGAGAAAAGCCGTGATCCCCGTACTCAAATATATGAAGTTCATAGGGAACACCTTTTTCCTGAAGCTTTGCTGCCATAGCCAGTGAATTTTTTGCAGTCACCATACCGTCATCCATCGCTGCCGCCAGAAAAACAGGAACCGTATGCTCAGACACCAGTTCGGACGGACTGTATGCCTTCAGCATCTCCGCGTTGGGGTTGGCTGTGCCAAACACAGGCACATTAATATCCGGCCCCAAAACAGGGGATGGATTTTCTTTCAGATAAGCATCCTGAATGACATAATCGGCTACCGGATAAATAAGCATGGCTGTCAGCGGTTTAAAGACCGATGGATCCTCATGGAAATATTCCGAAAGCACCGGTGTATGCCATGTTGTGGCATACATCCCGCACAAATGACCGCCGGCCGAAAAACCAATCACAGAAATTTTTTCCGGATCAATAGCCCACTCGTCTGCATGTGCCCGAATTTCCAACATCGCCTTTCCCAGATCTCTGACCTGAGCCGGAAACAGCGTTTTTTCCTGTGGTGCAGATTCGGCCACACTGTATTCCAGCACAAAAGCCTGATAACCGTCTGCCGCAAACGTCATGGCCACCGGATCGCCTTCATTGCCGTGACGGGGGCAGGAGCGATATGCACCACCGGGACACACGATCACAGCCGGCTTTTTCACCGGATTTGGCATAAAAGGATCCGGCGCAGCCAAAAATGTGGTCAGCTTCACATCGTCCCGGTCTTCCCATAAATCAATTGTTTCAATAATCATTTCTGTACCTCCCTCTCGCAGGCTGTCACTTCACACTGGGCCTCAGGCAGATCGGTCGCAGCAACCCGAACCTTAATTGTTCCGGTTCCACCGGCTTTGAAAATAACCACAGCCGCACCATCATAGGCATGGCATACGTCTGTACCAATCCCATCTTCTGTGTAAGGACTGCCGCTTCCAATAGTCAAAAGTGTGGCCGGTCCGTCTAGGATTACCTTTAATTCACGTTCATCATCTGGAATACAGATACCCTTTTCATCCTGGATTTCAATATGGACATAGCACAGGTCTTCTCCATCTCCAACCAGTGTGGTTTCTTCCGGAATGAGTACGATTTTTGCAGGTGTTCCGGCTGTCACAAGACGGCCTCTGCTGATTTCTTTGCCCGCTTTATATGTAACGGCTTCGATAACCCCCATTTCATAAGGCACATCCATCGTTGCGATCAACTTTTCATAAGGCACCCGTCCCAAACTGTGTCCATTTAAAATAAACTCTGCCTCATCGCCGCAGCCATAGGCATCGACCTTAACCATTTTGCCGATCCAGGATGTATCAAAAGTCCAGCTGTCATTCACATCATGCCATCTCCAGTCTGTTCCACTGCAGGTTTCGCCGAAATGCTTCGGATGCGTCGTAAATAGATACGTGGCATCTGTGTGTCCCCATAAAATTTCTCTGAAATAAGACTGCGGACGGCGTTTTCCTGTCAGAAGAATATCGGACTGCCAGGATGTGCGCCATGGATATTCCCCCATAAAATTAAACGGTTCCTGGTCATTGGCCCAATAAGTTTTACCCACGCCGACTTCACCCAAATAATCCACAGCAGCCCATATAAAATCACCGCACACGTAAGGATATTTCAATGTTTCCTGCCAAAAGTCATAGGTTGTCAGCGCATGCGTCTCTGTTCCGATAATTATACGTTCCGGGAACAGTTCGTGATCATGACCGTAACGGGCATACAGATAGTTATAACCCACAATATCCAGAGGCGCCGCAAAATCCTTTGTTTTAACTGCCCAATTATCATTCTCGCCGCTGGCAGCATTGGCATCAAAGTTTGTTCCCATTGCCATATCTTCATCAAAAATACCGCAGATCGCCGATAAAGTACAGCGGGTCGGATCCAGAGACTTAAATTTATCATGGAGCAGCTTTGACCATTTTGCACCATTGCCTGAGCCGTCCCGCTCTCCGATCTCATTGCCCACGGAGTAAGTAATCACACAGGGATGATTTCTGTCTCTTTTTACCATGTATTCAATATCCCGTTCCCACCAGTCTTCAAAATATAAATGGTAATCCATTGGCATTTTACCCATACGCCATACATCAAAGCACTCATCTAAAAGAAGCATTCCCAGGCGGTCACAGGCTTTAAGCATAGACATTGACGGTGGATAATGACTGATACGCACCGCATTGTAACCGACTGATTTCAAAATCTTGATTTTACGTTCCTCAGCCTTTGGATATGCACATGCACCTAAAAGACCGTTATCATGATGGATACAGCCGCCTTTCATTTTAACTGTTTTTCCATTCAGCTGGAAACCATTTTCCACACTAAAGGCAATGGTACGGATACCAAAGGTATCTGTATTTTCGTCAACCATTTCGCTGCCATCGGAAACAGTCACTTTATATGTATACAAATACGGCTGATCGATATCCCACAGATTAGGATTGGCTATATCCATACGCAAATTTTCTCTCGTCTGTCCCGCGCCGGCCACGACCTCTTTAAAGGCACAGGCTACAGCATGCCCATTGGCATCCATGACACTACAGGTCAGCGTATAATTTTTCTCATCTTTCTGTGTATTTGTCAGTGTTACATCAAAATTCACACAGGCTCTGTCTTTGCTTACCTCCGGTGTCGTCACAAAAATATCCCATGGATTGACATAGGTTTTATTACCAATCCAAAGGCATACACTTCTGTAAAGGCCGCCGCCGCTGTACCAGCGTGTGGACGGCTGCCGGCTCTGTGTTATAATTTTAAGTTTATTATCCCTGCCGTCAAATCTCAGGGCATTGGTTAAATCCACCTGATAAGGCGTATAACCGTAGGGATGAATAGCCAGCAGCTGCCCGTTTAAAGCCACTTCCATATTCATATAAGCCCCGTCTACATCTAAAATCACGATTTTATCCTTCCACTGATCGACATCTTCCAAAATCTTATGGTAAACCCCCTCGCCCTCGCCAAAATAACCGTTAGCCGGTCCTCCGGCTGCGGATGCACTTCTGGGCTTTGAAATAATAAAATCATGGGGCAGATCCACAATCTGTGAATCTGGCATACCAAAAACAAAACTCATACTTTCATTGGATTCATAAAACGCCCACTTCTTATTCAGATCAATTTTTTGCATAATTCTCCTCCATTTAGTGACTTACACGCTTCCTGACCGGGATTTTGCGCCGGTCCATTGCATTTACAGTATATTTATTATATAATATCAGACAGTAAGAATCAGTGCCTTGATTCTATTTTTTTCAGAAAAGGACGGCCCAAAACCAAGTTGGCAGCACGGAGGTAACACCAAGCTTATGGACAGATATTTTAAAGAAAGCGGCCAAAAGCCCCCCCGGGCAGAGGCAACAGATCATATCCCGGAAATGTTTTTCCGCAGTGATGACGGACTTTTGCGCCAGAAAACAACGATTCCATTTTCAATGTACTATAAAATTTATGACGGCGACCAGCTGCTTCACACTATGGTTTACCCAGGCGGCATGCACTACTTTGTTCTGCCCAATGACGGCCTTGTCCACCAGCATGACCACTTTGAGCTGCTGTATGTGCTTCGCGGCGAGCTCATCAACCGAATCGAAAATGTATCCTACAAATACAAAGAAGGGGATGCCTGCCTGATGAACCGCAATATCGCCCATGCCGATCTCCCCGGCCGCAACTGTGCCGTTGTATTTTTAAACTTTTCTGACCGTTTTATCGAAAACCTGCTGAGCAATGACCTGATTTCCCAGTCCGAGGGCGTTCCCTATACAGCTGCCGGAACTGTACGTGCGTTTATTCTTGCCAATCTTCATAAAGACCAGCGTTTTTACAGAAACTATCTGGAATTTACGGAAACGCTGCAGATCCTTCAAAAACCCGATCCTTCAGAAGCCGAACTTTTAATCGATCAGATTCAGCAGGAATTATTGGATCAGGCCCCAGGCTGCTCCTATATGATTCAGGGATTGATCAGCCGACTGATTTATGTTCTGGAAACCAATTATCATATTAACTTCATGCAGCTGGATTCCAGCAATGAAGAATTCTTATTTGCCCGTATTACCAATTATCTCAAAGAAAGTCATGGGCTGATTTCCAGAAATCAGCTTTCCGCAGCCCTGAATTATAATTCAGAATATCTGAATCAAATCGTACGCAAAAGAACCGGAAGCAGCCTGATGCACCTGGCCAGAACCTACCGTCTGGAATATGCTCAGGATCTTCTTTTAAATACCCATGACAGTATCGCAGAAATCATTGCCAAGCTGGGGTTTGTCAGCAGTTCCCACTTTTATAACTTTTTCCGCAGGGAAACCGGTATGTCCCCGGCCCAGTTCAGACAGCATCATCCTTCATCCATTTATTATGAAGGTGACCGGCCCGCAAAACATTAATCAATATATAAAATACGCCCAGAACATAAGCCTGATCACTTATGCTCTGGGCGTATTTTATCCCTGCATGTCCTTCCTTATACCACAATATTCATAGTAAAGTTCCACTATGGCATCTGGATTGTTACAAACCCAGCCTGATTGGAATACTCCAACGGATAAAATGTCGGATGTTCATGATAAGACGTATTCGGACAGTGAAGCACTAACCTGTAAATTCCATCAAAACCTTTAAAAATCATACCATGACCGCCGTCTTTTTCAAAAAGTAAATGATGATCGACTACCCAATGTCCGTCGATATCATCATTATCCGAATGAGCCAGTGCCTGCATATAGCCCCCTTCCCCGAAAGAAGACCACAACATATGCAGCCGCCCATCCTCGGTTCGAAGCATAAAAGGACCATCTGTGACATAGCCTGTCGGCATGTTCTCATACCATCCCCCTACCATTTTTGCCCACGGAGCTTCAGATGCACAAAATAAGATTTCCGGCGAGCCATCCGGGCCGCTGAGATCGGATTTAAGCCTTATCGCACATACCTGTCCATCACCGATCTGAGTCCATTCATGACAAAAAACCATATAAGGTATACCGTCTGGAGACAGATAAAAAGTGCCGTCCAGGCTGGACCAGTCTTCCGGCGTAATTATGTCTGCACCAAAAGCTTTAAAAGGGCCGCAGGGGGCATCTGCCCTTAAAATCCCGGTTCCTTTTTTCCCGTCAGGCCCTTCCATCGTCATAAACATATAAAATTTTTCTTTATATATATGAACCTCCGGCGCCCAGAAATGCCGGTCTGCCCAGAAATTTTCCGGCCTGTGAAAAACCTCCGCAGGTTCTGTCCATAGCTCCAGATCCTCACTGATATAGACATCTACCCCCACTGCGTGATCTCCCCAACATGTATGACTTCTTGTGCCATACATATAATACCTTCCCTGGTAAGGTAAAATAAAAGGATCCCTGATAATAATATCCTGTGTTTTCAAGCATATACCTACCTTTCCGAAAAAACATGTCAAAAGATACATCTTCTCATATGTCTATTTGACATATTTTAAACCTCACTCCTTTACGCCGCCAAGCATGATTCCTTTAACAAAGAATCTCTGGAAAAACGGATAGGCAATCAATATCGGTAAAATACCGACCACAGCAATTGCCATTCTGGCTGTAGTCGTCGGCAATACCGAAGCATTAACACCAGCCCCCAGCGTTGATGCATTTTGAGCCAGGAAATTAATGTTTTCGTTGATTTTATTCAAAACAAGCTGGATCGTAAACAAATGACTGCCTCCACGATCGGTCAGATAATAAAGGCCGTTTGTCCAGTCATTCCAGTAAATAATTCCCGTCATTAATCCGATGGTCGCGACAATGGGCAGCGACAGCGGCATCACAATTTTTGCAAAAATCTTAATTTCGCCTGCACCGTCAATCCGGGCCGCCTCCAGAAGACTTTCCGGAATACTGAATTTAAAATAGTTTTTAACAAGCATCACGTTAAAAGCGCTCATTAACAAGTTTGGGAGGACAAGCGCCCAAAATGTATCACGAATACTGAAATATCTGGTCCATACATAATAGGATGTTACAATACCGCCGTTAAAAAGCATGGTAAACACACACAAAAAATTTAATAATTTCATTCCAGGATAATCGGTATGCGATACGCCATAGGCAAACAGACATACCACAAGTAAGCTTAAAACCGTTCCCACAATTGTGACCAGAAATGTCATCAGATAAGCCTGTCCAATGGTTTCCCATTGATTGGCAATATAGCTGTACGCATCAAGACTCCATTTCTCCGGGAAAAATGAAAAGCCGTTAGAAGTCGCCCAGGCACTGTCTGTAAATGAAGCTACAATCATCAAAATAAATGGAAGCAGTGCAGCAATGGCAAAGAAAAGCATGACGACGTGAGCGATTATCTGTACAACGGTTCTTTCTTTTAATTTCATCGTTATACCCTCCTTTAAAATAATGCACTGTCCCGATTCGTTTTACGGGCAATAAAGTTGGTAATCATAACCAGTACAAAACCTACAATAGACTGGAATACACTGGCAGCCGATGACATACCGTAGTCACTCTTTTTCATCAGTGCATTGTATACATAAACATCAATGGTCTGCGTGGTCTCATATAAAGCGCCAGAATTTCTGGGCACCTGATAAAACAGACCAAAATCAGATGCAAAAATACGGCCCACAGCCAGAATTAAAAGGGTTATAATGGTAGGTTTCAAAAGCGGCAGCGTAATTTTTCTGATCTGCTGCCATTTCGTGGCGCCGTCAATCGTCGCAGCCTCGTAATACTCCGGACTGATGCTGACAATACTGGAAAGATAAATAATCATCTGGTAACCGACACCTTTCCATATATTCACCAGAACAAGGATCACCGGCCAATATTGTTTCTCGCTATACCAGTTTACAGGTTCAAATCCCAGAGGCTCCAGAATAAAATTATTGATCATACCGGTATCTGAAGCAAGTAATGCATAGAACAGATAGCTGGCAACAACCCAGCTCATAAGATATGGCAGCAAAATCACACTCTGATAAATTTTGGAAGCTGTTCGGCTGCGGATTTCATTAAGCAATATAGCAACTGCAATAGAAATCACAGTTCCCAGAATAATAAAGACCACATTATAGCAAACCGTATTTCTTATGATTGTAAATGCTGTACTGGATTTAAACAGAAATTCAAAATTATCAAAGCCGCACCATGGGCTGCCGAAAATCCCCTTGGCAAAATTTAATTTTTTAAATGCAATAACAACGCCAAACATCGGCAGATAGTTATTGCAAATCATGTAAATAAGCCCCGGAACGGTCATTAAATATACCGGCCACATCCGTTTCCAGTTATATTTACGCTTTGCCGGACGTGTTTTTAACTTTTTAGGCAGGCTGTCATCTTTCTGTGGGACAGCCGTTTGTGCAGATGTTGATTGTACTGCCATAAACATTTCCTCCGTTCTCTCTTTGATGATACAGGATTTTTGAAAAACCCCCACAAAAATGCCCGGGCGGCATTCGGGATCAGGCCTGATCCTTAACCGCCGCCCGTTTAATATAAGATTTATTCATAATCCTCGATGCGCCATTCGTCCTTCCAGTCCAAATACGCCATCTTTCCGTCAAAACGGAACGGCAGCCATACATAATCTGCAATTGCCGTATGATTCAGATTTTGAGCCTCCCCGTCAAAATCCGGTTTTGGACTATCAGGATTAAACATGGCTTCAAATAATTTTGCAACATCTTCATATTTAGAATCCATCATCTGAGGCAGCCAACGGTCAGCCAGCGCAATGTAGAGGTCCTTTTTTCCCGGAACCTTAAACACGGAACAGATCTGTGAATGGAAGGATGTATGAGACGGATCATCAACATGCGGATTTCCAAGAACTTCAAAAGGTCCATGATAGCATTTGGAACAGGCAATCTCTGACGGATTGGGGAAATATCCGGTTGTTCCGGATGTCACAATATAGTGGAGCCCTTTTCTGTAAAAATGTGCCGGGGCCTCACGTACGTAAGGCGGATACGGCTGTGGAAAATGGGTGGAATAATAGCCCGTTACGTCTGTATAATCATCGGTCAGATCCGCACAAATCAGTTCACTGTGGACACGTTCAAAATAATAATAGCCTTTGCCGTCTACTGGATCCACCACCAGATCAAAATCTCCTGCACTCATATGTAATGGTTTAAGCCCTGTGCGCACCATTGTATAAGGTCCTAAAATATGATCTGCTGTTAAAATGGTTTCTGACTGAGTCTCGTCTTTATGCATGATTTTAAGCCAGCATACATATTTTTTTGTGTCCTTATTATAAATAATATGCGGTCTGTCCATCTGGGCGGACGGATGCAGCGGAGAATGTTCATCTTCCAGATCCGGAGGAATAATAATGCCTTCATCCTTCCAGTTATACAGATCTTTAGAAGAATAACATTTGACGCCCCAGTGCCATATATTGTTTTCACCGGTTGTTTTTTCCTTATTTTCTCCATACCAGTAATAGGTATCATCCACATAAATGATTGAACCACCATGTGCCTGAATTCTTTTTCCTTCTGTGTCCAGCCAAACCTGTCCGGGACGAATCGATGTGTAAGTCATTTTAATATTTCCTCCTATTTTTCTGCAGTCTCATCTGCCGTTGTTTCAACTGCTGCTGTTTCAGCTGCACCGGCATCATCTTTTAATGTTGAAGAAGTCACAGGCTCATGGGTTGCAAGCCATTCATCAAACTGTCTCTGATTTTCTTCAATAATCTCGTTAATTCCTGCGGCTTCAAGCGCAGCTAAAAATTCGGGAATCTCTGTCTCCGGATCAATGGCCCCTGCAGTTACAATAGGTGCATACTGAGAAATGACAGACTGTACGGCTGCATACTGGGACTGAACACTGTCTGTTACAAAACAGTATCCCATAGCAGGGCTTACAAGTGTGATACTGTCATTAAACTCACGCAGAGCCTGATTCAGTTCCAGCGGTGAAGGCGACATTACCGGCCAGGAGAGACGGTTTCCATAAATGCCAGCGGCCTGATAATAAGGAACAGAACTCGAATCCAATCCATCCGGATACTTAATAACTCTGTCGCCATATTCATTTTCCTCTACAACCTCATAGCTGACGCCTTCAATACCAAACTGAAGCAACGTATCCAGGTCATTATCGCCATAAAGCATATTTAAAAACTGGAAGGTTTTTTCAGGATTTTCACATGTAATTGGAATACTCCAGAGAATATTCTGGAATCTGGCACCTACAATATAAGGCGGTACAATATGAATCGCAATCATCTCATAGCCAGTACCTGCCGTATAAGATTCTTCGAGTCCCGGTGTTGTCCAGTTCATCTGCCCCAGATAATTACCGCCTTTAACCAGTGTTTCTGTTGAATCTGTATTGCTTGCCGCATCCGGTGCAATATATCCGGCCTGTGCCCAGCGGTACATGCGTTGTGCATATTCTTTGTATTCTTCTGTTGCAAATTCATTGACAATGGTTGTGTCATCAGACCAATCCGAATCATTCTGATCAAACAGCAAAATACCGGAGGCATTTGTAGCACCCAGCGTATCCACAGGATACATAACCGTACTGAACAAATCCGTGTTATTCGTAATATTAGAAATCATATAAAAGCTGTCACCTTCACCGGCCTTAATGGTTGCAAACATTTCCTCCAGCTCATCATAGGTATACATTTTATCAGGATCAATGGTAATTCCATACTTGTCAAAAATATCTTTTCTGCCTACAAAGCCATAGGACTCACCTTGAATATATGCGTTGGGAATACCATACAAAACATTATCATAATAGCCGCCGCCTTCGACAGCAACACCGCATGTATTTTTAATATCCTCACCATATTGTGCATATAAATCATCCAGTGGAATAATGGAGCCATTATTCACCAGGCTGCTGACACCGCTTCCCACAGAAACGATCAGATCCAGTTTTTCACCGCTGGAAATCATCAGATTTTGTTCACTGGCCAGATTGGCAAAATCGATAGGTTCAAAGGTAACGGTCACACCGATCTCAGGTTCTGTAATCGCATTAATCGCTGCCTCCACATCTGCCATACCTGCGGGTACGCTTCCCGTCAGATTGGGCCAGGACATGACGACATTATATGTTTCACCGTTATCACCATTTTCTTTGCTCTCTGTGCTGTCTGTGTTTGCTCCGGACTTTCCTGCATCGGTCTGTTCCCCTGTATCCTGATTTTGGTTATCTGCAGTTTTATTGGAACCGGCTCCAGAGCCGGAGCATCCGGCCAGACATGTGACCCCCATAACACCTGCCATCAATAATGCTGTAAATCTTGATTTCATTTTCCTACCTCCCAAAAAATTTTTATTATGATGCGTTTTGTTTGACCAATCCGTCATCTTGTATAACGTAATTAAAGAATATCACTTTTTTTTGTGCAATTCTATTCTGTAATTAAACTTTAAAGTTCGTTTTTGGAACTTCTTTAATTTTTTTGAGTTTCAAATACGGAAAGTATGATAAAATATGACATAAATTAAAGTGAAGTGAATTTTACAAATCCATATCAAAAGTCAGGAAATCTATATAACGAAATCGAGGTGTTCTCTGTGAGCCATACCAACTCTATCACAACAAAGATTGTTTATATCCTGGTGATTATTATTCTGCCTTTAAATATCATCAGCATTTTCAGTGCAAAAAAATCTCAGGAAGTCATTATTGATCAGGCAACCGCCTCGGTTCATACAATAATGAACAACAGTATGATTTATCTGGACACCCAGATTACAGAATCCACCAATTATCTTTATAACCTGGTGATCAATGATCCCTATGGCATTACCCTTTGCCGCCAAAATGGCAGCAGTGATTATTACAATGCCAAATACTATATCGCCAAAAAGCTTCAGGAAGACCTGGCACGGCAAAATTCATCGGATATTTATTTTACATATTCCCCGATTCTGGATGACATACTGATCTGCAAAAATACAGGTTTTACCTTTCAGAGATCGGATCTGGCCAGTCAGCTTTCTGACCCTGACCTTTTGAAAAATTATGCCAGCTGGAAACTTTTTTACTTTGACGGCCGCCAGTGGCTGCTTCACGCTTCGGCTACAAACGGAATGTACATTGGCAGTATGATCTGCATCGATGACGTTATATCTGACATAGAAAGCAGCCTGACGTATAAAAATATCCAAATTGCAGCCACGGATACCCGGAATATGTCCCAAATTCAAAATACAGACAACGGAAAACTTCGCGTAACTGCGAATACCAATCATGCCCCCCTTTACATTCACACACACCTTGACCGCTCGGAAATTATTCGCACCCTTCCGTTTTTTGAGCGCGCAGGCTTTTTAATTACCCTCCTTTACCTGATGCTTATTCCGGTTTTATTTATCATTTTAAACCGGATTCTTTTAAAACCTCTGCGGAAAATTACGACCGCCCTTGGAAAACTGCGCGCCGGGGATCAGGATTATCGAATCGGCAGCCACCACAAATATGCCAGAGAATTTATAACAATTAATGAAACCTTTAATACAATGGCCGACAATATTAAACGGCTGAAAATTGAAAAATATGAAGCCCGGCTTTGGCGCCAGAAAATGGAGCTTCGCAACCTGCAGCTGCAGATCCGCCCCCATTTTCTCCTGAATACCTTTAACCTGATGTATTCTCTGTCTCAGATGGATGACCGCGAAAACCTGGAAAATACAATTTTGTATATGGCTGATTATTTTCGCTATATTTTCCGCAGCAATCAGGATCTGGAAAGCTTTTCTCTGGAACTGAATCTGATCAAAAATTATCTGGAAGTTGCAAAGCTTCGATATCCTGACGGCTTTACCATTGCGTATGATATTTCTCAAGAAGCCCTGGAAGTGCACATTCCGCCGCTGCTTATCCACAATTACGTGGAAAATATTATTCGTCATGCACTGCATAGCCAGTCGGTTGTCCACATATACCTTAAGGCCCAGGTTAAGGATCAGACCGCCCAATTTATCATTGCCGATGACGGTCCGGGCATGGATCCGGAGATCGCCGAAAAAATCAACACAGAAACTTTAGATCTTCCCGATAGTCATGCCCATATCGGCCTGGTGAATTCTTATCAGCGTATTAAATTTTTCCTGGGCAGCGATGCCACGCTTCGGGTTAAAACCGCCCCCGGACAGGGGTGTGAGATTATTATCCGATTTCACATTCACAGTGAAAGCAGCGACATACTAAAATCAGAAAACGAAAACACTAAAGTATAAAAAACAGAATTGGAGTTATTAAGCTATGAATTTACTGATCGTTAATGATGAACCTATTACAACCAAGATGATTCGTGAAAAGGTAGACTGGACGGCCCTGGGGATCAGCCAGGTTCTTTGTGCGTACAGTGCCGCTCAGGCTCAGGAGATTTTCGAAAATGAAGACGTGGATATTTTATTATGTGATATCGAAATGCCCGGTGAAGATGGTATTGAACTGATTCGCTGGATTAAAGGACGGACACTGGACTGTGATTGTATCTTTCTCACATGCCATGCAGATTTTAAATATGCCCAGGAAGCCATTAAGCTTGGTGTCATGGATTATCTCCTATTGCCTGCCCGTTATGAAGAAATTGCAAAATCGGTTTCAAAGGCAATCCAAAGACGCCAGGAACGTCACAGCCACGAAGAAATTTATAAATACGGCCAAAAATGGCTGGATACACAGACAGAGGAATTGAATAAAAAAAATGGTTACCGCTGTACCGGAGACGAATTGGTGGCAGCCTGTGTGGCTTACATCCAAAACAATCTGTCATCCATGGAATTGTCTGTAAATTCACTGGCAGCTCAGTTTTATATGAATCGGGTTTATCTGAATCGAATTTTTAAAAAGACCCAGCATGTTTCCATCAGTCAGTATATTATTAATGAGCGAATGAAACTGGCGTCCCAGCTTTTAAAAAAGCCTTCTCTGACCCTGAATGCGGTCTCGGAAGGCGTTGGTTATAACAGTTACTCATATTTTGTATCAGCATTTAAAAAATTTTATGGCTGTACCCCATCCCAGTACAGAAAAGATCATCAATCCTCATGAACATTCATCAAATTTACCTGGCCTCCGGCTTTTTCCAGATGTATTTTTAAAATTCTTGCCCGGCGTTCATCTGATGTTTTCAGCAGAGGCATTGAGATACCGCATTTAGCTCGAAACAACTGATGATGGAGTTCACTGTCGGAAACATTTTTAAATTCCGCCTCAAGCTCACAACGAATCACAATCGTAATCTTACGCAATGCTTCTTCGCTGTTTATGCCTGTGAGAATTAGTCTGAATATAGGCTTTTTCGCCTGGTCATCCGGTGGGGTATTCATCATTGCCAAAAGTTTTTTCCGTTTCATTTCCTTAACGAATGCACGAATATCAAATACGCCGGGCGTTTGCATGTTTTTCCTGACCAGGGGGACTGGCATTCTCCAGTTTGAGAGATCAAACATTTCGGAATAGTCGGGAAGATTGACAATATATTTGGTCCATCCGGAAATCATCACCAGGCCCTGCCCTGTTTTCATGGCCCCAAGCTGGGTGGGGGTAATTAAAGGTTCCGTATGAAAACTGCCGTCCTGACAGACACTGCGCTGTCCACATTTTTTCGACAGTTCCTCAAGGGTTCCCCAGTGGGTCGTGCGAAAGGCCAGAATAATATCTGCATTGGACGTAATGGTCTGCGCGCCTTCTTCTCCATAAATATCAGACAGCTGGCTCATGTTCTGTAAAAACAGATGACACCGGATATTTCTGGAACGGGATGCACTCATAAGATATGCCAGGTTGGGAACTGCCTTTCCAATATTTCCCAACTCCTCTAAAATGACATTAAAACGAACAGGCAGACGGCCATTAAAGTTTTTTTGAGCCAAATGAATGTAATGTAGGGTAATCTGGGACATAAATACCCCGGCCAGTTCATTAAATACCGGCGTTTCATCGGGAAGAATCACATAAATAGCAACCGGCTTTTGACCTGTATGCCCATAAATATTGATCTGGTCATTTCCCAGCGTTTTAAGCATTTCCGCACTGCGCACAAATTTGGAAATTCCCATAAAAAAAGTACTGCGAATTCCCCCTTTTGTATCATTGGCAGTGGTCACATAGCTTTTAAGCATCATGCCCCCAATAGAATCCCGGGGCAGTTCATCAATCAGTAGCTTTAAATAAGTTCCTTGCCCCAAAGTTTCTTCCCCCTGGGAAATCATATGGAAAACACTGGCAATATGAACCTCTTCAGGCCTGGCATTTTCGAAAAGCAGGTAACATGCACCTGCGAATAAATCTCTGGCCTGGCAGGGCCAAAACGGATCATTATTACCCACAATCGGATAGAGGGAGGCCGCCAGGTCATCGATCATCTGACATGCCTGTTCCCGTTCTGACGGATCCTGGGATGTATACAGACGATAGGGTTCCATTAAAGGATTCCAGCACATGGAGGCCGCCATATCTCTGAAATTCAAAACATACCATTCATAAGTATCCCCAAGATAACATGCCGTCTGATTATAAATCTCCCCTTTAGGATCTACAACTGCAAAGCTCTCCCCGGATTCAATTAACATTCTGGTCGTTGGGATGCTGCATCTTCTGCTTTTTCCGGCTCCGGAAACGCCAAAATTCATAAAATGCCCTTCTCCGCCATAAATCCATGACTGCTGACTGGCGTGGTAAAGGACTGGACCGCCAATAGAATCTCCGACCAAAGGGCAGGCTTTCTCAGTAAGCACCTTTTTAATCTCCCGTTCATTTGCCCATTTTTCGTTTTTCATCCTTTTCTCTCCTTTCAATTTTTTCCAGAGTACTTCTATGAATCACAGGCACAAAATCCGTAAAATCTGCCATTTTAACAAGTTCCCGGCAAAGGGCTTTGACCTGAATTCCGTTTTGAATCTCCAGCCGTTTTGCCAGATGACACAACAACGGGCTCATATCCTCTGAATTTTCCAGCACGATCCCGCAGCCGCTCAGCCGAGTGATGATCATCTGAGCAATTTCCTGTGTCGTATACGTCATTGGCGGTAAAATCCTAAGATCCAAAAATTTCATCTGAAGCTTTCGGATCAGCAGACCTAAATTTCCTGTAACTTCAAAGGGCACGAAAAAAATAAACGTTGCCGTATCAGCAATTTGGGCCATTCTCTTCATAAAATAATCGATGTTATCCTTATTTCCCTGTGTCTCAAAAGCACTGAGATCCATGGCCACAAGACCATCAAAGGCATTGGTGTAAACAGCCTGCGCTTCAATATCCTCAAAAACAAATTTCATGTTTTTCAATGTACCGTCCAGGTGATATTCCAGATATTCATCCATGTTGGAAAAGGTCTTAAGATGATTTCTCCGAAAAATATCGGCCATATATGCCACACAGCTGGTCTGACCATTCCCGCGTTCCAGGGGAATCACCCAGTGGGGGAGTTTGGCCATGCCTCTTGCATAAATTTGTCTGATCTTGCAAAGGTTCTCACATTCCTTTTTCAGTTCGCCAAAGCCAATTAAATTAAAAATTTCGCTGCTCATGATTGACCCTCCTCTGTGTTACCAGATAAATCCATAACTGTATCCTGGGTTTTAAAAATAAACCCACCATGGCTCCCTTGAAGATCATCCATAAAATTCATAGACAGATCATGGCTTTCATACATTGGATCTCCGATTTGATCGATAATTCCGTATCGCACCCCTTCCTGGGCATTCATCCAAAAATCTCTTTCCATATCTTTTAAAACCTTCTTTACCGGCTGTCCGCAAACCTGTGCCATCATCTCCGCCTGCCGTTTCTTCACCTGCTGAATATGTTGGGCAACAACGGAAATATCCGTGGCCTGTCCAGAAACGCCGCCTAAAGGCTGATGAATCATCATCTCAGCCGAAGGGGTGGCATAGCGCAGTCCTTTGGTTCCTCCAGCCAGCAAAAAAGCACCCATGGAAGCCGCCATGCCTGTGGCAATGGTAGCCACAGGAGAATGTACGCCAAATTTCATAGCATCATAGATGGCCATGCCGCCGCTGACACTGCCGCCGGGACTGTTAATATACATATAAATTGTCTCATGAGATTGGGCATCCAAATAATAAAGCTTGGCCAAAATAAGATCCGCCATCTGATCGTTAATCTCACCGGTCAGGCGGATTACCCTGTTTTTAAATTCATAATCATTTAAATTCATTAAATACTCACGTTCTCCGGATGTGGATAAAAACTGAGGGATCATCATATCTATTCCTCCAATCAAACAAAAATGCTTTATACACCGCAGGTTTTCTGCTGTGTATAAAGCATAACACAAGGGAAATGAATTATTTTTTTTACGATTTCCCGGAAAAATCTTTAATCCCCTTTCCGGTATATTGAAGCACAATCCGATTTTCCGGCCGAACATCGGTTAAATACAGAACAATTAAAAATACCCACTCCAACGGTTTCATCACAATATAAATTAAATCCGCAATCCATCTGGATCTGATGATTCGAGCAAGCGGGAATCCGTATTGATCATAAAATTCCCGGACAATTCTGTGAAATTTGGGGGTTTTTTCTTCTAAAATCTGCTCAAAAGCATTGGCAATGCATAGCTGTCGGTTCACCGTTACTTTATGCCCATGTCGAATCCCCAGCCTTAAGGGGTGCACAAGCGCTGGATGTCCACCTGCGGCAACTGTACATAGATAATGTTCATCATAGTAAATATTTTGCGGCGGAATCTTTTGAGACAGCTTCCATCCGCCGGTTTCGATCCACGCTTTGACTGGAGCATCCGGTGCCTGACCGGCCAGCATAAGAAGCATCATCAAAATTCCCAGCAGCGGCCACATCAAAATAAAAGCTGCAATTGGCCACACCCAGGCATGCCCAAGAATACGATTCAGACCATTCAGCAAAGAAATTTGGCCAATCTTTCTTAAATGAGACTGTGTTTTAGACCATTGATTCCATGCAAAAATCCGGGACATCACTGTCCTTGCAGTTATAAGAATACAGTTAAGGGGTAGAAGAAGGAGCATAAAATCCAGTCCATCTGTGATCTGACCGCTTATTTGTATACCCCATACAATACTCTCTCCTGTTCCCAGATACATCGCCGCCATACTGGCTGCCATCAGCAGCGGCGGCATTTTATCGAAGGGAATAAAATTTACAATCACATAGCCTGCTGCAGCAATCAAAGCAATGGCTCCCACAGTCAGTACAGCAGATGTCGATATGGGTGTATGACGCTCACTGTTGGCCAGAACCTCATCCCAGTCCGCAGAAAAAATCACAGATTTTATAAAAGACAGATACAGCACACTAAATAAAATGCCGATCCCCACTGTCATAAAATCGATGACCGCCCATCTCATAGGTTCACGCTCATATACCCTCACGCCTGCAAATGCAAAAATCTGAACCAGAGTTATCACAAAAGGCCCAATAACAAAAAGCAGCAGCAGAAATATTCCAATCACATACCCTATAAATGTCAAGTATCTTTACGCCTCCTGATCACTTTTACTTCTGTATTCCAACAGGTCGCCAGGCTGACAGTCCAGGGCTTCACACAGTCTGGTCAGCGTAGAAATCTTCAGAGCCTTGGCGCGGCCGTTTTTCAGAACAGATATATTTGCAATGGTAATGCCCACACGCTGCGCCAATTCTGTGACACTCATCTTCCGTTTTGCCAGCATGACATCAATATTAAAAATAATTTCTCCGTTCAGATTTTCATTTTCCATGTTCAAATCTCCTTATATGGTCAGGTCACTTTGCTCCTGCAGCAGCGCCGCCTTTAACACCAGATGGGACAAAACAGCTGCCGCCACGGCAACGGCTGACCCGAAAAAAACAACAATCAGAGATATCAGCACAATACCAGGATGATTCATCTCTAAAAGCAGCAAAACAATATTGCCCACAAAGAAAAATAAAGTATCGCCTGCAGCAAGCAATGAAATCCACTTAAACAGCGTTGCATTTGATCTGGAAAATGATTGATCGCTTCCAATATTTGACGCAATCTGCCATGCCAGCACCAGGGCACTATAGCAGGGCAGGGCAGTTATCCATATAAAAATTATCCATGGTTCATAACATGCGCCATATTCCGGATACCGCAGTGCCAAAGCCTGGCCAAACATGGGAATCAGCAGAATATAAACAAATAATCCACACACACCAATACCTGTAATGATCACTTTCAGCCACAAAGCAAGTGTTCTTTGCTTCATACAAAACCTCCTTTTTAAATATCAACACCGAGTTTTGTATATATTATATGTCAAAATTTATTATAAATCAATCTTTTTTTATTATTTTTCAATTATTATTTATTGTAAGTCGATAAATCATCAAAATTTATTACAACTCTCCCTCCAGTATCGCTGTTGCCCAGTTTTATATTTCCCGAATGTGCTCTGATCACCTGATGTGCAAACCACAAACCAAGACCATGATGCCCGTCGGCACTCCTGGAAGTATCATCCCGCCATAACCGTTCTGTGCCATGCACAAGGGCAGCCTTGCTAAATCCCGCCCCTTCATCACACACTGTAATCTGCCATCCATTAGGAATCATACAGCCGGCAATTGCCACTGTTTTGCCTGCAGGCGTATGCTCTACCGCATTTTGTACCACATTACCAATGGCACGGAGCAAACGCACTTTCTGAATTCTTGCGCTGCCCCGGAGATTGTTGTGAATTTTTAAGCTTACATTCTTACTGTCCGAAACACTTTGGGCATGACGGCATAACGTTTCAAAAAAATCGGACAGGCCGACAGACGCAAAGGCCTCATCCGCGCCTGCGGATGCTTCCAGCAAACTGGATACATATTGTTTTGCCCGATCATTACTGGATACAATGGTTTCAGCCATTTTTCGTGCCGATTCAGGCAATGCTTCCTCAAGAAGCAGCTCCGCATTACCGCCAATCAGTGTCAGAGGGCTTTTCAGATCATGAGCCAATGCCGCAATTTCCGATTCCCGAGCCTGCTGCGATGACCACTGCTGAGCCAGAGAATGATATAAGGCACTGCGCATATCATCCATTGCCTCAAGGGCCTGATCATATTCCTTAATCCCGGCATAGGGAATATCAAAATCCAGTTTCTGGGCCCCTACCTTTTCACTGACCTGACCAAATAATTTCAACTTATCCGCAAGACGGCGGCGCAGCCACAGTGTCTTAAAAACGACGCATAAAATACAGGCTACTGCCAGAGTTGCGCCCCACAGATAATCAAATGGAGGCAGTATCTTTCTTAAAGTCGGATTGACAAACGCCTTTCTGAAATACCAGCGCAATATCAATATAGAGCCATCCTTATATACGTATCTGCAAATATGGACATCATCTGGTTCACGATCAAAGTAAACAATTAATGATTTTATCTTTCCCCCGGATACATTACTTTCCGCGACCTGCCCATCAGGTGTCATCAAAACATATTCAGGCAAAAAATCGTCACCCGGAGGTACAAAGGTGTCCTGCATTTGGGCAAGCAGCGCCTCAGTCTGCTGATTACTTACATATCCCGGGTAAACCATATGATTGTTCTGAAGCAGAGTTACCCCAAACAGCCATACCCCGCAGCATAAAAGCATCCAGCCCAGTATAGAAACAGCAAACCTGAAAAGTACAAAAGACAGGCTTACCGACCGCTGTCTTTTCGCCATTTATACCCCACCCCCCAAACCGTTTCTATGGGACTTACACTCTGGGCTTTTAACTTTCCCCGGATGTTTTTTATATGCTCCGCAATCGCCGAAGCATCCCCTTCTGCATCAAAGCCAAAAACCGCTTCATACAGCTGTTCCTTTGTAAATACCTGTCCAGTATGCAGCGCCAGAAATTCACAGATCGCATACTCCCCTTTAGTCAAAGGCAGTCTGTGCCCATTAACCTGTGCCGTTTTGCCCTGCATATCGAAACGTACACCGCTGCGCACAAGCGTATGCACCGGCTGGCGAACCTGACGTCTTAAATGGGCATTTACCCGGGCCCGCAATTCAGCAATACTAAAAGGTTTCTTAATATAATCATCTGCCCCCAGACCAAATCCCTGTACCAGTGCTGCCTCCTCCGTTTTAGCCGTCAAAAATAAAATCGGACAGTCCACCTCAGACCGAATACGGCGGCATACGGAAAAGCCATCCTCGCCAGGCATCATCACATCCAACAGCACAAGATCGTATTGGCGGCACGACTCCGGACTCAGTGTAATACCATCATTTTTCCGGTCCACCGCATGCCCGTCCTTCCTTAAGGCCGCACAAACCAGGTTCAGCATATCCGGATCATCATCAATCACTAATATTTTAGACATGGTCATACCTCTATTCTTCAAACATTAAACCAGTTTTACAATATTTACATTGTGCAATCATTATACCATAGTCTTTCTGCGCTGTCAGTCTGTGCTGTGCTTTCCATCCAGCCAGATTAATATAAAGACAGAAAAGCAGCCGCACAAAATCAAAACAATACCGCTTGCAATCCTATTCCTAATGGTTGTTTCATAGTAGCCACAGGCCCCGAGAACTGCAGATATGGGGTATATCGTTCGCAATGTATTAGACATACTCATAAATATCCCTGTAAATGAATATATCTCTGCAAGCACCAGAGCCAGCCAGTAACTTTTCTTCGTATAAGAGATAATGGCCACAATGGGAGAAACAGCCAGAAACGTCCCGATCCCTTCAAGGACATAGGTTTTTCCAAAATCCCACACCATTTTTACCGATAAATCCCCAAAATGTATGACAGCCTCCGTAAAAAATGTAATTACAAAAAGCAGCATATAAATCATAATACTGAAAATTAACATCACACATAATTTTACGGCTGTCAGCTTTTTCTCACTAACCGGAATCAACTTCAGGGATTTCAGCGTATCATCCTGGACCTCTCTGCAAATCATATAGCTTCCCATAAGGGCAATCACAGCGGGAATCGCAAACAGCGTGGCCCATGACTGGGTCATCGTCATATATCCGCCTGGATCGCTCATATACATACCACCAAAATCCTGGGTCTGTCCGCCGATAAACACAATACCGGCAATCATCACTGCTGCAAAAATCGTCATAAAAACAACATTAGATCTGCGAAGCTTCTGCCATTCCGCCCAAAATAATTTTTTCATTTTTATCGCTCTACTTTCTTCTTGATCTTGTACTCAAATGATAATCTTGCACTCAAAAGCTTCTGCTATTTCATTTTCTTTGTTTTAAGGAAACAGCTGCCAGCAAAAATGCAGCACCATCCCAGATTCCCATACTCACTAAAGCCAGCGGCGCACAAACAGGCTGATTTAACAAAACGCCCGGAATATCCCCATTTCTGTTAAGAATAACCGATACACAGGATAATGGATGCGCATATGGATTCACGGATGCCATAAAAAATCCTGAAAACACATAAAGCAATGTCATACACACCGGGAACACATAATCTTTATGCCCCACGGCAGCTGCTAAAACCGGCAGTATAGCCAATGAAGTCAGCACAGCGATTTCCATACATTTTTCCAGCAAAAAAACTATACTTTTCCATTCAAAAGCCACATATCCGGAAAGGACACTGAATAAAACCGAGGCCACGGCAGTAAGCAGCATAAAAGCTGCCGAAAAAATAAGAACCACCCAAAATTTACTGAAAAAATAGCTCATTTTATGAACAGGTACAATCCAAAGCTGTTTTTGCATATCATATTTATTTTCATCATGCATAAGTACAATACCCAAAATTCCCAGAATAAAGGGAAGAATAATAAAAAGCGTCCAACCAAAAGCCGACCATTTATAAAACAAAACCGGCTGTATTCCTTTTTCTCCAAAATAGCTAAAATACATGAGTGCCAAGAACGGCATCAACAAAGCCGCCAAAAGCATAAAAGCAATCCATGTCCTGCGCCGCAGCTTCATCAATTCAGTTTGAATTAATCTAAGCAATCCCTTTCCCCCCTGTAATCTTTTTAAAATAATCTTCCAGACAACCGCTGTTTTTCTTTTCCAATGTCTCCATATCTGATTCTTCCAGAAGTACGCCCTGATCAATAATTCCGATATCATCTGCCAACAATGCAATTTCCGACAGAATATGGCTGGAAATAAGTACGGTTTTTGAATATTTTGTGCTTAAAGTTTTAATAAAAGTTCTCATCTCTGCGATTCCAATAGGATCAAGCCCGTTTGTAGGCTCATCCAGAATCAAAAGCTGGGGATCATGTAAAATTGTATTTGCAATACCTAATCGCTGCTTCATTCCCAGGGAATACTTTCCAAACACCTTCCGATCCTTATAGGGCAATCCCACAACCTCCAATGCATTTTTTACGGCATCGCGGGATTGAATGCCCCGCAGTCTGGCAAAAATCTCCAGATTCTCAGTTCCTGTCAGATTGGGATAAAACCCCGGCGATTCGATGATGGCCCCAATTTTAGGATAAATTTCCTTTTCATGGCCTTTCATACTTTTTCCAAATACAGCAATTTCTCCGTTCGTCACCGGTATAAGACCTAAAATCATCTTCATTATCGTTGTTTTCCCTGCACCGTTACGTCCAAGAAGACCATAAATTCTTCCTTTTTTTACATGAAGATTCACCTGATCCACAACGATTTGATTTCCATACTTTTTAGTCATCCCTTTTGTTTCAATAATCATTTCTGATTGTACGCTTTGTGTCATATTATCCTCCATTTCATATTCCATATATTGATATTAAGGATAACAGCCATTTTTAAGGAAATGATAAAGAAATTCAAAATAGTTTTTTCTTTCTGATTTTGAACAAAAAGTCCTGCAGGAGATGCACTCATTCATGATCTTATGTCTCCTGCAGGACGATTTACATTCATTATTTTTTTGTGTCTGTCATTTTTTTGTATCAGTCAACTGTTTTTTAACATTGATGATGCTTAATTCAAATCCCCTCGATCTATAAAACTGTCATAAATAAAAGCCCCTTTGGACCCCGGCTGCCCGTTGACTATCCCTAATATATTATCTATAATTAATGTAAATATCACCCATGAGTGGACAATGACCAAATGCTTAGCCATCATCCGCTTCATATTACAAGAAAAAGAAAGGAAAACCCAATATGAACAATATTTTACAATATCAGGAAGCCCTGGAAATCTACCATACAATGGAAGAAAATCTGGATCGAAATGATGAGGATATTATGGATTTATATCATATGCTCATTGATAAAGCCATCCGCTATGCCAACATCCGGGCAGAATGGGCGACTTTAAGCCGGGAAATGAAGTCAGAAAAAGATGCTTCCCGGACCTCTGCACACAACGCTTTTATCTCTTCTGTAAATATTATTGCCAGGACAGAAGGCGAAGTTGGCGCTTTATGGCGTCAGAGGCTGACCGATGACAGAAAAAGAATTGGTGACTTTGCCTGCTACATCGCCCTTTTTCTCGGTCTGGAAACCAGATAATTGTCTGTAAAAATTTCCGGAATACGCAGATCTTATCTGCGTAATTATCTATCTGATTTTATCTGCGGCGGAGACATCCCGCCGCAGGTCATCCTTCCATCAGCCAGCCTGTGACTTTTGATCTTCCTCAGTCTTCTGCAATACAAATCATTCTTGCATATTTATTGGCCGAGTCTTCAACAATACGAATCTTTTTATGCTGAATATAATATTCAATCCGTTTTGCATACCACCAGTCTCCGATACTTATCTGAGAATACCCAATCATATCGCCAATCAACCGTGCTTCCTTTACAGGCTTTTCTGTTAATTTCTTCCAAATCTGAAAATCATAAAAATCTTCCGGAACACCCAGTACTTTCCCATTGATCACAGACCGAAGGGGACTGTTGTCTTCAACTAAATCGCACCATAAAATCGCATACATTCGTACTTCTTCTTTAGAGAGCCTTTTTTCATAAGGAAGAAATGACGCAAATTCTTCTGCCGCAACATCTCCCCAATTTCTATAAGATATAATACTTTTTTCCAAAACCACATATTCCGGAAGCTTCACTGCTCGAATTTCATTCTCATAATTTTTCAAAATCTGACACAGATGGTAGAATCCACATCTGGAATAGGGCGCATCGCTGTACCATATTCGAATCACCTCTCCTGCATCCAGAAATTGTTTTAAACGAAGCAATTCATCTATGTAAAAGCCCCCCATTTTTTTCATTTCATTATTCCATTTATTATCTTGTTCCCATTGATCCTGAGCATACATGGAATAAATCAAATTTTTCCGGTATCCACCATCCACTGGTTCTTTTATATCTCCAATATCCAACATCAGGCCAAGACAAATAACATCTTGCGCTGTTCCCTCGATCCATCCAGTAAAAGGTTTTTGTGGCGGTTTCTTTTTGCCTGCCATAAACACAGATGTAGGACCACTGACAGAACCAATAACAATTTTACTTTTTGCTGTTTTCATTGAAGCAGCTTCACTTTCACCAAACAATACCTCAATCATGCCAACCTCTTTAATATCATCAAAGCTAAACTTTGGGTTATAAATATAACACACCGACAAGTCTGACGTGTCTTATCTCTCTTTATTCTTATTTGTTTTTCGGTGCATGAATGTCCAGCAAGCTCACCCCCAGAGGGCTTTCACGATGGCAGACATCCAGTGGCTCACCGTTTATAGCCTGTTCATAGATTTCTTCCAGAACCGCAATAGTGGCCTCCTTTCCATTGTCCATCAAAATAGTCAGGGTGTAGTCATCGTCATCCACATCCGGATCCTCCGCATGACTGTCCACGATCACCGCCGGATAATGTCGGGCAGGACCGCACAGCGCTGCATTGACATAGTAATGCAGGCCGACAGCAAGCACACAGCTGAGCATTCCCATAAAAACGCCTGCGCCCAGCCGCATCCGCTTTGGGGTACGCAAAATCAGCAGCACCGTCAGCACCGTACCAATGGCCAGAATTCGTACCAGCCAAAGCCAACTGTCATCTGCCTCCTGTAAAAGCAAGCCATCCCAAATATAATGAACCTGTCCCATATAAAGAAGACCAATCAGCAAGGCGAGAATCAGAGGCATCTTAATGTGCATAGCGTTCCACTCCGGGGTAGCATTTTCAGGTCGGTCCCCAAAGAGCAATACTGGTGCAAATACCAGACAGAAGACTAAAAATGGAACAGGCGCAACGGCGGCAATGATCATCAATGTGCGGAATTTAACCCCGGCAAAGAGAAACAGTGGAATGGGTGCAATGGTACCTGCGGCAAAGAAAAGCATAACCAGCCACATCCCTCTCCTAATGATTTTCATATGGTCATGCCAATGGGTACGGTATTCTTCACGCCATTGAACCGTGCCCTCTGTCGCAGCTTCCTGTTTTACCTGCTTTTCCATAGTTGGAGTTTGTACTAGATCAAGGCCGGTACATTCAATCCACGCTGCAAGACGTGGAATTCCCTTCATATTGGTCTCTACGGCGGCCAATTTCTTTCCGTTTTTGTCCAGCAAATGGATCGAACGGTTGACCGTAAGCCGCACCGAAGTCACCTGCCCCGGTTCAAACATCCGGCATCTGCCCCAACTGCTGATGTATAAAATAGAATTGTCCCGGAACACGAACAGCGACCGGTTGCGTCCCGCAAGTATCATCCAAACGCCGAGCAAAGTTATCGGTACACCAACCAGCGCCAAAAAAAATGTAACAGCATCCACGGGTACAGCTGCCGCCACAGCAATCGCCATAAACATAATGATGCCCCCAATCAGCCATACAATCAGTCCAATCCCTGTAACCAGCCTCCGTTCTCGCAGTACTACAATTGGCGGCCCTATTTCTTCCGGTTCGATATGACGACATAACAGCAGTGCCAAACCGCAGCCCAACTGTACCAAAAGCAGGACCAGCGTCATTGCTGCGTTCTGTGTTTCCAGGGGATCACCGAAAAAAAACAATATCACAAACAAAAACAGGACACTGGCAATCGTGATACTGCCGGTCAGCAGGGCGGGCCACTTTTTACCCGGAACAGGCAGGTCTTGCGCTGGCTGCAGCTGCTTTTGGGGTTCATCGCTCTCTATATCTAAATGAATCAGTTCCAATTCCGGGGCTTTTTCCAGCACCTGCCCACAATGGGGGCACTGAGGCACATACACCATTTGAGTGAAACATTTTTTTCCGTCCAACGGCAAGGACTGGCCGCACGCCGGACAGATCCAGTATGTCCGGAATATATTTTGGCGAATCAGTGCCAGCGGCACAAGAGCAGCTGCCGGCCCTACTAAAATCGGCAATACCCACCATAAACGCTGAGTTATAAACAGTGCAATCAGGCAGGTCGTAAAAATTATGCTCACAAAAATCAGAAAATATGTTCCCTGCTGCGCTGCTTTTTTCTGAGCAAAAATGTACGTCTCATTTCCCTGCTTCATACCGGCCTGCTGAAAATCCAACAAGAACAGTTCGATCAGCTCATAGAGGTCATCCAGATCTTCCACATCTTCACTGGTGAACTGATCATACAGTTTCCCGTTTGCATACAGTTTTGTACCTTCCCGGTCCACATCCACCTTACAATGGAGCCGAATTATGGTCAGACGATCCCCCAAAAACTCCAACGCATATTGGGGATACTGTGCTTTCAGGCGATCATAAAATTTTTGAAGTTCCATTTCGTGATACATCGGCAATCCTGTCACTCAAAATATGTTTAAATATACTCAACCTATCGAGAAATTGTCTTCTACACTCCACAGCCGTAAATTCCTGTGATAACCCACTGGACCTATCTACATTTGCGTTTTATTATACAACTTCTGCGATGCAGCAGCTCATGAATGATGCCTGTTTTGGTATATTCTTTTGAGCAGACTTTCCTTTCTTTAGATTTTCATATTTATGTGAGAGACTTCTCTGCGCTCTGCGTAATTGTCTTTCCAATTGTTGTTTCAATATGAGCAATTTCACAATACCAGTTTTTCTTCTGAATTTTCGTAATCTTTCTATCAACTATTTTACCAAAAACTACACCTGCTTTCTATATATTTTTGATTCATTTACCTCTTTTTTACCTTGATTTAACCTTCTCATCACACAATAGAATCATTAAATCAAGCAGGTTGACTGCTTAAAAAATCATCAATAAACATGAGCACATGGAGGAAAAAAATGAATCAAAAAGCAAAAAAAGTATGTGTTATTACCGGTGGAAGCAGTGGTATAGGTTTTTCAAGTGCAAAAAGAATGGGAAAAAAGGGATATTTTCTGGTACTGGCAGCCCGTACGCCCTCTAAACTAGATAAGGCATTAACCGAACTAACAAACTGTGGCATTAAAGCCGCCACCTGTCCTTGTGACATCAGCGACTGGACAAGCGTACAGAATCTTGCCAAATTTGCAGCCAGTCTTGGCACCGTTACTACCGTCCTGCATATCGCGGGTATGAGTCCACATATGGGCGAAGCCGAAAAAATCATGGCAGGTAACGCCATGGGTACTATTTATATACATGAAGCATTTTATCCGATATTGGGTGAAAATGGTGTATTAATCGATACGTCATCTATGTCTGCTTATCTGACCCCACGTTTTATAATGCCTCAAAAAGCTTTTAAGCTGTCACAGACTGACAAAGATGCATTTTTTTAAAAAGATGATGGCACGAGTAAATCTAATGCCTCCAAAAAGGAGAGCCGGTGCTTTTTCACGTTAAAAATAAGCTTCTGGGCGTTTTTAACCGCCTAGAAGCTTATTTTTATACCTTAAATTATTTATATCAGATATCTGCAATACTGGCACCAACCATAATTCAGTGATTCAATTAATAGGCTTCTCAACAAGCCCTTTTGCTACCAGCCAATTGGCTTCATCTCTCAATGTCTCCGCATATGATCTTGTATGGTATCCCAACTCTCTCTCTGCTTTTGAATAATCAAACTTATTATTTCTAGCCAGATTATATACTGCAAAATTAGTCATCAAAGGTTTTTCTCCCGTCTTTTCTGCTTTCTTTTCCATCCGTTCAGCAAGCTTATATGCCATTTGAATGGGTACAAAAAAATGCGGCACCTTACATCCAGTGACATCGTGAAGCATCTGGCATACTTCTTTTAATGTGACCTCTTTATTTCCTAAAATATAGCATTCACCAATACGCCCTTTGTCTGCAGCGCCTATACATCCATGTGCCAAATCCCGCACATCACAAAGATTAAATGAACCGCCCATACCAACTGGCATTTGACCATTCATGATTTTTATGATTGTTCCCGTAGTCTCGCTGATGGCATAATCCTTTGGGCCCAGAATACCGCTTGGATGGACAACACATGCTTTCAGGCCTTTATTTTTACAGGCATCCAGCACCTCCTGTGTTGCTATAGCCTTGGACTGGCTGTAGCAGCCCACTTGCGTTTTTGTGTTAATCGGTGTGAATCGGTCCACTTCCTTGATTACCGTTCCTTTCGGCAGTTCGGGAATCGCACCTGTTGAACTTACATATACCATTTTACAACATTCCGGATGTTGAAGGCATCTGTCAATCATATTTTTAGTACCCTCCACATTGACTTCAATCAACTTGGGATTATAGGCCGGATTAGTCGTTACCATGCTTGCGCAATGAATAACAATAGACTCATCGCCTTCCGGAACTGTAAAAAACGTTTCCAACGAACCCACATCACAGAGATCTCCTTCCACAATCTCTACTGACTCAGAGATATATTGGACGGATTTGTCCCCCGGAAGAACCAGCGCTCTTACATGCTCTCCCCGTTCCAACAATTCATCACACACATGGCTGCCCAAAAAGCCTGCTGCTCCTGTCACAAGATAAATTTTTTTAAACATGTTTTATCCCTTCCTTTTTATTTATATTTCCCTATCTATAACCAGAATTTTAGTTACAGAAAGTTAAATGAAAGTAAAAAATCACAGTTTTCCAATCTGGATTTCCGCTATATAATAAAAATACATTTTACTTTGATTAAACCTTTTTTCAATAATCTAATTCTAAAGGAGATATCCAGATATCTATTTCTTTGACCACAGATTTATATAGAATTAATAAACCGTTTAATTCAATATCAAAGATAGAATTATTGACACCAAATTCATACGTGACACTTTTTCGGCAGAACTATAGTTTTCAAGAAGATAAAGAACCGTTTTAGAAAAATAAAAAGAGCGCTGACGCATTAGCCTGTCACGTAAACAAGTTAGTGACTTTAAGAAATAAGAATGATAGAATCCTTTTGAATAGGATTTATACTCAACATTTATTAACCAACAAGCTATTGATTCGCAGTGCCTTTTCAACCTATATCAAAGATGGCTAAAACTACCCAGAATTAATCTGGAGAAAGGAAGAATCCAATTACCAACTAAGATAATTGGATTATACATATAAAAAATGATCACAATATTAATCGTGGAAGATGACGCCGCAATCCGGCTTCTGACAAAAACCAAACTTGCAGGAAAATATCGTATTTTAGAGGCTGATAATGGAGAAAACGGACTGGATGTTCTTGATCATCATCATGTAGATTTAATTATTGCGGATATTATGATGCCAAAAATGAATGGCTATGATTTTGTCACTATCCTGCGAGAAAGCGGCATGATGACTCCTGTTATCATGCTGACAGCTATGAGTAGTTTTGCACATAAGAAAAAGGGATATTCCAGCGGTATTGACGATTACATGACTAAGCCCATTAATTATGAAGAACTGGAATGGCATATTGAAGCACTCCTTCGACGTGCCAAAATTTCTAATGAAAATAAAATAATAATCGGAAATCTGAATCTTAATAGGCAGTCTATGTCAGTAAAATATAACGAAACAGAGGTACCCGTAACCACAAAAGAATTTGAGCTTCTGTATAAATTTCTTTCTTACCCGGACGTTGTCTTCACCAAACAACAACTTATGGATGAAATCTGGGGATATGACACTGACACCGATTACAACACCATAAAAACATATATCAGCAGACTACGTCATAAATTCAGTAAATGCAATGAATTTTCACTGGTTTCCCTTCGAGGCCTTGGCTATAAAGCCACAATCCATAAGGAGGACATCTGAAATGCCGAAAAAACAATCATACAGAATTAAACTCTTACAGGCAAAATGGATATTTTTCCTATCTGCCGAAATCGTTATTGGAAGTGTAATGTCCTTTGGTCTAGTTGGATTCTTCTTTTTCCACTTTGACAGGCAAACTTCTATCTCCATGCTGGGGATGATTCTGCCTATGGAGTTAATCGTCGGCATTGCCATATATTTTATTTTAAGAAATATGGAAAACAAGATTTCACGTCTTCTAAATGCAATTCAGGAAGTATCCAGCGGGAATCTGGACATCGAGATCGACACCAAAGGTGCTGAAGAATACAAATCAACCTACGAAAATTTTAACAACATGGTGAAAGAGCTAAAAAATACCAAGACTGAAATGGAAAATTTTTCAAACAATCTAGCTCACGAATTCAAAACTCCCATTACCTCTATCAGCGGATTTGCAGAGTATCTGTATCAGACCGGTAAGGAAATAGAAACAGAAGAGCGCATGCAGTTTCTGAAGCTTATCTCTGAACAAGCCCAAAGATTATCTACCCTTTCCCAAAATACACTTCTTCTATCGAAAGTAGAAGCGTGTCAGATCGTTACTGAAAAAGAAACCTTTAACTTGGGCGAACAAATCAAACAATGTGTTCTCCTGCTTTTGAATCAATTTAACAAAAAAAATATTACAATTGATATTCCGGAAGATTTTGATTTTGAGTATTATGGAAATAGAGAATTAATGGAACAAATTTGGATTAATCTTTTAAACAACGCCCTGAAATTCACACCTGAATGTGGAGAAGTTTCTATCAGCTATAGTAAAACTTCAGATGGTCTGAGTATTAACATTTCCGATACAGGTATTGGGATGGATGAAGAGACACAGAAAAAAATATTTGATAAGTACTATCAAAATGACACTGCAAATATTACCAAAGGGAATGGTATCGGTCTTTCTATAGTAAAGAGAATTGTAGAATTATGTAACGGTAAGATTACAGTAAAAAGTCAGATCGATTATGGCAGCACTTTTATCATTAACTTACCAATATAAATAAAAAACTGAACGGTATTCCCATCCGGACGGTCTGCTGAAAATGCGGTATCTGGTCATGATGGACAGCACAAAAGAGACTGTGAGAAAAAGTCTGTAAATAAGATTCTTCTATGATAATGATAGGTGAAAGACTTGAAGAAAATCAGCTTTTTACCTTGATTTATATATAGCAGTTATAAAATTGCATGTCAAGATCGGGCGGGAAATCCGCCCGTTTTTCTGATCTTTTTTATTATTCTGGTAAGCGTCCCTCATACATGATGCTCAGTTCACCATAAACTTGTGCCCAGTTTCGGATAGTAGTCGTCCATTTTTTTGTTGCCTCAAATGTGGCC
>QFCH01002588.1_pt1 | contig 41743 bp, 23 predicted proteins | sample 5346071 | NCBI WGS metagenome assembly QFCH01 (sample SAMN09062255, study PRJNA434731) | Human gut metagenome, whole genome shotgun sequencing project. | isolation source: stool timepoint B chromium assembly | host: Homo sapiens | collected 2015
CCAATTTTACCATTAGATGGATTCTCCTTTAATTTTTCGAGGTTGCCCTCGTTTATCTATTCTATTTTACACAATTTTTCACAAAAAAGCTAGTTAAAATCAACTAAAAAGAGAGAACAGTGTCCTCTCAACTAGTTATTATTAATTCGTGATATTCAATCAAGAAACGATTGCAATTATTTGTTATTTAAAGCATCAATTAAACGATCAGTATTCTTAGTTACATTAGTATCATTGTAACGATTATGAATTAGACCTTCAATTGTTTCTTTGCAATTTTCAAGATTAGATTTTTCAAATACTACCACACTGACAACATGTGTTCCACCAGAAGTAAGATGCAAAACTAGTAGAGTCTGAAAAGCGCTTAGCACTGTTAATACATCATAAGCCGCTAATATCAATCCTCCGATAAATGAATTTTGCATCATTGAAAGGCCAATAAGAGCGAAAATGATACCCCAAGCAAATGATTTGAAATCAAGACGAAATGAACTATCTACACTTGCAACTTGATCAACAGGAATTGTTTTATTTTGAGAACCCAGTGGGATAACTTTTAAAATAGTATTAGGGTTAGAAGTTTTTATAAAGACTCCCTCTAAAGTAATGGAAGCTTTTAAATAGAATGTTAAATACGATGTAATGAAAGATTATTTCATAATATTCTCCTTTTATTTTTTCAAGTTGTATTACATCATGTTTTCTTATAAAAAAAGCATTTTGCTAACATATTCTTTCGCCAGGTAATTCTTTAAATAAAAAACAACCCTCCAAAGGATTGTTTCACTAGACTATCAGACAAGGCCACGGACTTCTTTTAAAAATTTAGAAAAAGTAACAGCTCCTTTAATGATTAGCAATCCTCCTATCCACTCGGTCGCTGAAAGAAATCCCATCACGCCACCAATGATATATAAAATAGAAGGCAACTTTCGAAGTTGTTGATCTTCTTCGAAATAGATTAGCATAAAAGTGCCTAATGCGATTACCAGAATTTTAAAAAATGTCAGGAGCAGGGAAAAGGCAACCGTGACGACCAACATCTTTGAAGGATCTTTATAGATGAGAGCCCCAGTATAGGATAGCAAAAATCGTAGGACAGGTCCCAAAAGTAAGGTCGCTCCTGCCACCATGCCCAGTCTCCAATTGAGTCGAACCAATCTATCTCTCTCCATAAAAACCTCCTTCTCTCGTAGCTATCATTCTACCATATTTGCTCCAGAAACAAAAGACCTTCTCAGTCACAAACAAATCGCCTACCAGCTTTCAGATAGCTGAACATAAAAAGAGAAGATCTGTCGATCCTCCCTTTTCATTTTCCAACCCTTATTTCTTAAAAATAGAGGTTCTGAAGTCGTTTGTTTGGTCAAGATAAGCTTTAAAGATTGCTCTCTTCAACTTGTGAACGGCGCTGTCGATTTCTGGCTTATAGTCACTCCAACGTGGAGCAACAGCATCCTTGAGAACAGCTTGGTCCATGAGGGCTTGCAATTCAGTCACCTTATTGATGGTCTTTGTCGCATAGCTTGGCCATGGTTTTGTCGGATCTTTGAAGGTCACTTGCTTCAAGTTTTCAAACTGATCCACACGTTCTTTATACATAGCTTTCTTAAAGGCAGCCCAAGATGAATACTTCCCTTCAAATACCTTGTCCAGTACAAGATCATCTGTCACCAATCCGCGTTCTTTACCATAGAGATTGATGGTTTTACCGTTTTGTTTGGCAGTTTCTTCGTATTGGTTTGAGATATAAGGTACCATTCCATCCTTAAAGCCTTTGGCAGCTAGAAGTTCATAAGCAATTCGACGTCCCATAAGGTCCCCTGGCGTGCCTTTCTCACTGCTGAGAGCTGAATAGATTGGGGCAAAGAGTTTGATGGTATAGTAGCCATTTCGTTCATAGTCGCCAGACTGGTACTCACGAGCTGACAAGATGTTGTGGTCAATCAAACTTTCAAAGTTGATTAGTTTATTTGCCTCTGCTTCTGTCAATTCTTTGACTACGTTCGTAGCGTAAACCTCATTTCCATCTGCTGGATCTTTCACATACTTGTTCTCAATTTTTCTGAGAGCCGCCATTTTCTGGTAAACATTCAGTTTGTTGACGATTGATTGTCCTTCGAGATATTCCAACATGTAGATGAGGTCAAACATGTTGTGGACATAGCTCTGAAGATCTGATGCGTTTTGGAATCTCTCTGTCGGATCCAAGACTTGCAGACGGGAGCCCTCTGCACTATCTGATTTTGAGTGTCTCAAGATAGAATTGATGGTAATGGTTGCGTCACTTGGTTGGTCAGGGGCTTGCAATAAACCTTTTGCAAAGAACTCTGGTCCCAAGCCACTTCTTCGACCATAGCCGCCAAGGTAGATATCCTGATCGGAATCATGGGTCATTTCATGGGTATATGTAATGGCTCCATCCTTGTCCAGCATACGGTAAGACATATAGTAGACGCCATCACCTGTTGCGTAGGCTCCATGCTGGTTGTGAACTACCTTATTGCCAACTGGTCCAAAGAAGTTTTTCATGGCAGGATTGGAACTATCAAACTTGGCCTCCACTGTAGCTTTTCCAGAGGTTGTGTCATCACCAAACTTATAAGCATCATAAAGCAAGATGGTACGATAGAGTTTTTCACGCGACTCTTTATCTAAAATACGATACCAATAATCGTAGTGGTCTCGCTGGCGCTTGGCTGTTTCACGCGCATTTTCTTCAGCAAAATCATTGAGAGCCTTGCCCGCTTTATGCTCGCTATTGCGGTAGCGATCATAAGCACCAAATCCTAGACTAGACATAGTTGAGATGACAAATACCGATCTCTCTGGCAAGGTTAGGAGAGGCAAGACCATATTGCGGTATTTCCATGTGGCACTAGTAATGCGGTCATAGACACCTATAGAATACTTGGTGCCAGCTTGTCCTTGTTTCGCTTTTACCTCTTTGATAGTGGATTTTTCTTCGACGATGTAGGCCTTAGTCTCTGATTTAAACCAGTCATTGTTGCTTTTCTCTGGTAGAAAGACTTTTCGGTAATGTTCCAGCGTGCTAAATAAATCTGTTGTTCCATGCTGGTTGGCAAGACTGATACCATAAGTATCGACATTATTCTTAGCTAGAAGATTGTTAAAGCCAGATTTACCTAACTCAATAAGAGTGTCCAGTGGTGAAGCATTTCCCTTACCAAAGAAGTCCAGATGGTACAGAACCAGGTCTTTGACGTTTACTTGACCATAGCTGAAGTTGTACCAACGTTCCAGATAGGTCAAGCCAAGTAGCAAGGCTTCCTTGTTGCGTTTGATTTTATCTACAAGATAGCCCTTGGTAACTGAGTTATCACCAGCAAGTCCAGCATCCGCTGACAAGAGTTTCTTCAAACTATCTTCCAGATGTTCCTTTGTTTTGGCGAACTGGTCTTCAAGATAGAGCTCAGTCTGCTTAACGTTTGGAGAAATACCGAGCGTCTTTCTGATGGCTTCTGAATGATAGTCAACCTTTTGTAAGTCTGGTAAGACTTGCTTGATGATAGAGCTTTGGTCATACAAGAATTGGTTTGGCGTATAGAGAAGGCCAGTATCTCCTAGACTATATTCTGCTAATTTGGCAAAATCAGCCTGGTACTTGAGATCGAGCTTCTCAGATGAATGACCCTTGTAGTGAAGCAAGAGTTTGTTTGCAGTCTGTTTGTTAGAAATAATGTCTGTGATGACTTGGTCATCCTTCATCATGACTGCTGACAAGAGTTCTTTTTGATATAAGCTACTGCTTTCTTTTACTAGATTTCCATATTTGACGATGGTTGCTTTGTTGTAGAAAGGTAGCAATTTTTCAATGTTCTTATAAGCCAAGGCGCGCTTAGCTTGATAATGAGCCACCTTAGAAAAATCACTTTCTTTACTACCACTTGTTGAGAGGGGCTCCACTGTTGGTAGAGTGAGAGGATTGATGGCTGCTTTTTTGCTTTCGATTTGGGAAGCATCTAGCATGGTTCCTCTTTCTTCAAAGGATTCCTTGCTGACGACTTCGTCCTTGACCAAGGTGACATTATAGACTCTGTTGGCTTTGCTGCTGAATGTGTCCTTCACCTTCATTCCATTGTAGTGGTAACCGGTAATAGCATTTCCGTTGGTTACATTGACATCACTGAGGACATTTGTCAAACTTCCAGCATGCTTTACATCGCCAGATATGCGATCCCACAAATTGCCTGCCACTCCAGCGACTCTACCAAAGTGCTTGACATTGTTAATATCACCCTCAGCATAACTATGCTGGATCTGCGCATCTTGGTCTACAAGACCTGCAAGCCCACCCACAGTCTGATCTGAAGTATTTGTGTTGGATGAAACAGCCACTGTCGCTTTTGACTTAGTCAGCAAAGCCCTGCTTCCTGTCAAATGACCGACCATACCACCGATATTGTAGGCAGCAGTCGTTTCATAAGTGTTGATAATTCTTCCCTTGAAACTGCTCTCTGTGATGCTTGATTGCTCAGCCTTAGCCAGCAAACCACCGATACCACGTTCACCGGCGAGAACACCATCGACATGAACTTGCTGAATCTTTGTTCCATTCTGGGCTTCATAAGCCAGCGAACCGATATCATCTTTCCCTGAAATGGAAACATTTTTCAGACTCAATTTTTCTACTCTAGCGCCACTCAAGGTTTCAAATAGAGGTTTTTTCAAGTTGTAAATAGCATACTGCTTGCCATCTTTTTCACCGATCAACTGACCAGTAAAGGTACCCTTGATGTAAGATCTATCATCAGGTCCCAGTTCCACTTCGTTGGCATTCAAACTGGCTGCTAAATGATAGGTTCCAGAGAGATTCTGGTTGATAGCTTTAACTAGGTTGCTAAAGGAAGTAAAGGTTGTCGTTTCCTCTGTAGCCTTCTTAGCTAGATAGAAGCTGAAATTATCGACATATTTATTTTCTAGCTCTTGCTGGAGTTTCTCAGCCTTGGCTGTAATTTTATAAACTGACTGACCATCTTTCGTTTCAGCCGTTATTGAAGCGACTGGTAGATAGACATCTTTAACTGACGAAGATTTAACCTTGACAAAGTAAGTGTCTAGATTACTTGGGACACTGTCTAAAGAAACGTGTTGTTTGTAAGTACCATTGGTCTGACTATACAACTCCAAATCCGAAATATTTCTTAGCTCAAGCGTCTTCTCTGGATCTTTTTCTTTTGGTTTTTCTGTCGGAGCTTCCGGTTTTACTTGCTCGGTATTGCCAGTATATTCTGGAAGAGGAGCGACTTGTTCCGGTTCCACAATGGCTCCTGCTTGCTCACCTTTATATTCTGGTAAGGAAGATTGAGTCTCAGGTTCCACTATCGCACCTGATTGAGTATCTGTATATTCTGGTTTTTCAGCTATCTCAGGGTCAACAATCGCTCCCGCTTGAGTTCCTGTATACTCTTGTGTCGGTGGTACCTTTTCAGGCTCTACGATTGCTCCAGACTGTTCACCTGTATAGGCTGGTTTGTCAGTCGTTTCTGGTTCCACCAAAGCTCCTGACTGGACACCCCCAACCTCTGGCTCAACTTTTTCCGGTTCAACGACTGCTCCTGCTTGGGTGCCTGTATATTCTGGTCTTTCAGCTGTTTCTGGGGCTACAACCGCTCCCGCTTGCTCGCCTGTATATTCTGGTAATGGAGCCTGAGTCTCAGGCTCTCCTTTTCTTGCAGACTGAGGTGCTTCACTCGGAGCAACTGCCTTCTTAGTCCCTTTCTCTACTATACGTGGCAAGGCTTCTTCTACCTTAGTCGAGAGAACTTCCCTAGAAATTTCTTGGTTTTCAACAGTGAAAATGCGAACAAGCTCAATCTTCTTCCCAGCACGCCCTTCTTGTTTGACACGAATGCTTCCCTCTGCTAGTTCTGGATTTTCTTGAACCACTTCTGAAACATCTAGTTTGGTTACAATCTCTTGGTCTTTGTATAAGAGTTCTGGTTTGTTCACGCGACCAGCCAAGACTTCGTCCTGAGGATCCACACTAGCAAGACCAGACGGATTTTGATTGGATGAATCTTGAGAAGGGGTTTGATTTTCAGCAGGAATTGTAGGAGACGGAGCTTTCTGCTCATCTCCTGCCCTTTGTCCACCTTCGTTTGCTTGGAAATGAGGTTGAACCGTATAGTCAAGTTTCTGATCCCTAGCAACAGTTTCTTGCAGACTAGCGTCCTTCTCTTGCTTAATATAGCCTAGATAGGTATAACCCGATAGGGTGAGTGGCAAAGGCAGACTATCTCCTTGGGATAATTGGTATTCCTGATTATACTGGAGTAAAAGTTGATTTTCGATAGCCTGAACCGAAGAAACCAAACCACTACCCATCCCTGTTACTAAAATCAGATTCAAGAGGGCTTTCTTCTTGCCTTTCTTTTTGGATACAACAAAAATAAGGAGGCCAATCGAAGCTAGGGCTCCACCAGTTAAAACACTAGTAAGGCTATGCTGCCCACCTGTATTGGGCAACTGACCTAGCTGTGCTTTCTCATCCATACGGTAGACTAGATAATAGGTACTCTCACTATCTTCCGCAATTTTAGGAATGTCCTTGACAATCAAGTCTTTTTCTTTCCCACTCAGTTCCGTATCCGTCACATATTTGTAGTGAACAGATACATTTTCTTGAGCAAATACGGTACCACTGCTCGCAATGGACACAAAAAATAGGCTTGAAATCGAAGCTGATACAAGACCAATTGCTAATTTTCGTAAGGAGAAACGATGCTGCTTCTCTCCAAAAATCTTTTTCATTCTAAATCCTCTCGCTTTTTAACCTCTATCAAGAAAATAACTAGGATTATATTTTGATATAGGTAATTTACATTCATCATTATACTATAAAAAAAGGTCCTTGTCTCAAATAAATGCTTTGAATTTTATGAATGTAAAAGCTTATTTATCCTATAAAATTTATCCGTCGTTGATGACAAAAAAAGAAGGCTAATCGCCTTCTCTTATTTGAAAATATTTCTAACAAAAAGTCATTATTCTTGAATCTCGAATTTTTTCAAAAGTCCAAAATAGAGGGATCCACCAATGATTGTCAGAATTCCTCCTACCCAGCCCAAGAATGGGATCAATCCAACAGAACCACCCACGATAAACAAAACAGACGGTGCTGGCGTCACACGCTCATCGTCCTTGTAATAGACAATAGACACAATTCCTAAAACCAAGACAGCAATTTTCACCAATGAAAAAATAATTATAAAAATCCTCAATATACTATCTGTTGCATCAGGGTCTTCCGTCACTGCAGCAACCCCGACAGCTATCATAAACATAACAAGAGGCGCCAACAGTAAAACAATACCTGCGATAAGACCAAAAATCGCATTTACGCGAGCAAGTGTATTTGTTTTCATCTGAATCTCCTTAAAAATTTTTCAGCTATCATTTTATCATATTTTCATGAAAAATAAAAGAAATTTCAAAATGAGGATACTAGATGGTGAATGATTTCAAATTTCTAAACAGACATTTCGAGCAAGAAATATATCATGTATCAATTTGTTTGTAAATTCATTCGTTTTTAGTAGTAAGCTAGTAATTTTCATAGAAAAAAGAAGATCACTTGGATCTTCTTTTTTCGTGTCTGTTTTTGCAAGAGACTTATCTTTCAAAGATAGACTGTCTGAAGTCGTCTGTGGCACGTAGATAAGCATTAAAAATACGATACTTGAGTTGGGCGACACTGCTCTTAGAGCTGTCTGATAAGGCACGATCAATGTTCTTAGCTGAGGCATCCGCTAGTACTGCTAAGTACATATAATCTTGTAATTCCTCATAAGAAGAAATCGTAATTTGTCGTTTGCTATCTAGTTTTCCGGCTTCAAACTCAATGGTAATTGGACGAAGGAAGTTTTGCGCTTTGTTGTATCGCTCATTCAACATAGCTTTCTTCAAATCCTTCCATGATTCATACTGACTACCGTAGAGGTTTCTAAGGATTAGATCATCTCCAACTACTCCGACATCTCCTCTGTTCCAGATTGAGTAGGTCTTATTACCTTCTTTAAGCGCTTGGCCGGAGTATTGGCCAGATACATATGGGACAAATCCTTGTTGGTAACCCTTGTCTCCGAGCAATTCATAGGCTCTACGACGGAACATAAGTCCACCAGGTGCACCAGTTGGATTGTCCAGAGCTGCATAGAAGGAAGCAAACATATTGACGATGTAGTAGCCATTTCGTCCAAAGCTAGCGGTATCCCAACCGTCCCGACGACCAATGATATTATGATCAACCAGAGCATCGACAGATTTTAGTTTGGCTGCTTCTTCGGCTGTTATAGGGACAATTCGATCATCAGCGTGGGCTTGTTTACCATAAGAAGTTTTTTCAAAGTTATAATTTTCAGCCTTACGGTACCATTTCATTTTCTGTTGATCAGTTAGAACTCCAGTAACAATATCCCCTTCTACATAATCCAGAAGGTTCAGCACATCAAAGACTCCATGCATGTAGTCGCGAAGAGCGTCTGCTGAGGAGAATCGAGCAACAGGATCATAGGTATGGTAACGTGTGGTCGAATCTTTATCTCCTTGATAGAAGCTATTAAGTACGAGACCTTTTTCGCTAACATTGGTTACAGACTCTAACATCCCTGTAGCAAAGCTCTCAGGTCCTTCACCCTCACGACGACCATGTCCTTCAAAATAGATAGAACCATCCGAGTTGTGGGTCATTTCATGGGTATAGACCATGGTTCCAGAAGCTCCCAGCATCTGGTCATAGACGTAGAAGACTTCATAACCATTGGCAAAGGCTCCTAGTCCATTGTCTCCGTGATACTTGCCAGCAGGACCAAAGAAATTGTACATAGCAACAGAGGTCTTATCATTACGCGGAGCCCAATATTGCTGGCCTTTATCATTATAAAGAAAGAAACCGTCTGTAACAATCACCCGTCTGAATAGAGTGTCTTTCCTGTTTGGACTTAGAATGTTGTACCACATGTCATAGTGGTTTCGTTGCCATTCAGCTGATTGATCCACAAGTTTTTCAACGTGTCGATGGAGTTCCTCTCCTGAGAGAACTCTGCCACCTTCTTTCCTGTAGCCTCCAAAGCTACCAAAGGCAATGGTCGACATATTGCTGATGATATAGACATCTCTTTCAGGTAAGGTCAGAAGCTGGAGAACCATTTGCTTGAAGCCCCAATCTCCCTGAGTCAGTCTGTCGTAGACCTTGATTGTATACTTACTCTTACGATCTGCATTGTCCTGTTTAGCCTGAATTTCTGGCAGACTTGAACGAGCTTCTACGATATAAGCCTTGGTATTTTCCTTGAACCACTCACTGTTGGTTTTGTTTGGTAAGAAGAGTTCGCGCAGACTTTCTAAGTAAGCAAAGAGGTCTCCTTTGCCTTTTTCCTTGGCTAGGAATTGTCGGTAAGCATTGAAGTTGTTTTGCGCTCGAAGATTGCCCATTCCAGAGTTCCCGAGAGCAATGATAGTATCCAGTGTCGAAGCTGCTTGATTACCAAAGAAATCAAACTTATAGGCATTAAGGTCCTTGGTGTTGAACGTTCCATAGTTGACATTGTACCAACGATTGAGATAGGTCAGACCAAGCAGGAAGGCCTCTTTGTTCTTCAGAATCTTTTGGCTAATCGCATCAGCTACGGCAGAACCTAGGGTGTTAATCGACTTGTCAACTGAAAGTACCTTGAGGAGCTCCTGACCTAGTTCAGCCTTGGTTTGTTCAAAGGCTTTTTCTAGATAAAGATCATCTAAGGAAGCTGTTTCACCAATCCCTAATACTTTACGCACTGCAGTTGAGTCATAGGTCACAGCTTTGAGTTCTTCCAAGACACTCGCTTTAATGGACTGGTAGTCAGATAGGAAGGCTTCTGGCGTATAGAGCAAATTCTTATCAGCGATGCTATATTCAGCAATCTGGCCATTGGCAAAATCTCCCTTGTAGGCCAGATCAAGATAAGCAATCGTCTTATCTGCATAATGCAGCATCAGTCTATTGATTTCACCCTTATAGCTGTTGACATCTGTTATCAGTGTCTCATCTTTCATCGGAACCACATCTAGCAGTGCTACTTTGTTGAGTTTATCATCTTCAGCTAATTGGTTGGCTGTATGAACGATGAAGTCTTTGTTGTAGAATGGTAATAGTTTTTCTACATTTTCGTAGGCTTGCTTTCTGGACTCTTGGGCTCCCCTCACTCGACTATAGTCTGTTTGATGCTGGTAAGCTTGCTGCAATGGCTCCTGGTCCGTCAAGTTTGAAGTGATTCCAAAGGACTGACGTTTGGCTTGCGCATCGGCCTCTGAAATAGAACGGACAAAACGTTCATCTTTTCGATTTGCTGTAGTTCCTTCAAGAACATAAGAGTCCCGAACAGAAGCCTCAGGATAGGGATCTCCTGTCATCGCATGACCATTTTGAACCTTGACACTGGTCAAGATATTTCGGACCTGTCCATTGTTCCAAGTAGACCCGATCGCTCCACCGACTTGGCCAGAATGGCCTGCATTTTGGATAGAACCAGTCACATAAGAAGTTTCTAATCTAGCTCCATTTTGCAAGCGACCAATCAAGCCTCCAACACGCTGGTCTCCATTTCGACCCGTTACTTGGATAGATACATCCGCCTGACTCTTCTGCGCCAGTGATTGGTTGCCGTGGAAATTACCGACCAGGCCACCAATATTGTACTCCTGCCCCCCATCTTGGGTGCTGGTGATGGACCCTTTAAAGGCAACATTGGTTAGTTTTGTGTTTTGGGCAACTCCTACGAGTCCACCGATATGCTTGTTCCCAGATAGACTACCACTTACAGAAACATCCGTAATCGTTGCATTCTGAGCGTTGCTAGCCAAGGCCCCTATAGAATCCTTGCCTGTAACTGCAGCCGATTTCAAGGTCAGTTGCTGGATGGTGGCATTTTTCAAGGTTGCAAAGAGTGGTTTTGCCAAGTTGTAGATGGTATAATCTTTGCCATCCACTCGGCTAGTTAGGCTACCTGAAAATTCTTCTGGAACATAGCTTGTCGCAGAATGTTCTAACTCAACCTCATCTGCTGAAACATCCGCTCCTAGTTTGAAGTTTCCAGTCGGGTTTGACTTCATGGCCTCTATGAGCGCTTTGAAGGACGTATAGACACCTTCTTGACTAAGAGGCGTTTTTGGCAATTCAAAAGAGTAATCTGGACGATAATGATCCCCTTCTCCCTCGACGAGCTGATTAGCTGATACCGTTACGGAATAGGCATTGCCCTTATCTGTAATCTTAGAAACAGGTAAGAGCATATCCTTGAACTTGTCTGACTGAATGCGGACATAGTAGTTGTCTAAATCAGATGGAACTTCCGACAGGGATAGGTAACGTCGGTAGTGACTACCATCTTTACCGTACAGTTCGATACGATCAATATCTTTGATTTCAACCTTCTTATAATCTAGCTGAACTGGGCGTTGATCCTCTATACTAGTTTGTTCCCCTTGACCCAGGTCATATTTCATGACAGTTTTGAGGGTATAAGGAGTATAGTAGTCCAAGTCATCAAGTGTCAATTTTTGAGTGAGGTCCACAAGGTCGACTTCCTTGATCAGCGTTTCGCCCTTGTATAGCTGCACTTTGGCTGATTGATAGCTTGCTGTAGCATCCGTCAAGTGATAGCTAAGAGAAACTTGGCGTTGATCTTCTTCCTTCTCGACACTGACTAGAGAGAGTGTTGGTTTTCTCTTGACTCCATCCAGAGCTTGACGAGCTGCCTCGAGATCCGTCCGAACTTGATCGACCAAGGCTTGATTGGCGAAAGGATTGTCCAAAACGAGCTTGGCCTGATCTAGAGCACGGCGATAGCGGAGTTTGGCTTGTTCATCAGCATACTGGTAAGCAACTGTAGACTGAGTCACATCCTTCATGTCAAATTCAACTCCAAGAGTTTTCTTATCAACAGGTTGACCGTCTAGATTATTCTTAGCAGTTTCAAGGGCCTTTTTCAAGGAATCAACCTGTTCTTGACTGGCATGAGATGTCTCAAAGAGAGCTTGGGCATTTGCAACTGCCTGTTTATAAGACTCTTGATCTGCAGTGGTATCATTGAAATACTGATGCGTTTTCTGAATGCTATCGGCCTCTTCCACTAATTGGTGTAAGGGTTCGAGGTCGAGAGTTCCTTTTTCTGGTTCCACAGGAGCGTGATCCGCATTTGTAGAAATTGGTTTTGTACCGACTTTGATAATCTGAGGAACTGCTTCTTTTGTGATAGTGTTAGAGATTTCCTCTGTATTTTCGACTTTTCCATCTACTAAATACTGACGGGTGACAATCGTACGCACACCATCTTGACCAGCTTGGCTAACTTCCCTTTGCCCCAAAGGCAGGTCTGCACTTTCCACTTCCTTAGTTGGATAGGATTCGGCCACTGTTGTGGTAACATCCTTTTCTTCAACATTTAAGCTTGGGACTTCATTTACAGGAGCGTCTGTTGGTTTCTCGCTAACAGGAGCTGTTCCGACGGTTACGATCTCCGATACTGCTGGTGTTGTCACTTCGTTAGAGATTTCCTGGCTTCTCTCTACTTTTCCATCTACCATGTACTGACGGGTGACGATTGTACGCACTCCATCTTGACCAGCTTGAGTTATCTTAGTCTGGCCAACTGGTAAGCTATCACTCTCTACTCGTTCTCGAGTGTAGGGTTCTGCTACCGTCGTAGTAACATCCTTTTCTTCAACCTCTAGACTTGGAACTTCATTTACAGGAGCGTCTGTTGGTTTATCGCTAACAGGGCCTGTTCCAACTGTTACGATTTCTGAGACCGCTGGAGTCGTCACTTCGTTAGAGAGTTCCTGGCTTCTCTCTACTTTTCCATCTACCATGTACTGACGGGTGACGATTGTACGCACGCCATCTTGACCAGCTTGTGTTATCTTGGTCTGGCCAACTGGCAAGCTATCACTCTCTACTCGTTCTCGAGTATAGGGTTCTGCTACCGTCGTGGTAACATCTTTTTCTTCAACGTTTAAGCTTGGAACTTCATTTACAGGAGCATCTGTTGGTTTTTCACTAACGGACTCCCCTGGGCTTGGTTTTGTAGGAGAAAGGACCTTGCTTCCGACTTTTCTAATCTCAGAAGTCGGCTCAGTCGTTACCTGATTGGAAACCTCCTCTGTATGGATCACCTGACCATTTAAAATGTAGCTGCGGGTCACAATGGTACGACTACCATTTTTCCCTGCCTGAATCACCTCAGTTTGACCTTGCGGCAAATCAGCTGCTTCTACTTCCTCTACTTGGAAAGGAATAATCTCTGTACGACTCGTATCTTTACTATCAACCTTTAACTCTGGTTGTTCAAATACAGGAGCATCACTTGGTTTCTGAGCACGATACTCTTCCTGCGCTTGATTTCCATTTGAAGATGGAACTGGAGTATCAATAGGAGCCGAATGATTCAACTCTTTCTTGCCATCAACTGAAGAGTTTACTTCTTTTTGAGATTTCAAATAGCCTACATATTGGTAGCCTTCAATCGTAAGTGGGGATTGCAATGTTTCCCCGACCTGTACAGTCAATTCCTGATTATAGTCTGCCAGCATTTGATTTGTCAAAGCCAAGGAAGTTGGCGCAATCAGCTGACTTCCTAGACTGGTCAAAAGCATGAATGAAGCAAGTTTCTTGCGATCATCTCTGCCCAGTTTAATCGCTACGACCAGTAGCACAATGCCTGCCCCTGCTGCAATTGAGCTAATGAGTTGGCTGTGACCAGTTGCAGGCAGCTGTCTCGTCGGACGATAAATCAAATAGTAAGTATCATCTGTTTCCTCAGCAAACTGTGGCAATTCTTTGACTACCAATTGCTTTTCTTGGTCCGTGAGCTCACTTTCTGTCACATACTTATAGTGAATCTGTTTTGTGACGGATGGCGTCTGTTCACTGGCTGCTACACTTGCAAGAGAACCTCCTCCACTAAAAAGGTAGAAAACCCCTACCAAAGCAGAAACTAAACCAACCGAAACTTTTCTCAATGAAAAACGTTGGTGCTTTTCTCCTAAATAACTTCTTTTCATTTCTAATCTTTCCTTCATCATGATTTGAATCCCCTCTATTCTACCGAAATTTACTAGATTATTCAATTTATTTGCTATAAATAATAGCCACAAAAAACTGCTAATCTTTTCAGTTCATTTACGCTGTCAAAATCCTTATCTTATCAGGTCTTGAATGCACAAACAAGATCATGGAGAAACCACAGAAAAATTCCTAGGTAGCCTTAAACCTAGGAATTTTCAAATTTTAATCAAACAGAATCGTTTCCTTATTTCTTGAAAATAGACTGTCTGAAGTCGTCTGTCTCACGAAGATAAGCGTTGTAAATCTTCTTCTTGAGCAGGTTAACCCAGCTAGATTCGACACGGCTAGTAGCATTGGTAATGTTGCGTACATCCTCTGCCACGGCTGCGTCCATCAACTGCTGCATCTCTGCATAAGAACGAATGGTTACTTTCTTGGTACTGTTTGGATTTTTAAGCTCGTACTCAATGGTGATTGGCTTCAGCTTGGTCAGCTGATCAATTCGCTCCTTGTACATGGCCTTCTTGAAGGCTGCCCAAGAGGTGTATTCACCTTTAAATACATTTTCCAAGACTTTCTGGTCGGTCACGAGACCGACATCTCTTCCAGACCATCCGTCCCACGTTTTCATCCCTTCATCGAAGGCTTCCTGAGAGTACTGACCAGAAACATAAGGGACAAATCCGTCATGATAGCCCTTGGCTGCCAGTAATTCATAGGCTGTGCGACGGAACATAACGTCACCAGGTGCTCCATTTGGATTGCTCAAGGCTGAGTAAATTGGTGAGAAGAGGCTGAGACTGAGGTAGCCATTTCGACCATATTTTCCGCTTTCCTTGTTCTCCCTACGAGTGATCACATCATTTTCAATCAGGGAGTCAAAGGTCTTCAGCTGCTTGATTTCCTCAGCTGTAAAGCTTCGCGTCTGGTTTCCAGCGTGGGTCTCCTTGCCATACTTATCTGTAATATAGTAATTCTCCATCTTCCTGAACCACTGTAACTTGGCAGCATCACTCTGCTTCAGCATAGAAGTACCTTCTAGATAGTCCAAGGTGTAGATCATGTCAAACATACCATGGACATAGTGTTGCAGGTCTGCTGCATTTTGAACACGTTCCTTGAAATTATAGGTATGCATACGTGTCTTAGAATCCTTGTCCACCTTGAAGAGAGTATTGAGCGTAATAGTTGGTTCATCTGCGCTCGGCGAAGATTGCAAGAGTCCACGAGCATAGAGTTCCGCACCCAAGCCCTCACGACGGCCATAACCTTCAAAGTAAATTGCACCGTCAGAATTATGGGTCATTTCATGGGTGTAGACAGAGTTTCCATAGTCTTCTAACAATTTAGCAGCATCAAAGTGAGTTACACTACCCGTAGCATAGGCATTATAGCCCTTGCTTGGATACCACTTGCCAGCTGGTCCAAAGAATTCCTGCATAGCCTGTGATTTTTTGTCATTAGCTGGAGCCCAATATCTTTGACCATTCTTGTCAACCAATGAGAATCCATCATAAACCAGAACCGAACGGAAGAGCTTGTCCTTGCTTTCTGGACTGAGAATCTTATACCAGAAATTATAGTGGTCGCGCTGGTATTCAGCTGTTTTTCTCACTCTGTCTTCGACATATTCAACTAGTTCTGCGTCTGTGCGCACTCTGTTATTGGCATCCAGGCGGTAGCGATCATAAGCTCCCATAGAGAGGGTAGACATATTAGAGATAGCATAGACACCTTTCTCCGTCATGGTCAAGAGTGGCAGGAGCATGCCCTTGTGTTCCCAATTATCTGCTGTAATCTTGTCATAAACACCGACAGAGTACTTGCTCTTGCCCTCGGCTGCGTCCTGAAGCTGTCTCGCTTCTGCTACATCGGACTTAGCCTCAACGATGTAGGCTTTTGTATTGGTCTTGAGCCATTCATTATTGGTCTTGTATGGTAGGAAGAGCTGACGGTAGCCTTCAAGGTAATTGAAGAGTCCTCGCTTGCCAGTTGCTTCAGAGAGCGAATTATCATACGCTGTATAGTTGTTCTTAGCCTTGAGATTCTCAAGTCCTGATTTTCCTAAAGCAATGATTGTATCAAGAACCGAAACGTCATTCTTACCGTAGAAATCCATCTTGTAAGCCGACAAGTCCTTAACATTAAAGGTATCATAGTTGATATTGTACCAACGGTTAAGGTAAGTCAGACCCAATAGGAAAGCTTCTTTATCAGCAAGAATCTTCTTAACAAGATAATCCTTAACTACTTCACCTTCAGTATTGATAGCCTTATCCATAGCTAGCACTTTGCGAAGCTCACCTGATAGCTTGCTTTTCACTTGCGTAAATGCAGTGTCTAAGTATAGTTCATCTAAAGAAGTGTCTGCTGCTACTCCGAGAACTGTGCGCATAGCTGGCGAATCAAGAACGACCTTGTTCAGCTCTGGCAACACTTGATTTAGAATGCTAGTATAATCTGATACGAAGGCTTCTGGAGTATAAAGAAGGTCTAATCCCTTCATTCTATACTCAGCAATACCTTGGTTGACGAAATCTCCCTGATAAGATATTTCTAGATAGTCAATGGTATTGTCCATGTAGTGCAGCATCAAACGATTGATTGCTGTTTTATTGCTATGGATATCTGTCACCACTTGATGATCCTTCATCGGAACAACATCCAGTAGGTACTCCTTGTTCAACTTATGTTCTTTCGGAATCTTGTTCGCAAATGAAACAATGGTTTCTTTATTGTAGAAAGGAAGCAGTTTCTCCATATTTGCATAAGAATATCCGCGGTCAAATTGAGCATTGTTTACCTCACCATAGTCGACAAAACGCATATTTAGATTCGTGTCATCTAGGCTAGTCGTGATGTCCATAGCAGTCAGTTTTTCTTCCATTTCTTCTTGAGTAATTGTAGAAGTAACAAACTGATCGTTTTTCAAGGTTTCACTTTTAGCAACTTTATATACTTGCGTAATACGGTCGTTTTTGTAGCCCTGATCCCCAGAAATACTGTAAACGTTTGTACCACTAACATTACTGATCACATTATCAACTAAACCATTAAAGTAGTTCGAGCCGACCACTCCACCGATTTGACCGTTAGTGGTTGCATTATATACTTTTCCTGTCACATAAGATTTGGTAATTCGAGCATTGTTTTCTAGACGTCCAACCAAACCACCGATACGTTGTTCATTTGATCGTGCACCACTTATAATCGTTACATCTGCTTTACTTTGGCTAAGAAGAGATTCTCCTCCTTTAAGGCTTGAAACCAAACCACCTACGTTATAGGCTTTGATGTGTTGACTGTTAGATAGGATGGTACCCGTAAAGGAACTATTTGTAATCTTCGTATTGGTTCCATTAACTACTAGACCCGCTACGTTAGAGGCGTTTCCTACTACCGATACTCTCCCCTGAACAGAAACATCTGTGATTCGCGCATTCTCCGCATTACGTGCCAGCGCAGCCGAGTCATAGGTACCCACGATATTCACATCTTTAAAGTCGATATTGGTAATAGAAGACCCGTTCTTCATGTTTTCAAATAAAGGCTTGGCTAGATTATAAATAGCGTATTGCTTACCATTTTGACTACCTGTCAGACTACCTGTGAAGTTCCCTTTGAGGTAGACATAATCTGCAGGTGCAAGACTAACCTCACTAGCATCCAAATCAGCTCCCAACACATAATTTCCTGCCATATTTCGCTTCATAGCGTCTACCAATCTAGCAAAGCTAGTGTAGACATTTTGCTGGCTTGGGACTGCCTTACTGATGTAGAAGTCGTGCCCAGACTTATAGCCCGTTTCACTTTCTTGGACGAGTTCAGGAAGGGTTACATTAACCTTATAGACTGCCTTGCCATCTTTCTCTGCTTCAGAAATGCTGTGAACTGGTAGGAGAATTTCCTTGGATTCGCTTGATTTGATCTTGACGAAGTAAGTAGACAGATCCGTAGGCATAGAGTTCATCGATACAAAGCGCTTGTATTGGTCGTTTTCTTTATGATAAAACTCAACGGAATCAATATCACGGAAGGCAATCTTCTTGTATTCTAGCTCAAAGTTACGACTGTCTGTTTCAAACTCAGTAAAGCTACCATTATCCAATTCATAAGTCAACTTAGTTTTTAGAGTGTAGCCTGTGTAGTAGTCTAAGTCGCCAATTTTCAAGCTGCCAGCAAAGTTGGTAATTGGAAGAGTGCGAATCAGCTGGTCTCCCTGGTACAATTCTGCAGTCGCTGAACGGAAGGACTGGGTCTGGTCTTCCAATCTATATTGAACCGTCACCGACTTATCATCAGCATTCTCGGTTAGACTTAGAATGGAAACCGTTGGCTTGACCTTAGGCACTCCATTTAGAGCTTCTTTGGCTGCTGTCAGGCTAGCAAGAGCTTGGTTGACCTGTACTTGTGTAGCAGTCTGATTGTTCAAAACTCCCTCTGCCTTGGTCAATTCGTCTGTATAAGCTGTCTGCTTATCTGAATCCGCATTCTTATATTTCACAGAAGTTTTAACCGTTGGATTTAAATCGTACTCAGTCTGAAGAGCTGTTTTAACAACTTCAAGACCACTTAATTGAGCCTTGGCTTGATTGATTTGTTCCACCAGTTGGTTGACTTCTGCTTGGCTGGCTTGGGATTGGCTCAGAATCGCTTGACCAGCCGTCAAAGCAGCATCATAGTTAGCTTGATGACTCTGACTATCGTTGAAATAACGGGCCTGTGCTTTAATCTGATCCGCTTCTGCCAAGAGATTATGCAGTGAAATTAAATCGAACTCCTCTAAAGCGTCTGCTTTCGGTGCATCACTTGGTACCATAGTTGGCTTAGCCGTTCCGACTTTGACAATTTGCGTTACAGGAGCTAGGGTTTCCCCATTAGATAATTCTTGACGGTCGATTTCCTGACCATTGGAACTGTAGACACGGGTCTTAATGGTACGTTCGCCTTGGACTCCTGGAGTTGCGATTTGACGAGCATCTCGAACAAGCTCATCGGTTTCTTCTTCACGAATTGTAAAGTTAATCTTCTCAACGCGAATTTCGTCAGTATATGTCAGTGGATACTCTGGCAGAGCGTCTGCTTTTGGCGCTTCGCTCGGTACCATGGTTGGCTTAGCTGTTCCGACTTTGACAATTTGCGTTACTGGAGCCATGGTTTCTTCATTAGATAACTCTTGACGATCGATTTCCTGACCGTTAGAGCTGTAAACACGAGTCTTAATCGTGCGCTCACCCTCAACACCTGGTGTTGCGATCTGGCGGGCATCTCGAACCAATTCATCCGTTTCTTCTTCACGAATGCTAAAGTTGATTTTTTCTGCGCGCGTTTCATCTGTATATGTCAGTGGATACTCTGGCAGAGCCTCTGCTTTTGGCGCTTCGCTCGGTACCATGGTTGGTTTAGCCGTGCCGACTTTGACAATTTGTGTTACTGGAGCTAGAGTTTCCTCGTTAGACAACTCTTGACGGTCGACCACTTGGCCATTAGAACTGTAGACACGGGTCTTAATGGTACGTTCGCCTTGGACTCCTGGAGTTGTTATTTGACGGGCATCTTGAACAAGCTCATCCGTTTCTTCTTCACGAATTGTGAAGTTAATTTTCTCAACCCGAGTTTCGTCGGTATAAGTTAGCGGATACTCTGGCAGAGCGTCTGCTTTCGGTACATCGCTTGGTACCATGCTTGGTTTAGCAGTTCCGACTTTGACAATCTGTGTTACGGGCGCCAAAGTTTCCTCATTAGACAACTCTTGGCGGTCAACCTCTTGCCCGTTGGAACTGTAGACACGGGTCTTGATCGTGCGCTCACCCTCAACTCCTGGAGTTGTGATTTGGCGGGCATCTCGAATAAGCTCATCGGTATATTGCTCCTCGATGTTGAAGGCTATTTTCTCAACGCGAATTTCGTCAGTATATGTCAACGGATACTCTGGTAGAGCGTCTGTTTTCGGTGCATCGCTTGGTACCATGCTTGGTTTAGCAGTTCCGACTTTGACAATCTGTGTTACGGGAGCCAAGGTTTCTTCATTCGAAAGTTCTTGGCGGTCAACAACTTGACCATTGGAACTGTAGACACGGGTCTTGATCGTGCGCTCTCCCTCAACACCTGGTGTTGTGATCTGGCGGGCATCTTGGACCAATTCATCCGTAGTCTGCTCTTCAATGTTGAAGGCTATTTTCTCTACACGAGTTTCGTCGGTATAAGTCAACGGATATTCTGGCAAAGCGTCTGCTTTCGGTGCTTCATTCGGTACCATGGTTGGTTTAGCAGTGCCGACCTTGACGATCTGTGTTACGGGCGCCAAAGTTTCCTCGTTGGACAACTCTTGGCGGTCAACAACTTGACCGTTAGAGCTGTAAACACGAGTCTTAATCGTGCGTTCACCTTGGACTCCCGGAGTTGCGATTTGACGAGCATCTTGAACTAATTCATCCGTATATTGCTCCTCAATGTTGAAGGCTATTTTCTCTACCCGAGTTTCGTCAGTATATGTCAACGGATACTCTGGCAGAGCGTCTGCTTTCGGAGCTTCATTCGGCACCATATTTGGCTTAGCTGTGCCGACCTTGACGATTTGTGTTACAGGAGCCAAGGTTTCTTCATTCGAAAGTTCTTGACGGTCGATTTCCTGACCGTTAGAACTGTAGACACGAGTCTTAATCGTGCGCTCTCCCTCAACACCTGGAGTTGTGATTTGATGACTTCCTTCTGGAATCTCATCTGTATATTGCTCGTCAATAGAAAAATCAATCTTTTCTATTCTAACCTCATCATTTGTAGTCAATTCCAACTCAGAATTCTCATGAATAGGAGCTGTATCAGGATTTGTCCCATATTCCGTCAGTTCTGGAATCTCTTGAACTGGAGCTGTATCAGAACTGGTGCCATACTCTGCCAATTCTGGAACTTCGTGAACTGGAGATGTCTCGGGACTGGTTCCGTATTCTGTCAATTCTGGAACTTCGTGAACTGGAGAGGTTTCAGGACTTGTGCCATACTCTGCCAATTCTGGAACTTCGTGAACAGGCGCTGTTTCAGGAGTTGTACCGTACTCTACTAATTCTGGAACTTCGTGAACTGGAGTTTCTTTTGGTATCGAGTTAGTTGGAGCTGTTCCAACTAAAATAATTTCAGAAACAGGTTCAAGCGTCACTTGATCAGAAATCATTTCGCTTTTTACGATTTCTTGATCCTTACGAAAATGACGAGTCACCACTGTACGTTGACCTCGAACACCTGATTGTATGACTTTTGATTGCCCTTGAGGCAATTCATCGGAATATTGGTATTTTGTCTGATAAGGAAGTTCTTGAACTGACTCCTGCTCGCTAATTTTTAGTTCTGGTAAGTCATAAATAGGAGTTGAGCGTGTGAACTCTATCTCCTTAGCAGCTATAGCTTCTCTTTCTTCCTCAGTTAAAGCATCCCCCTTATCTGAAACAATCTCTTTCATATCAAGATTTGTTTCACTTGGTTTTAGCTCTCTTTCCTTCTCTCTCTCCAAGTCAAGTGTCAGATTTTCCTTCTGAGCAGAATGAGTTAAATGACTATCATTTTGTTCTTCATTCTTTAAGTAACCGATATAGTCGTAACCGTCAATTTTCAATGGCGCTGGAAGTGCATCTCCAAGACCCAAGTTAAGACTTTGATTATATGCAGCGAGCTCGATATTCGTCACTGCTAAGACTGTTGGAGATAGCAGTATGGATCCCATTCCAGTTACCAACAAGATAGAAGATAAATACCTCTTCCCATTTCTTCCTTTAACAACTACAAGCACTAGTAATGCAAGACCCATCGCTGTAAAAGTTGATTCCCAAAGACCGGAATGACCTGTTTTAGGTAATACTCTAGACGAATCCGCTTGAGTAGTCGGACGATAAACTAAGTAATAAGTCTCTGAAGCATCCTCAACATGCTTTGGAATCTCCCTGATCAAGGCACTCTTCTCTGCCTCCGTCAATTCAGACTCCACTACGTAGTGGTATTTGACCTGAGCAGACTGCTGACTTTGAATTTCTGCTGCCTTCACAGAAGTCAAGCCCCCAGCCATTTGCCCATTCAAAAAGAAGCTTCCAATAGTCGCCGAAACGAGCCCAACGGACAACTTCCGGAAAGAAAAGCGCTGTCGTTTTTCTCCATAAAACTGATGTTTCATTCTCAAAATTTCCTCTTCAATATATTATTCAATCCTTTCTATTCTACTTGATTCCACTTGATTATTCAAATTATTTGTCGCGATTTTTAGAAGCAACACAAGCTTTTGAAAAGTACCAAAAAACGACTCCTCTTTTTCAAAAATCTCAAAAAATCAACTTAAAACTTTCCCTAAAAATGTTAAATTTCTACATCTTTGTCCTAAGCTTTTACCAGCAAAAAAAGAGAGAAATGACTTTCTCTCTTTTACATTTCCTCTCATCTTAAACTATGAGAAGACATATTTCTAATCTGATTATTTCGCTTCAAATCCTTCTGCAACTGCGTCTGAAAAGTTTTCTTCTACGATGCTTGCACAGTGGTCACAAATGACGGCATGGTAGCTGCGTTCTGCTGTTGTTGGGTCGATACGACGGCAACGGTCACAAACTTCACCTGCAGCGCGTTCAACTGTAAAGGCAACATCCTCAAAGCTAACTGCGCCTTCTGGAGCTATACCTTCAGCGATGGTCAATTCTGACACGATCAAAAGTTGAGCCACATTGCTATCTACTGCTCCAAGAAGAGTTTTCACCACTTCATTTGGATAAACTGTCAAGTGTGCTTCAAGCGATTTCCCGATAACTTTTGCATTACGCGCTTCTTCCAAGGCTTTTTGAGCTTGTCCGCGGAAATCCATGAAGGCTGACCATGTATCCAAGATTTCTTCTTGGTTGGCAAAAGTTTGAGCTTCTGGTAATTCAGACAATTGCACAAATTCTTCAGCTTCAAACTCAAGATATGACCAGATTTCCTCTGCTGTGTGCGGAAGGATTGGTGTCAAGAGTTTGGTGATTTTCACAAGAATATCATAGAAGACAGTCTGCATTTGACGGCGTTCGAGTGATTTGGCACCTTCGATGTAGACAACGTCTTTAGCAAAATCAAGGTAGAAGGCTGACAAATCAACGTTGATAAAGTTCACCAAGGCCTTGTAAATTGTCAAGAATTCAAAGTTTGCATAAGCATCACGAATAGTCTTCACAAGCTGGTTAAAGCGGATGGTCATGTACTTGTCAACAGAACGAAGCTCATCGTAAGCTACTGCGTCTTGAGCTGGGTTAAAGTCAGATGTGTTGGCAATCAAGAAACGAAGAGTGTTACGGATCTTACGGTAAGTTTCAGAGACTTGGCTCAAGATATCCATAGAGATACGCACGTCATTGCTTGAGTCCACACTTGTTACCCAGAGACGCAAGATTTCCGCACCAAATTGTTTTTCAACATCACTTGGAGCAATGGTATTTCCAAGAGATTTAGACATCTTCTCACCTTTACCATCAAGGGCAAAACCTTGTGACAAGATTTGTTTGTAAGGAGCAACGCCATGGTTAGCAACAGATGTGATAAGTGATGAGTTGAACCAACCACGGTACTGGTCAGAACCTTCAAGGTATAGATCTGCTGGATATTTGAGTTCTGGACGGTTGACCACTACTCCATTCCATGATGAACCTGAGTCAAACCATACGTCCATGATATCTGTTTCTTTCTTGAACTCGCCATTTGGTGAACCTGGATGAGTAAATCCTTCTGGCAAGAGGTCCTTAGCATCACGTTCCCACCAGATGATAGAACCGTGTTCCTCAAAGAGTTGAGCTACATGTTCAATAGTCTCAGCAGTCATGATTGGCGTTCCGTCTTCAGCATAGAAGATAGGAAGGGGAACTCCCCAAGCACGTTGACGAGAGATAACCCAGTCGCCACGGTCACGAATCATATTGTAAAGACGAACTTTACCCCATTCTGAGTGGAACTTCACTTTTTCAATTTCATCCAAGATTTCTTGGCGGAATTTAGATACAGAGGCAAACCACTGTGGAACAGCACGCCAGATGATTGGTTTCTTGGTACGCCAGTCAAATGGGTATGAGTGAGAGATTTCTTCTTGAGCAAGGAGCAAATCGCCCAGTTTTTCGATAACAGTCGGCACAACCTTGTCATAGAACTGACCCGCAAATTCAGGACCAGCATTTTCCATCATAATACCGCGTTCGTTAACTGTTACAGCAACTTCAAGGCCGTTGGCAACACCGACATTGTAGTCATCCTCACCAAAACCAGGGGCTGTATGGACAATACCAGTACCAGAGTCAGTCGTAACGTGGTCACCCAGGATTACCAACTCATCTACAGCCGTATCCCATGGGTGGACTGTCACAATGTGGTTCAATTCTTGACCACGGTGAGTCGCCAAGACTTGAACATCCGCCCAACCAAATTTCTCAGAAAGACTATTCAATAATTCTGAAGCAACTACAAACTTACGAGATTCACCAGCTGGTTGTACCAATACATAATCAATATCTGCTCCAACTGTCAAACCACGAGAGGCTGTAATGGTAAATGGTGTAGTGGTCCATACGACAATATAAGTATCCGTATCTAGAACACCTTTTCCGTCTTTGACGCGGTTAGCATAGTAAAGGGAAGTTGAAAGCAAGTCATGGTACTCAATTTCCGCTTCAGCAAGAGCTGACTCAGAAGACCATGACCAGTAGACAGGCTTGGCACCACGGTAGATATAGCCTTTTTTAGCCATTTCACCAAAGACACGGATCTGAGCCGCTTCATAGTCCGGAGTCAAGGTCACATAAGGATTTTCCCAGTCACCAGAAACACCCAATCGTTTAAAGTCTTCACGTTGTTTATCAACTTGAGAAAGAGCATACTCACGGCAAAGTTTCAAGTACTCAACCAAGTCCATTTCTTTGCGTTTAACGCCTTGTTTTGCCAAGACTTGCTCGATTGGCAGACCATGTGTATCCCAACCTGGGATGTAAGGTGCATAGAATCCTGACATAGACTTAGAACGAACAATAATATCTTTGGAAATCTTGTTCATGGCATGTCCAACGTGGATATTTCCGTTTGCATATGGAGGGCCATCATGCAAGGTGAAATGCGGTTTTCCTTTGTTCAATTCTTGACGGCGTTGGTAAAGTTTTGCTTCTTCCCATTCTTTTTGCCAAACTGGTTCTTTAGTTGGAAGACCAGCACGCATAGGAAAGTCTGTTTTCCCTAAATTGAGGGTTTCTTTAAGTTTCATTGTTACTCCTTTAATTTAAAATGACAAAATAAAAACCACGATTCGCAAAAAGGACGAAAATCGTGGTACCACCTTTGTTCGAAAAAAGACAGGGTCTCTTTTCCTCTTTTCCCGTAACGTGGGGGACGTCCAGTCTTACTGCTTTCGGACTGGATTGCTTGAGAGGATAATCTAACCACTAGGGATTGCAGGACTCTCACCATCTCCCGCTCGCTGAAAATATAGTTGGTTGGATCTTGTTCTCACATTTTTTATAGGATAAGAACAGATTCTTTGTTTGCATCGTCCTCAGTTGCCGCAGTAGCTTCTACTTCAACTGACTCTTCATGCTGGTCACTTTCTTCTGTCTGTTGATTTTGTTGAGCTTCAAACTCAGCTAATTCTTTGTTGCCAGCCTCAATACGAGCTTGCAATTCAGCAACCTCTTCTGGTGTGAATTGACGAGTCATATCAATAGGCTCTTCCTCTGGTTGTAAAGATACAGTTTCACCAAGAACTTCACCCACCACTTCTTTAAAGGCTTCATCACTTGTCTGAAGGTAAGTAGCTGTTGGGCGAAGAATATCTTCCCAATCAGATGACTCAACAATTGCTAACTGACTTTCAATCGTAGACTTGAGGCGTTGATGGAATACACGGCTCTTGTTCTTCAACTCTTCTGTCTCAACAGCCACTCTCTTCGCATTATCTGTAGCCTGACGGAGAATTTCATTTGCCTTGTATTTCGCTTCTTCAAGCAAACGCTGAGCATCTTGTTCAGCTTGTTGAATAATATTGTTTGAACGTTCTTGAGCAGCTTGTTTGACACGCTCAGCTGTATCTTGAGCAATCAAAACTGACTGACTCAAGGAATCCTTCATCTCATCAAAGTAAGACAAACGTTCTTCCAAACTTTTGATGTGTGTCTCTTTATCGTGATTACTACGAACCAAGTCTTCATAATCACGAACAACGATATCAAGAAACTCGTCTACTTCTTCTGGGTCAAAACCTCTAAATCTTGTGCCAAAGGTTTTATCTTTAATTTCTAACGATGTAATTGGCATACTTTTCCTCACTTACTTAATAAAAAATAGAATCATTAATTGCTTCTGGTTCTTGCTCGCTTGTTACTGTTCTCTTAGGAATATCATTCGTATAATAGGAAAGACGTTCTTCTAGTTTTTTGATATAGAGTTCAGTTTCATCTTTGTATCGAATCATCTCCTCTAATTCAAAGTAAATCTTATCTAGAAATAGGTCAACTTCTTCCTGATTGTAGCCTCTGAATGTTCTTGAGAAAGCTTTATCACTTATTTCTTGTGGTGTAATCGACATATTTTTTCTCACTTGCTTAAAAGTAGCCTGACTGTTAGTTTTTTCTTATCCTTTTTGGTCTGACCATTGTCTTTGACAACTTTCAAACGACCAAACTTTCTCACACTGATCAAATCCCCAACTGCAACCTGGTAATCAGATTTTTCAACCACATGATAATTTACCTGGACAGATTTTTTCTCTATCAGTTGACTAGCTTGGTTTCTAGATAATTTCAAGGCACTTGATAAGAGGGCATCCAATCGAAAACTCGAAACTAAAATTTCTCGTTCTCTATAATCAATTTTAGACAAAATCCTATCGGTAAAAGGACGTTCCTCCAGCGATACAGGAAGTCTGCCAATCTTTCTTATTCCATCCTGAAAAAGAGGAATGAAATCACGATTGACAAAAATCTGTGCTCTCTTTTCATCTACCAAGATATCACCAAATAATTTACGGTCAATTCCTAGTTGGTTGATAATTGTTCCCAATATTTTTCCATGACTCAGTTGCTCAAACTTACTCGGATAGCAAATTTCCAACAAGGCCATTTCAAAGTCTGATATCTCCGGTTCAAAGTAATCTGGATAGAGAAGAACTCGAACCGACTCTGTCGGAAGAAAATCACCACTACTTTGGCAACCCAGTCCATATGTCCCAGCTAGTACCCTCAAAATCTGTTCCTGATGGGGATTGATAAAAGGAGTAAGTACCGGTGCATAGGTATCTTCTACCCGCTTGATCCACTCTAACCCCTTATCAATAAAGGGAATATCATCTTGGGAAAAATGCTGATAAATGGCTCGATTTGCTGTCATAGTAATAAGACTAGTCGTGTTAAGAGATTTCCAACAAACTGAATCAGAATCAGCGCTGCCCAAACCGTAAAATCAAGACCAGCAAATTGTAGATTGAGCTTACGAAGGGGCTCAATAACTGGGCGAGCAAGTCTGATAACTAAGCGACCTAGCTGGCTTTCATAGGCATTTGGAAACCATGAAAGAAGAGCAAATGCAACGAGAATGATGGAATAAATGCTAACCGCATTTTGGATTAAACGAATTAAGAAAATCATTATCTTGCTCTATTTCGTTTAATATCAAAACCAAACTCAGCGCTTTGTGATTCATCTGGAAGCTTGATATCTTCAATATTCACGACAACATTGACAGGCGTCAATAGATACATCGTACTCGCAACTTTTTTCATATTTCCAGCCAAGACATGACGGGCTCCATCCAAGTAATCAAGGCAACGACGGGCTTGAACCTCTGTCATATATTGGAAATCAATCAAAATACTTTCATTTCCAGCCAACAAATCTACAATTTCAGTTGCATCTTCATATTTTCTTGGATAGCGAACATCAATTGTCACTTTCTCATCTGAACGATGGCTTTGCATTGCCAATTCTTGCTGTCGCGCATGAAGACGAGTGATATTTGCATCTTTAGCTGATCCTGACTGAGCAGGTGCTGGTAATTCTTTAGAAGATGAGATGGCTGGGCTAACTGTTTCCTCTTGTTGAGTCTGGTAGTTAGTCGTTTCTTCTCCGTCTTCTGTAAAATAATCTATAAATTTATCGAATCTATCTTTTAAAGACATAGCTCTCTCCTATTTAAAAAATGCTGTACCGATTCGAACAAAGGTTGAGCCGAACTGAATCGCTTCTTTAAAATCACGACTCATTCCCATGCTTAGCTCTGTCATCGGCATATTAGGGATTTGTTTTTCTCTAATTTCTGCTTGCAGAGCCTGCGTATCCTTGAAAATTTCTTTCAATTCATCACTGTCTGCCTCAAAAGGAGCCATGGTCATTAAACCAACATACTCAATCTGATCTAACTTAGCCAATTCTGGCAAAAGTTCTAGCAATTCTTCTTTTGAAAACCCATGCTTGCTTTCTTCTCCAGAAATATTGACCTGCAAGAAACACTTGATAACATGATCTGTTCTCTTTTGAATTTCCTGGGCTAACTTTAAGGAGTCTAAAGCATGAAAGTAATCCACAAATGGGATTACTTCTTTCACTTTCCGTCTCTGTAGTGTTCCTATTAAATGCCAAGTAACTGGGTAATCTTTCAAGGCCTGATATTTTTCTAAAAATTTATCGACTCGATTTTCACCTATATGACGGACACCAAGCGGAAGCAAGGCTTCCGCTGTTTGTACATCTACATACTTTGTCACTGCGATTACTGAAACAGCATCTAGAGCACGGTTGGCTTCTTGACTAGCATCAGCTATTTGCTGAAAAACTAATTCAGTATTTTTTTTCAAATTCATTGATTAACGATTTTTGAAGAATGGAGGTGTATCCAATTCATCTTCATCTTGTGAAACTGGTGTTTCGAAGCGTTCTACTGGTGAAACAACTGGATCTGTTTGGCGAACAATTGACTCACGACGCAAGTCCCAGTCTCCAAAAGCAGAGGCTTGGTTTGTTTCAAAACGACGTGGGCTTGATTTAGGCAATTCTGCTGTCTCTTCCAAGTCGAATTGACGGTCAAATGTGTGTGCTTGTGGCGCTTTAGTTGATGGACGTCCAACTGGTTGGTTGTTACGAGCTCCAACTACTTTTTCCACGCGCTCTTGACGAACACCTGTCGCTACAACAGTAACACGGATTTCATCCTTCATGCTTTCGTCAATTGATGTTCCAAGCCAGATGTTTACACCTTGACCAGCTGCTTGGTTGACAATTTCTGAAGCTTCTTCTGCTTCAATCAAAGTCAAGTCAAGACCACCAGTAACGTTGACGATGACATCCTCTGCACCATCAATAGTTGTTTCAAGAAGTGGAGAGTAAATAGCTTTACGAGCGGCTTCAACAACGCGTTCTTCACCACTACCGATACCGATACCCATAAGGGCATTTCCTTTATTTGCCATTACAGTTTTCACATCAGCAAAGTCAAGGTTAATCAATCCTGGGTTCGTGATCAAGTCAGTGATCCCTTGAACACCTTGGCGAAGAACGTTATCTGCTTCGCTAAGAGCTTCAAGAAGTGGCGTTTTCTTATCAACAATTTCAAGCAAGTTGTTATTAGAGATAATCAACAAAGTATCAACGTGCTCGCGAAGTTCGTTGATTCCTTCTACAGCGTACTGGCCACGTTTGCTTCCTTCAAATCCGAAAGGACGTGTCACAACACCAACTGTAAGAGCACCAAGATCTTTAGCGATACGTGCAATAACAGGGGCTGCACCTGTACCAGATCCACCACCCATACCTGCAGTGATAAAGACCATGTCTGCTCCAGTGATAGCTTCCGTCAAAGCTTCTTCACTTTCTTCTGCAGCTTTACGTCCAACTTCCGGACGACCTCCAGCACCCAAACCACGAGTCAATTTTGGACCAAGTTGGATAACTGTTTCTGCTTTCGTACTGCTAAGGGCTTGTACATCAGTGTTGGCTGCGATAAATTCTACACCAGCAACACCTTCGTCAACCATGCGGTTAATGGCGTTACCACCACCACCACCGACACCAATTACCTTAATAACTGCGCCTTGAGCTGCTGCTGTATCAAATGAAAATGTCATAATTTCTTATCCTCTTTTATTCATCAAACATGCTTCCGATCAAACCACGGAAACGTTCTGTTAGCTTCGGTTTACTTTGAGAACTTGCTTGGAATTCTTCCTTGGGAGCAACTGGAGCTTCCTGCACGGTTTCAGCTGGAGCTGTTTGTGCTGGACTTGGTTGCGCTACAGGATTCAAACGTTGATTTGGAATGCCAAAGTTGATTGGTTTTTGACGAAGGAATTCATCTCCTTTAACTGCTTTTTGAGCAAGAAGATTGACTTCAGTCAATTTACCAGCAAACTCAGACAAGCTAATCACGTGCGCAAATGCAGGGTTGCGAATTCCAACTTGATTTGGTACATAAAGTTTTACGCGAACACCAAATACTTCTTGGGCTAATTCAACAATTCCTGGCAAAATTGCATTTCCACCGATAAGGACGATACCTCCTGGCAAATCTAACAAGTGTCTTCTTTCCAACTCTTGTTTGATTTGGTCAAAGATATGTTTGATGCGTGCTGAGATAATTTCTGCCAAGTAGCTTTCGGTTACTTCAACAGGTTCTACTTCACCAATTACTTCAACTTGGAAAGTTTCGTTACTTGCAAGTGGAACGTAAGCTTCACCATAGTTCAGTTTCAAACTTTCTGCAATTTTTTGAGATGTTTTCAAGACTTTAGAAATGTCTTTAGTAACGTAATCTCCACCTTCTTGGTAGATGTTAGTGAACTGCAATTCTTGGTTGCGAATAGTCGCTACAGTAGTCTGACCTCCACCCATGTCAATGACAGTCGCACCAAATTCACGTTCACCTTCATTGAGAACGGAGTTCACGATTGCCAAAGGTGAAATAATCACGTTATCAACATGAATACCTACACGCTCAACCGTCTTGCGAAGATTGTGTAGAATCGTACGAGGACCTGTGTAAAGCAGACCACGCATTTCCAAGCGGACACCCATCATACCACGAGGGTCACGGATGCCTTGGAATCCATCCACGATGAATTCTTCTGGAATAAAGGTAATCACTTCACGGTCAGGAGTCATGCTCTTTGTCAAAGCTGATTTGACAACATTTTCAACATCTTGATCTGTGATTTCTTTGGTATCTGAAGTTACAGGAATCATTCCTTGTGTTGGTTCAACCTGCAAGAGGTTTGCTGGAAGGCCAACGTTAACAGACTTAATAGAAATACCAGCTTTCTCTTCTGCCTGTGTGATTGCGGATTTGATCGCTGAAGCAGCTGCTTCAATATCAACAATAATTCCGTCTTTTACACCTTTACTTTTGGCATTGCTAACACCAATTACATTTACTTCGCCATCTCTATGCTCAGCTACTAGCACTTTAATCGAGCTAGTTCCGATATCTAAGCCTGTAAAAAAACCATCTCTAGTCATTACATCGCATCCTCTCTGTCTTCCAAGTTTCTCACTTCTATTTAATAACTATGTTTGGGCATAGCTATTCAAAGAATATTATAACACAAAAAATCCAATCGTGCTTAGTTTTTGATAAAATTCCTGCATGTTTTTTGAGAAAATTCTAGAAAAATTCTTCTTCTAAGAGATTATTTGAAGTTAACGTTCACAATTTCTTTTTTGTTTCTTAAAAATCCAAAAAAGAGAAGATCATTTTAGATCTTCTCTTGAATAAATTCTTCCGATTTTTGTTGTAAAAAATTTTCTACTAATTTCCCTGTTAAGCGAATTGCTATCACGATAACAGTCGAAACAATGAGATAATTTAAGGGCTGGCCGAAGCTTCCAACAAGTGGTGGTTTGTTTAAAAATCCATAATCTCCACCTACAACTAAGTTGACAACCCATATCAAGCCATTTAAGGCGAAGGTAATCACCACCACATTCTTCAAATCGAGAAGGGAAGGTTGATAGTTTCTAAACAAGTATAGGAGCGCATTTCCTAAAAGGGCAACATGTCCGATAATGAAGGACAAAATGGTCACGTGTGGAAATGGGTAGGGATCAAAGAGTGGGTAAGCCAGTGCTGCTGTTGCTCCAAAAGTTCCTAAAAGGGCAAAGTACTGTTTGTACTTGGATGTCCCTGGAATTAAGAGCATCACAAACATGGCGATACGGCAATGATAGAAGGGCAAACTTTCTGACAGAGGCATGAGATTCCCCCAATACCAGCTATACAGAACAATCAGTTGAACAGACTGAAGAATCTGAATAAAACGCTGGTAAGCAACTTTGTCGCGAAAACGATAAGAAGCATAAAAAGTAAGAGCCAATAAACATAACAAACCAATGTACCAGTGAAGTTCAAACTGGGGCGGTTCTGATATCTGTGTGGTAAATAATTTATCCCACAAATTCATATTCTATTCCTCGTTCATCTAGCTAGAGGCAGTAAAAAAAATTCACTCCCCCCAGCTTTTAAATTTTTTGAAAAAACTTGATTCTATGCCATGCATAGAATACTTGAGTCTTAAATTCGCAACCTATTATATCATTTGTATTGCAGAAATGCACCTTGTAGATACCCTTTTTTGATTTGTCAACTTCTCTAGCATAAACTAATCAACATATTGGTCTCTTTGTCCTTTATAAACTTGCCAAAGAATCTCCATTTGCTCCTTGGTGATGCGTTTTTCAGATAAAACTGGCAATTGGTCAATGGCAAAAAATTGAAGCTCAGCAATTTCTTGATTCTCTTGAAATTGTCCATCAAGAAGTTGGCATTCAAAGACAAACTTTGCATATTGTTTGCTCTGTAGTTGGAAACGATTGGTATCAAAAACTGCAAGTAACCTTTCAGCTTTTGCTGTAAAACCGGTTTCTTCTTCAATTTCTTTGAGAATATTTTCGGTTGGAGAGTAGCCGACTTCACCAAAACCACCTGGCAAAGCCCAACTATCCTCTCCTTTTCCTCTAACTAAACAGGCTTTTTCATCCTCAACAATCCAAGCACGGACGTCCATCAGAGGAGTTGCATAAGCGGAAGTTGGTTTCAAGACTTCTGCAACTTCTTCTGCATCGAGGTCTGATACCTGATTCAACATTTCAGATAACAGGATTCGCAAGTCCTCGTAGCGCTCACGGTCAAACGGATCTTTTGTAAAGGTTAATCCAGTATCCGTAATGGCTAGCATTCTTTGCAGATACTTGGTAAAATCACTTGCATTCATTTTCTAAACTTTCTACCAGCTTGGCTAGATTCATGGAGTTCGATCCTTTGAGCAAAATTTGGTCATTGGCTCCAAGGCTTTCCTTAACCTGCTTGACTAGGTTTTCAAATTGGTCCTCGTCAGCTGTTTTCTTGAAGTAGAAAACGTGACCGATTGGGAACATTTGACTAGCAAGTTGGCTTAATTCGGCAATGTCTTCTCCATAGAAAATAACGGTATCAAGCACATCTGGTGAGAGACTCAAAATCATCTGGTTATGGAGTTGAACAGACTGGTCACCGAGCTCCTTCATGTCCGCCAAGACAGCGATTTTCTTTCCTCCTTCGTTGGCTAGAATAGCCGAAAAAGTCTCTAAAATCAACTTCATAGCAGTTGGATTGGCATTGTATACATCAGACAGAATATCTGCTCCATTGGCTGCTTTCTTCCACTCAGTACGGTTACGCGTCAATTCCAGATTTTGGAAGGCCTGATGAATTTGCTCCTCTGACACTCCTTCTTGAAGAGCCACATAAGCAGCAATCATAGCATTGGTAGCATTGTACTTACCTGTCACTGGCAAATCGAGGGCTTGTCCCAAAAAATTCGCCTTAAAGGTCAGACTATCCTTGCGCTCAATCAAGTCTGTGACTTCTAAATCAGCTCCTTGCCCAAAACGGACCACTTTTTTATCTGTAGGCAAGTAGTCCTCTACGATCGGGTCAGCTGGTGCCAAAAGCAAAGAATCTGGTGCCATACCATCAGCAATTTGCATCTTCCCTTTAGCAATCTCCGAACGGTCTTTGAAAAAGGCCAAATGAGCCTCTCCAACCAAGGTCACAATGGCTGTCTTAGGATGAGCCAATTTAGACAAGAGATGGATATCTCCCAAGTGATCCTGCCCCATCTCCAAGACCAACTTTTCAGTATCATCAGGCATATGAAGAACAGTATAAGGAAGACCAATCTCGTTATTGTAATTGCCCTGAGTTTTGTAGGTCTTGTAGGTTGTTGACAGTAAATGCGCCAACATATCCTTGGTCGTTGTCTTACCATTTGAACCCGTAACGGCAAAGACATCAACTGCCGTTTTTTCAAGATAGTAAGCTGCGAGGGTTTGAAAGGCAGACAACACGTCGTCTACTAGAATGTAAGGATAACCTTCTACTTCCTTCTCAGAGAGGGTTACTGCTGCACCATTTTCAAAAGCCGTTTCGATAAAGTCATGACCATCACGCGCACCTTTGAGAGGCACAAATAAATCACCTGTCCCAATCAAACGACTGTCAAACTCAGCCTTTTCTAACTGAGCATCCGCAAAAAGACTAACGTCATTTTTAGCTCCAACAGCTTGGGCAACTTCATGGATTGTTAATTTCATTTCTACTCCTTTAAAAAGGGTTGAAGTCCAAGAACTCTAGTCACCATGCAGTGATAGTTCTGGCTTCTACCCTCTCTTTCATTTTTATAGCAAATGCGCTTCGCGCTTGTCAAAACTTTGCTTAGCAAGGTCAACCAAATGCTCGATTAGTTCTGGGTAGCTGATTCCCATATTGTCCCAAAGTAGTGGATACATAGACCACTGAGTAAAACCTGGCATGGTGTTAAGCTCGTTTAGGAAAATCTCGCCCTTATCTGTATAGAAGAAATCACAACGAGACAGACCGAGGCCACCGATCGCACGGAAGGCAGTTTCTGCATTATGACGCATGACAGCTACCACATCATCACTAATCTTGGCTGGGATGTCCATGGTAATCTTGTTATCGATATACTTGGCATCGTAGTCATAGAAGGCAACATCCTTGACCACTTCACCTGGCAAAGTGCTCTTCACATCGTAGTTGCCCAAGAGACCAACCTCAATTTCACGCGCATTCACCCCTTGCTCTACTAAGACACGACTGTCATATTGGAAGGCGAGCTCCAAAGCTTGACGGAGTTCTTCTTGGTTTTCAGACTTAGAAATACCGACACTAGAACCCATGTTTGACGGCTTCGTGAAGACTGGATAAGTCAGTTTTTCTTCAACTTCAGCTATTTTAGCAGTCACATCATCACCTTCGACGATGGCTACATAAGGAACTTGAGCAATCCCGGCAGACTCCAAGACACGCTTAGTCGTGATTTTATCCATGGCAAGGCTGGATGACAAGATATTGCAGCCGACATAAGGCATTTTTAAAACTTCCAAGAATCCTTGAACAGAGCCATCCTCTCCCATTGGGCCATGAAGAACTGGAAAGACCACTGCACCTTCTTCATAGATGGAACTTGGCGCTATTTTCTTGTCCCAGTCAATAGTCGCATTGGTCATGAGACGATCTTCTTGACCTGGAGTCTGGCTAAATTCTTGCGTTTTGATAAAGTCACCTGACTGGCTGATGAAGAAAGTCTTGACTGTGAAACGGTCGTAGTTGACCGCACGCATAACACTTTCAGCTGAAAGGACAGAGACTTCACGCTCTGCACTACGTCCACCGTATAAAAGAATAATCGTTTGTTTCATATTACTTGTCCTAATTCTAATAGAATACTCGTTCTTTAGTATATCATATTTGCTTCTTTTTTGAAACTTGAACATGGTACTAGAATTCAAGAAACATAAAAGGAGACCAATAACATCAAAGTCGGTCTCCTTAATTTTCTTATGAATAAATTTAGTTCGTAAATTGTCTACTCCTACAACTCTGTCCGATTTTCAATAGCTCGTAAGAGGGTGACCTCGTCCGCATACTCGATATCTGCTCCCACGGCTAGACCTCGTGCTAGGCGAGTGACCTTGATACCAGCTGGCTTGAGCAAACGAGAAAGGTACATAGAGGTCGCTTCGCCATCTGCCGTCGCATTGGTTGCCACGATCACTTCTGAAACCTCGTTATCCATAAGACGGGTCATGAGACTCTTGAGGTTGATATCGTCTGGGCTGATACCATTCATCGGAGAAATGAGGCCGTGCAAGACATGATAGAGTCCATGGTATTCTTGGATGTTTTCCATAGCAGCCACATCGCGACTATCCTCTAACACCAAGATGGTTGTCTGGTCTCGAGTCGGGTCCGTACAGATCGAGCAAGGATCATCATCCGTTAAACGGCCACAGATGGAACAATAGGTCAATTCCCGTTTAGCAGACAGGAGATTTTTGGCAAATTCATTGACATCGTCATCAGACATTCCAATGGTATAGAAGGCTAGGCGGGTAGCCGTTTTAATCCCGATACCTGGTAACTTTGAATAGCTATCAATCAGCTTGGCAATAGGTGTTGGATACAGCATAAGTTCCTTTCTAATTCATTGGATGGTGTTGGTGATAAAGATTGATAATGTCGCGTGCAATCGAAGGTCCGACACCGTTTGTAAGGTTGGTGTTATGAGGAAAGACGACTGCGACCGCGATTTGGGGATTTTCGGTCGGTGCATAGGCGACTGCGTTGGTATTATTGGCTTTTTGACCGCCATTAACGTAACTTTCAGCAGTACCCGTTTTCCCGCTGATGGAAACGGCTGCGCCATTTGAAAAGGCACGACCAGTTGTCAGAGCACTCGTTCCATGCGAAACTTGATAGAAACCTTGCTGCAAGATAGCCATATCTGATTCTGAGATATTGACCTTGTTTAGTTCCTTAGTGGCTGTTTCTTGAACCAGACTGCCTAAACCACCTTGTTCATTATTTCCATAAATCCCCTCAACAATGTGAGGTGCAATCCGAACACCATTGTTGGCAATGGTTCCAACATACTGGGCCAATTGCATTGGAGTATAGTTATCAAACTGGCCAAATGCATTGGTAATGTAATTAGCAAAATTATACTCTTTTGGTATAAAACCAGTTGACTCATCTGGAAGGTCGATGCCCGTTGAAGCACCTAGACCATATTCCGCAAATGTCGCACGCAATTTCCCCATAGCTGATTCCAAATTACTAGTTCCAACAAACATATTAGGTTGATAAGTTTGACCCATGATACCCAAAGCCGTTTGAACCATGTAGGCATTAGATGAATACTCCAAAGCTTCTACAGCTGTAATCGGAAATGAACCGTAGGCCTGAGTGTACCAAGAATTAATCGGAGCTGAACCTTGGAAGACAATCGGTTGGTCTGTCAAGGTTTGATTGCCTGACAAGACTCCATTTTCCCAACCAGAGCTGATAGTTGCTGCCTTAACAACCGAACCTGGGACAAAGACATTGGTTACCGTTCCCAAGGAATCAGGTGTTAACTCTCCCGTTTTCAAGTCATGTTTGAGCCCTGACATAGACAAAACTGCACCGGTTTTAGGATTGAGGGCTACGGCGTAAACCCCTTCAGAGTACTTTGCTCCACCGTTACCCAACTCTGAGTTGAAGTAGCTCTTGAGTAGGTCGTCCACACCATTCTGGAAAGCTAGGTCAATCGTTAACTTGATATTGTTTCCTTTGCTTCCTTCTTCAACATTTTCCACACTTTCCATATTTCCGTGTTTGTCGAGGTGGATTTCCTTGACGGAACGTTTGCCTTGAAGAACATCTTCATATTGCTTTTCAAGATAGGAAGTTCCCACTCGGTCATTGAGAGAATACCCTTTTTTGAGATAAGCATCAACTTCCTCAGCTGGAAGTCCTGACTTTTCATTTGAAACGCTACCGACGATTGTCGATAAAGAAGTGTCCAAGACTTTACGATCCCATGAGGTTGAAATGCTGATACCTGGTAATTCCTTGGACGCTGATGCAACGAGAGCAACTTGGGTATCATCTAAGGCATCCGTAGAAATGGTTCCTGTTGCAAAATTTTCAACAGCATTGAGCTGACTAAAGAGATAGATTTCCTTTTTCTGGTCATCTGTATAATTAAGTTGACTCACGTCAATGCTTTCAACCGCATTATTGTAAAGTGTCGCTTCCGATAAGCGGTTCCCATCTGAATCCAGGCGTTTATCGCTTGGCAAGGATTCGACTGTTTTTTTGTAAATATCCTGGTCCGCCAAGTAATAGTCTGCAATTTGTCGATCAGTCAGATCAGGGGAGGTTACATTTACATATGTGAGGAGTTTCTTGGCTGTCTCCTTCAATTCAGCTGCTGTCATTTTATTGTTTCGTGTGAAAGAAACAACTTGCTTGACAGTATTTTCTACCAAGGGTTTCCCTGCCGCATCATAGATCTGTCCACGAGCTGAACTGGTTGTTACCCTTGTTTGGCTGGCTGAAGCCAATTTTGTTTCATAAAAATCTTTATTTAGCACCTGCATGTATAACAAACGACCAATAATGGCCATAAAGAGCAGGATAACAATCGCAAATAATAAATTAAGCCGAATCGGAATCGAATGGCTATTAAATTTTCTCATACAACTAAGACTCTTTTCTAGAAAAATTCCCGATTTCCACCTTTATTTTCCCTAAAATAATAGAGTAAATAGGTAAAGCTCAGTACATTTCATTGTACCATATTTTACGGAGAAACTCTTGGAAAAGTCGAAGCATTTTTTGACTTTTAACTGAAAATGCCTTTTTATTTGGTTATCCTATTTTCTATGATATAATGATAGTAATAGTTAGGAAAGCGTTAACCTTTAAGACTTTGACTCATAAAAAGGAGCCTCATGAACAAGCCAGATATCGCAACCATAATCGACCTCCATTTTGAAGAATTAACCGAGCTCGAGCAAGAAATCGCTCGCTATTTTTTGCAAGCTGAAACAATCCAAGATGATCTCTCTTCTCAGCAAGTTACCCAGAAATTACATATCTCCCAAGCAGCCTTGACCCGCTTTGCCAAAAAGTGTGGTTTTACAGGCTACCGAGAATTCGTCTTTCAATATCAGCACCAGGCTAGTAAACCGGACACTCATTCGCACAAACACAGTCCTTTGACCAAACGTGTTTTGCGAAGCTACAGTATCATGCGAGAACAAACACAGGATTTGATCGACGAAGAACAACTGGAACGCGTCGCCCAATTAATCGATGACGCTGAACGAGTTTACTTTTTTGGGACAGGAAGTTCTGGTCTGATTGCCCGTGAGATGAAACTGCGCTTTATGCGATTAGGTGTTGTCTGTGAAGCTTTGACCGATCAGGATGGCTTTGCTTGGACGACTAGTATCATGGATGAAAATTGTCTGGTACTTGGCTTTTCTCTCTCAGGCACTACCCAATCCGTCCTCGATAGTTTGTTGGATGCCAAGGAAATGGGGGCCAAGACCATCCTCTTTACCAGCGCTCCAAACAAAAACAGTCAGGCCTACACCGAAACGGTCCTTGTGGCAAGCCATAGTCAATCTTCTTACATCCAGCGTATTTCCGCTCAACTCCCTATGCTCATTTTAATAGATTTGATTTATGCCTACTTTTTAGAAATCAATCGCGAAAGCAAAGAAAAAATCTTTAACAGCTATTGGGAAAATAAAAAGCTCAACGGCTATCGTAGACAAAAACGTGTTAGAAAATCCTAGTTTGGTTGGACCAAACTAGGATTGTTTTGTTTTGAAATGATAATAGGCACCCAACATCCCTGCGGTATTTTGGTGATGGACAAATTCTAATCGTAAAATAAAACGAGCTATGCTTCAGAAGTACGTTCTATAATATCATAGTTTAATGCAAAGTGTTGCGATATAATCATTTCCATACCGTGATAATCGATGTCTTTTGTCACAAGATTCATAAAAATCGATCATAGCGAGACCGTTTTTTAGTTGTCCTCTAATCTGTGTTTCTAAGGTATGGCTAAATTCATATCCATATTCTGGATTGATGGTGATTTTGCCTTCCTCTTCAAGCTCTCTTGAATTAAAAGGTAGTGCAAACTTTAAAAGTAATTCCTCATCGGGTTTGTCCCATACAGTGTCAGCATCATACATGTAGATCCAGGGATTCATAAATCCGACCATTAACAGTCCACCCTTTTTCAATACTCGAGAGGCTTCTTTATACATGTTTTCTAAATCTTCTATATATACATTTGAAACTGGATTAAAAATAATATCAAAAGTTTCATCTTCAAATGGAAATGGTTTTGTCATATCACCTTGAACGGTATTGATTTTTAAGCCTTCTCTTTTAGCAACCATTTCATCTCTTTCTAATTGTGATTTAGAAAAATCCATAATGGTGACATCATAACCTTTTGCAGCAAAAACGGGACCCTGCTGTCCACCACCACAAGCTAACCCTAATATCTTTTTTCCCTTGGCTTTTTCAAACCATTCTGTTGGAACTTTTTTCCCAACAGTTAAGGCAACAGAAATTGGATGCTTTCTAACTTCTTCTAATTCTTCATGTGTCAATGGCTCAGTATAGTCGTTTTTTACATTATTCCATCTATCTTCATTTAATTTTATATAATTACTCATCTTACAATCTCCTCGTAATTTTATATGATTTCGACTTCAGGTGAATAGGTTGCCATTACATTTTTTTCACCTCTACAAATTCTAATTTACCAATTTTCGCCCATCTCATTATATCACTTTTCCACATTTTCTCATTTACTCAAACTAAACACTAGTTGAATTTTATGATAGAATTGCTCTCGCTTCAACCTTTCATACAAGATGCTTATTTTCTCCTAGTTTCTCACGATTACATCCTTTGGCTTAAATTTTTCAATAAAAAAAGAATTAAGCAAAACAGTTTTCACTCAAGTAGTGATTCAGTGTTTTTCTTAATTCTATAATTCCAAACTAGGATTGTTTTGTTTTGATACTCTTCGAAAATCAAATTCAAACCACGTCAGCTTCACCTTGCCGTACTCAAGTACTGCCTACGGCTAGCTTCCTACTTTGCTTTTTGATTTTCATTGAGTATAAAATGATAATAGGCTCCCAACATCCCTGCTGTGTTTTGGTGATGGGCAAATTCTAATCGTGTTTTTTCAGCTAGGCTTGGCACCAAGGCCGCCTTCAAGGCTGTGCGGATCTTCGGTTTGAGGATAGCCTCTTGCCCCATGATCCCGCCACCGAGAATGACCACTTCTGGATTGGCAACGTAGCAAATATTTGCCAGACCTTTTCCTAGATAGTCTACCATGCGGTCAATGCCAGCCATACAGATCTTGTTTCCTTCTGTAGCTTCCTTGAAAATGCGTCGACCATTCCACTGATCAACTGAATCTCCATGAGCTGCTGCTACATACTCTACCAAGGCTGTCGTAGAAGCCAGGTCTTGGAAAGCTCCATCCTGCATATGCATATAACCGACTTCGCAAGCTGAGTTGCTAAATCCATGGAAGACTTTCCCATCCATAATCAAGCAACCACCGATACCTGTTCCAATGGTCAAGCAAAGTGTCACACTCGCTCCCTTGCCTGAACCAGATACTGCCTCAGCAAGACCTGCGCAGTTGACATCATTTTCAATTTCGCAAGGAATTGCAAAGCTCCTCTCGATTTCCTTTTTGAACTGGGTTCCTGCGTAGTTAGGAATTTGCGGGCCGGCATAGAAAATCTCACCCTTGTCTGGATCCACCAGCCCAGTAGC
>QFCH01000005.1_pt1 | contig 41670 bp, 52 predicted proteins | sample 5346071 | NCBI WGS metagenome assembly QFCH01 (sample SAMN09062255, study PRJNA434731) | Human gut metagenome, whole genome shotgun sequencing project. | isolation source: stool timepoint B chromium assembly | host: Homo sapiens | collected 2015
CGGTTCGAGTCCGGCCAGTGGCTTGATAGAAAAAGTACGGTTTCACAAGGAAAAACAAGTATAGTCAAAAAGAAAAGAACTCCGATAGGGGTTCTTTTCTTTTTGATATCCTACTATCATCCTACTATTGATGTTTTTTCAGTAGGATTGAGTAAAACATTCTCCATAATATTGGCTGCTTCCTGATTCTTGGATTTGAAAAAGTACGAATATATATTCAAAGTAGTAGTAGACTTAGCATGTCCCAGAATACCGGCAACTGATTGTGGATCCATGTTATTTGATATAAGTATAGAGGCCGTTGTATGACGTAGGCTGTGAAGCGTAGCAGCCTCAGGAAGCCTGTCATCTTCACCGGTGGATACATTTTCATTATAGATACGTATAAGCCGTTTAAATTCCCTTCTAGGGCTGTCCAGATGCATCTGGGAACCATCCCAGGATGTAAATACGAAATTTTTGCTGAAGCTCCGGCCACGATAGCCTTGCCACTTATCGCCGAGGGACAGGCAGATTCTTTTTTGCTCTGCCAGAAGCTCCTTGCCTACCTGCATGACAAAGGGCGGAACGACCGTGACACGGCTCGCATGAGTCTTAGTATCTTTTAATAATACTCCATCCTCAGTTTTAGCTGTTGATTTTGAGATGGATACAGTACATTTTTCAAAATCAATGCTATCCCAGGTAAGGGATATGTTCTCGCCCCTTCTGTCACCTGTAAACAAGGAGAGGTAAAAGAAAAAGCGCCATTTTGTATCTAACTGCCAGTCTTGAAAATATTCTTTTGTTTCAATCGCCTTATTTCCGCGCTTGGAAACATGAGCCTTCCGACGTATTTTAACCGGATTATCCAGAATCCAAAGGAATTTTTTTACCTGCTCTATAGAAAGATACGCAACCTCGTATTCTTTCTTTTTGGTCTGCTTCCTGCGCTGTTTACCGGAAAAAATAAGTGGGTTCATGGAAAGCCACCCAAGGCTTACCGCATAGGAGAGCATGGCGCTCAAAACTAAAGTCATTCGCTTGATAGTCTGCTCTGAGATAGGCCCCTTTCTTTTATCAAGTCTCCCTTCGGATCTGACAGCATCTTCAAACATTTTTGCAGTATGACCATTAACCCGTGTAATGCGTTCCTGGCCTATGTGTGGGATAATGCGCTGTTCTATGATTTTTTTATAAGATTCATATGTGGTATGAGAGAGTTCAGGCGGCTTCATATCTGTCAGGAAGTCGGCTGATAATTTTTCAATGGTTATTTTATCTGCCTTGACATTATCACCGTGTTTAACCCGGTTCTCTAACTCAACCTTGAATTTTTCTAATTCCTTTTGAACTCTTTTTTCATTCCAATTTGGTTCGGGGATAAAAGTCCTGCTTACAGTGACTTTCTTACCGTTAGAATCATATCCATCACTAACAGTAACCTCATAACCATTGTTCTTTTTTCTTACAGATGCCATATTATTTCCTCCATAAGGGTAAAAAATTACGCCCATTGCAGAAATGGGCGCCCGATGATATAATACAGCTTGTGAGAGCGATATTATACAGGGTATTCCTGCAATAGTATCATGAAGCCGTTCCTGTTGGCGCAGGGACGGTTTTCTGTTTCATTTATTATGCCATTTGTAGGCGTGACGAAAACCTAATTTTTCCGCTTCATCTACTGTAAAGGCAAAGCATTCTCCTGTATGCTCTATTTTAACGTTATCATATTGCTGGTCAGTAGGAAGATGATATATTTTAGTTTCATTACCATATTCATCCTTGCTAATATTACATTTGATACGTGGAAATTCACCAATGGGATAGTTTTCTTTATATTTAATATCCAAAAAATCTGCAAATTTTTTTGCAGTATCAGATAAGGATATATTCGTTATAAAGATTCCATGAACCAAAGAAGGAATATAATTATTCTCTATTATATAACTCACGACAGTTCCATATAGCTGAGCAATGTGTTTTTCGTGTATTTGCTTTTTTGAGGACCAATATTTGCATTGGATAATGCCAGTCTCCCCCTTCTTTTTGACAATCAAATCTCTCCCTAAATCTTCCAAACCATTATAGGAACCAAAATAATCGACAGAATAACCTTGCAAACTATATTTATAACCAACATACAGTTCATAGTCACGTCCAATTTCCCACTTACTCTTGCGCCGATTTAAGTAATTTGTAAGTAGCAATTGGCTTTTTTGAGATTCAGATAGAGAACGCCATGTATCATCAGGTATTTTATCGTTAGAACGAGCTGCTTCTTCCCTGTCTCCGTCATCGTCAGATTCAATAAAATCTTCTAGTTCTGGATATAAATTTAGCAGATAATTTAATTGGTATTTTGTTTTATTGAGCTCAACCAAATAAGATTTTGTTTGAAGTTTTAAGGCTCCTATTCTAAGCCCTTCAGAGGTGGCTGGCCTTTTTTTGTTTAACAGATATTTGCTGGCATTTTCATAATCCACTAGAAGATAATCTGCATATAAAGTTGCAACATACGAAAAGGCGTGGTCACAGTTTGAGAAAATATTTTTCAAATCGTCATTACGATGTTCAATATATGTATTTAAATCACACGTTAGTTTGTTATAATCAGAAAGCAAAGCATTATATTTCTCTAATTGAGATTCCAAATCTTTGAGCAATCTCATTTTATGAGCGGCGAGATTTTTGTTTTCAGTAAGGGAAGTTTCAAGGCTTAATTCCAATTGCTTAATTTTCACATTCAGAATATCTTCTGATTTACTATTAGAATTAACCTTTTTCTTGTTTGCAAGGAAAAAAAGGCATATTGAAAATATCATGGATAATATTAATAATTCACTCATTGTTTAAACTGGAATAAATTACCAGTTCCTCCAAATGCTTACAGTAATATAATCATATTTGCACCCAATCTTCCGACAAGAAAGGTTGTGGTTATTATGTTGAGTAAGAAGTACATTTATTATAAAAGAAAGACTATATACGCAATATACTATCGCAGTTTACATACTATCTACTATAATTTAGACTTCTCAGGAACGACACAAAAAATAATGCTGTTCTAAACTCAGTACCAAATTTTCCTTCGGAATTTTGGGTGTTTTGTTAAATAACCTTAGGCTTACTGACAACCTTAGGCTTGATATTGACTGGCGGATATAAACGTTCGAGCTCTTCTGGAGTTTTTGGGCATTCAGCAATCAATTCATCAAACGTCATTTCGGATTCATCTTTCTCTTCTTTGTTAACCAAACCAGCCAATAAATTGTCTGCCAACTCATTTAATGCTTTTTGAGAAGTAGGGCTAAGCTTTTTGTAACTCTTGGCAATTTCTAAGATGATATTATAAAAACTTCCTGTATTACTGCCCAGCATATCCTGAACAATATGTGCTGTCTCGTCATCTTGCGATAACTGGACGAACATTTCCCCATTGCCGGTCCGAAGCCATTCCTCATTTACGTTAAATTCTCGGCAGATTGCCTTGCGCATCTGTTCTGTTACATTACGGTTCGACTTTTCAATATTAGATATGGCAGTTTTTGTAACACCAAGTCTTTCACCAAATCTTTCCATAGTCATTTTAAGCGATTTCCTAATTTCTTTTATACGCTCATTTTCAATCATTAAATTCACCTCCTGACATGATAATAGCACGTATGCGTTATAGAGTCAATAAAAAAGTTATCAGAGATTACAAAAAAACCTTGACAAAGTAATCTTTGAACACTATAATGTAATCAAAGATAACGAAAAGAACAAAGGAGGTGAAATACATGTCATCAGAATCACTCAAAGAGAGCGTGATAGTAGGGATAGTAAAAAAGATGAAGCAAATGGACATGAGCACGCTTATTATCGTGAAGGCTGCAACAGATGCTTTGGAAGCTAAAGAGAGACTGGACCGAGAGGCAAAGAGAGAAGACAAAGAGCCGCGTTCAGCATAGTAACAGAAAGGAGACAAAAATGTCAGTTCCAAGAATGAGGACAATAAAAGAATGTGCTGATTACTTCAAGCAGGAGGATCCAGAAACTAAACTTACATATTGCACTCTTAGGACATGGGTACTGGAGGGAAAGATACCGCATATCAAGGCCGGGAAAACCGGGAAAACAAGATTAGTAAACCTGGACCTGCTGATTGAAATGGTAAATGCTAAAGAGAGTGTGGAGCATCATGTGAAACAGCCTGTAAATCTGATACCAAAACGAAAAATTGTGTAACAATCAACAAGATATTACCCTAGAAAAATTTGGAGGTAAAGTGTGAAGAGGAAACTGGTCGTATTGCTTGTGAGCATATCAATGTCTTTGCTTCTGCCGGGATGTACCATAACAAAGCAGATATCCATAAATATCTACCAGCAAGTATAAACCCAGAAAGGAGAAAAGAGATGTTTGGAGCAATAGGAATGGAAAGCGTAAGAGTAATGGAAGTGATAGAAATAGTGGCACTGAAAGGAGATGGTACGGAAAAAGATCCAGTACGTAAAATAACACAGTACTGGGACATGCAAGGAAATTTTTTAGCCGAATATGACCCTCATTTAAAAGAACTTAGAGACAAAAAGATTGTAGAAGCCTTTAATGTTGAAACATGTAAATTCGATGAATCACTTTTCGATTCCCCAAAGGAGGAACCGGATAGTAATGATACTCCAGAGATGGAGGAGCTTATAGAAAAAATAAAAAGTGGTGAGAAAATTCCCGCATCATTCCAGATTCTGATCTAAAATAAACCCAATTTGTCTTTTTGGCACATCGGGTTCGACAGGTCTGGAAAGCAGAGTCATGTTTAGTTGACTAATATGCATTAACATCATGGTGGGCTGATTATCTACAGTGCCATAAAAACAGACTAAATTTGGATGTTTATATGCGACTGAATCAGCATCCATAATAGCACCAGATGTATTATTCTGAAACATGGAAGAGAGGAAAAACAGCATGGTAATAGAATCAAAACGCTACAAAGAGACGGTGGGAGAAATCGTAGACAGGAGAGCGGAAGAAGCCAAGGAAGAAAAGATAATGCTGGAGAAGATTAATAATTCACGGAGGATATTAACGGAATCATTGCAGAAATATGCAGACAGCTCCATGACATCCGATGACCTGTTGCAGGATTTAATCAAAGTATTAGATAAATACGGAATAAGGGATTCAACAAGGCTGAGAGAAGCCCTGGAGTGTCTGTATATTCTGCTGACGGTTTAATCGTACTTCACAGAGAATTTGCCACAAACACCTTCAGATGAACGTTTATTTATTTCTGCATCAATTTCAGTGATTCGATTTTCGACCTCAGAAATAAGTTCACTAATTACTGGAGTAATAGTGGCGCCACATGAGCAGGTGGAAAAATCGTGAATGGATTCTAAATGATGATTTTTTCCACAGGTAGCACAAATTAACGTAACCATATGATATCCCTCCTTTTCTTTGGTACTTGGCCCTGGCGGGGGCCTGTAAGTACATTATAGGACGGGAGGGGAGAAAAAACAAGAATTGGAAAGGAAAGAACCATGAGAACAGGAAAGATCACAAAGAAAAAGGCCGAAGAGCTGGCAATGCAGCTCCTGGGGACCAGGAAGTTAATGAAGGAAGATGAATATGGCTATTACTTCCAGTCCGGCCAGATAAAAATAAGGGTATCGCCGTGGCATATGAAGGGGAACAAGAAGATTTTCCAGACATTTTTTCTGGCCGGGGAATGGTATGAAGGAGAGGCACTAGAGGTGTTTGTGTGGATTGGAGGCTACTATAACCGTGAGATGTTTTTTACGCCGCATACCATGGAGGAAATCTATTATGAGTATAAGAGAAGCGAAGAATGAAGGAGGCCGTGCAGTGGGAGAAGATTATTGGAGATATGAGTGCAGGAAGGCCAGGAAAGAAAGAGAACATTATAAATGTTGGTCGGCGGCCTTATTTTACCTGCTTGGATTTGCAACAATGGTCATCATGTATTTGTTGATGTACGGAGGAAGATAAGAAACATGGCAAGACAATTTAGAACGTGTGAATATTGCGGGGGAGCATTGGACACAGGAGAAAAATGTGATTGCCAAAAAATGCAGAACCGAAATTACACATCAATTGAAGGAGTCGGATATAAACCGGTGTCAATAAGGCCAATCAGTTATCACAATAAAAAACCGGCTGAATAAAATCAGCCGGGTGGACAGGGAAGGTCCCCGTCCCAGTCTGTGCAAATTAAGTATATCTGATACGGCCAAAGAAATCAAGAAGATTTGGAGGCAGATATGGGAATTGAAACAAAAAACCCGATAAAAAGGGATGAATTAGAGGCATACAGAAAATCTCTTAAGATAGGAGACCCGCTTATATATTATGAATCAGTCCCAAGAAGTGATGGGATAGGAGGCTCCAGGATGGTTAAGAGACGAATGCTAATCACTGGTATCTATAAAAACATCATCACATTACAGCTTGGAAGGATGCAGCGGAGCATGACACTACAAGAAGCACTTCTGTATAACGTGAAAAGGCGTCCAAAACTTCGGACAGATATACATATGCTGAATGAGGAAGAAAGGATGGAAGAACGACGGAAAAAGATAATGAATTTGGCATATCGTGGCCTGAGCAATGCTGAGATAGCAGAAAAGACTGGATATAGTCAGCAGACGGTTGCCAATGTTGTCCGATGTGCAAAGCAAAAAAGGGACAAAATCAATGCAAGACACAAAGAAATTGCCAAGCTGAGAGCATCTGGCCGCGGAGTGAACGAGATAGCGCGTATGTTAGGCTGTAGCAGTGCGACGGTCATCCGGGCAATAAAGAAGTGTGAGGAGAAAAAATGAGCGTATTGCATGAGTTAGCCGAATGCTTTGAAATGAGCGAAAGAGAAGTGTGTGTCAGAGCAGGGTATTCGCCTTTTGACGTAAAACGAATTTTGGAAGCGGATACCACCATATATCCAGGTGAATTTCAGAAATTAATGAAAGACCTTAGAATTATGTCATTGAAAACGCGTGATTATGAAATACAGTCAGCAACGATAGGGAATCAATGGCGTATGAAATGCTTAGAGGAGATAGCGGAGAAACGCGGCATGGATATAAGACCGTGTGAAGATCCACATGTATTTTAGGAGGAAGATAGTGAGGATTATAAGCATAATCAATTTAAAGGGTGGCGTTGGAAAGACCATGACAGCGCTGGAGCTGGGATACATATTGCACCATAAATACGGACAGAGCGTATTGCTGGTGGACAATGACAAGCAAGGAAATCTGAGCCAGGCCATGGGAAAGCATTATGCAGAGGACCATATATGCGGAACGGCCCAGCTTCTGAATGGGCAGGACGTGAATAAAATCATGAGATTTACGGGTGAGCCAGGCATGGGAGTGGTGAGCGCCGATATGTCCCTTCTGACGTCCACATACCAGTTGATGGGTAAATCAGGGGAGAAAGTGGGGCAGTTTGAGACATTGCGTAATGCCAGGGCAGAGGATGGAAAGCCATACGATTATATTATTATAGATAATCCTCCAGATATGGGGATTAATGTAATAAATGCACTAATGGTCACTGATGACGTAATTGTGCCGGTAAAACTGGACCAGTGGGCGTTAGATGGACTGGAAACTATCAAGAACCAAATATCAGAATGCAGGGAGCGAAACCCAGGAATAAAACTACTTGGAATCCTGGTCACAATGTATCGTAATAACGATGCTAATGTAGCCGGAGTTGAATGGTTGCAGGACCAGGGATATAAGATGTTTGAGGAAAAAATACGGTACAGCGAAAAAGTGGCTGAAAGCATAATGATGGGGAAGCCACTGGAGGAATACAGCCCCAGGAGTGCGGCGGAAATCAGCTATCGGAAATTTATTGAAGAATATAGGAGGATAACCAGTGAGTAAAGGCATTGTGACAGAGTATAACGATTATTGCGTGTTTTGTGGAAGGCCAACAGAAGCACAACATCACCTTATATGGGGGAAGGGAAACCGTGATAAGGCAGAAGATGATGGAATAAAAATTCCGTGCTGCAATAAATGCCATAACATGGGGGATATCCTTGAACGCATACATGAGAATCCAATGGCAGAGAAGCTATCCAAAATAGCCGGACAGCTTGCGTGGGAAAAACATGAAGTTGCCTGTGGGTTAACAGAAGAAATGGCAAGAAGTGAATTCCGGTTGCGTTTTGGAGAAAGCTATCTGTAGGAGGGGAAGGGGAACAATGTCGTGGTCATTTAAAGAACTATTAAACACCGTGGAAGCATCAGATCCGGATTTTACGGAAATTTATCTGAGCCCCTATGAAGTGGAACCATCAGAAAGCAATTTTTATAGTCAGGAAAACATTGAGGAGCTGGCAGATTCCATGCTTACCGTGGGCCAACAGCAGCCGACTGTACTTGGACGGGTAGATGGTGTATACAAAATCATAAGCGGCCATAGAAGGAATCTGGCCAACATACATAATATAGAATGCGGGGCGCTTCCCAGGGATTATAAGGCAAGGTATCTGTACAAAGAAATGACATCAGCCCTATTTGAATTGTCTCTTATTATTGGAAATGCCTTTAACCGCAAACTTACGCCATATGAAGAAACAGAGCAAGCGGCCCGTTTGAAAGCGGCCCTTATACGGGCCAGAGAAGAAGATGGGATAATTATAAAGGGAAAAATGCGGGATATTGTTGCGGATATCCTTAAGACCAGCAAGACCCAGGTGGCAAGGATGGATAAAATAAACAAGGGCCTGGTGCCTGAGGCGAAAGAACAGTTTAAGGCAGGAACAATTGGAAAAACTGCCGCATATGAGACGGCAAAGCTTCCGGAAGAGGAACAGAAGGAGATTGCAGCCGCGGCTGCTGGAGGAAAAGAAGTCAGTCACAAGGATATTGCAGAGCGTGTCAAGGAGAAGCAGGAAATCAAGGCTGCACAGAAGGCCGCAGAACGAGCAGAGAAGGCTGCAAAACGAGCAGAACATGCCCAGATAGCTGCTACACAGGCTGGGATACAGGCAGAGAAAGCGGCAGAAAATGCAGAAATGACCGCTACAGGTTTTGCAGATACAGCAATGAACCAGCCAGATCCGTCAGAAGAGGAAAAACAGGAATGGTCTACCAGGGAGTGGGCCATATATACATTGCAGGAAATCATGATGCAGGCAAGCCTTGTAACGGACGACGATTTAATAGTTTTACAGGATATTTTAATGAAAGTAACCGAACGAAGCCATAAGAGGACAAAATGAAGTGAAAAGAAATAGTATTGATTCAGTTTTTGGCCGCATCGGTGTGGTAAGCGAAATAAAAGCGGATGGAACCATTGTATTCAGAGGCGGTAATTTAACACCGACAGACATTGATACACTATCGCATATTCGTATCAATAATATTACAGGCCAGATATTTAATGATAGAAGCACAAACTTTAGCAGAAAGAAGGTGTGAAGTGTTACGCATTTTAATCATACCAGAAAATATGCAAAGGGGTGATAGAATCCTTGATGCAATATACACGGCGGAAACAGAACCTATCATAGAATATAGCAAAGCGCGAAAGAGAATACGCACCAAAGGCGGGACACTATATACTGTCAGCCGACCTGAAACACGCTTCCTAATGGGACATAGAGCCGACCAAATAATTTTAGATTTTGCTTTTGTATACACATTAAAAGATATGATTGATTCAATTTTACGTAACTCTTGCGTTCCAAAAGAGTTTCAGGTTATTGACGATAGAAAAGTTTTGAATGGATGCATTCGACATACTGACATAAGCAATATTAACATTTGATAGAGAAGGAGGTACAAGATGGCATATGCTGAAAAAACTACGGTATCCGTGGCACGGACGAAGGCAAATATAGAAGAGCTTGTTCAAACACACGGAGCAGAACAGTTTGTGAGCGGATACAAAGCTAATATGGCGGTTATCGGATTTACAATGTCCGGGCGGCAGATTCGATTTCTGCTTCCTCTCCCAGACAAGTCAGCGAAAGAATTTTGGTATACTCCGGGCCGAGGGCAACGCCGGGCGGATGATGCGGCGCATACTGCATGGGAGCAAGCCTGCCGAAGCCGTTGGAGGGCACTGTATTTAATTGTCAAGGCTAAGCTGGAGGCGGTGGAGGCTGGTATCAGCACGGTGGAGCGGGAGTTTTTGTACGATATTGTATTGCCAGATGGACGGACGGCTGGAGAATGGATTGCACCGCAGATTGAGATGGCATACCAGACGGGGCAGATGCCAGCAATGCTGCCGATGTTGGAAAATTAGCATTTAGCTGCCGACTGCTGAGTGTCGGAGAAAGAGGGTATTATGAAATATCAGAAGAAACCTGTTGTGATAGAGGCGTTCCAGTATGATGGAGATTTAAAAGGTTCCGACGGCAAATGGTATGTTCCGGAATGGGCAGTAAAGGCTTTTGAGGACGGTATTATGTATTACGGAACATTGAAACTGGATGAACCTCCATGTGAACTATTTATCGATACATTAGAAGGCACGCACCATGTAAGTATTGGTGATTATGTGATTAAAGGAATCAAGGGAGAATTATATCCCTGTAAGCCGGATATTTTTGAAGAGAGTTACGAACCCGCAAATTAGGATTTAGGAGGTCAAAATGAAAGACTGCGAGATATGTATTTGTCCAGATTGTCGGAAACAGGATGAATGCGAAATCTGTAACAAGTGTTATACCTGCCCTGGAGAACATTGTAAAAGCGAGTGTCCGTATGGCGGATTCGAGTCAGATAATTAAGGTTTAAGGGAACAAAAAAAGAGCCTTACGGCTCTGCCCGACGTTTTCACTAATGGGTGTGGAATTTCAACCACACAAGGGTCTGCTGGCGGCTTTGCGTTCCCTGTTATTTGATTCAATTATAACAGCTTTAAAGCAACTATTCAATAGCAATACTGACATTATTAGCATTTAAAGGTGAAGCCGGAAAGGATAAAGATGAAAGATAGGAAACGCCCTCTGATTTTTAAAGTTAAATGGAAAGATTTTTATATTTTATGGGTTTGGAAGATTGCTTTAATATGGATAACTAAAGCTGAACACACAAATCCGAAAAAACATATCGAGATATGGAATGGAGAATTTGCAAGAGCGTTGGTATTTGGAAGCTATGGAATCGGTGTAGGCCATGCATTTAAGTTTGATTCACAAAACTGAAATATTGGATATTGCGATATCGCAACAGAAGGGAGAACAACATGAATAAAGAAGAGATAAAGAAAATTGTGGTGGACTACATAAACAAGAATGAATCGGCCAGCTATGCGGAACTGCAGTGGCTGTTTGAGGAGAAGGGCTATGACTACAAAGGTGAACTGCTGTCCTGTTCGGATGTCTGCAAGCATGTGGTATTCTGGAGCGGCTGGAATGCGGAAGCCTTTGACTTGATGACGGAGCTGCTGCATGAGGGAGTGGTCCACCGGGAACCGGCACATCCCCTGCGGTATCTTCTGGATGGGGCCGCCCTTACCCTACCAAAGGTACGGCGCGCGGTGCAGTATAAGACGGACCATTGGGCGCCGGTGGTATTCGTGAAGGGACCGGATCCGGAACTTGTGACGTCACAAGTTAAGACGAAGGAGAGGATAACGGAATGAAATGTCATGGTTGCGGAACCGATATGAAGGCCGTTACATACAATTCGGATGGATATAGTGAACGATTGGTTGTCCTGGATAATTTCAACCCCAATTCCGGAAGGTATGAAATGGTTGGAAAGGTTATGTACTGCCCGGAATGCGGAAACCTGCAGGTGGATATAGGCAAAACCGAAAGAATGTAAAGTGGAACTATGTATTACATTGCAATGATGCAAAATTAACATTTTGACGGAGATGAAAAATGAGAAAAGTAAAATATAAAGCTAATTATGGATACGCTGGTACTGATGTAGAGGATGAGCTGGAATATCCGGACGGGGTGACAGACGAAGAAATAGAAGAGGATATTAAAGAAATTGTCATGCAACGGATTGACTGGTATTGGGAACCAGTAAATTAAACATTTAACGGCATTGCCGGGAAAGGTGAAAAATGAAAAAGAAATACGACAATGGAATGTTAAAAACCGAGTTATCAGCAGACGGGAAAATCATTCATTTTTCCTTGAAGGTTACGGATTTAAAGAAATTGTTTAAATGCAGCCCTGAAAACTATGACGGTAGCAATATAAAGAGAGGGAGAGATCAGGATTTTGTTGATTACATTTTAAACAGATTAAGTGAACCAAGTACCAGTGATGAAAATTCTGTAAAATGGTTAATCCCCTTTGAAGAAATATTTCTGGAGATTCTGGAAGGGTACGAGGATTTTGTGACTTATAAGGAAAACTGACAGTTAAGATTTAGCGGAGGTGGGAACTATGAGCAGGAACTTAAAAATGCCGTGGAGCATGAAGGACACCGTTGAAAATATGGAGCGAATCAGAAACATAATGATTAAAAAGGTTCGCCAGATAAACCTTGACGGAAAGGCAGAAGAAGATGTGCGAGAGGTTAATTTTGATTTTAATAGAGTAAAAGAAGCCCTGCAAAAGCAGATTGCCATAATTGTTGAAGTGCGTGGAGAGGATGACGACATCTATATGTATTGTCCACGCTGTGAACAAGATATTTATGATTTGCATGAGTGCGGATATGATTATTGTCCATATTGCGGTCAGGCGCTTACATGGCCAGTAGAATAACTATTATGATATTTTGAAAGGATAAACTGCATGGCAAAAATAAAAATAGATATTGAGTATGCTACCTACGAATGTCCTGAATGCGGATGTGAGGTAGAGATGGGACAAAATTATTGCCAGGACTGCGGTGAGCCGCTGGACTGGGTGGAAGATTAGCATTTGGAAAAAGTAAAATTCCATTGTATGGCTGGCTGTTTTTCTACTTCGGGCGTAGGAGTATTGGTGTTCAGGAGAACCATTTCGGTAAAATGCGAAGATGGGAACTGTACAATTGTAAATACCATCAGGAGAAAACGGATTTTTGGTTTTTAATTTATCAAGTAGAAAAGGAATGTTATATGGGCGAGAAGCGTAAATACACAATCTATGCGGTTGATTTCGACGGAACCTTGTGCGAAAGCGTATACCCCGGAATCGGCGCACCGAATCTGGCACTTATTGAGCATTTGAAGAAACGTCGTAGGCAGGGTAATAAAATCATTCTCTGGACTTGCCGTGAGGGAGAGCGGCTTCTCAAAGCTGTTGACTGGTGCTGGGAACATGGACTGGCATTCGATGCGGTAAACGAGAATCTGCCAGAGATGATTGAGTGGCATGGGAATGACTGCCGGAAGATTTTTGCAGATGTGTATATCGACGATAAATCGGTAAATAAGCCGAAATATCATGTGCCATATAGGGAGGAAAAATGTCATGATTGAAGTTGGAAAAGAAGTTACTTGGACAAGCCAGGCCCAGGGCATCGGCAAGAAAAAAACGGGAAAGGTCATAGCAATTGTACCAGCAAAAAAGGATGCAGATTTGCTTCTTCCGCATGACGTAAAACCAAGTCACGTCAAATATGATAGGCATATCAGTATCCACGAACGTGTTCTGGTTGCAGTCCCGGCGGGCAAGAGCGGGCAGATTACCCATTATTACTGTCCGAGAAAGTCTGTTCTGGAAGCGCAAAGGAATTAAGCTTTTCAGAAGGAGCGAACAATGATTTAAACGTACATTGAAAATTTAATATTGATTAGTGGAAATAAAATGTTGACATTGGGTGCACCCTATGTTATAATAAAGACAGTTAGAAAACATATTATAAATAGAAAAGGGGTAAACACTATGACAACAATCAAAGGATTCGCAAATTACGGAGTATTGGCACATGAGAAGCAGACAATCTTCACTATTTCGGAAAAACACCCACATGCAACTGTGAGTGAAGAAATTGAAATCACATTGCCAGACAAATGGAAAGTATCCCGGAATGAATTTGAGGAGTTGCTTATTGATACGCCGGAGGGTAAGACCTATATGGCTGACGAAATCATATCAAGTTGGGGAGATGAACCGGTATTAAGCTGGTATGATGGAGAAAATCATAGGATTACACTTGAATGGAAAACAATATGAAGGGGAACGCCGCAAGAAAGATGGCAGAAAAAAGCCGGATTAATTAGCAAGTCCTATAAGCTTAATAAAACGCTTGTAGAGGATTTTGCAAAAGCTTGTGAAGCGGCAGGAACAACGCAAGCCAAACAATTATCAAAAATGATGAAAGAATTTATTGAAGCCACTAATCAGTATTAGATTAGTGGCTTTTAATTTGTTATTGAATTATAGAACTGAAAGGGAAGTTATTAACACAACTGTAGCACGGTTCGACTCCGTGCCAGCTCATTAACAAATAAAAGGAAAGGGGATGGATGCCAATGGGATTATTTGATAAAAGAATGAATACAGAACAGGGAGGAAATAAAACAGGCGGTACACCAACCGACCAAAGTTATCTGTACCGCCATTACGCTTAAGGACAGTATACCATATTCTGATTCCTTAAGCAATACGAAGGAGGAAGGGTTATGAGTAATACAGATAATCAGAGTGTAAAAGCGGAAATTATTAATAACGTAATTGTGGCAATGACGTACTATCTGAGCAGTGACGTGCTAGAAATGCTGGAAAGAGTTCTAACAAAGAATCTGGTGGACGTAGTGATTGAACGAATCAATACGCTGCCAATGGAAATGAAAGACAGCATAGACAGTCAGAACGGATACATATTGCAACTCTTCTTATATAAAAAGAAGAAGTTGGCAGAGGGGACAAAGTATGGTTATGTAAGTGCCGTTAAGCGGCTGGTCACTTTGGTATATAAACCGCTTACAGAGATGGAAGAACCAGATATTTACTATTATCTTGACTGGTATGAACACAAAAATGTTTCACAGACGGGACGAAAAAACCAGCCAAAGACCATCAACAACGAGCGCCGATTTCTTTCAGCATTTTTTACCTGGATGCGTAAAGAGAAACTGATTGGCGCTAATCCAGTTGAAGCAATCGAACCACAGAAGGTTGCTAAAAAACCAATTGACTATTTCACACCCGAAGAGATGGCACGCTTGAAGGATGGTTGCGAAAGTCTGAGGGAACGGGCCATACTGGAGGTACTGCGTAGTACCGGAGCCAGAGTAGGCGAGGTGGTTGCAATCACAATCGACCTGGTTAATTGGGAGACAGGAGACGTAATGATTTTAGGCGAAAAGGGAAACCGCTACCGCACACTGTATCTGGACCCGGACGCTATTTATCATTATAGGAAATATCTGAATAGCAGGACAGATCATAACCCAGCCATATTTGTCAGTTCTAAGGAGCCGCATCAGGCGCTATCTACATGCGCCGTGCGAGGAATTCTTAAGGACATAGCAAAGCGGGCTGGAGTGACAAGCAGGGTGTATCCGCATAAAATGCGAAAAACCCTGGGAATGGAACTGAAGAACAAAGGCGTTGACATTGGAACAATACAGGAGATTATGGGACATGCAGATTCAAGAGTAACTTCCTTATATTATGCGCAGTCGACCCCAGACACGCTGCGGGTGGTAAGAAACAAGGCGGCATAATTTACATATATTTACAGTATTTACACATGAAAACCAGCGGGGAGAGGCCCCGCGATTAGACTTGATAACCTTATTAAGATTAGGCCCTTCCCTCTGGATTAGGGGGAAGGGCTATGAACAGGAGTGTAATAATTATATGGCACATGTTGAGAGCGTATGCTATGCAGGGCGCACAAAAAAAATACGAAAATATTATACAGTTAAGTACAATGACGGAAAGCTCCCAAGGAAGAAGGAGGAGAGAGGAGATAAAAAAAATCTAACCAGTGAGCAGCAAAAAGAGATTAACAGGAAGATGGCACAGAGGAACCTGACAGTGACAATGGATGCAAATTTCAGCAGTAGGGATTTGTATATTACATATACTTTTGCGTTGGAGAAAAGGCCAGGAGATGCGAAAAAGTTTAAGGCTATAGTAAGACAGCTCCTGAAACGGTTAAGAAAAATGTACCAGAAGGCAGGAATACCGTTCCGGTACATTTGGGCGGGCGAACGTGGAGAACGCGGTGCGGAGCATATTCACATGGTACAGTCTGGAGGCTTTACCCTGGGAGAACTGGCAAAAGTATGGCCGTATGGATGGATAACCGGGCGCCCCATGGATGAGAGCGGAAGTTATCATAAGCTTGCGGCATATTTCATCAAATACAGCGAAACAACGATGAAAACAGAAGGACGGTTGCAGGGAAAGAGATACAATCCATCACAGAATCTGATCCGCCCAGTGCCAGATAAAGATAAGTTCAAGAAAACGAACTTTGACCCTGGAGCAATACCAGTACCACAGGGGTATTATTTAGATAAAGACACAGTAGAATTTGGGGTACAAAAGAATGGGTACAAGTTTTTAGAATATACCCTTGTTCTTCTCCCGGGTTACTATATGGCTGCTCATGAGAGGGCAGCTAAGCGACAGAAAAAGAAAAAGCGGTCCAGATAAGGGCCGTCGTTTAGTGTGCGCAGAGAAGGGAAGTGAGAGCGTGCGACCAAAAAAAGAGATACGATGCCCGTATTGTGTCACAGTTAGCCGATATGATAAAAAAACGCCAACTATTACGTGCGAGAACATAGAAAATAACTTGGGGTTTGAAGTAAGAAATAAGCTGGAGTTTACAAGCCATGAGGAAAAGAAAAACTACCAGGAACTGTTTTGTGCCGATATGTATGACACTTGCCCGTATTATAAAGCCATCTACCAGAGGGAGAAGGAAGGAAAGTAACCGTACAAATCGGACACTATAATGCGTGTGCGCATGCACATGCGCGTATACGCGCGCGAGAATCGGAAAAGATAGACGCGACCTGCGTCTTTTTTGCGTGGAATAAACCGGACAAAACCGGTCGCATAGGGGTGTTGGAAACAAAAAATAGAATGTGATATGGTTATGCCAGGAGGTGAAGCATGGCAAGACAGAAATGGCAGGAATGGGTGGAGAACGAGGAGAAACTTACCATACTGGCAGCCTGGGCCAGGGCTGGAAAAACTGACGATGAAATAGCCAAGTTGGTTGGGATAAGCCGCTCCACACTGGGGGAGTGGAAAAAGAAACATGAAGCAATAGGGGAGGCCCTGGCCATAAAGAAAGATTATGCGGACCGCCTGATAGAAAACAGCCTGTATAAAGTCGCCCTTGGATATACAGAGACAGTTAAGAAGCCCATAAAGACAAGGCACGTGACGTATAAGGACGGAAAGAAAGTTGCAGAAGATGAAGTGATTGAGTATGTAGAAGAGACCATCCACGTTGCCGGTAATGAAAGAGCCATTGAATTTTGGTTAGAGAATCGAATGCCGGGGTGGCGCAACAAGTATGTGCAGATTAAGAACAACGGCGCTGACGATGATACAGGAGCCGGTTTGATTGTGATGGGAACCGAGCAGGCTGATGATATTAAAAAAATCATGAAGGAGGCACAGGAACTAAGTGAAAAGTGACAACAAGAAACAGAACGATAAGAAACCTAAATCATTCAACGCGAAAGAATTTGTCCAAACCCACAACATCCTTTGGGCGCCATCGCCAAGGCAGTTGGCAATGATGGAACGAACAGAATTTGAAGGTTTGTATGGTGGAGCAGCAGGTGGTGGAAAATCGGATTATCTATTGGTGGAGGCACTGAGACAGGTACATATAAAAGCATATAGGGCTATCATATTCCGAAAGACTTTCCCGGAACTGGAGGACTTAATTAGTCGTTCCATGGAGCTGTATGGAGGCGCATTTCCAAAAGCAGAGTATAACGTAAGTCGCCATGTGTGGACATTTCCTAGCGGCGCAAAAATATATTTCGGTTCTATGCAGCACACAAAGGACCGTTTGAAATATCAGGGGAGGCATTTTGATTTTGTTGGATTCGATGAGCTAACCCACTTCTCCTGGGATGAATATAACTATCTGTTCTCGCGTGTGCGTTCAAGTGCACCTGGATTACGTAAATATATCCGCTCTACAGCCAATCCAGGAGGACCGGGGCATGGATGGGTTAAGGAAAGGTTTATCACACCGGCTAAACCGGGTACGCCCATTGTGGAAACGAAGGAAGTGACGGACCCAAATGGAAACATCATACGAAACACCAAAGACCGTATTTTTATACAGAGTAAAGTGTTTGATAATCCTGACCTGGTCCATAACAATCCAGATTATATAGCTTCGTTGGCAATGATGCCGGAGGCAGAACGCAGGGCGTTGCTGGAAGGAGACTGGGATTCCTTTGGCGGTCAGGTATTCAAGGAATGGAAGAATGACCAGGAAGGATATAATACGCAGCAGTGGAGTCATGTGATTAACCCGTTCAAGATACCGGAAGGATGGGAAATTATTCGTGGGTATGACCATGGCTATGCAAAGCCATTTTCGGTAGGATGGTACGCCGTGGATTATACCGGATGCATCTACCGTATCAGAGAACTATATGGGATGAAGAAAGACAGCCCAAATGTAGGAATTGAGATACAACCAGCAGATGTGGCAAGACAGATTCGGGCTATTGAGGAGACGGACCCGAACTTAAAGGGAAGGAGAATCACAGGGATTGCGGATCCATCCATATTTGCAAAGGACCGTGGGCCATCCATCGCAGATACTATGTCGAAACTGGGCGTATATTGGGCGCCAGGCGATAACCACAGGATTGCTGGAAAGATGCAGTATCATTATCGTATGGCCTTTGACGAACATGGCCGCTCTATGTTTTATGTGTTTAAGAACTGTAAGGAATTCATTCGTACGGTACCTAACCTTGTATATGACGAAAAAGACGTGGAGGACGTGAATACAAAACAGGAGGACCACATTTATGATGAATGCAGATATGTGCTTATGTCCCGTATTATAGCAATCCGAAAGAATGTAGAAAAACCGCTGCCCATTGAAGACCCGCTTGACCTGTACAAAGAAGAGCGGGAGCGTAGGAGCCGTGTTATAAGAGTGTAAGGAGGACACATGGAGAACGATACAACAATACAGGAAGTACCGGGAACAGACTGGAAACCAGTGAATGAAAAGACGATTGAAGATGCCTTGCAGATGTTCCGGAAATACAAGGATGCCAAAGATGACCTGACAAAGCGAATTACAAACGCGGAAGAATGGTGGAAAAATAACCATTGGGAGCGGTTTACAAGCCCATCCAGCAATCCCAATGACCCGCGACCCACAAGTGCATGGTTGTTTAACAGTGTAATTAATAAACACGCTGACTTTCAGGATAATTACCCTTCCCCGGCTATCCTGCCCAGGGAGGAGAGTGACGAACCCATTGCTAAGATGCTGTCAGATGTCGTGCCGGTTATCATGGAACAGAATGGATTTGACAAGACTTATTCGGAGTGTTCCTGGGATAAACCAAAGACGGGTACTGCGGTATATGGAATATTTTGGAACCAGGATAAAGAAAATGGCCTGGGGGACATTGAAATAAGACACATAGATATGATGGACATATTATGGGAGCCTGGGATAAGCAATATCCAGGATTCCAAAAATGTGTTTGTGATTGATATGGTGGACTATGAGACACTGGAAGAAGAGTATCCACAGCTGAAAGGAAAACTGCAATCAGGAGCCATTTACAAGCCGGAATATGCCTACGTGTCCAAATTGGACACCTCGAAGAAAGTGAACGTCTTTGATTGGTACTATAAACGCCGGGTGTACGGGGAAGTAAATGGTATCCGAACAAACCGTACAGTCCTGCATTATTGCAAATTTGTAGAAGGGCATGTCTTGTTTGCAACGGAGAATGACCCGAAGTATAGAGAAACAGGACTGTATGACCATGGAAAATACCCATTTGTGTTTGATTGTATGTTTCCGGAGAAGGGGTCGCCGGCTGGATTTGGGTATCTGGATGTCATGATTAATCCGCAGGAATACATAGACAAGCTGGACCAGGTAATCCTAAAACACGCCAGTTTAAGCCGGCCCAGGTATTTTATTGCCGGATCTTCGCAGGTGAATGAAGAGGAATTTACAGACTTGTCAAGGGACCTGGTGCATTGTAGCGGAGATGTAGGTGAGAACTCTATCCAGCCGATAAAGCCGCCCGAAATGTCCAATGATGTGTTGAGTATCCGTCAGGCAAAGATTGACGAATTGAAGGAGACATCTGGAAATCGCGATTTCTCCCAGGGTTCCACTACATCTGGAGTGACAGCGGCCAGCGCCATTGCCGCACTACAGGAGGCCGGAAGCAAACTGTCCAGGGATATGCTGAAGGACAGCTATAGTGCTTATTCGGAAATTGTTACGCTTGTAATAGAGCTGATACGGCAATTCTACGATATACCGAGATGTTACAGGATTACACGGCCAAATGGAAGTTCGGAATACATTACTCTGGACAACCAGGGACTGAAACCGCAGGAAGATGCCATGATGAATGGAGAACTGTCCATGCGAAAACCAGTCTTTGATATCAAGGTATCGGCCCAGAAGGCCAGCCTGTACAGCCGGATTGCAAATAATGAGCTGGCAAAGGAACTTTATGGAATGGGCGTGTTTGCCCCGCAAAATGCAGACCAGGCCCTTGCCGTCATAAAGATGATGGATTTTGACAAGCGAGAAGAAGTCATTAAGCAGGTGCAAGAAAACGGAACTATGTACCAGCAGATGCAGCAGATGCAGGCAACCATGGCTCAGATGGCGAATTTAATCTATGAAATGACCGGAAATCAAAAAATCCTTGCCGTTATGGATGGAGCTGGACTGCCACAGGGAGAAGTAAAGCCAGGAAATGCCAATGGAGAACCAGTAATAACAAATAGCATAGGACAGGCCATCGGGGGAGACAGCAGCGCAGCGGGAAAGGCCAGGCAGAGGGCAGCCACATCAACGGAGGTTAAATTATGACGAAGGTCAATATGTTATTTGATAAGGGTTATGTGAAGATAACTATGAAAGGACATGCTGGATTTGCTGAAAGGAATAACCTGCCAGAAGGTCATGACATTGTATGTGCGGCTATATCCATTCTGGGACAAACATTAGTACAGCGCCTACTGACATTGGCAGAGGAAAAGAAAATACTGCTCAGTTTGAACCGGTATGAGGCTGGAAATATAGATGCGCACGCAGTTGTGAAGCAGAGCCACATAGAAGAGGTGGAAGCCACGCTGGAAACCATCAGGGTAGGTTACAGCATGCTTGAAAATGAATACCCAGACTACATAAAATTAGGGGTGTTGGAAACAAAAAATAGAATGTGATATGGTTATTACAGGAGGCAGGAAGATGCCGCCTGTAATAGACGGGAAAGGAGAAAAATACATGAACAAACTCAAATTAAATCTGAGAATGTTTGAAGGAGAAGGGGCCGCAGCGGGTGAAACTGGAGAAGGAGCCGCAGCGGCAGCAGAGCCACAGGAGCCGGGAACCGGACAGGAACCAGCCGAAGGACAGGCTTCACAGGAACCTTCCGTAAGCGAGCCGGAGAACCGAGAGGAAGCCTATGAGCGCATCCGTGCGGATTACAATGACCTGATTGCCAAGGACATTGAGAAAGCGTTAAACCGCAGAAATGCAGAAAACCAGAAGATGCAGAATCAGCTAAAAGCGTATGAACCGCTCATGAACCTGCTGAATATCCGGTACGGGGTAAACTCAGGAAAGATAGAGGATGTAGTGGCAGCCATTGAGAAGGATGATAGCTTTTATGAAGCGGCGGCTACGCAGGCGGGAATGTCGGTTGACCAGTACCGGACCATGATGAACCTTCAGATGCAGAATCAGCAGCTGCTTGCACAGCAGAGAGAATGGAATGAGGCCAGGCAGAGAGAACAGATATACAGCCGTTGGAACATGGAGGCGGAGAGGTGTAAACAGCTGTTCCCACAGTTCGACATGGTATTAGAATGCCAAAACCCAGATTTTGCACGAATGCTTGAAAGCGGAGTAAGCATGGAGGCGGCCTATCGCGCTGTACACTTTGCTGAACTCAGCCAGGGCCTTATGGCAAAAACAGAGACGGAAACGCAGAAAAAAGTGGCTGACACCATTCGTTCAGGCGCAGCAAGACCAACTGAAAACGGAGCAAGTAAAGGAGCCGCCACAAAGACAGACGTAGACGTTGCAAGCCTAACGGACGAACAGATGGACGCAATCATTGAACGGGTCCGAAACGGAGAACAAATCACACTTAGATAGCGGATAGGGAAAGAAAGGAGAAATTATGAACAAAGCTATGAATGCAACATTGAAGTTAAATCTCAGGATGTTTGATACATCTGTACCAGCCAATACGACCGGAACAGGAAGCCTGTCGGCAGAAATGAAAACATTCTACGACAAAAATTTGCTGAGATACACCAAACCACATCTTGTACATGACCAGTTTGGACAGACTAGGAATATCCCTAAGAACGGAGGAAAACGGATTGAATTCAGACGTTTTGAACAGCTTCCAAAGGCGCTCACGCCATTAACAGAGGGCGTAACGCCGGAAGGCCAGACCATGACTGTAACAAAGCAGGAGGCAGAGGTAAAGCAGTACGGCGGCTTTGTATCATTATCTGACCAGATTAGCATGACGGCAATCGACAACGTGGTTGTAGAAGCCACGACAGCCATTGGAAACCAGGCAGGAAGTACCCTGGACACTATATCGAGAGAGGCGTTAAACGCCGGTACTAACGTGCAGTACGCAGAGGGGCAGGTTTCCTCCCGCTCTGAACTGACAGCAGAAATGAAGCTGACGGTAAAAGCAATCAAGATGGCGGTGAGGGCTTTAAAGGTCCAGAATACAGCTAAAATCAATGGACACTATGTAGCTATTATCCATCCGGATTGCGCCTATGATATCACGGAGGATCCAAGATTCATCGAAGTGGTGAAGTACAAGAATCCGGAACGTATTTTCGAGGGCGAAATCGGAACGCTGGAAGGTGTACGTTTTATCGAAACGACTGAGGCGAAAAAATTTGCCAATGCCGGCGCAAGCGGTATTGATGTGTATTCCACGTTGCTGATGGGTGAAAACGCATATGCCACCACCAAAATTGAAGGAGGAGGGCTGGAAACGATTGTAAAGGCACTGGGAAGTGGAGGTACAGCCGATCCGTTGAACCAGCGTTCTACGGTTGGCTGGAAGGCCATGAAGGTAACGGAAATTTTGTCCCAGCAGTACATGATACGTATTGAGACAGCATCTACATACAACGACCATAAAGCAAATTAACGGAGGTAAAATGATGGCAGCAACAAAGAAGGAAGAAATGGTAAAGTTCACCTTGTTCTGGGATGGAGACCGCTATAAGGCCCCGCTGTTTGTTGGGGTGAATGGGAAATCATACCTGATAGAACGCGGAAAGGAAGTAGAAATTCCCAGGTCTGTCTATGAGGTAATCATGAATTCAAATGACCAGACAAGAGTAACCGAGGAAGTTATGGAAAAGGCAAAGCAGGTTGAACTGATTCAGGGATAAGGAAGGAGCAGACGGGATGATTACGGTAGTAGGTAGAAAACTTGTTATTCCTGAAAAGGATAGCCAGATAGGGACGACGTACGATAATAACTCGGAGGTGCGCCATATCAGGCTGAACCGCATCACGGCGGGCGGTGTGGACCTGGCTAACCTGCGCTTCAAACTTGATTTGGAATATGAGGATGCCATACTGGATACCTGCCTGCTCGACGCAGAAGTACAAGAAGCGTATATCCTGCTGACATGGAGCATCCCGGCCGCCTGTGTGTCTCATAAGGGTACAGTATGGATAGCTGTTCGCGCATATGATGAAAATGGAACCATCAAATGGGCTACGAATCCAGGGGCCGTGTATGTAGGACATACGATATTTGATGGGGAAGCATACAAAGGCCATCTTGCCGAATTTGAACAGCTAGAAGAACGAATTACTCAAAAGGCAGAAACACTGGATGCTAACGAGAGTAAAAGACAGGAAGCAGAGGAACAGCGCAAAGCCAATGAAGAACGAAGGGTAAACAATGAGGCTGAATGGCAGCGGCAGGCAGAGACAGCCATAGCGAAAGCCAATACAACTTTGGAAAAGGCGACGGAAAAGGCGGAGGAAGCAACACAGGCGGCCGCCACAGCGACTGTTAAGGCAGAGGCAGCAGAGGCTAGCTCCGAGGCCGCCAACCAAAGTGCGAATACAGCCAGCCAGGCGGCCAATACGGCAGCAATCAGAGCAACAGAGGCAGAAAGAAGCGCTACAGCCGCCAGCCGGAGCGAGAGCACAGCCAGCCAGGCGGCTAGCACGGCGACTGCTAAGGCAGAAGCAGCAGAGGCTAGCTCCACAGCCGCCAACCAAAGTGCGAATACAGCCAGCCACGCGGCCGATACGGCAACAACCAGAGCGACAGAGGCCGAAAGAAGCGCTACAGCCGCCAACCAAAGCGCGAATACGGCCAGTCAGGCGGCCGCAACGGCAACGAATAAAGCAACTGAGGCCGAGAGAAGCGCTGAGGAAGCAAATCAGATTGCACAGGGGCTGGGTGGTTTTAATGGCAAGGCATCCTCGGTTTCGGCCGTGGATGAACAAGGATTATTAGGAGGAGCGGATGGAACAAGCAATGTGCAGGAGTTGCTTGATGCGTTGGCACAAAAGGTTGCGCTGGAATTGGTGAGCAATTCAAAGCTGGCAGAGATATTAAGCGGATACATTGCAACGTCCAGTATCAATAATACGGGCCTGGTTACGGAAGAGGGATTTGTGGCGGATGCGCGACAGATGAATCCAAATGTTGCCGGTTCACTGGCGGCCAAAATAAAGAAGAATACGGACGATATTGTTACTGCAAATAGCAATTTAGCAAAAACTAATGCAAAGGTGACTTTAAACGGCGTCAAGAACATTAATGGTTTTACAGCCGTGTATTCTGACCGAACTGACCGGGCATTCCAGCTATATTATGATAACGGTGAGATTGCGTCAATCGCATTTAACAACACCGGTATCTGGTATGATTTTTATGACGGACGAAACTGGAAGCAGGTTTGGAAATTTAATAAGCCATCATAATAATCATTTTGTGCTGAAGGCATATAGGTTCGTAAGGTTTGGAACTTGACTGTTATAACCAATAAATCGTACGGTATCACCTTTACGCACAGAAAACCATATAGGCATTGACGAATTGACTGTGACATCATTATTGACCCAAAAAATATTTATCCCATTTATAAGTACATTACAACCCTGAGCTGAGATGTTAAAACCAATGGAACCACAAACTATACAATCCTCTGTAGCTGCCCAACTTGTACCGTTAGCAAACCCATCTTTAATTTTTTTGCTGGTGTCTATGTATGGTAAATTGCTATTTTCGCTAATAAGGAGCTGTCCTTGAAACAGCAGAAAGAGAGGATTTTATGAAATTTTTAGAAGCCTTAAATAATATGAAAAAGGGAATTCCAATGAAGCTTCCGTCCTGGGGCGGATTTTGGTGTTGGGACCCGAATACGGAAACCATCGTCATGTACACAAAAGATAATCAGCGACTCGATATACGCGAAACACAAAGGGTGGAATATACATTGCGGAATGTGATGTCGGATGAATGGGAAGTCGCCAATGGGGAAAACACACCCATCTTGGGTGGAACTACCACCTTTGGTTTCGGTGATGCCGTTAAATACATGAAACGCGGATTAAAAGTTAAAAGACAGGGATGGAACGGGAAAAATCAGCATATCGAACTGGCAGCTGATATCAGCTATAAAAATGCAGATGGCGAGATTGTAAACTGCTTGCATGATGCCATTGGAAACAAAGCCATTGCGTTTGTTGGCACGAGCGGCGTACAGATGGGATGGCTGGCAAGCCAGGCTGATATGCTGGCTGAGGATTGGGTGTTTGCTGAGTAATATTCTTGCTATTTAAAAATAATAAGAAAGGGGGAAATCCCCATGAATAAGAATGTGATAGTTTTAAAAGATGCTACAGAAATAACTATTGTTAACGATGCTGACATTTACAACATGCAGATTATTGTTGACAATCTGTCAGAACTTGGGACATTATGGGACAAGCTCACACCCGATAATCTGTCAACAGTGGCAATCAAAGATTCCGATGGGGTTGTGGTAGGAAACTACAACAATATGGTCCTGTGCAGTCCGGCTTTCCAGTCGGTAGATAAAACCGAAGATGGAAAAATCAGTGCAACATTTGGAATCCGTGGTAAAACGGAATTAGAACTGTTAAAGGAGCAGGTAGCAGCCATGAGTGAAACTTTAAGCGTACATGATGGCGCGATTGGAGATATGGGAGCCGTCATAAGTGCCGTAGCGGAGACTTCAGAAGGAGGTACAGTATAATGGGACGTTACTATGGTCTGAAAATCAGGAATAATGAAATGACACTGGAGAAAGTTCCCAGGCTTTGGAAAACAATGACTGAAAAATGGCTGGAACAGAATCCGGCGGATTGATGGAGGAATCTTGTGCCAACGGAAGTCATGGTTGCATTAATTGGACTGCTGGGAAGTGCGGCGGGCACGTTTACCGGAATCATGGTGTCAGCCAAATTAACGGCATATCGCTTAAGCGAACTGGAAAAAAAGGTAGAAAAGCATAACACAGTCATTGAACGGACTTACAAACTCGAAGAAGCGCAGGCTGTTATGCAGGAACAAATCAAGGTGGCCAATCATAGAATTGGAGACTTAGAAAAAGAAAGAGAGGAATGATGATGAAGAGCATAGACTGGACAAGAAAACTGACAAGCCGGAAATTTTGGGCGGCCGTAGTTGGTTTTGTAAGTCCGATTATGGTGGCAGCAGGGGCGGGAGACAATGAAATCACCCAGGTGACCGCTATCATCATGGGGGGAGCCACACTGATAGCATACATAATAGGAGAAGGGTTGACGGATGCGGCAGCCGCAGGAAAGGAACCGGAGACAGAGGAGCGGGTGGCGACCAAATAGCCGGAGGTGGTCCGAAATCTAATATGTAACAAGTCAACAGGAGGGGAGGCAGAGGGCTTCCCCTTTTATGCATAAGGAGGAAATTATGATTGATAATGCATACGCAAGAGGACAGAAACTGTTATGTGGCGATTATAGCCAGTATACACCTACTGGAAAGTCTTATTTCACCAAAAAAGGCAGATGGTTTTCTGTACCTAGAAGGGGAGATATCGTCTATTTCTATTATACATCTCTGGGCCGTGTTGGGCATGTGGGTGCTGCCGCGGTAGTCGAAACCGATTACCAGAACCGGACATTTGAGTTTGTCACGTTTGAGGGAAACACATCATCGGGAAACGCAGGGGACCGTAATGGAGGATGCGTCGCCCGGCATACCTATAAAGCATCCTTTGATGCAGTGGGAGGAACACAAAAAATCAATGGATTCGGGCGCCCCATGTACAATATGGATACCTGTACGGTGGATGAATTTATCAACGTACTGGAGGGAGAACTGGGATACATCGAAAAGGAAAGCAATAAAAACCTGGATAGTAAGACTGGAAATCCAGGAGATAAAAACTATACAAAGTACGGAAAGTGGTATGGTTATACGCCTGCGTACTGGTGTCAGCAGTTTATATCATGGTGCGCATACGAAGCCTGCCGCCAGCACATGAAGAAAACACAGACCGGGTGGGAGAAACAGCCAGACGGAAGCTGGAAATACTTGCGGTATGGCGCATACATCAAGGATGAATGGGAGCTTATCAACACCGTGGCTGGGGCTCAATGGTTTGTATTTGATGGTGCCGGGACAATGATAACGGGATGGTTCGGGTCAGATGAACAGGGCTGGTACTACATGAACCCGGATGACGGGGCCATGCTGGCGGCCCAATGGTTTGAAGTCAAGGGAAAACATTATTATGCAACAAAGACAGGGGAAATAGCAAAGAATGTGTATGTGAAATCAACGGCTCCAGGAGTGTATTGCTGGGTAAACGATTCAGGAGAATGGGTAAAAGAGTGGGATACCACCATGCCGGACCTGCAAACATATGGCCTGGCAGAATAGGGGGAAGAAATGACAGTAGGGGAATTAATAGAAACAATCATCCGACTGAGAGGACGCCAATACGGTGAGGATATCATGATGGGATGGCTCAATGAGATAGAGGGCCAGGTGATTGAAGAGATAGTGAACCGGGCAGAGGGATACAATGTGACATTTAAACCGTTGTCTTATGACCTGGACGCGGAAAAGGAGCTGACCATACCAACGCGCTTCCAAGACGTGTATATCCATTACATGCTTTCTAAAATTGATTATCACAATCAGGAAACAGAACGGTATAACAATGATGTGGTTATGTACAACAGCGCATATGATGCGTATGCGGCATGGTTCCGGCGTGAGAACCGACCAAAGCGCGGAGCATCATTTTCAAGATTTTAGGAGGTTCTATGGGACGATTGCCATTCCTGACTATGGCCCCAAAAGAAAACAGCCGTCAGATAGGTAACTTTCTGGGGCTGAATACGGGGACGGTCATAAACGAAAATGAATTTGCCGACATGCAGAACATGTCCTCCGATGATTTTCCAGCCATCTCTACACGGAAGCCCAGGGGAAAAATCATCAAGAACCTGACAACGCCTCACGGCCTGTTTTATAAAAACGGCTTGGTGTATGTGGACGGTACAGAGCTGTATTACAAGGATAAAAAGATTGCAGATGTGACAAGCACGGATAAACAGATAGTGGGATTGGGCGCGTTCCTGGTTATTTTTCCGGATAAGATAATGTATAACACCTCGACCGAGGAACTGACCAACCTGGAGACAAAATGGTCTCAAACCTCGTCAGCTACATTTGCTCAGACAACAACTGGGTCAACCATGGTCAAAATCAGTTGCACAGGTATAGGGAAATCATTCCATCAATTTGATGGAGTAGAGATAACGGGATGCACAAATGATGCATTCAATAAAACCACGGTCATACAGGAAAAGGCGGACGATTACCTCGTAATTATTGGTAACCTATCCGAATCATTTAGCCAACCATCCGGCCTCACCATCAGCCGGAAGGTTCCCGATATGGATTATATCTGTGAGAATGGAAACCGGATCTGGGGCTGTTCAAGTAAAAACCATGAAATATACGCAAGTAAGTTGGGAGATCCGGCAAACTGGAATGCGTTCGAAGGGATAAGCACGGATTCCTACGCGGCGACCGTGGGCAGTGATGGAGATTTCACCGGCTGTCTGTCCCATCTTGGATACGTGCTGTTTTTTAAGGAGGACGCTATACACACCATCATGGGTGATAAGCCAAGTAATTTTCAGATTACAACTGTCAGCCCGGCCAGAGGCATTGCAAAAGGCTGTGAAAGCACGGCTTGTGTGGTGGATGAGACATTAATATACGCGGCCCGTAACTGCATATGTAGCTATGACGGTGCCAATCCATCCAGCATATCAGATGCCATAGGGGACTACAGAGTATCCCAGGGCGTGGCCGGGCAGTATGATGGAAAGTATTACGCCTCCTTGGAACGGAATGGAAAATGGGCCATGTATGTGTTTGACCTGGAAAAAAACTTGTGGCACAAGGAGGACGGCTTGCATGTACGGTTTATGTCGTATGGAGAAGGTGAACTGTACTATATCGACATAGACGGAAATCTTTCAACCGTGGCCGGAAACCGGGAAGAGAAAATAACGTGGTACCTCGAAAGTGGGGACATGCTGGATGGAAGCGTAGAATTCAAGTATTTAAAACGAATCCTGTTCAACATGAAATTGGAACCAGGGACAGAGGTGGATATTCTACTGCAATATGATGAACAGAAGGATTGGGAGAAAGTATACACCTATACGGCTGCTTCATATCGTACCTATGTCCTCAACGTGATTCCACACCGGTGCCAGAAATACCGGTATCGCCTGGAGGGCAGAGGGGCGGCTACGTTGATTGCTATAGGTAAATATGTAGGTTATGGGAGTGAGAGGCGTGGCAGTTTTTAAACCACTGGTGTTGGACCAGGATGAAACAGATATGAGCCAGGTCATGAGTAAACTGTATCGCTTCAGTCGGGATTTAAAATATACGTTGTCGAATCTGACCCTGGAGGACAATATGGATAATTCATTCCTGAAGGTCCTGGATAGTCGAAAGAATAAAACTAGAGAAATAAGCTTCAGCAAAGACGCCTTGACCATTGATTTGCTGGACTATGAAACCGGGATGCATACAAGCCTGGAACAAACCCGTGAAAAGATATCGCTCCTGGTAGATTCCGGGGACGTGGTAAATACCATGCTGTCACGGATGGAGCTGTACGGGGAGTATATCACCCTTAAGACAGGACAGGTCATCATACAAGCTCAAAACATGACCCTGGATAAAGCGGGAAATGCGTATTTTTCAGGGGATATCATAGGTGGCTCAATCAACATAGATGGGAAATTTATCGTGTATCCAGATGGAAGCTGTTATGTAGACGGGGCATTCACAACAGAAACATTAAACCCTCCAAATGGAATATATGCTTATGAATTGGACGTATACAATGATGATGACCGGATAAATACGGTCACGGGAAACATAGCGTGCGCCGATGCCTATATATCGGAAACCCTTACATGCAGAAGAGTACACCAGACATCAGACAGACGGTGTAAGAAATGGATTGAACCTATATCTGACCAGGAAGCGACAGAAGCATTAAAGGCAATCGTGCCAACGCGATACACGTTTATTGATAGCGGCCGGGCTGGTATTGGCTGTATTGCCCAGAATCTATATTGTAAAACAGAGGCAGGACGCCTTCCAATGGTTGTACGACATGGAAAACACCTGGCCCTCCCATACAGCAGCTATGGAGCCATCTATACCCGAGCAATCCAGAAAAACCAAGAGAGGATAGGAGCAATAAAACAAGAAATCAAAGAAAGAAAGGAGCGGATCCGTGTCAAGCTTTAACGTGCCGGCAGTGGGCGGTCAAAATCCTGATATTAAGAAGGTATATAGCTATGTTCAGTTGCTGAACCGCCAATTGAAATATACCCTGGGAAACCTTACGCCAGAGGACAACTTCACGCAGGAAACGCTTTTAAAGTATCAGGAGACGGATACAACCATTGCACAGCTTGAGGTTACTATGGATGGATTTCTGACCCAATTCAAGGACCTGAAAAATGACTTGGAAACCGGAATCCGAGTGCTGAATGGTGAGATTTCTATGAAGGTAAGCGCAGGAGAACTGTGTTCAGAGATATCTGCCACTACGGACACTATCACATTCAAGAGCGGTTATCTTATCATAGACAGTAACAATTTTAAGTTATACAAGGATGGAACCGCTCAGTTTTCTGGAACCATTAACGGCGGTTCCATCAACATCAATAACAATTTCATTGTAAGCAAAAGTGGCGCCGTTACTACCAAGGCAATTACCTATTCCGGGCAGATAAGCGTTAATGGGCTGTTGTACTCCAACTATATGCGCATTGCGGGAAATGCCAATGTGGAAGGTTCCCTTACATGCCGATATCTAAATGCGACCTATGATGTATCCTGCGAGGTTCTGACAGAACGGTCGGACCGGCGCTTAAAAGAAAATATAGAGGAGATACCCGACCAGACAGCTCTTGCGCTTGTCCTGGGATTCAGACCAGTCACATTTACCTATAAGGATTCGGGAAAGAGAGGAATGGGACAGATTGCCCAGGATTTAGACGAACTCCAGAAAAGACTGGGTACAGACCTGCCCTTGGTGGACCACGGAGGGGAATATCTATCAATTCCATACAGCACAAATAGTGTTTTGTATGCCGGGGCCATCCGGGCCCAACAGAGAGAATTGGATGAACTGGAAAAGGAAATAAACCGAATGAAGGAGGAAAATATATGGTAAAGATTGCATTTGAAGAAGAAAAAATCAATATGGCTCTGATGCTGTTAAATCAACTGCGGGTGGAAGGCATACAGCAGGCGAACTTTCTTTTATCCATAAACAATATATTGACCAACGGAGAAAAAGTAGAAGAGGAAGAAAAAGTAGAAAAGGAAGAAAAAGTAGAAAAGGAAGGAGGAAAATAATATGGCAGTAGCAAGCATTGTCGATTATTTGAAAAGCAAAGGACAGGATAGCTCCTATAACAATCGAAAAAATCTCGCAAGCCAGTATGGAATTACCAACTATGCCGGAACAGCCGCCCAGAACACAAACCTGTTGAGGGCATTGCAAAGCGGAAGTAAAGGAAGTGCAGCCAGTCCACAGGCAACCAATCAGGCAACAACAGGAAGCAATGTAACCATAACGCCAGTAAACAATGCAAGTGCCGAAAACAAAAACAGCCAGTACTTGACTGGATACCAGTACCAGAAGTATACGCCATCGGACAGAGTAAACAGCTATGCAGATAAGCTGGCCGACCTGGAGGACGATAAACCGGGGGCCTATGTGAGCAAGTACGACAGTCAGATAGACAGCATTGTAAACAGCATACTGAACCGGCAGCAATTCGACCCCAACAGCGTGTATGATACGGATTTATATAAAAATTACAGGGAACAGTATATGCAGCAGGGAAACAAGGCTATGCGTGACACGATCGGTAACATATCCGGAATGACGGGCGGATATGGATCGACCTATGCCACAGCAGCCGGCCAGCAGGCATATGATAACTACATGAGCCAGCTGGGAGACAAGACCATGGATATCTATGATAGGGTGTATCAGCAATACCTTAACGAAGGTCAGGAACTGTATAACCAGCTTGGAATGGTCAATAACCAGGACAGCATTGACTATAGCAGGTATAGGGATACGGTCAACGATTACTACAACGACCTTAATTATTATGCCGGCCGGTATGATAGTACATATGCGCAGGACTTTGGAGAGTATCAGTACAACCAGGATGCCCAGCGCTGGGCAGAGGAATACGCATACAAGAAAACACAGGATGCATTGGCGCAGCAGAACTGGCAGACACAGTTTGATTACCAGAAACAGCAGGATGCACTTCAATATGCGCTCCAACAGCAGCAGCTTGCACTGTCGGCTTCCAAAGCCAGGAGCGGAGGCAGGGGAGGGTCACGCAGCGGAGGAACTAAAAAGAGTTCAAGTGCCCAGAAACAAGCACAAACTATACAGAAACAGTCTAATTTGGGCGGAAGGGCATACTACATCTATAGCACCAGACAGAAGTTGGAAAATAATGCAAGCGATGCAGACGTAATGCAGGAATTGTATGACAGAGGAGTGCCGGATGATGAAATAAAGAAAATTATGAAGGCGGCGGGTGGAGATTACGAGGCAGGATTGCAACAAGCAATAGATGATTCCAAAGAAGCCAGAAATGGAAAAATGGGAGGGTTTAAGTCAGACTTGTTCAGGGGAGTTGCAAATAATATGTTTGGCAGATAAAAGGAGAAAATTATGTCAACAAGGAAAAACTATGATAGGTACAATATGACTATATCATCCTTAAAGGAAGATGGAGAAGAAGAGAAGGTCAGCGCAGCGGCAAGGATTTTTGAGAGAAGAAGACAGGCAATTAATCAGGAGGGAGATGTTTCGGAAGATACTGGAATGTCACCGGTAGAGATATTTCGAAGAAGACGGGAACGTCTGGGGGCTGCTACGCAGAAGATACCAAAACAGATGGACGGAGAGCGTAGCGACAAAGAGCATATGCAGCATTCAACAAGCACGATGCAGAGCAAAACGCCGATATTGTCCTCTTATTTGTCTGGAAACCACGAAAGCAGAGGAACATCCTATGCAGCTATCATGCAGGACGAAATAAATAGGGATGCAATTGAGGAAAGAACACGGGAAGCGACTGCCAGAAGAAAAAAGGATGCACAGGAGAGGGAAGCAGCAAAAAGAATACTGAATAAAATAGGATATCAGGATGGATATCAGTTTAAGCGATACATTGACCTGCCTAATGAACCAGACTTTGCCCAAACCGTTGAAAAAGCCAAAGCGAATGACCCTTCATGGATGGAGCGCGCCCAATTTTGGAAGAAAACATCCAATCCAGTAGAAGATGCATACAGGCAAATGGAAAAGATGTGGGGAAAAGACGGGGCAACCCAGGAGGACATTCGGGAGAAAACCCTAAAAAGAACTATGGGAGTAGGCTCGGAAAGCGATAATATGCTGCGCAAGTATGCCCTTATGACCGATCGAGAGCGATATACATATGACTATGTATTTGAAAAGGCCGGGAAGGAGGCGGCAGATAAGTACCTGGATAGCCTGCAAGATACAATCAACCTGAGAAGCGCGCAGGATAAATACACCAGAGACGAAACGACCGTACCAGACCCCATGAAGATTCCATACAATATTGGAAAATCATTTGGAATAGGTGCGGAAAGCGCTGTGAAAGGAATCGGACACCTGCCAGATGCAATATTGGGCAGACAGCCGGACTACAACATCACAGAATCCGAATATTACCAGGAGCTGCTAAATAGTCAGGCTGGAGGTGCTGAAAGATTAGCTTACAACCTTGCCTCCGGCGTTGGAAACATGGCTCCATCTATTGCAATTGCAGCGGCAACGGGAGGCGCAGGAAGCGCTGGAGCCGCGGGAACTATAGGAAAAATTGGTGGAAAACTGTCCGCTTGGGCGGCAAAGGGGGCTGTGGGAAGCGGCATAATGTCAGCTCAAATGGCCGGTCAAACCTATCGGCAGGATATCATGGAAGGGCGTCCGGTTGAGGGGGCCCAGATGAACGCGGCCCTTACTGCCGCCGATGAATATGTAACCAACTGGCTATTGGGCGGTATCGCGGCCTATGGCGGCGGAGCCGTAGGGAAGGTATTAAAGAACAGTAAAGTAGGCCAGGCAGCTAAACAGGGCATATCAAATGCTTTAGCAAAAAATCCGGCAATCCGTAGGGCAGTCTTTGGGGCGGCTAATTATGGTGGTGATATGCTGTTAGAAGGAACTCAGGAGGCCGTGCAGGACCTTACGGAATCCGTCAGAAAGAGCATGATATACGGAGACAATCTGGACCTTGCTGGAGACCTTAAAGACCCTCAGACATGGGAAGATTTTGCGTTAGGTGCCTTGACCGCTGGTATCCTGAATGCGCCTGGGGCCATATCAAACAATCGGGCTATAAATCAGTATGGAAAGAGCATCAACCCAGACTATCGTGATTATGTCAATGGCTTGTCAGATATTAAGCCGGAAAGCTACGCAGATCCGGCAGATTATCAGGAAGCATCTAAGCTGAAGCAAATGGCAGAGGAATACGCGGCCAAACAGGCCAACAAGGAATTTGTTTCTAACCGCGAGAAGGCAGAGTATGCGATACGGTTTCAGCAGTTCATGGAAAACACCATGCGCCATAACGAGGAAAAAGCAGCCAGGGAAAACGCTCAGAATAGCCAGAAGGCCACAGGAACGGAAGCGGATGAACAAACTTACACCGAACCCGAAACAGCCGAATACGAGCCGTATAATGAGCCAGAGGAAGCGCCGACCAAAGCTCAAAACCAGACGGAACCAACACAGAAACCGGCTGTGAATCAAACAGTGGCCAGCCAGGCTGTTCCGAATCAGACAGAAGCATATAGAAAGCCATATGGGAAGAATGGCCAGGAGGCATTACAGAAAGGATATGACGGCAGCATTGAGCTGTCTGCCTACAATAAAGCTTTTGGGCGTGCCTACGATGCAGGTTACTATAACGTGAGCATGGATATTGCAGAACGCTCGGCCATTATGAGCGTACTAACGAATGAACAGTTTGTGGATGCGTATAAAGCCGGCGCGCAGGATTACAACACGGACAACAATATAGACCTGAAAACCGGCCGGCCCAAAACCGTTCCCCAGGGAATCCCAAGGACTGGAGGGTTGGGAACTGTATCGGAAAGCGCAACTACACCGCAGCGTAAAGTGGCAGAGCATATAGGCAAGATGACCGGTTTAAAAATTAATCTGGTGGATGGATTGGGACAGACCAACGCGGCCGGCTCTTATGGAAATGGAGAAATCACTATCTCCATTAACAGCAACGATTTCAACGGAACCCTTACCCATGAACTGACACACCATATCAAGAAGTATTCACCAAAGGGATATAGGCTGTATACAGAGATAGCCGTGGAAGCCGTTATGAAATCGGAAAACACATCCTTGGAAAACCTCATGGAGATCTATGAAAACAGGTACGCAGAGGCCGGACAGGAGTTGACACGGGAGGAAATCATGGATGAGGTTGTGGCGGACGCCACGCAGAAGTTCTTTAATGACCCAAAGTTTATTGATTCTATTGCCAAAAAGGACAAAACAATTGCACAGAGAATCGTGGATTTCCTGAGTGATGTGGTTGATTCCATCAAACAGATGATGAAGAATGGAAGCACCAGGGAAGCTGCAAAGGGACTGGAAGAGGACCTGAGATATTATGAGGATGCCAGAGACGCCTGGATGCATGCACTGTCAGACGCCAGCGAAACATACAAAGCAGACAAACAGGGACAGGCAGAGGGGCAGAAGGAACAGTACGCCTTGGAAAAACCAGAATTGGTGACAGATGAAAACATTGAAGAGAATTATGAAAAGGTCAGAGAAATGGATTCGGTAGCGGATTTATCAGGAAACGAATTTGAAAAGGGCGAGAAAGACCTTGTAACCCAAGTTTCTGATTTTTATAAGTCAATCGGAGGAAAAGTGCACAATGAAGTAGTAGGAGACATATATCTTGATAGAGATAGCGTAAAGGATGATATAGGCCATGGAGTAGGACGGGCAAAGGCAATTACATTTGCAGCTGTTCCGGATATATTGAAAAACGGCTATGTATTGGACTATAAAAAGAACTGGAAAAACAGGGGTTATGATTCAGCCGTGATAGGAGCTAAGGTAAATATTTCTGAGGGAAAGTATGCTGGGAAATATTATGGATTGGCAGTTGTGAAATTGTTAGATGATAATAAAATGTATCTGCATGAAGTACACACAACAAAGGCGGAGAGTGTTATGCCGTTCAAGACCCCGGACCTCCAAGGAGGCAAAACACGGAGCGACACTTACACTCTTCCGCCTATCTACAGTATACTCAATAAGCTGATGAATGTCAACGGAGAAAACCAGCCGGAGAAAATAAGATTACAGTTGGAAGATGTAGATAGAGCAGAAACAGATAGACATATAGAGGCGTTACTGGATGAAAATCAGGCTTTGAGAGATGCTAATAAACTCCTTGAGAAACAATTTACGCTTACCCCCAAAAACGAGGTAAGGCAGCGTGATGTGGAAAAAGTGGCAAAAGGACTGCTTGGAGAATATAACAGCACCTACAAACCAGAAACACTTATAAAAAATCTGGATAAGTTGTATGGATATATCCGAAGTGCCGAACATGTGGACAGCGCCCAGTTAACAGAAGCCGCCACGAGTATTGCAAAGGGCATCCTAAAGCAATCCAGGCAGGTTGATACGGAAATGACACAACAGTATAAGGATGTCAGAAACCAGATAAAAAATACCAAGATTAAGCTTTCTGAACAGGACAAGGCAGACATGGCGGTATCGGGCGGATATAACGAATTTAGGAAGCGTAATTTTGGCAGGATGAAATTGGGAAACGATGGAATACCGGTAGACAGCTTGTATCAAGAATTGTCAGCACTACATCCAGAATTATTCCCGGAAGATATTACCCATCCGGCCGACCAGCTAGTTGCCATCGCGGATGCGCTGGAACAGACCGAAATACAGGTACAAAATCCGTATAAGGCCAACCTGGATGAAATGGCCTATATGGTAGGGCAGGATATCTTGCAATCTTACTTTGACGTACGTCAGGAAAAACCTACATTTGCGGACCGTAAAGAGGCGGAGATACAGAAGGTGAGGCGGGAGTACTCTCAGAAAATGAGGGAGTATAAGAACAATCTGAAAAAGCAGTATGAGGACAACCTATACCGGGTTCGTAGGGAGAATATACAGGAGATTCAAAAGCTTGCTAATGCGTATAAAAATCTGACGGCAACCCAGCAGAGGGAACAGAAGGAATATTATAAAAAGAAGATGGATGACCTCAGAAATGAAAAGAATCAGGCTCTGGCGGCAATGCAGCAGAAAAACCGTGAGCAGACAAAACGAGTGAGAGAGAATCAGAGAGCCAGGGAAGCCAAGAAAATAATCATTAAGGAAGCAAAGACAATGCAGACTTGGCTGTTAAAACCCACGGATACAAAACATATCCCGGAGGAAATTAGAACCGTTGTGGCAGAATTTCTTTCCAATATTGATTTTTCATCTAATGAACTGAATAACAACGGGATACCTACCCAGCGCACCACGGCTTGGAGGAATGCAAAAGATGCATTTGAAAAGATTATAAAGGAAAATGGTATCCTTCGTGGGAAGGATGGAAGAGAGTTCTATATGGAGATAGACCCAGACCTTGTTGAGCGGATTGAAGCAATTGCAAAGAAAGCGGAAGGCGTGGAAAAACTGGACAACTTGGATGTTTACCATATGGAAGAACTAAAAAAGGTCGTGTTGTCTATGAAAAAGGCAATCACGGAGGCCAACACCTTAAAGAGTAACAAACGTTCCGGACAACTCAGCATTCTTGCAGAAGGCATATTTAACGATTTACAGGACCGAAAGAACCACTCAGAATATCTGGGAGTAATCGGGCCGGCTGATAAAATGTTGAATTATGATATGCTGGATGCACAGACTATGTTTGGAAAACTGGGTGATAACTTCAAATCTCTTTACAATTCCCTTCGGGAAGGACTGGACAAAAAGACAATAAAACTTAAGAATGCACAGGACCATGTGGAAAAGCTGTTGAGGGATAATGGAATATCATATAAGACGTTGAGAGAATGGACTGGACCAGAGGCAAAGTCGGGTAAATATAAGACGTCTGGAGGGACAATTGAGCTTACTATTTCTCAAGTAATGTCATTATATGAATTGAACAAGCGAAACCAGGCGCGCACTCACATGTATGAACGTACGGGAGGCATTATATCAGCTCCAAGGGCGGGTAAAATGCGTATCGAAGATGGAAAGCTGATATTGCCAAAAATAGAAAAGGCATACAGAGAAACCAAAGTGACAGAGGCAGATATAGCAAGGATTATTAATACTCTGACACCAGAACAAAAAGCATTGGCTGACGGGATGCAGCGATTTATGGGAGATGATTGTGCAGCGTGGGGAAATGAAGTCAGTATGCAGATGTACGGATATATGAAATATACAGCGAGAAATTATTTTCCAATTACAGTATATGATAATCATATTCATACGGAGCAGGGAAACTTAAAAAACCAGCAGAGTACTATCAAAAACCTTGGATTCACAAAAAGTACCGTGGAAAAAGCGAATAAACCTATCGTGATTGAAGATATATTCGATGTATACTCGAGGCAAGTGGACCAAATGAGCACATACAATGCCTATGTGATTCCTCTATCAGACCTTAATAAAGTATTCAATTATATGGATATGAGAAACGCGGCAGATGGAAAAAGTATAAAGGAGGAAATAGAGCGCACCTACGGAAAAGAAGGGAACAAATATATTGACAAGTTGATAGCGGATATTAACGGAAGCCTTAATAAAGACAAGAATCTCTGGGACAAACTGTCACAAAATATGAAGGTCGCTTCTGTTGCGGGTAACATTAGAGTAGCTTTGCAGCAACCGACAGCCTATATAAGAGCATCAATGGAAATAGATGCTAAGTATTTGAGCAGAGGCGCGCTTACGATGACCAGGAAAGACCAGTGGGACATTATGTGTAAATACGCACCAATTGCTCAGTGGAAAGACTGGGGATTCTATCGTATGGACAATAGCAGGCAGATAAAGGATGTATTATTCCAGACAGATAGTAAAACGCAGAAAATCAATAATGCATTTATGATATTCGCTGAAAAAGGTGATAAGCTCGCATGGAATAGGCTGTGGAGAGCATGTGAGTTTGAATGTATGGACAGACACCCGGATCTGTCTGTTGGTACCGAAGCGTTTTATGCTGAGGTAGGGAAACGATTCAGCGAGGTTATTGACAAAACACAGGTAGTGGATTCAGTACTGCACAGAACCCAGATTATGAGAAGCGAACGTGATTCGGCTAAGATGTTGACTGCATTCATGGCAGAACCACTCAAAACATATAATATGCTCTATCGAGCTGCCTCTGATGTTGCCGTAGGGAAGAAAGGCGCCAAAGGCCGTATGGCTAAAGCGGTCGCTGTATATACCGCAGCTGCCCTGGTTACATCAATGGCCGCAGCAATCCAGGATGCAATGAGAGATGATGATAGGGATAAGAAATGGATGGAAAAATATTGGGATAATGTATGGGGGAATTTCAAAGACAATATGAATCTGATAAACAGTATCCCTTATGTGAAAGATGCGTACGGAATATTAATTGATGGATACACCCCAAACCGCCCAGATGTTGCTGCTTATCAGGATTTAGCCAGGGCTTTAAACCGGGTGAAAAAGCTTGCTGATGGAGAAAGCAGCTTAACACCACAAGCAGTTATAATAGACGTGATTCAGAGTGGTAGTAAACTGTTTGGTTTACCAGTAAAAAGTGCAACTAGGGATTTGAGAGCGATTGTAGATACGGTTATTAATGAGCATGGGAGCGATTCAGTAGACTATACGTGGTTAAAGCAAAAATATGCCATAGGGAGCAAAGATAACTTGAATCTATATGCAGGAATGATGATCGAAGCCCAAAGAAACGGTGATAAGGATCTACAGAAGCGGATCAAGACCGATTTAAACAAAGCGGAGATCGACAATGAAACCATAAGCAATAAAATTAAGTCCCTCATAAAAGGAGAACTTATCTCAAAAGATTATATAGACCCAAGGATTGAAACCGCAGCACAGGCCAAAATGGAAGCTGATACAGAAGCATACAAAGCGGCTGTTGGTGAACTAATCGCAGAGGGATATGCCGGAAAACTGGTAACTTCCGTGATTGATTCCAGAATCAATCAGCTCAGTACAGGGGAAGAGATAGACTGGGAGGCAGAGGCGAAAACGGATCCGGATGAACTGTATGGTGAGATACTGACTGGGGAAGAGGATGAAGAAGAATGGAGCATTTACTCTTCAAGAGATATCCTCGGAGCAGTTGAGCAAGTAGACAATACAGTGAAGAGCCTGAACGCCTTTAAAGCGATATCGGCTGAAATCATAGACAGCAAAACCAAAGCCGGGAAAACAAAGTCAGAGGCCATAAGTAGCATTAAGTCATCCATCACGCGGTCCTATAAAGAAAAATGGATAGCGGCATATCTGGAGGGGAACCGTAAAGAATATGAAGCAATCCAGGCAAAATTAAATGTACTGAGGGTGGACGGAAAAAATATATACAGCGGAACTGATTATTCAAGTTGGAGAAAAGCGGCCAAAGAAAAAGAGAGAGAGGAGAATGTAAAGAAGCAATAGTGTAAAATGTATAATTATAAAAGCGATACACACCCCATAGTAAACCGCTAGCCGGTGACCCATATCCTACTAAAATCCTACTACACAAATTAAAACAAAGCAAAAAAGAATGAAATATAGAAAAAATGAAGGTATGAAAAACAACGTATTTTAAGGAAAAACAAGATAAATTGATAATCATTCAAACTTAAAATAGATTTTCGTAATGCGTGGGTCGC
>QFCH01002238.1_pt1 | contig 41627 bp, 40 predicted proteins | sample 5346071 | NCBI WGS metagenome assembly QFCH01 (sample SAMN09062255, study PRJNA434731) | Human gut metagenome, whole genome shotgun sequencing project. | isolation source: stool timepoint B chromium assembly | host: Homo sapiens | collected 2015
GCCCACTAGACCCACGACACGCCGTCTAAAGCACCACGTTTGCGCCTATAGCCCGTAAAGGGGCCCGCGGCTTGCGCCGCGGACCCCTTTACTGAGCGTTAGTCAACCGAAGGCTCACACCTGAGGACTGTAGGGGTTCTGAGGCTGCTCGCCCGTCTGCCCCTGCTGGTTCTGCTGACTCTGAGCCGTCTGCCCGAACGGCTGCTGACCGTACTGGGGCTGACCGGCCTGCTGGGTCGGGTACCCCTGCTGGGGCTGAGCACCAAACTGACCCTGCTGGGTCGGGTAGGCCTGCTGGCCCTGGAAGCCCTGCGGCGCGGAGTAGCCCTGCTGGGGCTGAGCACCAAACTGACCCTGCTGGGTCGGGTAAGCCTGCTGGCCCTGGAAGCCCTGCTGACCCTGCTGCCCCATCTGGTTGAGCAGGGCAGGCGTCGTATCCAGAGGGGCGACATTACCCTGCTTAAGCTCGAGAAGCAGAATGACACCGGCAGCGCCAAGACAGAGCCCGAAGAAGGAGAACATGTAGAAGCCCATCAGCATGTAATCGAAGTCCCCGACCTTACTGACGAAGTAGAGCGTCTCGATCAACGTCATGAGCGCGAGGAGAACCGAGCCCGCACCCACCGAGATGAAGGCCCACTTCTGGTTCGTCAGCCAGTAGGCGACGCCCAGGCCGACGTTAATGAGCAGCAGCAGCAGGAAGGTAACCGGGAACCAACTCTCTAGGCCGAGGAGCGAGTACGTCCTCCAAACGCCATCAACGTAGGGAAGAATCATCGAGATCAAGAGGAACAGCGATGCTGCCGCAATACCGATCAGAGAATAGGTCGCGCGAACGGAACGGCCACTCACCTTGCCGGTCTGTGCGACTACCGCGTTCTGGAACTGGCTAAATGCCGAGTTTGCGGCAGCGCCAAGCTGCTGGGCGGCAACACCAAGCTGCTGGCCAGCAGACTGGCCGGGCTGAGCCTGCTGTCCAGGCTGGCCGTACTGGGGCTGGCCATACTGGGGCTGGCCGGGCTGAGCCTGCTGGCCATACTGGGGCTGGCCGAACTGCGCACCCTGCTGGCCGTACTGGGGCTGGCCGGGCTGAGCCTGCTGGCCGTACTGGGGCTGACCGAACTGCGCACCCTGCTGACCGTACTGACCCTGTCCGGGCTGGCCATACTGGGGCTGACCGAACTGCGCACCCTGAGTGGATGCGGTCGACTCACCCTGCGCGGGCGCAGCCTGCTCGGGCTGAGCAGCAACGGGGTTGGCGATGCTTTCGTCACCTTGCCGGTCTGTGCGACTACCGCGTTCTGGAACTGGCTAAATGCCGAGTTTGCGGCAGCGCCAAGCTGCTGGGCGGCAACACCAAGCTGCTGGCCAGCAGACTGGCCGGGCTGAGCCTGCTGTCCAGGCTGGCCGTACTGGGGCTGGCCATACTGGGGCTGGCCGGGCTGAGCCTGCTGGCCATACTGGGGCTGGCCGAACTGCGCACCCTGCTGGCCGTACTGGGGCTGGCCGGGCTGAGCCTGCTGGCCGTACTGGGGCTGACCGAACTGCGCACCCTGCTGACCGTACTGACCCTGTCCGGGCTGGCCATACTGGGGCTGACCGAACTGCGCACCCTGAGTGGATGCGGTCGACTCACCCTGCGCGGGCGCAGCCTGCTCGGGCTGAGCAGCAACGGGGTTGGCGATGCTTTCGTCGCGAGCGGCCTCGTTGATAGAGTGCTCGAGATCCTCGTCCGACGGCGCTGCGTCCACGGGGGCCTGCACGACAGGCTGCTCAGGCTCGGCCGCGGGCTGCTCGGATGTGGATTCCTCGGCGACAACCTCGACAGGGTCTGCCTGCGCGGCGGGGGGCTGAGCGGGAACGACGCCCTGGTCGGCGAGCCACTGCTTCAGGGCAGGGTACAACGCCGGATGGGTCGCAACGTAGGGGCGCAGATCCTCGCGCGCGGCAGTAATGTCTGCGAGGTCCTGCGGGCTCAGCGCGGGATTGCTCATGTCAGCAGCAGTGAGCTGCGACGGATCGATGGTGCTCATCTGTATTCCTCTCGCACCCGAAAGTGCACTTCCTGATGGCGAACAACCAATTGTATCGTGTGACGCACACGCCTGGTCAAGACGTTCACAGGGCGGGACGCGAGGGAAACAAAAGACCCGGCCCCTAACGGGACCGGGTCTGTGGTGGTAGCGGGGACAGGATTTGAACCTGCGACCTCCGGGTCACTGTCTCAATATGCGAACAGGTTGCTGTACATGCTGGTCTTGCATTGGTTGCTGTACTTGCCGGTCATGCTGGTTAGAACGGTTATCATGCGCGTCCACGCCGGTGGGGTCATTGTGGTTCATGGACAAAACGCATGTATTGGTGAAGCCGGTTCCGTCGTCGTGGTCAGTGGCCCTCGACGGGTGGGAGATCTATCTGCGGGCGGGTGGTCGCAGTGAGCGCACGGTGGAGACGCGTGTGCGGCATGTGCGCCAGGCGGCGCGGGCGCTCCAGGTGCCTCCACATGAGGTTACTGGCGGTGCGCTCATCGACTGGTGCGGGGCGCAGGAGTGGGCGGCGGAGACTCGGCACGCTTACTACGAGTCGGTCACGTTGTTCTTCCGCTGGCTCTGCGGGGCTGGCCCGTCCCCTGCTGACGTGCTACCGGTGGTGCGCCGACGGCCAAGCGCGCCGCGGCCGGTACCCCTGCAAGTCCTTGAGGAGGGCCTGGCCGGGGCGTCGCCGAGGACACGGCTCATCTTGTCGTTGGCGGCGTGCGCGGGGCTACGCGCCAGGGAGGTCGCGGCTGTCCACCGCAGGGATCTCGTCCAGGACGACGGGGGTTTCACGCTCGTGGTGCGGGGCAAGGGCGACCGGGTGCGGGTCGTCCCGTTGCAGGACTGGCTCGCCCGCGCTGTGGCATCGGCGTGCGCGAGGGGCGGGGGATTCGCGTTCCCCGGGAGGATCGACGGGCACCTGTCCGCTGCGCACGTCAGCAAGGTGGGCGCCCGCGCGCTGCCCGGCGAGTGGACTCTGCACACGTTGCGGCACCGTTTCGCGACGGCCGCGTACTCCGCGGAGCGCGACCTGCTCGCGGTGCAGCGCCTCCTGGGGCACGCGAGCGTGGCCACGACGCAACAGTACGCGGCCCCTCCCGAAGACGCCCTGCGCCGCGCCGTTGAGGCGGCCGACATCCGCAAGTACCTGCAATGACAGCAAGACCGGCAACGCTGTTATTGCTGGCCTCGCATGCAAAGCCACGCCCGAGGGCGGGGCAGTCGGAACCAGGATCGCGCATGAGGCGGTCACCGTGGCGCTCGTCGAGTTGCACGACGCCCTCATAGCCCTCGAAACCATCTGAACGGAAGGAGAAACCAAAATGCTAGTTATTTCGATTACGAACCAGAAGGGCGGGGTCGGCAAAACAACGACAACGTACCATCTGGCGCGGGCCGCGTCCCGACGGAATCTAAGAACGCTGGTCATCGACCTGGATCCGCAGGGGAACTTGTCCGATTCGCTCACGGAGTTGGAGGAGAAGCAAGCGGGGATGGCCGATGTCCTCTCGGCTTCCTCGTCTTACTGCCTCGATGAGGTGGTCGTGGAAACCGCGTGGAACGGCGTCTACCTCGCGCCATCGGGAGGGGACGCGCTGGCAGTGGTGCGCAACGAATTGATTACATCCGGCCCTGGCCGCGAAATGCGATTGGCGGAGGCTTTGCGGCGACTCGACGGGGCACCGTTCGATCTGGTGTTGATCGACTGCGCTCCCGCCCTCGACGCCTTGACGACGAACGCGTTCACAGCCGCGGACGGCGTCCTGGTGGTCACGCAGTCCAGGCTCTACTCGGCGACCGGCCTGGCCCATCTCCTCGACGCCGTCGAGGCGGTACGGGCCTACTACAACCCGTGTTTGTCGGTGGTCGGTGTCCTGGTGAACCAACACCGGGCGAACACCAGTCAGGGCAAGCACTGGAACAGTGAACTGGCCAGCGCATGCCAAGCGCGTGGCCTCGCGCTACTCGACCCCCCGGTTCCGGACAGGGTGGCGATCTCCGACAGCTCCGAGGCGGGAGTGGGCCTCGACGATTGGCCCGGCGCCCCTGCGGAGCTGGTGGACGTGTATGACTCGCACTTGGCCGCCGTGGTGGCCGCACTGGGAGGTGTTGGGGCATGAGTGCCCGTCCGATGCGCAAGAAATCGGCCCTGACCGGCGGCGCCGCCGCGGTGATCGCCCCCGCAGCCCCCGTACCGCCAGCCGCGCCCGCCCCTGGGGCCGCCCGGGCCGCAGCGGTGGAGAGGCTCACCGTGCGGGTGCCTTCCCATCTCATGGGAGAGGTGCGGGCGGCGTGGTGGACGACGGCGCCGACCACGGGCGTGCGGTCGATGAGCGCGTGGGTGATCGAGGCCCTGGAGGCGCACCTCGCGTCTGAGCGGGCCGCGCACAACCAGGGCCATCCGTTCGTGCCGGTCGGCCCCGGAGAGCTGCCGACGGGACCCCGCCCCTGAATGACAGCAAGTACAGCATGTGCGGCATGGCCAGCAACGCATGCGTTGCTGGCCATGCCGTCAGGCGACGTGGTTCATGCCGACGATAAGTGCGCGGCGCATGTACTCGCTGCGACTCAGGCCCCGTTCGCTGGCGGCGGTATCGATCTGGTCTTTGACCTTCTGGGGGACGCGGAACTGCACCAGGGGCGAGTTCTCGCCCTTCTCATCCCCTAGGCGCGGACGGCCGCCGCGGATCGCGTCGGTGGCCTCGTCGAGCGAGGCGGCCCCCGTGGCGTCGAGGATGTATTGGAGGGCATCGGCGCGGTCGGCGTCGGTGGCCTCGACGAGGGTGTAGTCCCCGTCGTCGAGGCGGTCGAGGAACTCGGCGGGTGTGTGTGCGGTCATGGTTCTTCCTTCCTTATAGTCCCCGGGTGAATTCGTCACGCGCGCGCATCGCGTGGAAGATGTAGAGCCCCCGGGGATTGACTCTCTCGACTCCGATCTCCAGGTACTCGCGCGCCTGCGGGTGGGGTTTGCCGATGTACATGATGAAGTCGGGATGCCCGTCGCGTCCCCGCATGCGGATCTGACGCACATGGTTGGCGATGGCCCCCATGATGTCCTCGACCGGGTAGTGTCGTTTGAGGGCGTCGGGGTGGAACGCCACTCCATGCCCGGTTTTTCGGGTGCTGACTGTTTCATCCGCCATACGTTTAGTGTACTACAATACTGTTACACAGTCGAGCGGGCGGCCTGGTGGTCGACGTGATCTTGACGTCGATCGTCAAGATCTACACAAACTGTGAATGTGATCATATTTTGGAGATGGCGCGTCGTATCGTCGCACGAGAAACGCCTAGGACTCTTGCTGTGGCTGCGATGCTGTTCCCCTGGGCACAGAGTTGTCGGGCGCTGGCTTTCTGTTCTTCTGTGAGTGTCGGCGGCCGACCGATCCGCCGGCCGACGGCGCGGGCTGCGTCGAGGCCGGCGCGCGTGCGTTCGCTGATGAGGGTTCGCTCATACTCCGCGAACGCACCCGCGAGTTGGTAGAACATTCGCCCCAAGGCTGTTGAGGTGTCGATTCCTTCGGTGAGGCTACGGAAATGCACGCCTCGTGTTCCGAGGTCGTCAAGAGTGCTCACCAGGTCTGTGAGCGATCGTCCGAGGCGGTCGATGCGCACGACTACGAGGGTGTCTCCGCGTCCGAGTCCTCGGTTACATTCGCTCCACTGTGAGCGTTCCATGGTGGCGCCACTGGCGTGTTCGATGTAGATGGGGTCGCACCCTGCGGCGCGTAGCGCTTCGATTTGGGAGGTTGGATCTTGGTCTGCTGTGCTCACTCGCGCGTATCCGGTGATACTCATGGCCACAATCGTATAGGTCTAGTTCTGGCCATATCTTTGTTTTGGCCAGGGTTTTTGGACTGCTTTAGCGGGGAATACGTAGTATTCCCCGCGCATGTGGCCAAAATCGGTCGTTTTTGGCGCATGGCCGGGCCGCTTTGTTCTCACCGCCCCTATCTGTCCCTCCTGATGCGCATCGTTGTTTCCCTATTTGTTGGTTTTCCAAGCCATGGATAGAGACCCCAGCGGTTGGTGAGTTGATGTGCTCAACGTCGGCGCTTTCCCCAGCCATGCTCTCAGGGTTGCTTGTTTCTTCGTTGGCAACTGTGTGCAGGCGCGCGTAGCGCGGCTGTGCACAGGCGGCAGTAATTCGACGCTCGTGGGGCCGTGTGCGTGCGCTCCGTGATTGCCTAGGGTGCTGTATTTGCTGTCTATGCTGTATATGGCTAGCGGTAGTGGCGATTTCCGTCTCCGCATAGACCGAGTGCGTACCCGACGATAGACAAGAATGCGACGAGCGATGCAGCCCAGAGCGTGGCGCGAACGATGAGTGCGAGGATGCGAATGGCGCAGCTCACGCCAGTGAGCGTCCAGCCGAGTGCTCGGCTTGCACCGTTGACGATCGCGCGTGTGCGTGAGCTCCACATGCGGGTCTGGCTCCACGCATACGCGGCCGCAGTACTGAGAACGATCGCGAATAGTGCGATTATCGGCCGCGTATCGGGTAAGAGGAGCCAGGCTGCGGCCGCTGTGGGGATGAGGATCGGGAGCGCCTTTCCGATGGGCACGGCGCGGGGTGCGGGTCGCATGATCAGCCTCCTTGCTTGATTCATTGATTTGTCGGCAGTGTATGGCTGCCCATCGTCGTTTGTGTCCGCGCGGCCCCGGCACGTCGTGCCGGGGCCGCGCGGAACTCATGCCCAGTCGGGGGCGTCTGGCCATGCGTCGGCGTCGTCGTCCGGGGTTGGCTGGGGTACTGTATTCGCTGTATTCGCTGGTTTTGCTGGTTTTGCTGGTAGCCCTGCGATTTCTTCGTCGGTGAGCGCGTTGATGTGGACGCGCTCGATGCGGGTGTCAGCTTCGGCGGCGTTGATCGTGCCGCTGGGCACCTTGACTACGAGGTATGCCCCGCCCTGCGGCAGGCTCTTGATGTCGTTGGGGTGCAGGATGAATTCGTCAACTTCCCGGAGGCTGCCGACGCCGCTTGCGGCGTGCATGCCTCCGAGTGCGTCCCAGTCATCCTCTACCTGGACGGTCTCTTTCCAGGTGAGGCGGCTGCCGATGTCGCGGGCGATCGCGTCTGCGGCTTCTCCCCTGGTTTGGCGTAGGACAATCCATACGTTGGCGTTGGTGCGCACGCTGGCCGCGAATTGCGGGCTAACGGCTTCGAGGTCGGCGTCGAGGTCTTGCGTAGCGAGGAGGACGGCTCCGCCTGCGCTGCGGGCGCGGGCGTACAGGTCGGCCACCCTGGGTGTGCCGAGGGCACTGAATTCGTCGAGGATGACGGGGCACATGTGGTTCTTTCCCCATCCGTCGCGTGCGAGGCGTCCGAACGTCGCACACAAGTCTTGCACTGCGAGCGTGCCGATGGTTCGCGCGATTTGGGGTGTGCCTGCGGCGTCGAGGGAGAAGCACACGATGTCCCCGGCGCGAATCGCGTTCTCCATCGTGAACCCGTTGGCGTCGAGGATGTGGCCTGCGGCTGTGTCGACGATGACTGCTATGCGGTCTCTCACGTCGCCTACGTCGCCCTCGTTTTTCGTGGCTTCGAGGTCGGTCAGGTAGCGCCTGAGCGACGCGGCGACGGACGGGGATAGGTAGGGGTTGACGCTGCGGAGGGTGTCGAGGTTGAGGAGGTCGGCTACGTCGGCCAGGCTGATCTGCCAGGTGCCGCCTCCGACGCGAGCGACGCGGGCGTCGGCTAGGTCGATGCACACGCGGCACGCTTGCTGCAACAGTCGTCGTGACAGGGTTGCGTAGTGCATGTTGAGCGATTTGTCGGCCGCGAACAGCGTTTCGTACAACGCGTCGGCCGCCTCGTCGGCGGTGAGTCCGGCGAGGGGGTTGTACGTGCTGCCCATGGCGTCGACGGTGACGTGGTGGAAGCGGCGAGCGCTCTGGGCGGCGATTACGGCGAGGGTGGAGGCGAGGTCGGGGTCGGCTTTCATGTCGATAACGACGACGGGTAAGTGGAGGGCGCGGGCGGCCGGGGCGCCGGTGAACCCGTAAAGGACCCTTTCGAGCGCCTGGGTTTTACCGACGCCGGTCGGGCCAATGACGACGCCGTGCGTGCGGAATGCTGTGGCGTCGAGGTTGACGGGGCGGGCGGCTTCGTTGACACCAATGGGAACGTTGAGGTTGCTTACGGTCGCGACGGCACGCGCATTGGTGACGGCCACGCGTTGGCGAGCCTTCGCGCGGCGTACACGTTTGCGCGTGGCGGGGCGCTTGGCACGAGCTCGCGGCCCCGCGTCGTTGTCCTCGCGCCAGGTGGCGTCGAAGCGCCTGCGGTAGGCGAGGTAGATGCCTGCGATGAGGATTCCGGCACCGGTAGCGAAGGGTAGCTGCATGACTGCCCATGTCTGCCAGTTAGCGACGATCACGCTGGTGGTGCTCTCGCGCCGAAGAAATGCGTTCCAGAGGTCGTGTAAGACGGTGATGTAGGTGTCACCGTAGGTGGCGGCCCATCCCCTCCAGATGCCCAGACCGGTGGCTAGCGCGCCTGCGGCGCATACCCACCACGGGCGCACCTGCTCACGGTAGATTCGACCCGCTGCGATAATTGCGCCTGCAATTATCGCAGTCAGGGGGTTCAGTAGCAGGGCCGCGCCGATAACGAATCGTGCTACTTGTTGCTTTTCGGTGTGAACGACATTTCGCGTAAAGCGAATTCGTGGCGCACTCATAATTCCCGTCCGCTCTCGTTGTCAAGGATCTTTGCGAGAGGATAGGCAGCGATGGGCCTGCCCATTCCTCTGGCTGCTAATGTCGTGTTAGCTTCTTCTGCGGCTTCGCTAACGACGCGATGCGAGTCCGGCGTGGTCAAGTAGACGCCAATACGGTAATTCGCTGAGTATGCGTATCCGTGCATAAGATGGATAAGCCTCCTTTTGTTTTTGGGACTCCACTCAACCTCATATCCAATGTAGCTCCCTCGCTCACCACTGACGATGTCCGGCCATGCTATTCCCCTTTTGCCACTCGCCCGCGTAATTGCAACCGCATATGAATTCTCTGCGGGGTCTGTTGCAAGCGCTCGCGCCTCTCGCTCCGTTATGAGACGTGGCCTATCCCCTCTATGCATCAAAGCGAGGTACACGTCAATACATGCGCGGTCATGCGCGTATTCCGCGAGCTTCACACCCGCACCCGATCCACCTTCGACGCCCATAAATTCAGCGCCCGACTGGGTAAGGGAATGAACCTGCGATTTACCAAGAATATACTCGGATTGAACCAATCCAAGGTCACGAAGATGTTTCAAACGACGTGAGACATATGGCTTCACCGACGAAGTGCGCTGATGCGCAAATAGCTCAGCGCGGATAATCTCAACCGGAACAAAGCGAAACTTAGCGAGAAACGATAAGATTCGCTGATCAGCTTCGCTCACTAGCATGGTACCTCCAGAGATTGAACGGAACGTTTATTATTCACACGATTGTTCATCTGTTTACAAGACTAACATTCGCTGTGCACATCTTTGTCTGCTGTATTTTGCCTATTACATCTCTTATACTGCTGACTTGCCGTGCTACCAACGATACGTAACCACTTACTTCCCTCCTCACTCTCCTCACCACCACACCAACTCTTCTTATTCTCATTCTTCACACCCACTTTCTTTCTTCCTGCCCTCCCGACGCTCGACCCCCCTCTCACAATGCTTGTCGTTGGGGGAGGGGGGTCGAGCGTCGGGAGGGCAGGTTACCCCTTGGGGTTTGGTGGGTGTGATGACAACCCAGATTGTCACTATGTTGTCATCTGGGTTGTCATGGGTCTTGGTGTGGTAGAGCGGTGCGGGGAGTGCTTGACACCGGTGGCTAAACACCCGCCGGTACAGAGCTCATTGTTTGGGGAGGTGAATATGTTCTGCGGCGTCGTATTCGTTACCCCAGGCTTGTTCAACAGCCTCCTCAATGAGTTTGTAGAGAGCAGTTCCGGTGGTGAGTTTTTTCCATCTGAGAATGTAGTAGCAGCGCTCTGAAACATCGGCGCTCAGAGCGCGGGTGATTTGATCTCGATAAGGTTTATATTCTCGTCGCGCATCCGACATGAGTGTCCTTTCAGTTGTTTGCATAGGTTCGGAATATTACGTGTTGATCGCGACCCCAAATGGCTTCAACGTTGATCCCTTGGGTGGGCGAATCGGCGGATATCATTTGACCATTGCCAATGTAGATCGCGGTATGGTAGTACGAGCGACCATTGTCACTCGACCAGAAAATGAGGTCACCGGTCTTTGCTTGGGATTCGGGTATTTCGACCCCCATTCTGGCTTGTGTGTCTGCATAGTGTGGGAGAGTTATTCCTCTGCGAGCCATGAATTGCATGGTAAAGCCTGAACAATCGTAGTTTTCGGGGCCTGCGGCTCCCCAGACGTATCCATGTGAGTCGTCATTGGCTATTGATTGTGCCCAGTCGATTGCTTCTGCAACTTCGCCGCTTACGATGCCGCTTTGGGAGGCGAGAAGCAGACTTCCATCAGCTCCTTGGTACGTGGGAATTGCGTTGATAATTTTAGGCACGTATTTTTCGGTTTCGCCGTTGATAGGGATCCCGCCCGCGCTTTCGACGGCTCCCGTGCCTGCATTGTACGCGGCAAGCGCCAGTTCAACGCGGTCCCCGGCGACACTTTGAGCGGACAATAGCGCGTCTACTTCTTTGAGTTTCGCGCACATATAGTTGCCTTGACTGTAGATAGCGTCGTGCGGGTTATTGATGTCTGCTTTTCCGTCACCATCACCGTCCATTCCTGCACCACCATTCCAGGTGGCAGGCATGAATTGGGATATTCCCTGCGCGCCTGCTGACGAACCGGCGTTTTCGTTCCAGTTGGATTCGGCTGCAATTTGCGCCGCAATCAGGGCGGGTGACACGCCTTCACATATGTTTCCTGCTTTGAGGACGTCGTCGCGGTAGGCGGCTGGTACGGCGTCGCTGACGCCGGTGGCAGCCAAAGGGCTTCCTGATTCGGTCCCTGATCCAGTGTTTGTCAGGGCCACGAGGGCGACCGGGGCCATGAGGGAAATCACCGCGATGAAGGCAGCCAGGCCTGCGAATGCCCATGCCTTGATGCTAATCAGGCGTGCTCCCAAGGCGAGGGCTCCGCGCGCGTCGTTCATTGGGCGCTCCATCTCGTGACCCGCCAGCCTCCTTGGGATGGCTCTAGGGTGATGTGGCCGCTCCCGGTCGTATTGTCGGTGCGCGTGTAGCTCACGGTGGCGCTCCATGTGGACGGGTGGGCCGGGTCTTCCTCGATCTGGGAGAACTCAACTGACACGAGCCGTGTGCCGGGTGTGACGCCTGCGGTTTGCGCGTCGGGCGTGTTCACGAGGTACACGGCCAGGGGTTTGGCGGTGTATGGGCCCATCGCTTGTTCGATGGTGGCCCATGGGGTGTCGGCCGTTCGGTTGTCCATGAATGCGTGCATCCATGCTTCTGCGGCGCTGCGGGCAGGTGCGAACACGTCTGGCGAGGCGCTTGGTGTCTCGGGCGTGCTCGGCGTTGGCGCCGCAGGCTCGGGCGTAGCGTGCGTTGTCGGATCCGTGCTTACTGGTGTGCTTGGCGTTGGCGCCGCAGGCTCGGGTGTGGGGGCGGTGGTCCACTGCCTCCACACGAGGACGGCCGCCCCCGCCACGATCACGACAAGGAGCGTCAAGGCGATGATGGTAGGGCCACGCCGGGGAGCCGGGGCGCACTGGTGGTGTGTGTCCGTCCCAGCCCCGTCGAGGAGCCCATCCCACTTGCTCGGCGTCATGCGCGCGCTCCCCTCTTGGCGGTAACGTCAATGGCGCGTCGACGCGGCGCATTACGTCGCAGGTGTGCGTTACCAACGCCGGATCCGACGCGAGACGCGGGACGCACCGATGGGGAGCGCCTCGTGTCGCCGGTGCGTGGCATCTGATAGGTGCGCGGCGGGACAGTGCGCCCGGTGTTTTGGGAACTCAAAACAGTGGGATCAACACGTCCCAGGCGGCTATCGCGTTCGGGGACGGGAGTTGGGGGCGTGGTGCGCTCAGGAGTCGTGGGCGCGGTGCGCTCAGGAGTCGGTGGCGTGCCCGTTGGCTTCTTCTGTCGTTCCATGGGGACCTTGGCCTCTTTGGGCACCTGTCCACTCGCTCGCGTGTAATGGCCTCGGGTCTTGTGCTCGGGTGTGGCTTGCTCGGTGGTGCGCTCGGGCGCGGGGGCGGCGGTTGCGCCGGTGGTGCCGCCTGTGGGAGCGGGTCCTAGGCGGCGCGGCTTGTTCGCCCCGCCCATGCCGCGTGGGCGCACGATACCTCCATCGGGCGCGTCGGGTAGTGTCGCTCCTTGCGTATTGCCGCGCGGTTTCTTGGGGGCGCGGGGGCGGCGTTTGCGTCCCAGGCCCCGCAGCATGTATCGGACAGCGAGCGCGGCTCCGAGGAACCCTCGTGCCTTGGATGCGAGCCCCGTATCGCTGACTTGGAAGATACGTTTAAGGTGAGCGAGGAGAACGAGCGCAGCGATCATGGCTGTGATTGTCAGGATCAGTGAGGTAAACCATCCCATGGATGAGGTGAGCCTCATAGCTGCCATCGCTACAGCAAGAACGATGGTGAGAACTAGCTGAACAAGGAAGCTCATGACCGTGAAATTAAACAGCAGTGTCAGCCAATTGTTGGCCCATTGGCGTGGTGCTCCGGGGATTGCCCATAGACAGGCAAAGAGTCCTCCGACGACCAGCATCATGAGCGCCAGCATAAGGTTGAAGGCCACCAGACAGTTCAGGACCAGGACCATGACGGCAAATACAAACGCGGCGATGAGGGCGGTAATTGCTGTCACAAGCCGTATGGGGGCATTGTGACCGGTGATTGTTGTGTATGCTTCGGAGTCTTCACCTACGGCGCTCTTGAACGCGGCGCTTTGAAGGTAAGCGTTTCTGGTCTCCGTTTCAATGGAGAATAGGGGTTTACTCAGCACGGTTTCCCCGTGTTTCTTACAGCCCTCGATGCTCCCAAACTCACCTTGACACCAGGGGGTAACGACAAAGGTACGCCAGATCGCGTCGCCCATTTGCCGCATAGCGTTGTTCTGCTCGGTACCAGTGAAGGTCGGGGAAGCAACCTTAATGGGTTCGCTTAGCTCCTCGCTGGCCCCGACGGCGGCGGCCGCCGCTGTTTGTGTTCCAGCGTCACGGAAGGCGTTGAGGCCGTTGACGTATTGCTCTGGCGTGTTCGCCAGACTGATCGCCACAACACCAGCGGCCAGGCAACACCCCAGTTGGGTGGCGAGCTGGGACGGGGATGAAGATCCCCGTACCCATGCCACCAGCGCTCCAATAGCGAGCGTGGAGGGCAAAAGCCACTGGACGAACGCGTCTGAGACGGATCCGATCGCGCCGGTGAGCTGGGTTCCAAGCTCTGTGTATGAATCGAAGCTCATGGTCTGCCAGCTCATGGCGATCGCGGCGAGTGTCCAGGACTGAGCTTGCATGAACGTCGAGTTCGCAAGAGTGTTGATGTTGCGATCAACGGTGTTATCTACTACTGCGGTAACGCCGCTCTTATCGACATAGTCCCACTGGTAGGCCCACACGTGATAGGTCTCAAACAGGGTCGGTTCATCGCTGTCTTTGAGGTCAGGGACAGTGATCAGGCTCCCAATCCCGTCAACCTCGTACTGCCCGCTCTGTGCGTCCTCGTCGTCTGCCCATGCAGCCGATCCCGACCACATGACAGCGATCGCAAGTACTACGGCTGCCAGAATCAGGCGAGCGGTCTTCACCATTCGTCGGTGTCGAATCGCCATGATTCCTCCTCCCAAATCATCGTGTAGCGGTCTTCTACGGTCTTTTGCTTGGCGTTTATGTATCGGATACGGATCACGGCCGTGGTTTCGTTGTAGCTCACGATTTCCGTATCGATGAGAGAGCCGGGGCTGTCTCCATGGGCGTCGACGGGATTGGCGCACGTGCGCTGCATCCCATACGTGCTAGCAAACCGTCGGGTGATGAGCGTGTCGCAGTACTCACGTACCATGTCGGCCGTCCTGTAGGAGGCATGAATGTAGTCCCACGCGGCGCGAGCTGCCGTTTGTGCGCCCGCTTCGTCGTGCGAGGTGGTCGCCTGTGCCGCTGGCGAAGACACGGGGGCTGGCGTTTGCGCGCTTATTCGCCCAATCCCATACCCAACGGCCGCCACGATGATCACTCCTACAACGGCTGCACACACGATGCCGATCGCTCGGCGTTTAGGCGGCGGTGCCGTCTCTTCCGTGTCAGCCCCGCGCTGCGGTGTCGAGGTCATGTCGAGTCTCCTTCCTAGGCGGCGTGGTGTCGAGAGCTTGTCTCACTCGATCATTGGGGATAGCGATTTGGATGGTGGCCACGCGGCGGCGGGCGTCGCGCATGAGGCAGTGCCCATGCCACACGTCGCCACTGGCGGGATCGACAGAGACCGTGTCGATCATGGCTCGCACGTCGGGTGAGGGTTCCAACCCGAGTAGGCGTGCGGCCGCGTCCTGCTGTTTTGTCGTGCTCTGGCTGAACACGAACGTGGCTGCAATTTGCTCCATGATGCCGTCTCGCTCGGCAATCGAGGATGGGTCCTGAGTGTCGATCACGAGGGAGACTCCCAGAGCTCGCCCGAGTCGCGCGATCTGGTCCAGGAAGGTCGCGCCGTCCTGGTTCGCCGTCAGAAGGTGCGCTTCTGGGATCACGACGAGCTTGCGCAGGGCGCGCATCGCCTGTGTTTTAGCCACGTTCATGATCCATGCGAGCGCCCCGCGTGCGACGGCCGCACCCACGCGTTGGGTGGTGGTCCACTCGGCGAGTGCGCTGCCCGCTGGTGGCAGGTCAAGCTTGGGGAACTGAATCAGGGTGATTCCCTCCCCTGCTGCCAGCGTGCCTTCCGCGCGCTGGCCGATGATCATGCGGCCGATCGCATCCCCTTCGTAGGAGCGCAGTTCTCGGGCCACGCGCTGGGCGATGTCTTCGCCTGCTTCCATGCGTTCGATGAGCCGGTGGCTCGATCGTTCATCACCGGAATCAAGGAGGGCCGCGATGTGCTCCATGAGCACGGGGTGCGCGGCCATACGCAGGCTGTCCGAGATGAGGAGCATGAGCTGGCTGTGCGCATGCGTGCGCGCGTCCTCGGGGTCCATTGTGGCTAGGAGGTCGCAGGTACCGGCGTAGCGTGCCGACATGTCGATGCGGCGCGCGTCGATACCCATGCTGGTGGCAGCTGCGACCAGGCCGCCGTGTTCGTTGTTGAGGTCGCCCTTGAAGTCCAGGACGGGCACCCACGCGCCTTCTGCTCCTGCATCTAGGGCCATGAGCTGCGCGGCTGTGGTTTTTCCGCGCCCGCTTCGCCCGATGAGAGCGGTGGTGGTTGTGTCTTTTCGCAAGGGTGCTTGGGTGGGGTGGAAATGGACAAGGGAGCGTGTGGCTCCCGTTGTGTAGCCGATCACCGGCCCTTCGCGGTCACCGGTGATGGACCCACCCCAGAACCATGATCCGAAGAATGCTGTGGCGTCCATGACGTGGTTCATGTCCTCGATGCGCACCGTGTCGCCAGGCAGGCTAGAGAGCCATGCTGCGTCTTGTTCGTCGGCGCATACGTCTACCGTGATTCCGGCCTGCGCGTAGGCCTCGACCGTGGCATCAACGGCTAGGTAGAGGTCGTCGAGCGTATTTTCGGTGACCGTGAGGATCGGCCATGCCTCCACCAGGGAAGTGCGGCCACGCTTGATCTCCAGACCAAGTGCGCGCATCTCTTCCTCGGCCAACAAAATGTCTTCGTCGGCTTCCTCAACGTGAGATTCTTCGGCGTCCCTGCGCTGGTGCTTGGCCCGCTTCTGTGTCTTGGCAACACGTTTCAGCGCACTAGCCTGGCTCATGAAGCTAAACCTCACGGACGCTTCTGGGAGCACGGCTTGTGCGCCGTCCATCGTGGGTCGCGCAATATTGGACAACGCGAGGAGCCATTGCCCGTTGCTCAGGGTATCGACGGTCTCGGGGAACTCGGTGATCAGCAGGCATGCGGTGTATGCCACTTCTGCGCCTTGGGCGTCGTAGAAGCGCAGGTGATCCCGGAAAGGCACGACGCGGCCGCGCCCGAGCCTGGCCAGGGGCGCGCCGGTGATCGTTCCCTCCCGAGGCTTGGCATCACTCGTTCGGAAGGTCTCGCGGCCCACCAGCCAGGCGAGAGTTTCGGCTGGGACGGGCAGGGCCTGGAAGGGTTTTCCGGTCATGCGTCCGATGATTGAGCGCATTCTCCCGTCAAGGTATTCCAGCTCCTTGACGGGAATCGAGTTGCGATTCCCGCCGATCCAGTCGGCGGCTGCGTTGATCGTGGCGACCGCGCCGGGCGTAGTGCGGTCTTCCACGTCCACCCCGATGAACACGTGGCGTTCGGGCAGTTCCCAGGAGTCGATCGAGTCCGCGCGTGCCTGCGCCCATGCCATGGACTGCGGTTGCGTGAACGTGGGGGCATCCTCTCGGTAGGTATCTGAGGTGATTGCGCCCCACACGATTTTGAGCTGGCAATCGTAATCAGCAAGTGCTCCTTGCGCTTGTGCGATCGCGCTCATGACCTGGTCGTCCAGGTCGGCTGCTGACGCCGTTTGTGTCGACGCAGGAGTAATTTCCATCCAGACCGTCGCACGATCAGCAGTGACGATGATGCCGTCAGCGATCGCCCGATAGGTCGGGAATGAACGCCCCATCTGGGGATACAGGCCAACGGCCCGTTTGAGTGAGTCAAACATGACGGCGATTCCTAACTGTCTGCATGTGCTCGAAGCTGTACAGGCGCACCACCACATGTGGTGTGATCGGCTGGCCTGCGGGGAAGGGGCGACGCGCGCCCTTAGTCGCTGATTCCCACAGGTGCTCATCGTCCTTGTGCAGGACGCGAGTACGCCACCAGGCGGCCACGTCGATGCGCTCACGGGTAGTGAGAACACCTCCGCGTTCTCCCGCTCGCCTCCCGGCCACAATCGGGATGTGGCCAACCAGGGCGTAACGGGCGGCGAGCATCCAGGCCACCAAGCGACGGCGTCGCGCATGTTTGGGGTCGGGGGTAAACCCCCAGTACACGATGACCACGGGAATGGTCACGTACAGAGGGAACGTGACCTGCGTGGGCAGACCAAACAGGAGCGTGAGAGCCGCAAACCAGGCCACCAGAAAGAGCCCACCGATCTTGAGGAAATCGACCTCAAGACCATCTTTGAGGCCGAACCAGCCAATTTGGTAGAGCTTGCGCGGAAACTCAAAGCTCCGCGTGTGAATCCGTGCCTCAGACATCGAAGATCTTGCCCGCCAGGTTCGTCAAGAACGTGAAAACGGTGTCGTAGTTGAAGATGATTGCTGCGACAACCGCCCCAGAAATCACATACGCCGCAAGTTTGGCGTGACGATCAGATGCCCAAAAATACAGGCCACCTACCGCAAGAATGATGACGAAAACGTTGCCTGCACCCGTAAGGGCCCAATCTTTGAGTCCACCGAACATGAGAGTCTCCTTAGTTGGTTGTGGTGATTGAGAAGATTTGCCAGCGCGTAGCACCGTTTGCCTTTACCGGCACGATCGTCACGGTGTACTGGCTTGTAAGGGTTGCATCCCCGAGCTTCCAGGCGACACTCATCGCTGCCTGGCGGCTCTCCTCACTCCCGGCGTAAACACGCCAGGAGGTGACTTTGGCGCTCGCTCCCGTCAAGGCTGGGGCATCCACGCTGCCGCCGGGAGCGACCAAGGCATCAACGTCCCCGCCCGCCCACGCGCGCGCAAACGCCTCGATGTCGGTGCGTGTGGTATCCGTGAGCTCTTGGTCGGTTTCGTGAGCGATCGCGGCGCCACTCGATGTCGGGGCCGCAGGGAGTCCCACCAGTACCGGAGCCCCGGCCACCGATGGCGTCGTCATGGGGTTAGCGATCGGCACCAAGACACCAACCCACCCGGTTGTTGCTGTCTTCGCCTCTGCTGGAGTGGCAACCTCGACGGCTACCAGAACGTTGACGCGTTCGCCCTCAACGGAGGTCGAAGCGACGTATGAATCAGTAACCAAGAGTTTGCCCGCTCCGTCCCATCCGGCATTACCCGCACCCGCCCACGTCTGCGACAAGGCGTCCGTGCGGGCAGAGCCGTCACCAACCGCCACGTAATCGCGGGCGGCGCGTTCGGCCACCGACGCGGCCGCCGTCATATCGACCCCCCACGACTGAGGCACCTCTGCGGGAGCCTGAGCCTCGGGGGCGCGCGTGGGCGCAACGAACACGCGCCACACACCCACGAACGCGAAGAACCCCACCGATGCGATCACGACAGCGCGCGCCACGCGCTGTCGACGTGACGGGGTTGCCACCTCCCACGGCAGCCCCCGCCGCCGCGAGCTCTTCTCCTCCGTCTCGCTCACTCCCCCCTCGCTGTCGGCGGTCTCGACAGCGGTGGGCTGGGATACGGTCGGGTCGGGATCAATCCACCCAGGGGGCGCGGGAATCCCCTCTACTCTCTCCCCTGTTGGAGGCGTTGACGGCAGGCTCACAGCCCTGCCTCCGATGCGGCATCAACGACCCCCGAAAGATCTTCAACCCCTGGCTGTGGTTCTTGGGGCTCAGACCATTCAGGCGGTGTCGGTGCGGCCGGAGCGGAAGTACTCTTGCGGCGCGGGATCGCGACGTTGAGACCAACGGCATCGATTGCGACCGTCGTGCGGTGCCGTGTCTGCCCAGATTCATCCATCCAGGAGTTCGCCACAAATTGGCCAACAAGCACAACGGGGTTGCCCTTGCAGAACCCGGCTGCCGCGATAGCCTCGGCGCGATCACCCCAGGCATAGGCATCCCAAAAAGTCGGGTCCTTCGAGCGCCACTCCCTCGCCTTGATGTTGTAGTAGCGCTCCGAGCACGCAACCCGCAGATGGACGCTCGCGCGTCCACCCGAAGCAGGACGGAACTCAGGATCAGCGGTGAGATTACCAACAAACGTGTGGGTAGTCATGATTTCGAACCTTTCTGTGTGGTTTTGGTTTGGGGGTCTCGACTGTCACAGAGGGAACAGAGGGAAAAGAGTTCAGGCGCTACGCACGTCTGAGAGGTCGTTCACCTGTTTCATGGCCTCGTGCACGAGGCCAACGAGTTCGGCGTTGCTGGCCTGAGGATGTGCGGCGCGCATGTGCTCCCACATCCGCCTGTGAGCCTCTTCTCGGGCGCGTTCTTCGGGGGTTTTGGCAGCTTCGGCGGCGGCGTCGATCGCGGCTTCCTGCGCCTGGCGCGCGGCGTCGATCGCGGCCTCCTGCGCCTGGCGCGCCGCAGCCGTGCGAGCTTTGGGCGCGTCCGCAACGCCCACGTTCTCGTCGAGCCGGTAGGCCACGAGACTGGACATGCGGCGCACGCCATTGGCCGGTTTTTCGCCCATGAGGCTGCGAATCTGGGCGGGCGTCCACCCAGCAGCGATGCGCTCAGCCAGCATGCCTGCGACCTGACGGGCACCAGTGCGGTCCATGGCCTGCATCCACTCGGGCAGGCACGCCCCGATGAGCGCGCTCGCCTCGTCGACGTGGCCGCGTTCCTGACGGGCCGCCTGGGGGGCAACCTCCTGGCGCTTCTGGGCTATTTCCGGCGCTCGCGCCGATGCGGGATGCTCGGCTGCCCACGCCAGGGCCTCGGCTAGCTGGCCTGCGTTCCACCAGCCTTCAGCTACCAGGCTCGCGGGATTCTCTCCTGCGGCGAGCATTTCGGCTGCCAGTTCTCCGCGAGCCGTGGCCGCCTCGGCGTCGGCGTCAGCCGAGCCGGGCACTGCGCCTTGTGCTGAGAGATCATCCTGGATGGCACCCGACCCGACCGGATCGCGTGGAGGCTGGGGAGGGTTGGGTAGGGTCTGGTTCATTAATGACGGTTCATATGACGGTTCTTCCTTATAGGGACCGGTCACCTGTGACCGGGGGGTCCCGTCATGGGTGACCGCACCCCTCCGGTCATCGTGACCCCTCCGGTCATTTTGACCGGTCGCGGAATCATGCGGAAAAGTCGCACCGCCTGGGACCCCCCGGTCATTTTGACCGGACCCCCCTCCGGTCATTTTGACCGGTCGCGGAATCATGCGGAAAAGTCGATAGCGCTCCACCTCGGCGATGACCTCGTCGATGGTGGCGCCGTCGGGCACGTTGAGCGTGACGCTCTGGTCGGACTGGAGCGTGTGATCGGGTTCTGCTCCAACGTTGAGCAGGTACAGGTTGGATGCCAGGCCCTTCGAGGTCATGCGACGAAATGTCGTCACAAGACCCATCGCTTCGAGCTTACGCAGCGCGCGGCGCGCTGTTGATTCGCTTTGCCGGGACTTCTTGCACAACGTCTTCTGGTTGTGCCAGCAGTAGCCCTCATCGTTTGCGGCGTCTGCTAGCGCTAGCAGAACAAGCAACGGGGCATTGTCTGTGAGGGTTTCCAAGCCCCATACCCAGCTAGAGACCTTGACGCTCATCGCCCCTCGCTCCCCTTCTCGGCAAGGAAGTTGCGCAGGCGAGTATCGAGGCTATTCAGGGAATCAGTGCATGCGTCACGGTCTCCGTTGATGAGGGCCGTCCTTGCGTTCGTCAGCGCGGCGATGCACTGACCATACGCAACGCCGCGCGCCTCTCGGTCAGCGGCATACTCGCGCGTGGCCTGGGCAAGCATACAGCGCACGACCTCCAGAGCCTCCCCCAAGTTCGTCCCCTCAACGCCCAAGGCGTCAACCAGGTCCATGAGGTCTTCATCCGCATGCCGCAGCAACGTATCTACCGGCCTAGACAGTCTCAGACTCATCGCCCGGCCCTCCCAAGACCAGGAATCGGAACATCTCGCGCCTGCCCAATCGAATCAGACAACTCGACACCTGACGCACGTGCATACTCGGCAAGATCCACAACGCGAAAGAATCGACGCGCGCCCGCCCCGTACTGGATCGAGGGAATCTCACCCTGCTTAGCAAGACGCATCAGCCGCGCATAGGTCATCCCTGGAAGCAACGCCGCCGCCTCCTTGGCGGTGAGCGTTTGCGACTCGTGCGAAAGATTTTCTTTCATACGTCAAGACTATGACATATTTCAGATGCGAGCAAGCTCTTACACTTGCAATTTTATCTTTCATCTGTGACACTTATTGCATGCTTGATCATTCGACAGTTGGTGCCGCTGCGCAGCTCACTTTCAATGGAGCTGTGAGCCTCACTCTTTCGCAGTACTTCATGGCACACGGACTCTCTAGAGCGAGCGTCGGCACCCTCCTCGGAACCTTGCCACAATCGGTCTCAAACCGCCTCTACGACAAGGCGAAGTGGAGCGCGGAAGAACTAGCACTACTTGCAACCCACTTTGGCATCCCCGTTGATGCCCTCATGCCCACCCCGGACGGGTCGGGCGGTTGGGTGCCCGCGCCATACGTGCCCGCCGGGACCGCTCAGATACGACGAGACCCGGCCCCTTACGGGACCGGGTCTGTGGTGGTAGCGGGGACAGGATTTGAACCTGCGACCTCCGGGTTATGAGCCCGGCGAGCTACCGAACTGCTCCACCCCGCGTCGGTGGTTAAAAGCTTACCACTAGGGTCAAGACAGGTCAAACAAAGCGGTCGTGAGCTACCTCTCCCAACGGAACTCGTTCTCGGTTGATCGACGGTTATTGGCCACAAGGAGCCACATCGCGACGCCGATGCCGACCCAGGTCACGACCCACATGAAAAAGACCCGCACCTCCATTACGCGCTGCTCGTATGTGACCTCGTTGCCCGACAGGTCCGGGAGCGGAGGAACCACCAGGTCGTACCAATGCCCGCCGTGAGCAACCGCGAGGATGGGATCGGCGACGAAGGCCGTAACCACGAGGATGCCGGCGGCGGCAAGACGACATCGGTTGCTTCCCTTGACCAGAGCTAGAGCCGTCAACACGATCAGCAGGACATCGAAGGCAGCCCAGAACCAGAAGTGCCCCGACGCAAATCTCTGCAGATAGAGGTGTAATCGCACGAAGTCGTCCGGGATGAAGCGTTCAGCCAGGTGAATACTCCACGCGACCAGCAGGATCACCAGCCCCAGGCGCGTTCCTCGCGACAGCGGCATACTCGCGGCGCCAGCGTATCCGGTCCCTACAGCTTCCACGGCGGGTTCTCCTCCGGGGCTGTCCTGGTGTCGAGGCTGCGTCGCACTCATGTTCTCTCCTTCCCGCCCACCGGCTGCTACACCCAAGCATACGGAACATACACGCGTCACGTTCACCCCTTCCCTGCGTGCAGATGCAGCGCGCCCGGCCTGCACCCCCCGAGGATGCCAAGCCGGGCGCGTGGAGCACGCAGCGAGAGGCTATGAGCCACTCTGCGCGTCAGCCGATGCTGACGGCGCTGGCGCCGCGTCCGTAGCTGACGGGCTCGGGCTAGGCGCGGGCACGGCACCAGAAGAAGCACCGCCCAGCGCGGTCTGCGCCGCCTCGGCGCGGTTCAGCGCGTCGTGCAGGCGGTTCTGGGCCTCACCGTATGCGGTCCAGTCGCCCTTGCTCATCGCGGCGTCCGCATCGCGCAGCGCCTGACCCGCGTCGGACACGGCCTGGCTCAGCTGCGCGGACGGGTCACCCGAGACAGAGGCACCGGACTGTCCCCCGCTGTCGCCAGCCGGTGTTGAAGGCGTGGTCGTCGCGGCCGTCCCGTCGTCCGCGACGAGCTGGCGCAGGGACTCCTCGAGGGTGGGCGCGAAGCCGACCTTGTCGCCGAAAGCCGTCAGGACGGAGCGCAGCACGGGGTAGGACGCGGATCCGGTGCCCTGGACATAGACGGGCTGGACGTAGAGCAGGCCGCCACCCACGGGCAGGGTCAGCAGGTTGCCTCGGATGACGGTCGAGTCAGCCTGGTTGAGCAGGTTCAGCTGGGTGGCGATCTTCTCGTCGGAGTCGTACTTGTTCTGGACCTGGCCGGGGCCGGGCACGGTCGTCGACGAGGGCAGGGCCAGCAGGCGGAGCTTGCCGTAGCCCTCGCGCACCTCGCCGGGGGTGTTCCCCGTCTCGGAATCGACCGCGAGGAAGCCAGCCATGGCCTCGCGACGGCCCTCACCGCCGCCACCGGGCACGAACACGGAGGTCAGCGAGAACTCGGCGCTCTCCTGGCCGGGCATCTGCATGGTCAGGTAGTACGGGGGCTGGAGCGAGGTCGGGGCGGACACGCGGTTGCCGTTGGCGTCCGTGCGCTGGGCGGCGGAGGCGGACGCGTCCCCGTACGTGGAGGTTTCCTCGGCCAGGCGCCAGCGGTCGCCGCCCGAGTAGAAGCCGGCCGCGTCGGTGACGTGGTAGGTGGCCAGCAGGTTGCGCTGGACCTTGAACATGTCCTCGGGGTAGCGCAGGTGGCTCATGAGGTCGCCGGAGATGGCGGACATGGGCTCGACGCTGCCGGGGTAGATCTTTTCCCAGGTGCGCAGGATCGGGTCCTGGTCGTCCCAACGGAACAGGCGCACAGAGCCGTCGTAGGCGTCGACGACGGCCTTGACGGAGTTACGCATGTAGTTGATCTTGTTGTTCTGGACGTACTGGCCCACCTGCGTGGACTGGGAGTCCACGGTCGCGTCCGAGAGGGACTCGTGCTGGGAGTAGGGGTAGTTGTTCGTGGTCGTGTAGGCGTCGACCACCCACACCAGGCGCTTGGGGGTCGAGGCGTCCCCGTCCATGTCGACGACCGCCGGGTAGGCGGACTGCTCGAGTGTCAGGTAGGGGGCGACCTTGGACACGCGCTGGAGTGGGTCGCGGTCGTAGAGGATTTGCGAGGCCTCGTTGGTCTGGGAGGAGAAGAACAGGTCGGTGGACCCGAACTTGATGGCGTACAGGAGCTTGTTCCACGTGTTACCCACGGAGGGGCCGCCGTTGCCGGTGAAGGTCGTGGAGACCTGGCCGCCGACCGCGGTGTCATCCGGGTAGTCGAGTTCCTGGGGTGCCGCCCCCTCGGGGGCACCGACGATGGAGTACGTGGGCGAGCCGGGGCTAAAGTAGACGCGCTCCTCGTAGTCACCCATTTCGCCCACCGACGGCACGGACTGCTCCCAGTAGGAGGGCAGACCGTCGCTGGTCAGCTGGTTGCCGTAGGCGGCGACCGCGCCGTAGCCGTGCGTGTAGACGGTGTGCTGGTTGACCCAGGTCTGCTGCTCGGCGGACAGGCCGGACAGGTTGAGTTCGCGCACGGAGATGACAGTGTCACGGCGCTCGCCGCCCACGTCGTAGCGGTCGACCTTCATGCCGGAGTTGAAGCCGTAGTACAGGCGGGACTGCTGGAGCTGCTGGACGGTCTTCGTGATGACCTTGGGGTCGAGGAGGCGCACCTGGGAGGTCAGGGCCTCGTTGTCGAACTGGCCGGCCGAGGCCGTGGTGGCCGCGTCGTAGTTGGTCTGGTAGTCGACGTCGTCGAGGCCGTAGGCGGCCAGGGTTGCGTCGATGTTGCGCTGGATGTAGGGCGATTCGAGGGTGCGCTGGTTGGGGCGCACGCGGAACTGCTCGATGAGCGCGGGGTATGCCCCACCCAGGATCAGGGCCGCGATGACGGTGACGGCGACGCCCGTGACGGGCAGGCGCCAGGTGCCACGGAACGCAGCGACGACGAAGAGGGCGGCGACCAGGAAGGAGATGACCGCCAGGATCGAGTGGGCGGGCAGGGTCGCGTTGATGTCGGAGTACATGGCGCCGTGGATGGAGCCCGTATCCGAGGTGAGCAGTTCGTAGCGGCCCAGCCAGTAGTTGATGCCGATGAAGACGGACAGCGTGGCTGCCATCAGGCCAGTCTGCAGGCGCGCGTGCTTGGAGGCGTGGGGGCGCGGAGCCAGTCGGATCGTCCCGTAGAGGTAGTTGACCACGAGGGCGGCGGCCAGGCCGATGCCGGTGACCGTCATCAGGAAGGAGACGAGCACCTTGATCGCGGGCAGAACGAAGACGAAGAAGGAGATGTCCAGGCCGAACTGGGGGTCGACCTGGTCGAAGGAGGAAGCGTTGAGGAACTGAAGGAGGGTGCGCCATTCGGTGGCCAGGCGAGCGCCGTTCGTGAAGCCGAAGAAGAGCGCGACGGCCCAGAAGGCGAAGCGCCGCACGGGTTCGAGTGCTTCCTGATAGGCGCGCAGCGCGGCGGAGGCCTGCCCGCGCGTGGAGGAGGCGCGGTGGCGATAGGCGTAGGCCATGGAGAAGTACAACAGGCCGGTCGCAACCACCATGCCGACCGCGAAGAGGCCGATGTGGGCACCCCACTGGGTCAAGATGACGCGGGTGGCGCTCATCTGGCGGAACCACAGGATCTCCGTCCAGACGATGGAGGCACCGTAGATGACGCCGATGATGGCGATGAGCGCGGTAACCGTGATCGCGCCGGGGCCGGGCTTGCGCAACGTCACGCCGACGTGTGGCGTTCGCGGCCCTCGTGGTCGGCGTGGCTCATCGGATCCGAAGACCGAAAATGGGAAGCTCACAGCAATCCTCTCTGTTAAACCGAAAGCTAAGTCCCAGTCTACCGGCGGGCTGGTTGTTCTTCGTTGCTGTCTTGTCCGCTCTCCGTGAGATTATGGGGTTATGACTGTTGAGATGATGCCGAGTGCGCGACAGATCGCGCTGGCCAACGTAGTTGTTGATATTGAGAAGGGTGCCGCCCGGGTTGGGTGGGACCACGCGCCTTCCATTTACGCGCTGGTTCCCACGGCGATGCTGCTCGCCGATCCGAATCTGCCGTCCGACATCGCCGATCAGCTCCGAAGCGGGTGGGACGGCTCGGAGGATCACCTGAGTGCCATCATTCAGGAGGATCTGGACACTGACGACGTGGAGCAAGTTCTCGCCCACCTCGCCTGGCCCGAGGCCGTCCCGGGCGCCGCGATCACCGTCGAACGCATCGTGGTTCCCCCGGAGGTGGAGGACGAGGCCCCCGAGGACCCGGAGGAGGCCCTGGAGTTCATTTCCAATCACCCCTCGCGCACGGACGTGCGCCTGGCGGTGGGTGTCATGCGTACCGGCGAGTCCTGGTGCGCGCTGCGCACGCGCCCCTTCGACTCCGACGACAAGGTCGGGCAGGGCTCCGCGCTGGTCCCCGCCCTCGTTGAGGCACTGCGCGCGTCCCTCGAGCCGGTGACGGAGGAGGAAGCCTGAGAGCATAGAGGAGGCCCCGGCCTCGTCCGGACCAGATGGACGAGGCCGGGGCCCTTGTGCACCCACCTGACGAAAGCCGGTGGGCGGGCTTGAGAGCGCCCCGCGCTACTGGCAGGTCGGCAAGGTTGCGCCGTTGCCTTCCGCGATCGTGGCGACGGCGGTGGCGGCTTCGGACAGGTTGGAGACCTTCACGACGCGCAGACCGTCGGGGACATGCCCGACGACTTCGGAGCAGTTGTCGGAGGGGGCAAGGAACCACTGGGCGCCGTCGTCGTGGGCGCCCCACATCTTTTGCTGGATGCCGCCGATGGGGCCGACCTGGCCGTCGAAGGACATCGTGCCGGTGCCGGCGATGGCGTTGCCGCCGGTCATGTCGCCGGGGGTGAGGCGGTCGATGATGCCCAGGGAGAACATCATGCCGGCGCTGGGGCCGCCGACGCCGTCGAGGTTGAAGGAGATGTCAACGGGCAGCTCCGGGGTGACGGACAGGTAGATGCCGAGCTTGGACCCGCTTTCGGTGGCGGAGGCGGCGATGGAGTCGAAGGAGACGTCGCGCACCACGCCGTCGCGCTCGATGGTGAGGGTCATGTGGCTTCCGGCGGGCACCGTGCGCATGAGTGTGAAGGGCAGTGAGGCGTGGGTGATCTCGTGGCGCGTGCCGTCGGGCGTTGTGATCGCTTGGAGGATGTCGCCCTGCTGGACGATGCCGTCCGCGTTGGAGCCCTCCGTGGCGCCTTCGATCGTGACGGTCGCGGGGACGTCCCAGCCGAGGTATTCGAGGGCGGCGACCTGAGAGGTGGTCTGCGAGTTGCGCATCATGGCGGACTGGGCATCGCTGATTTCGTTGTACGTGGTCCCCGAGGGGTAGACCGATTCGTAGTCGACGATCTTGGAGTGAGAGTCGAAGTAGGCCATGAGCAGCTGGGCGAAGTTCAGGCGATTGCCGGGCCCACCCGATTCGGAGACGGTGACCATGCGCAGCTGGCCCTGGCCGGGCTTCGCCTTGGCGGTGACTGACGCCGATTGGGCGTCGTCGAGCTGGACCTCCTCCCCCGTCGTGGGGTCAGTGCCTTCGATGGCGATCATCGGTTCGCCGTTGGCGGAACCCAGCACGTTGAAGGTTGGGCCGGGGCTGGAGACCACGAAGGGGACGGGCACCCACAGGAGGATGACCGCCATTGCAAGCAGCGCCAGGAATGCTGTGATGATCCTCCACCTGCGCATGGGGCTGTCGCGGTCAGCCTCCTCATGCAGGTCGGGCTCGCCGTCAATTCTCGAGGTCATCTCAGTTTCTTTCACCGTGCTATTGTGTCGCACCAGCGTGGGCAGCGCACGCCCGCCCTTATGCTCTCAGCGTTTTCGCAGGGTTTTGTCAGCCCGATTCAACGCCTGCCAGCTAGTCTGTGGCCATGAATGACAATGAGTCTGGCACCCCCTTTGAGGATTTTCTGCGCTCTATCCTGGGAGACGAGGCAGCCGCCGAGGCAGCCCGCGCCCTTGAGGCCCAGGGCTTCGACCCCGCCAACCTGCCCCCGGAGTTTTCGGATCCGGCGCGCATGAAGGCGGCGCTGGGACAGTTCCAGTTCCTGATGAACACGACGGCTGGCCCGGTGAATTGGCGGGTCGTGGAGGATAGCGCGAAGCAGGCGGCATACGTCAGCGGCGACCCCTCCCCCACGGCGACCGAGGCTGAGGCAGCGCGTCAAGCGATGACAATTGCGGACCTGTGGCTCGACGCCGTCACTGATTTCGCATCCGGGCCGGTGACGCGCGACGTGTGGAGCAAGGTCGCCTGGGTCGAGCACACGATCCCCACGTGGAAGCGCATCTGTGAGCCCGTGGCGCTGAACGTGTCGCGCGCCCTGTCGGGGGCGTTGTCCGAGCAGTTCGGTGAGGGCGCCGAGAGCGACATTGCCCTGCCGGACGGGATGGCGGCCATGCTCGGCAAGACGCAGGAGATGATGCCGCGTCTGTCGGCGATGATGTTCTCCGCACAGCTGGCCCGCGCGCTGGGCGCTTTGGCCGGGGAGGCCTTCGGCACTTTCGACACGGGCATTCCCCTGTCGGATACCTCGCACGCGGCTCTGCTGCCCCACAACGTCGCACAGTTCGCCGACGGCTTGGATGCTCCTTTCGAGGAGGTGCGCCAGTTCCTGGCGGTGCGTGAGGCCGCCCATCGGCGCTTGTTTGCCTCGGTTCCGTGGCTGGAGGGCGATCTGGTGCGCGCGGTCGAGCGCTACGCCTCCCAGATCGCAATCGACACGGAGGCGATTGCGCAGGCGGCGCGCTCGGTGGATCCCTCGGATCCGCAGTCCGTGGAGTCGGCGCTCAGCGGCGGCGTGTTCGCGCTGTCGACCACGCCTGATCAGCGCCGAGCGCTGACGCGCCTGGAGACGATGTTGGCCCTCATCGAGGGGTGGGTCGAGGTCGTCACTGCCCGCGCGACGCTGCCCTATCTGCCCCACGCGGACGCGCTGCGCGAGATGATGCGTCGCCGCCGCGCGTCGGGCGGCCCGGCAGAGGAGATTCTGGGCTCCCTCATGGGCCTCAAGATGCGTCCGCGCCAGGCGCGCGGCGCCGCCGAGATCTTCACGCTCGTGGAGGCGGACGGCGGTCGCGACGCCCGCGAGGCGCTGTGGTCGCACCCGGATATGGTGCCCTCGGACACCGAGCTGGCCACGCCTGACACGTTCCTGACGCTACGCCGGGCGGCGGCCGAGGAGGACGCGGATATTGACGCCGCGCTCAATTCACTGCTTGATGGCACGCTCGGCTGGGCAGAGGGTCTGGAGCCCGGGGACGAGGCCGGGGCAGGGTCGGACGCGTCGGCTCCGAAGGCTCTCGGCTCGGAGGACGACGACACAGACACGTGCGAATCGGAATGATCTGACAAGTTATCCACAGATTTTCCAAAACGCTGCGCGGTGAACCTACACAGGTTCATGATGATCTCAACAGGCATGAAACAAAGGAGATCATCATGAACCTGGCACCCCACACTGCGATCCTGTGGCGCGGCCCCGGCGCCGTGCGAATCGGCGGCGACCGCTCCCGTTACGTGTTGCTCGATGACCTGCATGCAGGCGACCAAATCTGGCTGAGCAACCAGGCGCGCTCACCTCGCTCCCCCGAGCCCACCACGGCCTCGCCCGAGCTCATCGCGGCGCTGCGCCGCGCGCACCTGATCGACCAGGAGGACAGGCGCGCCCCGCTGCGCATGGGGGTCCTCGGTGCCGTTCCCGCCGCCGCGCTCGCGCTGCGAGCCCTGGCCGATACGCTCCTTCTCTCGCTCGCGGTCGACGCCGACCAGCTCGTGGACAAAGACTGGGACCGCGTCTTCGGCGGCTCCTTCACCGGAACGCCGCGCGACCGTGCGATTCGGCGCGAGCTTGCGCCCCTCATTGCCCTGCCGTCCCTCCACTATCAAGGAGACGTCGACATGGCGCTCGTGTGCGCCGACCGCGTCGTCGATCCCGGCGTTCCCTTCGAGCTGACGATCCACGACACGCCGCACCTCATCGTGACCCGCGGCGAACACTCCTACGAGGTCGGGCCCTTCGTCATTCCCGGCATCACCCCGTGTTACCAGTGCGCCGAGCACGCACGCGCCCAGGAGGACCCTTTCCACCTCACGCACCTGCGCGAGCTCACCGACTGGCCGCTGGGGACCCTGCCGATGCTGGCCCACTACGCCGCTGCTCTGCGCGTGGCGCGCCTGATCCGCGACTTCGCGTCGGGTGCGCTGACGACGCAGCTGTGCACCGAAGTCGCAACGATTGACGAGGACGGGACGATCACCGTGGAACGCACCGCCCCCGCGCCCGAGTGCGTGTGCGGGATCACCGGGCTGGCCTGCTAGGCTCCCTCGTCGACGACGACCTCCTCGCCGCGGACCAGCGCCAACACGGGGGCCGCGAAGCGCTGCACCTTGACGTCGCCGATGCCGCGAATGACGCGCAGCTGCGTCGTGTTCTTCGGCATCGCCACGGCAATGTCACGCAGCGTCTGATCCGTGAAAACAGCAAACGGGGGCACGCCCGCCTGGCGCGCGACCTCCAATCGCCAGGCCTTGAGGCGCCCAAACAGCTCGATCGCCTGGGGCGAAGCCTCCTCCTCGAACGCCTTGTTCGCCGCTCGGGTGGAGGGGCGCCCCTTCTTTTTCGGAGCGCCAACGGGGCGTTCATCCGGCCAAATTCCATCGAGCAGGCGGCTCCGCTTCCGTTTACCCCGCCCATCGGCTCCCCGCGAGCGCGCCCAGGACAGGGTCAGCAGGTCGCGGGCTCGCGTGACGGCGACGTAGAGCAGGCGGCGCTCCTCCTCACGTGCCGCGGGGGTCTTCGCGTAGGAAATGGGCAGGAGACCCTCGGAGAGGCCGACCAGGAAGACGGCGTCCCATTCGAGACCCTTGGCGGCGTGGATCGTGGCCAGCTCGACGCCGGCCTTGTCGGGTTCGACTTGGTAGGCGATCCTCTCGTCGAGCTCGGCGACGAAGCCCGCGAGCGTGGCGGCCTTCGAATCGTCGGCCCACCCGACGATGGCGTTCATGTTCGACCAGCGTTCCGATCCCGCCTGACCCGAGGGGGCCTCGGGCGACCAGCCGACGCCGGAGAGCACGTCGCGCACGACCTCGCCGAGCGCACCCTCTTCCGAGGCCGCCGCTGCGGTGCGCAGGCGCGAGATCGCGGTACGCACGTCGTCGCGGGCGAAGAAAGGCTTGCCTGCGGCGACGGCGACGGGGATACCCCGGTGCCCCAACGCCTCCTCGAACACCTGGGATTGGCCGTTCGTGCGCATCAGGACGGCGATGTTGTGGGGCTGGACGCCCCCGGCGATCAGGTCGGCGATCTGCGCGGCGACGCCCTGGGCCTCAGCATGGTCGTCCTCGTAGGTCCAGTAGCCGACGTGGGGTCCCCCGTCGCGTTGGCTGGACAGACGCACCGTGCCTTCTCGCTGGGTGGCGCGGGCCAGCACATCGTTGGCCAGGGTGACGATCTGCGGGGTCGAGCGGTAGTCGCGGGTCAGCTCGAGGACGCGGGCACCCGGGTGCTTGCGCCCAAAGCCGGTCAGGTACTCCGGGGAGGCGCCCGTGAAGGAGTAGATGGTCTGCGCGACGTCGCCGACGACGCACACGTCGTGGCGCCCGCCCAGCCACAGGTCGAGGAGGCGCGCCTGGAGGAGGTTGACGTCCTGGAACTCGTCGACCACGAAGGAGCGATACTGCTTGCGCACGATGGAGGCGACGTCGGCGCGCTCTTGGAGCATGCCGCACAGGTAGATGAGGATGTCCTCGAAGTCGATGACGCCGCGCTCGTTTTTCGCGTCCTCATACACGTCGAGGAGGCGGGCCATGTCGGCCGCGTCCAGCCCGGCCGGGACGTCGCGGTGTAGGCGCGCCACGCGCGAGGCGTAGTGTGCCGAATCGATCATGGAGACCTTGGCCCACTCGACCTCGGCGGCGATGTCGCGCACGTTCGTGCGGTCGATCGTGATGCCCAGGCGCGCTGCGGAGGCGGCGACCAGGGACGCCTTGTGCGGGACGATGTCGGGCAGGGGGCCGCCCACGACGGTGGGCCAGAAGTGGCGCAGCTGGCGAAGCGCCGCGGAGTGGAAGGTGCGCGCCTGGGCCTTGGGGACGCCAAGTTGGGCCAGGCGGTGGCGCATCTCGAAGGCCGCGCGCTGCGTGAACGTCACGGCCAGCACGTTGGAGGGGTCGAAAGCCCCCACGGCCGCACCGTAGGCGATGCGATAGGTGATTGCCCGCGTCTTACCCGTTCCGGCGCCGGCGAGGACGGCGAGTGGCCCGGCGACCTGCGTGGCGACGGATCGCTGGTCGGGGTCTAGGGCGTCAAGCAATTCCTCGGGGCTCATGCGCCCATTGTCGCATCGCCTGCCCTCAGTTGCGTCCCGTGCCCGCAGGCCCGCTGGGCAGCTCGGCGCCGTACCATTCCCGAAGAAGCGCGTAGGCGATGGAGGCTCGTCCCGGCGCGCTGATCTCGCCCGATTCCAGCGCGCGCGTGAGCTCGGCTCGGCTGTAGAAGCGCGTCCACTCGATCTCGACGCCGTCGGCCTGCGGGGTCGGCCGCGCGTGGACGGTGCGCGCGCGGTATCCCATCATCTGGGAGCGCCCGAAAGGCCACGGCTGGGTGGCCACGTAGGTCGGCGCCTCGATCTCGACGCCCGCCTCCTCGGCGACCTCGCGGGCAACCGTCACGTCCGGGGACTCCCCGGCCTCGACGTACCCGGCGATGATCGAGACGAAGCCCGGCTTCCACGCGGCGTTATGCGCCAGCAGCACGCGCCCATCGTGATCCTCGACCAGGACGATGACCGCGGGGTCCTGGCGAGGGTACTCGAGGCGGTCGCAGGCCTGACAGCGCGCCGCCCAGCCGCCCGCTTCCAGGCGCACGGCAGAGGCGCAGCGCCCACAGAACCGGTAGTCGCGATGCCAGCCCGCCAGCGCGACCGCAGTCAAGGCCACGGCGGCCTCGTCCCCCGTCAGCTGCCACCCCACCGCACGCAGGTGCTCCCAACGGCCCTCCACCTGCTCGCGGCTCGCCTCGAGCGCGACGACAGCTCGGCCGCGGGCCACCCCGATGAACGAGGCCGGGGCACCGTCGAGCACTCGCGTGACCTCGCCCGCGCCGAAGCGTCGCAGGGCGGGAGTATCCGAGGAGGGCGCCACGGCCTCGTCCAGGAGGACGAAGCCGGCGGGATCGACGACGATGGCATCAGCCTCGCCAGTGCGCACGAGCGCGACGGGGGCCACTGACTCACGCATCGCGACCGCGGGATCGACGTGACCGCGAACGAGAGGTAGATCAAGACTCATAACTCCACGGTAACGCGGTGGGCTACCCTAGGCACTATGACAACTACAGTTTCGCGTGCCGATGGGCGCACCCCCTCCCAGCTTCGTCCCGTCTCCATCACCCGCGGTTGGTCGGGCACCGGCGAGGGCTCCGTCCTCATCGAATTTGGCAACACCCGCGTCCTGTGCGTGGCTTCTTTCACCGAGGGCGTGCCCCGTTGGAAGCGCGACTCTGGCGAGGGCTGGGTGACCGGCGAGTACTCGATGCTCCCGCGCGCCACCGAGCAGCGCTCCTCGCGCGAATCCGTCAAGGGCAAGGTGGGCGGCCGCACTCAGGAGATCTCGCGCCTCATTGGCCGCTCCCTGCGCGGCATCGTCGACGTGTCCGCGCTCGGTGAGAACACGATCGTCCTGGACTGCGACGTTCTGCGCGCCGACGGCGGCACGCGCACCGCGGCGATCACGGGCGCCTACGTGGCCCTCGCCGACGCGGTGAGCTGGGCGAAGGAGCAGGGTATCCTCAAGCCCTCCGCCAAGGTCCTGACCGACTCAATCTCCGCGATCTCCGTGGGCGTCATCGACGGCACCCCCATGCTGGACCTGCCCTACGTTGAGGACGTGCGCGCTCAGACCGACATGAACGTCGTGCAGACGGGCGATGGCCGTTTCATCGAGGTGCAGGGTACCGCCGAGCATGCGCCTTTCAACCGCGACGAGCTGAACGAACTGCTGGACCTGGCGACGTTGGGTAACGCCCAGCTGGCGGCGGCCCAGAAGCTCGCGCTCGAGGCTCCCCTCATGGAGCGCGTCGAGGTGGCCCCGTGAGCGCGCGCCTGGTCTTCGCGACCTCCAACGCGCACAAGGTCGAAGAGCTCGAGGCCATCCTGGCCCCCGCGTGGGAGGGCTTCGAGGCCGGATGCGTGGCGCGCATGAGCGACTTCGACGTGGATTCTCCGGTCGAGGACGGGGTGAGCTTCGAGGAGAACTCGCTCATCAAGGCCCGCGCACTGGCTCGCGCCACCGGCCTGGCTGCCATCGCCGACGACTCCGGTATCACGGTGGACGTGCTGGGCGGGTCGCCCGGTATCTTCTCCGCGCGCTGGGCTGGCTCCCACGGGGATGACGCGGCCAACCTGCGGCTGCTCCTCGAGCAGCTGTCGGACGTGCCCAACCGCCACCGCGGCGCCGCCTTCGTCTCGGCGGCCGTCCTGGTGACCCCCGACGGACGCGAGTTCGTCCAGCGAGGCGAAGTGCGCGGTACCCTGACACGCTCCCCGCGCGGCGAGGGCGGGTTCGGCTACGACCCGATTTTCGTCCCCGACGGATTCGAGGTCACGACCGCGCAGATGAGCCCTGAGGAGAAGAACGCGATCAGCCACCGCGGCATCGCCTTCCGCGCACTCATGCCCCACATCGTGGACTACCTGCGCGGCTGAGCACCACACACAAATGTGCCGGGCACCCGAGGGTGTCCGGCACGTGTGTAGTGCGCCCGAGGGCGCTCCTTCAGCGGGCGACGAGGTTCCCGAAGAAGGTACGGTCCATCGAGAACTGCAGGGGGTTGCGCTGTTGGCACGACCTACCGTGATGGGCCAGACGACGAAGGAGTGATGCGACAAAACGAGACATGATGTGCTCCTCTTTGAGTACGGGCGATGGATCTGTCACCGCGTCGCGTCTATGATCTCGCAGTTTCGCGGTATTCTCCATCGATTCTTTCTAATTGACGGGTGAAGTCTGTCTTACGGACTTTCCCTTGACGTACCTTGATGAAGCGTTGACTCTTGCGAGTGGATCGCCTTAATTTATGTGGCGTCCAATAGTCAACAATGGGGCCAACCCGAACCAATGCGACGACGCCTCAGCGTGCGCGCGCCAGGCGGGAGCGCCGAGGCAGGTACCGGCGCACGTCGAAGAAGCGTAGGGCCTGCATGATGCGACGCGCCAGGCGGTCGCGCACGCGCCAGATCATGGTGCATCCAACCCCGATGAAGATGGCGTTGGTGAGGAAGGAGGGCCAGGCCCCGGTGGAGGCGCAGGCCATGGCCAGCAGGATGCAGCTGGAGACGTTCAGGGAGTGGTAGCGCAGGGAATCGGGGGCGAAGCGCTTGGAGGAGACGAGGTAGTAGGCGGCGATGGAGGCGGCGGCGCCAAGCCATCCGAGGATGAGAATTGCCAGGTGCGAGATGGTCATGGCTAGAATTATTCCCCCTCCGCTAGTCAAGCACAATTGAATGGTTCTATAGTTATCTTGCAGTTTCGCTTAACAATGGAGTGTGCATGGACATCGACCCTCGACGCCTACCCTTCCTTCTATCGGTAGCGCGCGAAGGCGGCATCGTCGCCGCCGCTGACATCCTCATGGTCTCCCCCTCGGCGGTCTCCCAGCAGATCCAAAAGCTTGAGGAGGAGGTGGGCCTCAAACTCGTCGAGCGCACGACGTCGGGCGCGATCCTGACCCCCGCCGGCACCATCGTCGCCGAGGCCGGGGAACGCATCAACTCCAACATCGCCGAGGCCCTCAAGGCCCTGCGCCCGCTCACCGGACAGGTGACGGGCACGGTGACCCTCGGCGCTTTCCTGACGATCTGCCGGTCAACGCTAATCCCGGCCCTGCCCGACCTCACAGACGCACTGCCCGGCATCGACCTGCGTATCGAAGAGACGGAGGAGACCCCCGGCATGGCCGCGCTACGCACGGGCCACTTCGACATCCTCGTCATCGAGCGCGACGAGAATCCGGGTCTGGCCCCGCGCGGTTACACGGACATTCCGTTCATCGACGAGCCGTGGGTGCTCGTCACCCCCGACTCCGCTCCCCCGATTCGCTCAATCGAGGACCTGGCGGACCTGACGTGGCTGCGCGTCAACCCGGGCTCCAGCGGCGGCCACGTCATGCGCCGCATCACTAATGCCTTCCCGGACACACGCTGGGCACCCCACCTGTACACGACGTACGAGGCCGCCCGTTCCCTCGTGCGCGCACGCGCGGGATCGACGATTCTTCCGGCAATGGCGCTCGCCGGGGCACACACGAGCGGCATGAGGGTCACGCCCCTGCCCTCGCTGGGCACGCGTAAGATCCTGCTGCGACACAAGAACCACGGGTGGAGCGAGGCGGGCGGGCCCGCGCGCGTCGTCGCCTTCCTCGCCGAGTGGCAGCGACACAACGCCTACTCCGCGCAGACGGACTGACGCGCGAGAAAACCCCGGCCTCGTGGAGGCCGGGGTAATTCTCAGGGGTCACAGGGTGACGACCAGCCCGGCCGCCGCGAAGTCGAGCGGGCCCGTCCATGTCTGGCGCACCTCGGCGGCGACCCGGTCGCGTGGGGTCCACGGCTGGATGTGGGTGGCGATCATGCGCCCGACCCCAGCACGGGTCGCGAGCGCGCCCGCCCGCACGCCGTCCATGTGCATGTTGGGTTCGGTCTCATCCGTCGTGAAGCCGACCTCGCTCAGGAGCACGTCGGCCCCGCGCGCGCCCTCGACGATCGAGTCGCACAGGTCGGTGTCACCCGTGTAGAACAGGGTGACGCGTCGCGAGGGGTCTTCCTCCGAGGGACCTTCGATGCGCAGGCCGAAGGCTTCCACCGGGTGCAGGGCTCGGAAGGGGCGAATAACGAGGGGCCCCACCTCGTAGGTGCCACCCTGTGCAAGCTGCGTGAACGCGAATTCGCCGTCGTAGGACTCGCACTCGGGAGCGCCCTCAATCTGGCGCACGCGGTGCATCGTCTCGGCCGGCCCGAACAGGGACACGGGCCGAAGGGCGCAGGAGCCAGGGCCCCACTTGCGGTAGACCTGCAGGGATATGACGTCGCCCATGTGGTCCGCGTGGCAGTGCGACAGTGCCAGGGCGTCGAGCTCGCGCGGGCACACGTGCGTCCACAGCGCGCCGAAGGACCCCGGCCCCATGTCGCAGACGAGAGAGAAGGTGCGCTCCTCGCCGGAGGCCGGGTCAACTCCTCGGGCCTGGACCAGGTAGGAGGACGCGGGAGACTGCGGGCCCGACATGGATCCTGTCGCGCCGATAACCGTCAGCTTCACGCGATTCCCCCACCGGTGTTGACGTGGGCGACAGCACCGACCTCGGGTCCCAGGAAGCGGCGCGCCAAGCGCGGGAAGTTATCCGAGGCGCCGGTGGCCAGGAACTGGTGGCGCGGACCGGAGCCTGCAGGCCACGGGTCGTGCAGGAGACCTCGGTCCACGAGCTCGTTGTAGGTCACGTTCGCGGTCGCCTCCGAGGAGGTCACCAGCGTCACCCCCTCGCCCATGACGCGGCCGATGACGCCCGTGAGCAGCGGGTAGTGCGTGCAGCCCAGGATCAGCGTGTCCACGCCTTCTTCCTTGAGCGGGGTCAGGTACTCGCGGGCCACGGCCTCGATCTCCTCGCCCGTGGTCACCCCGGCCTCGACGAAATCGACGAAAGCGGGGCACGCCTGCTGGCTGACGGTCAGCCCGGGGACGGCTGCGAGTGCGCGCAGGTAGGCCTCGGACTGGATGGTCGCCTTCGTCCCGATGACGCCGACGTGCTGGTTGCGCGTAGCGATGACGCTCTGGCGAGCGGCGGGCGTAATAACCTCAATGACGGGAATCCCGGCGTCGATCCAGTAGCGTTCCCGGGCGTCCGCGAGCGCGGCGGCCGTCGCCGTGTTGCAGGCGATGACGAGCGCCTTCACGCCGCGTGAGGCGAGCTCGTCGAGGGCGGACAGCGTCAGCGAGCGCACCTGCGCGATCGCACGCGGACCGTAGGGGGTATGCTCGGTGTCGCCCAGGTAGACGATCTCTTCGTCGGGCAGCTTATCGATGACTGCACGGGCTACCGTCAGCCCACCCAGGCCCGAGTCGAAGATTCCGATCGGGGCGTTATTCATGTACTCGACCTTATTCCTCATTGAGAATTATTCACAGCTTCTAGCAGTGAGTCCTGCCACCAGGTGATCAGCATGTAGATCGCGGCGACCGCCTGCGCGCGCTCTCCCGTCGGCTCGCTCATGGCCATTTCTTCGACGCGCTGGGCGTCGCTCTGGTCCGAAAGGTCCAGCTCACCGGCTAAGCCGAGCCTAATGTCGTTGAGGGCGCCCAGCCACTCCCACACGCCCTCGCGGGGGATCACGAGCGTGTCCCCGTCCCCGTGTGTGATGTGTTCAAGATCGCTGACCACTGTGCGCAGTCGGACGGACTTTTCGGTGCGCAGGAGATCCTCGGTAAGGGCGCGCATCCGGGCGGCGTCTTCGTCGTCCTCGCTCATGGAGGGCAGCAGCATGCTCAGGCTGCGTTCGCGCGGGGCTTCGCGACGCTGTTCGGTTTCCGTGGCGGCACTGACCATGGACGAGGTCGAGGCGAAGTCTCCGGGATCGTCGAGGACCACCAGGACCTCGCTGGCCAGCTGGCGCAGGAGCAGGGCCTCGCCGGTGCTCATCGACGAGGCGTAGGCGCCGTCACGATAAGCGAAGGCTTCCATGGACTAGTCCCTGTCCTCTTCGATGGTGGCGCGCAGGCCGTAGGAGTGCATGGCCATGACGTCGGCTTCGATGCGTTCGCGCACGCCCGTGGACACGGTGGCACGCCCGCGGGTGTGGACCGCCATCATGAGTTCTTCGGCGCGGGCGGTGGAATACCCGAAGTAGTTGCGAAACACGGCGGTCACGTAGCTCATGAGGTTGACCGGGTCGTCCCACACGACGGTACGCCACCGGGGCACTGAGGGGGAGGCCTCGTGCGTGCGGGGTACGGGTTGGACAACGGTGCTCATGTGTTAACCCTAAGTCGAATTGCTTGTCCATGAAAGAGATTTCGTACCCCGGTGACACGCTTCTCAGGGTAGGCTCACACTATGCCTGCATCGACATCCACTTCATTGCTGACAGATATGTACGAGCTCACGATGCTTGACGCCGCCCTGAAGGACGGCACTGCGCATCGTCGCTGCACCTTTGAGCTGTTTGGTCGTCGCCTGCCCGCCACGCGCCGCTTCGGCGTCGTTGCCGGGACCGGCCGAATCCTCGAGGCTCTGGAGCGTTTCGAGTTCGACGCCGATCAGATCGACTGGCTGCGCAGTCAGGGGATCGTTTCGCACGAGGCTGCGGACTTCCTGGCCTCGTGGCGTTTCACGGGTGACATCTGGGGCTACGCCGAGGGCGAGTGCTACTTCCCCGGCTCCCCCCTGCTCACCGTTGAGGGTACGTTCGCGGACTGCACGCTCCTGGAGACGCTCCTCCTGTCGATCCTCAACCACGACTGCGCCGTGGCTTCGGCCGCCTCGCGTATGACGATTGCCGCCCACGGCCGCCCCTGCATGGACATGGGTGCGCGCCGCGCTCACGAGCGCGCCGCCGTCTCTGCCGCGCGCGCCGCGATCATCGGCGGGTTCCAGGGCACCTCCGACCTGGAGGCCGCCAAGCGCTACGGCATCCGTTGCATCGGCACGGCCGCCCACGCCTTCACGCTCCTGCACGACTCCGAGCGCGACGCATTCGATTCCCAGGTCGCCAAGCTGGGCGCGGGCACGACGCTGCTCGTGGACACCTACGACATTCGGCAGGGCGTCATTAACGCGGTCGAGGCCGCGCGCGCTGCGGGCGGCGAGCTGGGCGCTGTGCGCCTGGACTCGGGCGACCTGGTCGCCGAGGCGTTCAAGGTGCGCGGACAGCTCGACGCGATGGGTGCCACCTCGACCAAGATCACGGTGACCTCCGACCTGGACGAGTACGCGATCGCCGCACTGGGTGCGGCCCCCGTCGACTCCTACGGCGTGGGTACCAAGCTCGTGACGGGTTCGGGCGTGCCGACGGCCGCCCTGGTCTACAAGGTCGTCCAGCGCGAGGACAGCGACGGAGCGATCGTGTCGGTCGCCAAGAAGGCCGAGTCGAAGTCCACGGTGGGCGGGCGCAAGGTTGCCGGCCGCGTCTTGGGCGAAGACGGCTACGCCACCGAGGAACTCCTGCTCGTGGGCACCTCCTTCGAGGAGGGCCAGGCCCTGTTGGCCGAGCGCGGCGCTCGCCCCCTCCAGGTCCAGCTGGTCCGCGGCGGCCAGATCGACGCCGAAGCCTGGGGTCCCGAGGCGCTGTCCCGCGCCCAGGACCATCACCTGAGTGCCCGTAACGAGTTGCCCTACCAGGCCTGGCGTCTGTCCGAGGGTGAGGCCGCGATCCCCACGCGTTACGAGCAGGTCGACTGAGATCAGCTGAGTGCGCGACGAAGCCCCGACCTCGTTCTCCTCGATGAGAGGGGACGAGGCCGGGGCTCGTTTGGTGTGATGCCTCCGCGAGGCGCGAGGCAGGGCTCAGTGGCGGCCGACGAACCACTCGCGCAGCAGGGCGATGCGCGCCTCGATCTGTTCGGTCGTCGCCTGGGCGACCTCGGGGCCGCCGCAGCGCGAGCGCAGGCGCGAGTGAATGGTCGCGTGGGTCTCGCCCGAGCGACGCGACCACGTGGAGACCAGGTGCTGGAGCTCCTTGCGCTTGGCGGCGCGCACCTTGTGGGCGGGCATCCCGGCGTTCTCCTCACGCATCTTCTGCGCGGCGCGGGACTTCTTCTGGGCGGCGACCTGACCCGCCTGGCGGGCGCGCAGGAGGGTCGTCACCTGATCGGCGTCCAGCAGGCCGGGAATACCCAGGTATTCCTGCTCTTCCTCGGATCCGACCTCGGCGCCCGCGCCCCACGCGGCGCCGTCGAAGAGGACGCCGTCGAACTCGGCGTCCGCACCCAGGACCTCGAACTGTGAGAGCAGGTCGGAGGAAGCTTTTTCCTCGCGGTTGGCGGCCGCGACCAGTGCGTCCTCGGGGTTCCACATGTCGTCGTCGCTGGCCTCGTCGCGCTTGGGGCGGTCCAGCGCGTGGTCGCGCTCGACCTCCATGTCGCCCGCCAGGGTCAGCAGGGGCACGACGGAGGGGATGAAGACGGTGGCCGTCTCGCCGCGGCGCCGGGCTCGCACGTAGCGGCCGATGGCCTGGGCGAAGAAGAGCGGCGTGGAGGCGTTGGTGGCGTAGACGCCGACCGCGAGGCGGGGCACGTCGACGCCCTCGGACACCATGCGCACAGCGACCATCCACTTGTCGGCGGAGTCGGCGAACTCCGAGATGCGGTCGGAGGCGTCCGCGTCGTCGGACAGGACGACCGTGGGAGCCTTGCCGGTGATGAGGCGCAAGTGGCGGGCGTAGGCGCGCGCATGCTCCTGGTTCGAAGCGATAACGAGGCCGCCCGCATCGGGTACGGCGCGGCGCACCTCTTCGAGGCGCAGGTCGGCGGCACGCAGGACGGCGGGAATCCACTCACCCTTGGGGTCCAGCGCGGTGCGCCAGGCTTGCTTCATCATGTCCTTGGTCAGGGGTTCGCCCAGACGGGCGCTGACCTCGTCGCCGGCGTTGGTACGCCAGGCCATCTGACCCGAATAGGACATGAACAGGACGGGGCGCACGACGTTATCTTTCAGGGCATCGCCGTAGCCGTAGGTGTAGTCGGCGCGCGAGCGTCGGATACCCTCCTCGTCCTCCTCGTAGGTCACGAAAGGGATCGGCGAGGTGTCAGAGCGGAAGGGCGTGCCCGTCAGCGCCAGGCGACGCGTCGCGTCCGTGAAGGCCTCGCGCACACCGTCGCCCCACGATAGGGAGTCGCCGGCGTGGTGGATCTCGTCGAGGATGACCAGGGTGCGGTAGGCGCGGGTGCGCGCCGCGTGGACGGCCGGGTTGGAGCCGATC
>QFCH01002017.1_pt1 | contig 41481 bp, 35 predicted proteins | sample 5346071 | NCBI WGS metagenome assembly QFCH01 (sample SAMN09062255, study PRJNA434731) | Human gut metagenome, whole genome shotgun sequencing project. | isolation source: stool timepoint B chromium assembly | host: Homo sapiens | collected 2015
GAATCCGCCCGGTAGTGGGAAGGATATAGCCGAAGGCAAGGGTGTCCATCGTGAGGTGGAATCTGAAGGAAGCCGGATATGGGGAACATACTAACCCATGGGCAAATCTCTGGTCTGACGAACAGAAATCACATCAGGCTATGCATGAGGGTAAGACTGCCCCACAAGTTGAAGCCCAATAACTACACGGAATCATGTATGGTAAATGTGGCAGATAGATGGAGAGAAAGAAACGTGTGGTACCCGGGGAGGTCTGTACGATATGTCCTGAAAGGGATAACCATCATCGTGAGATAATGCTGAACGTACAGAAGTCAGCCGAGGTCATAGTAGCCGAGAGGCGAAGGACCGAATCAATAGGAGTCCTTAGTACAACCGGGAAAGGAGGAAAGAACATTGGGTGCAGAAAACAGAGAAAGCTGCTCGCAAAGAGATAGCGCGGAACGTGAAGGGTATGTGAGAGCGCACCGTTCTTTCCGTCGGATATGGAAGGAACGGGACAGTGCACAACCGGAGCTCTTAGAGAAGATACTGGATAAGGACAACCTGAACAGAGCTTTCAAGAGAGTAAAGGCAAACAAGGGGGCACCGGGAATCGACAGAATGACCGTGGAGGAAGCCGGAGCCTACCTTCGGAAGACCCAGAAAGAGCTCATCGGGAGAATTAAAAGGGGGAAATATACTCCCGACCCGGTAAGACGAGTGGAAATCCCAAAACCAGACGGTGGAATACGAAAGCTTGGTATTCCAACAGTCAAAGACCGTATTTTCCAGCAATCCATAACACAACAGCTTATGCCGGTCTATGAGCCGCTATTCTCGGAAAACAGCTATGGTTATCGACCGGGGAGAAGCGCAAAAGACGCCATTCTGAAAGTGAAGGAGTATGCAGAACAGGGATATACCCATGCAGTGACATTAGACCTGTCGAAATACTTTGATACACTTAACCACGAAATGCTCCTGAATATCCTGCGAAGGAATGTAAAGGACGAAAGGGTAATCCAGTGGATTAAGAGATACTTAAAGAGTGGTGTCATGGAAAACGGTATAGTCATGGAAACAGAAGAAGGATCGCCGCAGGGCGGAAACATCTCGCCACTGTTGGCAAATATCTATCTGAACGAGTTCGACCAGGAGTTTGAGAAGCGGGGAGTGGCATTTGTACGCTATGCAGACGATATTGTGCTGTTAGCTAAAAGTGAGAGAGCCGCAAAGAGATTACTGGAATCCAGCACGAAATATCTGGAGAAAACACTGAAACTGAAAGTGAATCAAAAGAAAAGTCGTGTGGTAAGTGTGTTTGCAATCCGAAATTTTAAGTTTCTTGGCTTCACATTGGGAAAGAACGGGAAGGGCATATATGTCCGGGTTCATGGGAAGTCATGGAAGAAGATGAAGACAAAACTGAAAGAGCTCAGTTCCCGAAGGTCTTGTCAGAGTATACGTCCTTCATTGGAAAAGATAAAAGTATTCATGCGTGGATGGCTGAATTATTATGGGATTGCGGATATGAAGAACAGGATAGACGAACTAAACTCATGGCTGTATCACCGTATTCGAATGTGCATATGGAAACAATGGAAGTTACCCAAAACAAGGAAAAGAAACCTAATAAAACTCGGAATACCTGAATATTTTGCACATCAGGCAGCAAACAGCCGCAGGAAATACTGGTATGTAACGGGAATGGGAGCGGTCAACAGAGCATTAACACAAGAAAGACTGATAAACAGTGGCTTTTATGATTTAGCTACTGCCTATCAGTCCGTGCACGTCAACTATTGAAACCGCCGTGTACCGAACGGTACGCACGGTGGTGTGAGAGGACGGGAGTTAATCACTCCCTCCTACTCGATTAACACCACGGAGGCTGGAAATTAATTATTGCCTGTATAGCTAAATCAGCCGTTATAAGGCGGCAAATCGTTTCATAGGTAGACGGCGCAGACCCATATGAGATGGGCGTTTTCCCAAATCCAGCGAATAAGACGGCATAAGCTGTGACAGCATGGTTTTGTAAAGTTGGGTACCATTTGGGCACCACAAAACAAAAAAACAGCAGGCCCTTGTATGACCTGCTGATAGCTTTAGTATACCACACCCTTCCTGAAACCGCAAGATGCCGGACGGAGTTTGCGGGAGGGGCTGGAAGAGGGGCGGGAGTGGACAAATAGGGCCTCCCAAACCCTGATAGAATGGGCCTCTATGGACACGGAACCGAGGAGTCTGTATCATTTCACCCGAACCACCGGAAACGGGCTTCTATCCTTCCGCATGGCAGCCCCGGCGGGAATCCCAATCCCACTATTCGAGAACGGCGAAAGAGGAAGTACGCCTTTTAGCAATAAGGCGTATTAAAGCAGTCCAATAAACTGGGAGCCGCTAAATTGTCTTAATGAAAAACATCTCCATCGGCTGTGCATACTGTGGGATGTCAATTATAAAACCGCCACAATCCTTATATCCCAGTTTTCTGTAAAAATGCTGTGCTTCTTCATCAACTTGTGTAGATGTTAAAAGCATACCATATCCTTTTGACTTCATATCGCTTTCCCAATACTCCATGAGATTTTTTCCATAACCTTTTCCGCGATAATATACATCAATCATAATCATTGTGCAAAACGGCGTATTATCCCAGAATAAGTTATATCTCAATAATCCTATCGGTTTTTTTGATTCCAGGAGAATATAACCTCTTTTTGTATAAACTTTATTATCAAATTCTGCTTCTGGTAAGTGCTTATCATAACTATACCAAAACTGTTTATCTTCATCTCTTAAATATCTGATTTCTATCATTCTGCATTATCCTCACAACTTTCAATGTGTCGAGCGTGTCTTATCCCCCAAAGGCGAACGAATACAACACTAGCTTGTTCCATTCTAATATTGGCGTGTGGAAATGTCAAACAACTCATTTCGTTCCATTGCCTTATTCACCTGCCCATAACTCTGTTTGTGCACTTGGGCACCATTTTGCCCTTTACAGGATTGTATTTTTCATAGCAGAAATGCTGATTTCGTGGGCTTTTCCGGTTGGAAAAGGATTTACCCAGTGCCGAATATTTTTTATTTATTATAAATTGATTGCATCGCCTGATGGAATCAAGTAAAATAAAACCGGAATATGGAATCTGCCGGGCAAGACATGATTTGACGGCAGCGGAGGTGAAGGGTGAGCGATCGGGCGTATATTGATACGGAGAATCTTTTGGGGATTATGAGGCGGGCCTGCAATTATGTGGATCCACGGCTCATGGACCACGGATACCGGGTGGCTGGAATCGTGTGGAAAATACTGATGGCGAAAGGCGGATACGGGCCGCGGGAGATCCGCGACATCTGTTTTCTGGCGCTGCTGCACGACGTGGGGGCGTACAAAACGGATGAGATATCCAGACTGGTCCAGTTTGAGACGGAGAACGCGGAGAACCACGCCATCTACGGGTATCTGTTTATCCGGTATTTTTCTCCGTTTGCGGATATGGCGCCCTGCATTCTCCACCATCACACGCCCTGGCGCACGCTGGAACGGGTGGAGGGGATGAGCGAACGCCAGAAGGAAATCGCTCAGATCATTTTTCTGGCGGACCGGATCGACATCGGAGCGTTTTATGAGAGATGCGGCTGGGACGGATGTGTGGAGCGGATTAAAAGCCTGAAGGGCTATCTGTTCCAACCGGAGCTGGCGGACCTGGTGCTGGATCCGGGTTTTTCGGTTACAAAGGAGGAGCTTTCATGGGATTATGAGGGCGGATGGAAGCAGGTGATGAACCGGCCCTACAGCGCTCAGGAGATCAACGACTGCATGATGATGCTGGTGTACACCATCGATTTCCGCAGCCGCCATACGGTGACCCACACGATCACCACCACCTGCGTCAGCTGGGAGATCGCCTGCCTGATGGGGCTGGACGAGACGTACCGGCATCAGATCGCCTGCGGCGCAATTCTCCACGACGCGGGGAAGATCGGGGTGCCGGTGGAGATTCTGGAGTATCCGGGTAGGCTGAGTCCTCAGGCCATGACCGTGATGCGCACCCACGTGGACATGACGGAGGCCATTTTCGGCGGCGAGGTGGATGAGACCGTGGCCAGGATTGCACTGCGCCACCACGAAAAGCTGGACGGATCGGGCTATCCCAGGGGCCTTGGGGCGGCGGACCTCACTGTGGGAGAGCGCCTGGTGGCGGTGGCGGACATCGTCAGCGCATTATGCGGAACCAGAAGTTACAAGGAGGCCTACCCCAAAGAGCGGGTGATCCGTATCCTGGAGGACATGAAGGGCCAGGGATTGATCGACGGGGAGATCGTGGACGTGTTTGTGGAGCATTACGACCTGGTGATGGGGCGGACCCGGCAGGAGTGCCTGCCGCTGATTGAGAAGTACCGGAGGATTCAGGAGGAATTCCGGGAGATGTCCGGGAAGAGGGTCAGGGATTGGGTGCTGCCGCGTGAATGAAAATATGTAAAATAATGTAAAATGAGCGCTGCCGGAGGAGGCAGCGCTTTTTGGATGCAATGGGCTGCGGGGGAAGTCCGCGTGTGAATGTTTGAAGGCAACAGTCCGCCGGCGTAGTCCACATGCGATTGCGGAAGGCTGGTTTATATAAGCTTCTCCACCTCCTCCGGCCGACAGAACCGGAAGGCGGTATAGTCCAGCTCCGGGTGGTTGCGCATACACTCCCGGGTGAGGTCGATCAGCTTGCGGGCCGGGAAGGACAGGGGCTTGCCGCGCCTCCAGGAGGCGATCAGGGTCCGCTCGAAGGGAGGCACGTCCAGGGTGCCCAACAGGGGAACCGTGGGAAATGCGTGGAAATTGCTCAGGTTCATGGTGGTCAGGGAGAAGCCCAGCCCCTCGGAGGCCAGGGAGGCGGCGGTGTCCGGGTTGACCGTCTCCAGCAGGATGCGGGGCATCATGCCGTGCTTTTCGAATATCTGGCGGGACGCCCGGTACAGGCCCTGGGTTTTCAGCGGCGAGATAAAGGGCGTGTGGCGCAGCTGCTCCGGCCGGAGGTGGTAGACCGTGTCCCGCATGGCAGGCGGGATGACGTCGCCGAAGATTTCGTGGGCCGGGGGCAGCACGAACAGCAGGGATTCCGAGGCCAGGGCTTCGTAGTCGATGCCTGGGGTCAGGATTGGGAGGGTGGAGACGATGATCAGGTCGATCTTTCCCTCAATCAGCGCCTCCTCAAGGCCCTGGCTGGTGGACTCAAAAATCTGGATGTCCACGTCCGGGTAAGCCTCCGCGTACAGGGGCAGAATCTGCCCCAGCCATTTCTGCCCGCGGCTCTCGGGGATTCCCACCGCCAGATGCTCCTTGCGGTTGCCGGCGATCTCCGCCATCTCCAGGTCCAGCTGGGTCTTCATGGCCATGATGTTGCGGACGCCTCTGAGGTAATGCTCGCCCGCGTAGGTGAGGGCGATGGGGTTCTTGGAGCGGTCGAAGAGCCGCACGCCAAGGGATTCTTCCAGCTTGTTGATGCTCTTTGTGAGGGCGGGCTGGGATATAAAACATTTCTCTGCGGCTCTGGAGAAGCTCTTGCACTCGTCCAGGGCGATCAGGTATTCAAACCGAACAAAATCCATGTTGAAATTCCTCCATTTTACAATTCTGCGGAAGGGAACGGCGTCTATGAAATTAAGTTATAGAATTCCGGTTCTAAAAGATATTAGACTCTTTTGTCTAAATTAACTATAATGAATGATATCAATATAGCATAGTGAGAAAAAATACACAATACACTTCTTCCGGCGGAAAGGGGGAAACCGGATGTACAGAGAGCTTCTTCAAAGCGGGATTCAGGTGAAGATAATCGGAGACGGGGTTGCAGCTGGCAGCGGAAGCTCCGACGACGACCGCTCAGGGCCGGTGATCCTCACCGTGGGGGGAAGGGACCACAAGGAACAACTGGGCAAAAAGTGCTGGGCGTCCCTGTTTGGCGCGTATGTCAGGGGGCTTTACCCGGCCAGCCGGGTGGTGAACCGATCATGCAGCGGGCTGGACTCCACGCAGCTGCGGGAGAATATCCGGCAGTTCACGGAGGAGAAGGACCGCCTGGTGCTCCTGATGATCGGCTCCAATGACCGCAGGCTGGAGGACGGTCAGAAACGTTTGAAAGAGAATGTGAAATATCTGCTGGACTACTTTAACCGAAAGAATAAATCGGTACTTCTCATGTCCTATCCGCCGCCGGCAGAGGCGCATGAGAGCCGGTCCGATCTGTTTTTCCGGATGGCGGAGGTGGACCGGATTCTGGGGGAGGCGGCCGCGAGCAGGTATGTTCCATTTTTAAGCCACTACAAGCTGCTGCTCTCGTATTACAGGGAGCAGGGGACCACGGTGGAAGAGATGATGATGGAGGGGAACGGAATCAGGGACGGGCTTCATCCGCCGGATCTGGTTCACCATCTGATTTTCGAACAGATTGTGCGCATGGTGGAAAATTGACAAAGCAAAGAGAGAGGAGGGGTGTGGCGCGCCAAGGTGCGCCACGAAGAGCGATGATGAAAAGACGAGCAAACCAATTACTGGTAGGAGCGACCGCGATGATCATGCTGGCATTGACGGCATGTTCAGGAGGAGGGCAGACGCCCGCGTCCCAGGCGGCCGGGAGCACTCAGGCGGCGGAAAGCGCCCAGGCTGCGGGCCAGGCGGAAACCCCGGCGGATCAGAAGGAAGAGCCCGCCACAGGAGAACCGAAATACGGGGGCCAGCTGCGCGTGACGCTGAACAACGACCCGGCTTCCATGGACCCGCTTCTGGAGGATTCGGAGCCCGGCCAGATTCCCGCGGCCCACATTTTCGAGACGGCGCTGTGCAACAACATTGCCGGAGAAATCTGTCCCCAGGTCTGCACCTTTGAGGAGAAGGACAATCAGGTGATTCTGAAGGTCCGCGAGGGCGTGACCTTCCACGACGGCAGCCCCTGTGAGATCGCGGACGTTGAGGCTTCCGCAAATCGCTGGCTGAACAACGTGAAGATGGCCAGAACCTATGTGGGCGATTTGATGGAGAGCATGAAGGTGGAGGGCGATGCCCTGGTATTCACCTTCAAGGACCCCGCTCCCCTTGCCACAACCATGATGTCCGGCTGGGACAGAGGCCTGTACGTGATGCCGAGGGAGCTCTGCGAGAAATACCCGGACAGCAAGATCGCGGACGCGGACCTGATCGGAACCGGCCCCTACAAGTTTGTGGAGCATCTGGCGGACCGCTATATCAAGATGGAGAAGTATCAGGACTACAAGCCCCTGGAATCCGATGAGACCGGAATGGCGGAGACCCGCCACGGCTATGTGGATACCCTGTATTTTTATTCCGCACCGGACATCAACGCCCGCATTTCCGGCGTGCAGACCGACGAGTACGACATCGCCTTCGGCGTGCCGGACAACATGAGAGCCACCCTGGAGGCGGACCCCAACCTGGATATCGAGATCAAGGACCTGTCCATCTACTGCGGCCTGGTATTCAACTACGAAAAAGGACAGTGCGCGGACGTCAACCTGAGAAACGCCATTTTAGCCTGCCTGGATATGGATTCCCTGATGCTGGCGGCCCAGGGTTCCGCGGACCTCTACTACCTGAACCCCACCGTGGTCAGCACCAAGAGCAAATGGTTCTGCGAGGAGAGCCTGGGCAAGTACAACGCCCCGGATATTGAGAAGGCGAAGGATTATCTCTCCAAGTCTTCCTACGATGGAAGCCCGCTGGTGTTTATCACCACCAAGGACAACGCTTACATGTACAAGACCGCTCTGGCCTTATCGGATATGGTAAAACCGGCAGGAATCGTCATCGACATCCAGGTGTACGACAACGCCACCCTGAAGGACTACCGCATGGATCCCGACAAGTTTGACATGTTCAGCTCCGGGCTCAGCGAGAAGGTGGACCCCACTCAGATCGCGTTCTTTGAGGACGGATGGGCCGGATTCTACAAGTCCGAGAAAAAGGATGAGCTGATGGCGAAAATGAACGCGGAGTCCGATTTCAACAAGCGCTATGAGTATTGGGAAGAAATGTGCAAGGTGCTCTACGAGGACCTCCCGATCATCACCTTCGGCGAGCGCCGCGTGGTGGAAGTGAAGCGGAAAACCGTCCACAATACCTTTGATACGGTTCAGAAATTTTACTGGAATATCTGGGTTGACTGATAACAGAAGGATGTGTTTATATGATCAATTATACAATTCGGCGGCTATTGTCAGCGATTCCGACTCTGATCATCGTGGCGGTGATGGTATTTTTCCTGATCCGCTGCGTGCCGGGCAATCCGGCGCTGACGATGCTGAGCGACGACGCCACAGTGGAAGAAATCGCGGCCATGGAGGCCAAGATGGGACTGGATCAGCCGGTGCCGGTCCAGTTCGTAAAATGGGTGGGAAATGCGGTCCGCGGCGACTTCGGCAGCTCGATCTACTACGATGAGCCGGCTATGGGCGTGGTGATGTCGCGTCTGGAGTCCACCTGGATGCTGGTGATCATGGCAATGTTTTTCAGCATTCTGATCGGCGTGCCCCTGGGAATCACCGCGGCGGTTCACCGCAACGGCCTGCTGGATAAAATGTGCATGGTGCTGTCCATGATCGGAATCTCCATGCCCGGCTTCTGGCTGGCGTTAAACCTGGTGATTCTCTTCGCCATCAAGGTGCCGATTTTCCCGGCGGTGGGTTACGCCTACATATCCGAGGGCGGGCTGTTGAAATCCATGCGTTATCTGCTGCTTCCCGCCATCGCCCTGGGGCTTCAGCGCTCGGCCAGCCTGGCCCGGGTGACCCGTTCCAGTATGCTAGACGTGTTAAACAGCGACTATATCCGCACCGCAAGGTCCAAGGGCCTGCGGGAGCGGGCGGTCGTGTACGTGCACGCGCTTAAGAACGCCATGAACCAGATTATCACGCAGCTGGGCATTTCCATCGCCCATCTGCTGGGCGGCGCGATTGTGATGGAGAACGTGTTCAATATTCCGGGCCTGGGCCGTCTGGCCTTCGACTCCATCGTACGCCGGGATTACCCGGTGATACAGGCTCATATCCTGTATGTGGCGTTCATCTATGTGATTGTAAACCTGGTTGTGGACCTGCTGTATAAATTCTTCGATCCCAGGATCGAGTACAAATAGGGGGTGAGGAGAACATGGGAAAAAAGAGAAACTGGAGGAAATTCTTCGGTAAGTACAACATGGTGCTGATCGGAGGAATCATGTTTCTGATCATGGTAATCGTGGCGTTTCTGGCCACCTCCATCGCCCCCTATGACCCTCAGCACATGAACATGATGGAGAGCTTAAGGCCGCCCAGCGCCGCCCATCTTTGCGGTACCGACGAGTTCGGCCGGGATGTGTTTTCCAGGATTATCTACGGCGCGCGGATTTCGCTCAGCATCTCCCTCTCCGTGCTGGTGCTGGTGGGGATTTTCGGGACCGTGCTGGGGATGCTGGCGGGCTTTTACCACACCGCCGACACGGTGATCATGCGCTTTATGGACGGTCTGATGGCATTTCCGACCGTGATCCTGGCCCTGGTGATTCTGACGGTGCTGGGCTCCGGTATTCCGAACCTGGTGCTGGCCCTGTCCATCACCCAGCTGCCCAGAATGGTCCGCACGGTGCGTACCACGGTGATCTCCGCCAAACAGCTGGAGCACGTGGAGGCGGCCCGGGCCATGGGCGCTTCGGACGCCCGCATCATGTTCCGCTATATTCTGCCCCTGTGCGTGTCGCCCATGATCGTCCGTCTGACGCTTATCATGGCGCTGACCGTATTAAATGAGGCGAGTCTGACATTCCTGGGTGTGGGCCTTTCGCCGGATATCCCCAGCTGGGGAACCATCCTGTCCGAGGCCAGACAGCACATCTACACGTCGCCTTACCTGATCTTCCTGCCGGGCCTGGCGATCCTGTGGTCGGTTATGTCCTTAAACCTGCTGGGCGACGGCCTGCGGGATGTGCTGGACCCCAAATTATCCAAGAAATAGAGGAGGTTAAACCGTGAATAAACGTGTATTGGATATCAATGATCTGAACGTCGGTTTTTCCTCCTACGGAGAGACCACTAAGATCGTGACGGATGTGAGTTTTCACATCGACGAGGGCGAGACCGTGGGCATCGTCGGGGAGTCCGGCTGCGGAAAGAGCATGACGGCGCTGTCCGTCATGCGCCTGATCAAGTGCCCGCCCGGTTACATAAAGGGAGAAATCCGGCTCAATGGAAAGAACCTTCTGGAGCTGTCCGAGCGCCAGATGTGCGATGTCCGGGGCAAGGACGTATCCATGATTTTCCAGGAACCCATGACCAGCTTAAACCCCGTTATCACTATCGGGAAACAGCTGATGGAGGTGTTCCGCAGCCATGAGAAAATGACCCGCGAGGAGGCTTGGAAGAAGTCGGTGGAGGCGCTGGAGCTGGTGAAAATCGCCTCGCCCGAGCAGCGGATGAAGGAGTATCCCCATCAACTCTCCGGCGGTATGCGCCAGCGGGTGATGATCGCCATGGCCCTGTCCTGCCGCCCGCGGCTGCTGATCGCGGATGAGCCGACCACGGCGCTGGACGTGACCATACAGGCGCAGATTCTAAAGCTTATGCGGAATCTGAAGGAGACGCTGGACACCTCCGTCATGCTGATCACCCATGATCTGGGCGTGGTGCGGGAGGTCTGTTCCAGAGCGATTATATTCTACTGCGGGCAGGTCATCGAGGAGGGGCCGGTGGAGGAACTGTTCGAGAACCCCTGCCATCCCTACACCCAGGGACTTTTGAAGTCGCTGCCCGTGATGGGGAGCCGGGACCGGCTCTACGTGATACCGGGCACCGTGCCCAGTCCGGGGAATCTGCCGGAGGGCTGCGTGTTCAATCCCAGATGCGGCCACGCCACCGAGAAATGCAGAAACTGCAGGCCGCAGATGACCGATATTTCCGACGGACACTGCGTCCGCTGCTGGCTTTACGACAAGGAGGGATGAGGAATGCCGGATAAACAAGTGATCATGGACGTCAGGCATCTCACCAAATGGTTCCCCATCAAGAGGGGCCTGGCGTTAAAGACAGTGGGTAATGTGAAGGCCGTGGACGACGTGTCGTTCCAGGTGTACGAGGGCGAGACTCTGGGGCTGGTGGGAGAGTCCGGCTGTGGAAAGACCACGCTGGTGCGCTCCATGCTGCGTCTCATCGAGCCCACCGGGGGAGAAATCTTTTATAAAGGGGAAGATTTTCGGAAGCTGGATAAAAAAGAGTTGAAGGGCAAGCGCAAGGACGTTCAGATCGTCTTTCAGGACCCCTTCGGGTCCCTGCACCCCAAGATGCGGATCCGCACGATTCTGGAGGAACCGCTGATCATCAACCACTACGGGGACAAAGAGGCGCGGATGGCCCGGGTGAAGGAGCTCATGCGCCTGGTGGACTTGAAGGAGGAACAGCTGGACCGCTATCCCCACGAGTTTTCGGGAGGGCAGCGCCAGCGGATCGTGATCGCAAGGGCCCTGGCCACCAATCCGGGATTCGTGGTGTGCGACGAGCCGGTGTCCGCCCTGGACGTGTCCGTGCGGTCGCAGATTCTCAACCTTTTGAAGGATTTGCAGAGGGATTTGAACCTCACCTACCTGTTTATCAGCCATGACCTCTCGGTGATCGAATATATCTGCGACCGGGTGGTGGTCATGTATCTGGGTAAGGTGGTGGAGCTGGCTTCCAGCGATCAGCTGTTTGCAGCGCCCATGCACCCATACACCCAGGCGTTACTTTCCGCGGTGCCCCAGGTGAGGCCCAGTGGGAAGGTGGAAAAGATTTCGCTGGAGGGGGATATCCCCAGCCCTGCAAATCCGCCGTCGGGCTGCTATTTCCACGGGAGATGCAGGTATTGTACGGAGGAGTGCAGGACGAAAGCGCCAAAACTTCGGGATCTGGGGGACGGCCATCTGGTCGCCTGCCACCGGTACAACGCGGAATAAGGAGGAAGAAATGGGACGATTCAAAGAAATTATCATAGAGGCCGCTGCGCCCTACGAGCGCGGCGTCCAGTACGGAGAGCAGGCCAGGGAGGAGATCACCCTCTGTATCGAGCGGTACAAGGAGCACTTCGCGGCCATGGGACGTATGAGCTGGGAGGAAGCGCGGAGCAGAGTGACGCCCATCCGCCAGCTGCTTTTAAAGGATTATCAGGACTGTCTCGCGGAGGTGGAGGGCATCGCCAAAGGGTCGGATACGGATTTTGTGGACCTGATGGTGCTGAACGCGCGCTACGAGTTCCTGCATTTCCCCACCGAAGGGGAGTGCACGGCCTTTGCGCTGCTGCGGGAAGCCACTGAGGACGGACTTGTGTATGTGGGGCAGAACTGGGATAACCGTCCCTTTGTGCTGGAGCACACGCTGATCGTCCGGGAGACCGAGGAAAACGGAACCAGGATCATCGGCACCACCGAGGCGGGTCAGCTGATCCGCAACGGCATGAACTCCCACGGCCTGGGCATGTGCGCCAACAGCCTGAATTCCATTTTCGACCGCGCGGGCGTGGGCGTCCCGGCCAATTTCCTGCGCAGAAAGCTGCTCTCTCTTAAGAGCCTGGACCAGATGATCGCATGGCTGGTGAACGCGCCCAGAACCGTGTCCAACAATTACTGTCTGGCGTCGGCGGAGAACAGGGCCTTCGACGTGGAGGCCGTGCCCACCGCGCCCTGGCTGCTGCTGCCGGAGGACAACATTCTGACCCATGCCAACCACCTGGTGGGGGACCGCACGGTGGACGCTTACCAGGGTATGAAGTTCAGGGGCGAGCTGCTCTATAAGCTGCTGGCCAGGAAGAACGGCAGAATCACCACGGATTATGTGAAGGAATGCCTGAAAAACCATGAGAATTTCCCGGATTCCCTGTGTGCCCACATGCTGGAGGGCGAGACGGAGATGCGCAAGATGTGGCAGACCAACGCCTCCATTATCTACAATCTGGATAAGCTGGAGATGGATATCTGCTACGGGCCGCCCTGCCAGGGAGAGTATGTGACGTATACGCTGTAACGGCTGGAGGAACGAGATTGAAGGAGAAGCTGAGAACATATATTGATTCCATCTGTGGGGAGCTGTGTGGACTGTCCGACGACATTTTCGATCACCCGGAATGCGGCGGGGAGGAACGGTACGCCGTGGAGCGGCTGACAACGTTCCTGCGGGATCAGGGTTTTACGGTTGAGACGGGGATCGCGGGACTTGCCACCGCCTTTCGGGCGGTGTACCAGGTGGGGACCGGCGGCCCGTCCATCGGCCTTTTGTGCGAGTACGACGCGCTTAAGGGCTTTGGGCACGGCTGCGGCCACCATATGCAGGGGCCTGCGGTGCTGGGGGCCGTGGCGGCCCTTCGCCGCTGTCTGGGGGAGGGTACCCCGGCGAAGATCGTGGTGTACGGGACCCCGGCGGAGGAGACGTCCATGGGAAAGACCATCATGCTGCGGGAAGGGTATTTCCGGGACATCGATATCGCGCTGATGACCCATGCCAATCCCGAGACCAACGTGGATGTGAAGAGCCTTGCCCTGCGCAGCTACCGGGTGAAGTATCACGGGGTGTCCGCCCACGCGGCCATCAAGCCGGAGGACGGGCGCAGCGCCCTGGATGCGCTGATGCTGGCCTGCCACGGCCTGGAATGCCTGCGGGAGCACGTGCGGGACGATGTGCGGATGCATTACGCCATCCGGGAGACCAGCCCGCTGTCCAATGTGGTGCCCGATTTTGTGGAGGCCAGCTTTGTGATCCGCTCCTACAGCACGGATTATATTGAAACGCTGGTGCCGCGGCTGGAAAAGGTGCTCCGGGGGGCGGCCATGATGACGGAGACGACCTGCGAGATCATTGAGAAATCCCATTTGGACAGCAAGGTCCCTTCCTATATCATAAACGACCTGATTATGGAAAATGCCCGGGCGGTGGATGCGCCCCAGCTGGGGGCTCCCCGGGAGAAAACGGGTTCCACAGACTTCGGAAACGTGCTCCACACCCTGCCGGGGGCCTGCGTGCGGATCGCATTTGTGCCGCGGGGCACGTCCAGCCATTCGCAGGAATACCTGGATGCGGGGAAGAGCGACGCCGCCCATTTGGCGGTGCGGCTGGCTGCGCAGATTCTGGCGCTTACCAGCTGGGATGTAATTGAGAATGAGGGGATGCTGGAACGGATCCGGGCGGAATTTGCGGAAAATCTGGCTGTTATGGGATAGGTCTTTTTGCGGGCGTGGTTTCTAAATGCGGCGGCGGACCGGTTGGAAAAGAGATAGGAGCGAGGCGGTTTGAGTGATGAGGATTAGGAAGCGGCTGGAAGGACTGGCCAGGGAGGCGCTGTGGGACTGCGCGGCCGCGTTTATGATCGCGGCGGGACTGTCGGTGTTCGCGGCCGGGGCGGATTTCGCGCCGGGCGGCGTCAATGGGCTGTCCCTGATCATCCGCCACCTGTTCGGGCTTCCCATGGGGGCCGTCAGCCTGGTGTTGAACGGGCCGGTGATTCTTGTGACCTACAAGCTGCTGGGGCGGGATTTTCTGCTCAAATCCTTAAAAAGTATGGTGATCTGCGCTGTTTTTATGGATTATGTGATCCCATTTGTGCCGCCCTACCACGGGAATCAGCTTTTGGCGGCTCTGTTTGCCGGGGTGTTTAACGGCGCTGGGCTGGCTTTGATTTACCTGCAGAATTCTTCCACCGGGGGAAGCGATTTCCTGATTTTGTCCGTGAAGAAGCTGAAGCCCCACCTGTCCATCGGACAGATCACACAGATCATCGACGGAAGCGTGATCGTGCTGGGGGGATTTGTGTTCCGCAACATCGAGGCGGTTCTGTACGGCATCGTCTGCACCGCCGTGACCACAGCGGTAATCGACCGGATCATGAACGGGGCCTGCTCCGGGAAAACGGTTATGATCATCACGGAGTCCGGCAGGCGGATCGCGGCGGAGATCGACCGGGCGATGGGGCGGGGAGCCACCATTATGAGGGCCACCGGCGGCTACTCGGGGACTCAGAAGGACGCGGTGCTCTGCGTGTGCAGCCACCGCCAGATTCCACAGGTGCGCCGGGTGGTGCAGGGCCTGGACGGGAACGCCTTTGTAATTGTGGGGGAGTTTACCCAGGTGTACGGAGAAGGATTCCAGAAATTGGAAGAAAATTGAACGGAAACGGGGAAATGGTTCGGCTGGACCGCGTCTGACGACGGTACGGTTTGGCTGAAGCGTTATGAGGTGATTGATAGAAAATGCCGGAGGCAGCAACCTTGGATAAGGGGAGCTGTCTCCGGCATTTTGCTTTTGGATTTATGCGTTGGCCTTGGCCAGGATGCTTCTCGCCACGCTGATACCGTTGGCGGAAGCCTGCTGCAGGCCCCGGGTCACGGAAGCGCCGTCGCCGATGGCGCGCAGGCCGTGGACGCTGGTCTCGAAGTCGGTGTCCACCACCACCTTGTTAGAGTAGAATTTCACTTCCACGCCGTAGAGCAGGGTCTCGTCGCCGGCGATGCCGGGGGTGACCTTGTCCAGGGCCAGAAGCATTTCCTTGATGTCTGTCATGATGCGGTGGGGGAACACCAGGGAGAGATCGCCGGGCACCGCGTCCTTCAAGGTGGGGATCAGGTTGTTGCGGCACAGGCGCTCCTCGGTGGTGCGGCGTCCTCTCTGGAAGTCGCCGAAGGTCTGTACCATGATCCTGCCGCCGCAGAGCATGTTGGAGAGCTGGGCAATGTGCTTGCCGTACTCGATGGGCTCGTTGAAGGGCTTGGTGAAGTTCTTGCTCACCAGCAGAGCGAAGTTGGTGTTGTTTGTCTTGTATTCCTTGGACTTGTAGGCGTGGCCGTTGACCACTGCCAGCCCGTTCTCATAGTATTCGGTGGCTACCTCGCCGGAGGGGTTGGTGCAGAAGGTGCGCACCTTGTCGTCGAAGGTGGGGGTGTAGTAGACCAGCTTGGCCTCGTAGAGGTTCTCATTGAGAAACTTCATGACCTCGTCCCGGACCTCCACACGCACGCCGATGTCCACGGTGCCCACCCGGGTCTCGATGCCGTGGTCGTTGCAGATGTGGGAGAACCAGTCGGAGCCCTCGCGGCCGATGGCGGAAACTACCTCGGGGGCGTAGTAGGTCTCGTTCTTGTCGGTGATCACGCCCTTCACCTGGTCGCCCTCGATGATGATATCCTTCACCATGGTGTTGAACTCCATCTGGATGCCCTGGGCCAGCAGGTGCTCCTCCAGGCGGGTGTATATCTTGTAGCCCTCCTCCGTGCCCAGATGGCGGATGGGGCATTCGATCAGCTTTAAGTTGGCGGTGATGGCTTTGCGGCGGATCTCCTCGATCTCCTTCTGCTTGTCCACGCCGTATACGTTGGTGTCCGCGCCGAACTTTAAGTAGATGTTGTCGGACTCTTTTAAGAGCTCCACGGTCTTGTCGTAGCCGAAAATCTCCGGCAGATTTCCGCCCACGTCCGGGGACAGGGAGAGCTTGCCGTCGGAGAAGGCTCCGGCTCCGGCGAATCCGGTGGTGATGGAACAGGGCTTGCAGCCCACGCAGACCTTGGTGGTGCGCTTGGGACACACGCGTTTCTCGATGGGACGCCCTTTCTCGATCATCAGAATCTTCATATCCGGTTTCTGGCGGATCAGTTCGTACGCGCAGAAGATACCGGAGGGGCCTGCGCCAATGATGATTACGTCAAAATTTGAAGATGAATTCATAATAAAAACTCCTTTCAGGTTCAGGGTTCTGCCTGGGTTTTCTTTGGTGAAACATAAAAAAACCAGTATAAGAAATAGAAGCTTGTAGTCAACTATTCCGGTAGCTGGTAGAAACGTTCATCCGATTATGAGTTACGATTCACAGCTCCGCTGGAAAGCGCGGCTCTGTGAACCGCAACACGCTTTGCGATGCACAGAAATGGCAGAAAATGCCATTTCACGCTGCTGTCCTCGGGTTTTCTGTGACTTCCGCTTTGCTTCACTCACAAAAAACACCTCGCGGGATATATCCGTGAATCATAACGCTTATGAACTTATACAGGCGTCACAACATTCCTTAGTGTAGCATAGTTTATACGGTTTCGCAAGAGTGCAATGACCCGGAAACGCCTTATTTTTCGGGAGTTTTTCGGGGCTTTGGCGGGAATTAAGATGTCTTTAGAAAAACTTGCGGAAATAGTACAAAAATTGTCTCATATGTTAAGCTTTTTTCAAAGATTTCCGGGACATGAATGTGGTAAACTGTACATATGATAAATGAGGACAAGCCTGTTTTGAGGCTTTTTGAAAGGAGGGCGGCTTTATGAAGGGATTGGTAATGGTTCGCAGGTTGGTGCTTGTTTTGCTGGTAATATGCGCGGGCTTGTGCCTGGTGGTGGGCGTGAAGGGCTACCGGATGTATAAGGACGCCCTGGCGCAGACCAGTCTGGCCGAGAAGGTGGATTCCATCAGGGCGAAGGAGGACTATACCACTTTTGAGGAGCTGCCCCCTATCTACGTGGAGGCGGTTCTCTCCGTGGAGGACCACCGGTTCTACAGCCACCCGGGGATCGATCCCATCGCCATCGGCCGGGCGGTGTTCAACGACCTGAAGGCAATGGCCTTTGTGGAGGGCGGCAGCACCGTCACCCAGCAGCTGGCCAAGAACCTGTATTTTTCCCAGGAAAAGGAACTGACCCGCAAGGCGGCGGAGGTGTTCATGGCCTTTGATCTGGAAAGAAATTACAGCAAGGAGGAGATTCTGGAGCTCTATGTGAACTCCATTTATTTCGGAAACGGTTACTACAGCGTGGCGGAGGCCAGCGAGGGGTATTTCGGCAAGGCGCCCTCCGAGATGACGGAGTATGAGAGCACGCTGCTGGCCGGCATTCCCAACGCGCCGTCGGTGTACGCGTTGACGGCTAACCCGGACCTGGCGGCCCAGAGACAGCGCCAGGTGGTGGACAGGATGGTGACCTGCGGGTATTATACGGAAGTGCAGGCGCAGGAAACGTTGGCGGCGGGGATGTAGGAAGCGAATCAGAATGAATTTTAAGGGATTTGGATGATGGGGGCTGTGCAAAAGGCCCATCAAAGCTGAACGCGTTCAGGTGTCAAAAAACCTGGATGCGTTCTTTTTTGATGGTGCGTTTTGACGGCCTTTTTTGTGCTGCCGCCGCAGCGGGGTGCGCCCCGTTCCCTTCCGATATCCTAAAAAGTTTGGGAACAAAAAGAAAAGCAGATTTGATACAATTAATACTATAAAATGTTGTTTATGAGGAAATATACCGAAAGGTTAAGGGGTTGTATGAAAATTGATTATAAACAATATGAATTGACAATTTATGAACTGTCCTTAAAGCTGTCCCGGCTGCTGGAGGAGACGGGCAGGCAGGACGCCAGATTGGGGGAGATACGGGACGTGATTGTATCCCACCACTTCTCGGCGGCCGTGGTGGGGGAGTTCAAAAAGGGGAAGTCCAGCCTGATCAACGCGCTGCTGGGGCAGAAGGTGCTGCCCTCGGACACCAGGCCGACCACCGCCACCTTGAACCGCATCACCTACGGCTCCGTTCCCGGGGCGATGGTGGAGTACAAGGACGGGACCTCCCGGGAGATTCCGGTGGACGATCTGGCGGAGTATGTGACCAAGCTGACGGAGAGCGCCAGGGAGCAGGCGGCCAAAATCCGCCAGGTGGTGGTGGAATATCCCACGGCCCTGTGCCAGAACGACGTGGATGTGATCGACACGCCGGGACTTCAGGACGACGACGCCATGACGGATATCACCGTCCAGGCCATCCGGGATATGGATCTGGCGATTTTTACCATATCGGCTCTGTTTCCGGTGAGCCAGACGGAGCAGGATTTCCTGGTCCGCCTGCTGGAGGACGGGACGCTGACCAAGCTGGTGGTGGCGGTGACCTTTGTGGACCTGCTGGACGAGGAGGACCGGGAGGAGATTCTGCCCCATATCCGGCAGCGCCTGCAGGAGGGCGTGCTGGAGGTTCTGCGGAAGAAATATCCTGAGGGACACGGGATTTACAAAATATACCACCGCATGATGGGAGGGATGGAGGTATTTCCCTGCTCGTCCAAGCTGTATTTCAAGGCGCTCAAAAAGGACGACATGGGGCTGGTGAAGGAGAGCGGCATCCCACAGCTCAAGGAGGGCCTGATTCAGATGGTGATGTCCAACCGCCGGAACAACACGGTGGTCAAGTGCGCCGCCCTGATTCAGGGCGTGGTGGACACCTTCTGCGGGCAGGAGCCGGGTGAATTATCAGAGTTTCGGGAAAGGCTGTCCGGCTCCGACGAGAAGCGTCGCCGGGCCGTGGTGGAGCAGTGCCTGGGGAATCTGGCGGAGCTTCACAGGCGGATGTGTGAGGGGCTGGAGGCGTATACCGTCAACCGGAAGGAAAACCTGGCGGAGGAGATCAGCCGCCGGTTCATCCGGGAGCTGTCCGGGGTGCAGGAACTGAGCCACTGGGCGGTGAGGCGGGCCCTCTTTGTGGAGATCAAAAACAGTTTTCAGTATGTGCGGGACAACGTGACCGTACAGTACAAAAGGGCGGTGGAGGAGCTTGTACGGGAGTCCGCCGGTCTGCTGGCGGGGCGCGGTACCGCGCCCTGGGACAGCCGGGAGATAGCGGGCTTCTGGGGGGACGTGGCGTACCCGGATTTCCGCTGGTACGGTTCGCCGCTGCCCGAGACCGCGGATTACACGGACTGCGAGGTGATGGACAGCGTGCGGCGGGGAGTCCGGGAGTCGGTACAGGTCTATTTGACCCAGGCGGACGGCTGCGTCCGCAAAATCCGGGAGGCGTGTCTGGCGTTCCAGGCTGCGGCCGGGAACCGGGAGGAGACGGCCATGGCGGCGCGGTGTCAGGAACTGCAGCGGCAGTGGGAGCGCGCCTCGGAGAATTGGAAACGGAAAAAACTGGAAGCCAGAACGGCCGCCCTGGAGGCGGAGGAGACCCTGGAGGCGTTTTACCGGCAGCTGGGGATGGAATAAACCAAGACAAGGAGATCAAAAATGTCAGAAAATGTAAGCTACAAAGGATTTTCAGGCTATCAGAACATGCTGATCCAGATGAACACGGACTTGAATCAGGTGGCGCAGGTGTGCGAAACCCTGAAATTGGAGGAGACCAGGAAGGCCGTGCTGGAGACGGCGGAGCATCTGCGCAACAACATTTTCTCGGTGGGAGTGGTGGGGGAGTTCAAACGGGGGAAGAGCACGGTGATCAACGCCCTGCTGGGGCAGGATATTCTGCCCCGGGATATCAAACCCTGCTCCGCGTCCCTGAACCGGGTGACCTATGATATGAAGCCCCACGCCGAGATCATTTTCAAGAACGGGGAGAAGAAGGCGGTTCCGGTGGAGGAGATTGAGGACTATGTGACCAAGCTGACGGAGAAGTCCCGCAAGCTCTCCGCTACGGTGCAGGAGGCCCGGCTGTATTATCCCTGCGCCTATTGCCGCAATGGGGTGGAGATCATCGACACGCCGGGATTAAACGACGACGACAATATGACCGCCATCACATTTTCGGTGCTGCCGCAGCTGGACGCCTCCATCATGGTGATCTCGCCGCTGTCGCCATTTTCGCAGTACGAGGAGGATTTCCTGCGGTCCCGCCTGCTCACCAGCGACCTGGGGCGGGTGATGTTCGTGATCAATATGATGGATCTGATCGACGAGGAGGACCAGGAGAAGTCCATCGAGTACCTGCGGGAGCGCATCACGGAAAATGTGCTGGGCAAGGTTAAGGCTACATACGGGGAAGGGTCGAAGGAATACATGGAGTGCCAGAAGAAGGTGGGGGACATTCACCTCTACCCCGTCTCGGCCAAAATGGCCCTGAGAGGCAAGCTGAAGGACGACCGGCGCAAGATTGAGGAGAGCGGATATCCGGCCTTTGAGAAGGGGCTGGAGGAGTTTTTGACCGAGGAGCGTGGGGCCATCGTGCTGCAGGTACCGGTGAACCGGCTCAAGAGCGCCATTGTGGAGATTACCAAGTCCATTCAGATGCGCACGGACGCGCTGGCCATGGATCATCAGGAGTTCGAGGCCAGAAACCGGGAGACCCAGGCCAGGATCGAGGAGCTGCGCAGCCAGAAAAAGCAGGAGCTGAAGAATATCAGCCAAAGCGCGAAACGGGCCTCCTACGACATTGAGCCGGAGATCGCCGCGTTCTGGGAGCGGATGCAGGAGGCCATAGTGTCCTATGTGGAGGGTATGGAGATCATGGAGGAGGATTTGACCAGGGAGCGGCTGGACGATACCCAGAAGGCGTGCATGGAGAGTATTGAGACGAAGTATAAGCTTCTTTTGCAGCAGCAGTTCGAGACCATTCAGACCAGGATCAACGAGATGCTGGGGGATGAGATGCTGCGGCTGGGAGATTACGAGGGGAAATTCGGGGCCACCATGGAGCAGATCGGGGTGACCTTTAAGACCAACACCGAGGAGGGCGGCTCCGGCGGCATTTTCGGCGGCGTGATGCTGGACGTGGTGACGGCGGCGGCCAGCAATATGGTGTTCGGCCTGGGCGGCATCGTGTCGGGTTTTCAGGAGCAGGGCGTCAAGGGCGCTGTGACGGGCGGCATTGCCGGCCTGGGCGCGGGTCTGGCCGTGGAGGCGGTGCTGGCCGCGGTGGCGATGCCCATCACCTGGCCCATGGTGATCGGCATCGGGCTGATCAGCTCCTTTGCGGGCCGGGGCGCGGTGCGGGCTATTTTCGGCAGCAAGACGCCCCAGACCTCGGTGGTGACGGTGGACCAGTTCCGATCCGCGCTGCGGGACAGCGCCCTGTCCATGGTGGAGGGGCAGAAGTCGTCCAGGGATCTGGAGCGGCTGGTGGATCAGCAGATCAACAGCGGTTTCGCCGCCATCAAGGAGAAGCTGGAGACAGAGACGGAGAATGTGCTGCGGGATACGGAGAAGACCCTTGGGGATATCCGGGAACAGTTTTTACAGCGCAACATGGAGGCCGACCAGACCAGGCGGGAGCTGGGAGAGCTTGCGAAAAAGGTTCAGGCCGTGGCGGAGCACGTGAAGGATGTGGACAGCCAGATTAACGCCGTGCTTTTGGGACGGTGAGAGGAGGATTTATGGGAAAATATGAGGTTGACCAAAAAAGCCCGCTGGACCGGATCGACGTGAGCTTTGCCCATTACCTGAACAGACGCAAGGGGACGGCCCAGAGCCATCTGGAGGGCGGAATACCGGATTACGCCTATGACCTGGACTACGAGCTGCGTCAGAAAATGACGGCCATCCCCCATTTTGAGCGCATGTGCCGGGCGGTCAGCGGCACCATTGAGAACCGGATGCTGCACATTATCAACCAGGAGGGGCTTGCGGTGGGGCCGGACCAGTTCCCGGAGATTTACGAGGCGGGCGTGGCCTGCGCCAGGATTCTGGGGATCGGAATCCCCAACATTTACGTGGTGAACAACGTTGAGATGAACGCCTATACCTACGCCACCGACGACGCCTCGCCGCTGATCGTGCTCTACAGCGGTATCGTGGAGCGTATGACGAACCGGGAGCTGCGGGGGATTATCGGCCATGAGTGCGGGCATATCCACAACCGCCATTCAGTCTTCCAGAACGTGATCGATATTTTGCTGGGCTCCATGGCGGGCACCATCGGCGGCGTGCTGCTGACCCAGGCGGGGGCGGCGGCCATGCTGGCCTGGAGCCGGGCGGCGGAGGTGACGGCGGACCGGGCGGCGCTTATCTGCGCGGAGGATTTTGAGGACGTGATATCCGGGGACAAAAAGCTGCTCTACGGAGCGGCCTTTGGGGAGCACGAGGTGCAGATCGAGCCGCTGCGCAGGCAGCTGGAGCGGATGCTGAAAAATCCCACCGCCATCCTGGAATTGCAGAATTCCCACCCGGCAACGGCCAGGCGGATTGTGGCGGAGATGGAGTTTATGGAGTGCGAGACGCTGTACCGCTGGCGGCCGGAGAAAAAGCAGCCGGGTCAGGTTATGCGGAGCAAGAAGGAAGCGGATATGCGCTGCAGGAAGTTTATCGCGCTGCTGGCGAAAGGAAAATAAATATGGGACTGGAAGAACGGATTATTTATTCGAGCGACGAGCTTATACGGAATGTGGAGAAAGCGCTGGACCGTTTGAAGGCGCTGCGGTATGATCCAAAGTACAGGGAGCGCCTGGGCGACGGCTTCTGCGATCGCTTTCTGGCCTGGGAGGAGGATATCCGCAGGCGGAAGGACGAACCCTTCACCATCGCGGTGGTGGGGGATTTTAAGCGGGGGAAATCCACATTGATCAACGCGCTGCTGGGGCGGGAGGTGCTGACCACGGACGTCACCACGGAGACTGTGACGCTGAATTACCTGGGCTACGGCCAGGAGTCCACCCAGGCGGTGCTGAAGGGCGGCAGACGAATACGGCTGCAGCCGGAGGAGCTGAAAAAGGAAAAGCTGGAGGCGATTATCAGGGAAGCCGGGGAAACGGTGGAAAAGCTGGTGTTAAAGCGCCCCTGCGAACTGCTGAAGGATGTGACCATCGTGGATACGCCGGGGTTGGGCGACGCGCTGAAAAAGTTCGACGACATGGTGGAGCAGTGTCTGCTACAGGCGGACGCGGTGATTTATGTGTATTTTGTGATGGCGCCACTCTCCCAGACCGAGCAGCTGTTTTTGAAGACGGCGGTGCTTCCGCAGAAGTTTACCAGCCTGTTCCTGGTGGGAAACAGGGCCGATGTGCTGGATTCCCAGGAGAGCTTCGAGGAGATGGAGGAATTTCTGGGGGAGCGGGCCGCGGGAGTGTTCCCGGAGGGGAAGAACTACGTGGTCAGCGCTCTGGATGAGCTGTGCCGCAAGCTGGGCAAGTCCCGGCCAAATGATGAGCTGGAGGCTGTGCTGGAGAAGCGGTTTCAGGAGCTGGAACAGGATATTTTGAATGTGATTGCGGAGAAGAAGGATTTCGCGGTTCCCGACCGGATGCAGCGGATGTTTAGCGCCATGCTGGCCGAGGCGGAGCAGGAGTTTGAGGCCCTGGAGGCCAGTTTGTCCATGAGCGGCGCACAGGCCCGTGAGGCGTACCAGGCCATGGTGGGGGAGCGGGAACACCAGGCGGAGGAGCTGGCGGGGGCCGGGGAGACCCTTCAGAGCCTGATGGACGACATGTCCCGGGAAGCCTGGGGCTGGATGTCCGATTTTCTGAGGCGGCTGGAGGGACAGCTGGGGGCGTTGGGAGGCGTGGAGACTGAGGATATTCAGAAGCATCTTTCATTTTATATTGCGGATATGCTGAAGGAGGCAATCAACGCCTGTCTGGACTGCCACCGGGAGCGGTTGTTTGACGAGATGAGCGATATTTCCGGCAATCTGATGAAGAGTCTGGGGCGGGCGGAGGAGGATTATTCCTTCCGCTTCGAGCTGGATAACCGGATGTGGACCAAGGGGGACAATCTGGGCTTCGGGGTGTCCCTTGTCTCGCAGATGGGATTTTTGGGGAATCTGGCCTATCTGCTGGGCTCGGGGGCCGCGGGGGCCCTGCGCAGCAGGGAGATCAAAAACCAGAAGGGCGAGCTGCTCAAACAGGTGGCGGACCAGTTCCCGGAGCTGAGGCAGTCTGTGAAGGAGGCATTATCCCAGGCTTATGGGCGGCTTAAAACGGCGGCTTTGGAACAGCTCACGGAGCACTACGAGGAAAAGATCCGCAAGACGGAGGCCCAGGTGGAGCTGTCCATGGAGATTTCCCGCAAGGAGGAGCAGGAAAAAGAGGCGATCAGAGAGGTGCTCTCGCAGACCAGGGAAATGTTTGGGGAGATGAGGCGGCTGGTTACGGCCGCGGGCTGATGGAGGCGGTGTCGTATGTTTTGCGGTGAGTGCGGAAAAGAGATTGAGACCGGGTCCAGGTTCTGCGGATACTGCGGCGCGGTGGTGGAACAGCCGGGAGGGGGCGCGTGCCTGATCTGCGGCAGCCTGCCGGTCCGGGAGGGGCAGGAGTTCTGTGACGAGTGCGGCTTCCGGCTGCCAAAGCCGGTCCAGAAGGCCGAGTTCGGGATCAAGGGGCCGGAAGGGAAGAATATCCTTGGCTACTGCTATGCCACCGGCACGGGAGGCATGGAGTACAACCCGCAGAAGGCGCGGGAGTGCTTTGAGGAGGCGGCGGAGCAGGGGTACGCGCCGGCGCAGTACAATCTGGCGTCCTATTACGTTCAGGGCCTGGGAGGGCTGGAGCGGGACGAGTACCGGGCGGAGCTGTGGATGAAGCGGGCGGCGGATCAGAAGCTGTCCCAGGCTGTCAGGGCCATGAACCTGTATTTTACCGGTTCCGGCACGGTCTCCTACGGAGTGGAGGGGCTGCTGCCCATGGTGGGAGCCGGCAGGCGGGGACTGAAGAAAATTACCAGCAGGATTTACCAGTGGGAGCTGCTGAAATAGGAGGGATCAAGTATGTATTGTGGAAATTGCGGAAATGAGATAAAGGACGGGATGTTGTTCTGCCCGGTGTGCGGGGCCAGGCAGCGGGCACCGGAGGCGGCGGGACCGCAGCCGCAGCCAGCTCCGGCGCCTGCGCCCACGCCTTATGCGGGCGGCGGTGGAGCGGGGAGCGCCGGGAGGGCGTACGCGGGTGGGGATGAGGTCCTTTACAGCAACAAGATGCTCACCAACTCCACGAATCCGCTCACCTCGCCGGTGGGGCGGATGACGGTGACCGGGTCTTATATCCAGTTTAAGAGTTATATGCTCGGAGGCAACTTCAAGGTGACCTACGCGGAGCTGTCGGCCGCCAACCGCACCACCTACGCCATGCTCAACAAAAATGCGCTGGAGCTGCGGCTGAAGAACGGGAAAAAGTATATCGTGACCGGGTTTATGAAAAATGATCTGGACCGTGTGCTGGAACTGATTAACAGTATGCTTTGACGGAGAGGGGGGACTGTGAGATGAAGATATGCAGAAATTGTGGTCAGCAGTATCCTGATGAGACGAAATTCTGCGTGCATTGCGGAAAACCGCTGGAGGCGGTTGGGGGCGGGGCGGCAGGGAATGGGTATGCGCCGGGGGGAACGGCAGGGGCGGGGCCCACGCCAGGGCCAGTGCCGGGACCAGGGCCAGTGCCAGCGCCGGGGCCAGTGCCGGAACCAGGCCCAGCGCCCAGGCCCACGCCACCGCCCAGGCCCACCCCGCCGCCCCCGCCCAGGCCGGTTCCGCCGCCTCAGAAATCGGGCGGTATATTCGAATCGCTGCGGGAGAACCGGATTGTGCCCTACATTCTGTTCGCCCTGTCGTTGTATTTCGGATGGGGCGTAAGCCTGCTTTTGGGATTGGTGGTCGGGATCGTGGACATACTGGTGACAAAGGACGGAAACGACAAGCTGGCGCTGGTGCTGGCGGGCTGCGCCACCGCGTTCAACCTTCTGTTCTATATTATTCTGTGATCGGGGGAAGGAGGGAAGCCTGTGAACGATTGGAACGAAACGTATTCCGTGATTATTGTCGAGGACGATTTGGATTTTGTGTGGCTGATCCAATCCATGATTGAGGATTCGGCTGGTCTGCGGTTTGCAGGCTACGCCTCCGACATTGCCGGGGCGGGGCGGCTTGCGGCAGAGACGCAGGCTGACATCGCGCTGGTGGATCTTGGGCTGGGCAGCCAGGACCTGGGAGGGATTGAGGCGGCAAAGGCGATCCGTCTCAATTCCCGGGCTAAGGTACTGCTCCTCACCTCCTACGAGGACCCGGAGATCATTATCTCGGCCAGCAAGCGCTCCTTCGCGTCGGGGTACATTTTCAAGAGCCAGTACGGACAGTTGACGGACATCATCCGAAAGACCGCCAGGGGCAGCACGCCCCAGCAGGTGATGATCAAGGAGCTGATTTTGAAGGACCTGACCAACGCGGAGCGCAGCGTTTTTTCCACGCTGATCGGGGAGCGGGTGGCGGTTCACTCGGCGGAAAAGACCATTGCCAATCAGAAGACGTCCATTTTTAAGAAGCTGGGGCTTAAAAACGCGCAGGAGCTCTGCCGCATTTTCCACAATTATTGAACGGCTCCGGGGGAAAGGTGGGCTTTCCGCTGCTTTACGGGAAAATAGAGAGAAATCTTCGTCCCTTTCCCCGGAGTGCTCTCCGTGCGGATGTAGCCGCCGTGTTCCATCATCACGTGGAAGCAGTAGAACATTCCCAGACCAAGGTGATTTTCGCTGCTTTTTGTGGAGTAATATGGTTGGTAGAGCTGGGCCAGGTTTTCCTTTGGGATACCCGGCCCGTCGTCTTCTACGGACAGCACCAGGTAGCGGCTGTGGCGGGCCTGGCGGCATTGCGCGGTGATGCTGCCGTGCTCGTTCATGGCCTCCACGGCGTTGATGAGCAGGTTGTTCAGCACCTCCATGGTGTAAACCGGATCGCAGGGGAGCAGGTATTTTTCAGGACAGAGCACGGAGAAATGGACTCCCGGGTATGTTTTTTCTAACGGGGAAACAGCCTCCATGAGCAGCTTGTCCGCCGGCACCGGGGAGATATCCAGCCGGATCTGATCCGAGTACAGCCGCGTTTTTTCGATGAAGCGGTGCAGGTGGGAAATGGAATTGGAAATAATTTCTAATTCCTTGGCGTTTGCGCTGGTACCGGAGGGCGCTGCGGTACCGGCCTCCTTCTCGCACAGCTTATTGACGCACCAGTCGATTTTTGTCAGCTCGTTTTTCAGGATATGGCTGGTGTAGCGGGTGCCCATGTGGATCAGCCGCCGGTCCGCGTACCAGGAATAATTTTCACTGTTCAGCTTTAACCCCATGATGCCCTCGCGGAATGCCATGATGACGTAGAACAGCAGAAGCAGCAGGATGATGTAAAGGCTGAACTGCCAGACTTTGAACAGGCTGCGGATTCGGAGGGCGTGGATCACAAATATGGTGATGAGCCAGTACCAGATCGGGAAAATGGTGATGAAGGCGATCATTTTTTTCTGGCGGCGTACCACCAGGCGGTGTTCGGCAGAGATGGAGCGGATCATCAGATAGGCCATAAGCGTGCCGCAGGCCAGGTTGAAGGCGCCCATGATATACCAGTAATACCGGGTGTTCAGCTGGTACCAGCGGGTTCTAAGCGGGTTGAAGAGCAGCATAAAGCAGGCGCAGGAGGCTACCGGCAGGAACTGCACCCAGGGAAACCAACGGGGCTTTAACTTGTCCAGGCCGCTGAAATACGCGGAAAAGATCAGGGCGCTGGGCATTGCCGCATAGTACAGGACTGCGGTCAGCAGGGAATAGACCGCCTCGCCCGCGGATGCCGGGAAATGGGGGGAGAGGGCTGAGATATGCGCGAATAGGTTGAAAAACAGGTATTCCTTGAAGCTTCCGATGCTGAATACGAGGATTCCGATGGTGCACCACTGGTTGATGCGGCTGCCGCGGCAGGACGCGTAAATCAGCAGGGCAAATATCCACATTAAAAGGGAGAGTACAAGATTGATGTCGATCATGGCGTGAGCCTCCTGTTCCAGAGGGAGTCTGGGTCGTGTTTCATGATCAGTTTATCACAGTCGGCCGGATCGGGCAACTGTCAGACGCGCGGCGCCTGGCGGACATGGGAGACGAATATAAAAAATGGAGGAATTGGAAAATGGTATGTAAGTATTGCGGGAAAGAAATCCGGGAGGGACTAATTTACTGCCCGTTCTGCGGCTGCCGGGTGGCGGAGGAGAAGCGGGAACCGGAGCCGGAAGTGGAAATGGGACGGAGGGGAAAGGCGCAGTACCGCGGGGAAGAGGGGAAATACCGCGGGGGTGCAGGCGTGTGGAAAAAAACGCAGGCTACGAGTATGATCGTCCAGGCGTTTATTGTAGGGGGATTTACCTTTGTCATGAGTCTTTGGTTCAGCTTCTACGCGGTGGGATTTGTCTTTAAATCTACGATGGTGGTAGGGACTACGGTCTACGCGGTGCTGGTCACTGTTTTGCTGGCTCAGATCGGGGGAATGACGCCGTCCACAAGGGGAAAGGGATGGGCACTTCTGATTCTGTGCGGCCTGGGCATCGGGCTGTGCGTGTTCCTGGCGGCTATGATCTGTGGGAATAATGTGGGGCAGGAGCGGGATTTTGATTCTGTGATGGTGTATCTCTATATGGCCGCCCCGGCGGCCGCGTGGTTTCTCTGGGTGGTCAGCCACTGGAGCGGAATCCGCGGGCTCTGGGCCGGAAGCGGGGCGGGGAAGCTGGGGGTGGCCGGAATGCTGCTGCTCTCAATCCTGGTCTGGTTGGCAGGCGCCGCCTCTATCATGGCTCTGCTCATTGATATTCTGTAATTTCCGGTTCGCCATTACAACTGAATTTTTTCCTGCTACAATCAAGATACAAAAATTCAACGGAGGGATTGATATGAAAAAAAATAAAATTGCCGCTCTATTGTTGATGACTGTATACCTCACAGTCTGCATTGCGCCCATATCCCTTGCCAGTCCGGCCGCCGGCTCAGCCAGCCTTGACAATTCCGGCTATTTAAGATATCAGGCAAAGACATTATCCTGGAATGGGGATGAGATTACCATATCGGGCTGCTTTGCCAATGTATCGAAGGATAAGGATGTGTATGATATATCCGGGGCCTCGTTTGTTATCAATGATGCGGACGGCAATCCGGCTATATCGACGACGCTGAATTCAGGAGATTTGAAGGAAGTCCGGCTGGGGCCCGGTGAAATCTGGGATTATTCGGTGGTAAGAACGATTTCCGGTTTTAATCCCGAGACTTATAATGTGATGACTTTCAGCACAAGCGTTTCCTGCGAATTTTCCATCCGGGATCACGAATCCAACTGCTCCTACTGTTCTTCCCGGGACAATCCCACCTTTAAGACAGAGGATACAATGTCCGAAGAGCAGTGGCAGCAATTACTGGCCAAATTAAGAACGGAAGTAAACGGCGGATCATCGGATCAAAGTAATTCCGGACAGCCCGACCAGGTTCAGATTCCCTATACTCCCATCCAGATACCGGAGCGTACAGTGCGGAATTGTACGAAATGTGGAGGCAGCGGAAAGCGGATATGCGAGCATTGTGAGGGAGTGGGGTATAAACAGCGCAGGGAACAGAGGACATGTTTGGTTGCGCATCATGTAGGCTGCAACAAATACCCTAACCTTGGTGTTTGCCGCCCCTCGTGTCACGAGGCCGATTATTACTGGACAAAGGACAAATGCACCTGGTGCAACGGTACGGGCATGGAGAGCTGTACCCTCTGTCGCGGTGTAGGCACGCTGAACTATTGACGACAAAATCACAAGATTTCATTTATCATGCCACGGCTTTTCGGCATTACGGATATCCATTGTGGAGAAACGCGGACAGACGGAATTTTATTGTATAGTAATGTTTGTTTGACTGTGAAATTTTGTTAAAACACTAATACGATTGGGCTTGAGTGATTGAGTGACGATGAACCAATTTCATATCAAAACGAAATATTTGACATAGAAGATTTAGGTTTTATAAGGGGTCAAAGGCCTTTCTTTGAAAAGCAACTGTCAAACACCCGGATTGTTGCTGCTCTCAATGCTGGTCTGGTTGCTCTGCTCATCAATATTTTGTAATTTCCGGTTCGCCTTTACAACTGAATTATTTCCTGCTACAATGAATGAACAGCGTTAGCTACCCCCCATGCGGGCGTAGTTAGCGCTTAAACGCGTGTGATGATCCGGCTTCTGTAAACCGGACCAATACTGGCAATAGAAGGAACGGACAATGAGCGGATTTTTGGAAAGAATAAAAGGTGTGTTTCACAGGAAAGAAGAGGACGAAAAGGCTATGTATATAATCGCAGGACTGGGAAATCCCACGAAGGAGTACGAGAAGACCCGGCACAATGTGGGGTTCGAGGTGATCGACGTGCTGGCGGACCGGCTGTTCACCTCCGTGGACGAGAAGAAGTTTAAGGGGTATTACGGCAAGGCGGTGATCGGCGGGGAGAAGGTGATTCTCTTGAAGCCTCAGACCTTCATGAACCTCAGCGGGGAGAGTGTGCGCGCGGCGGCGGATTTCTATAAAGTCGATCCGGATCATATTATAGTGGTATACGATGACGTGAGCCTGGACGTGGGACAGCTGCGCATTCGGACCAAGGGCAGCGCGGGGGGACATAATGGGATCAAGAACATTATCGCCCATCTGGGCACCCAGGAGTTTCCGCGCATCAAGGTGGGCGTGGGAAACAAGCCGCCCAGGATGGACCTGGCGGACTATGTGCTGGGCCGGTTTCCCAAAGAGGAGCGCGGGCTGATGGAGGACGCCTTCAAGGAGGCGGCGGAAGCGGTGGAAGTGCTGGTTAAGGAAGGCGCCGGGATAGCGATGAACCGGTTTAACGGGCATAAGGAGAAGGAGTAGCGTGGAACGGGACGGGAAAGGCCAGAGAATGGCGGACTGGCAGGGATTAGGGAGTATCCTGGCCCGGGAGGAATTAGGGAGTATCCTGGCCCGGGAGGAATTAGGGAGTATCCTGGCCTGGGAGGAATCAGGGGGCAACCTGACCCGGCAGGGATTAGGGGAAAACCGGTCCGGCAGGGATCATGGAGCAACCCGGTCCGGCAGGGATCAGGGAGCAACCCGGTCCGGCAGGTATCCGGGATCATCCCGCCCCGGCGGCGTATTTGACAGAAAGGTGAGGCAGACCATGCAGAATCCATTGTTGGAATTGCAGGAATATGAAAATTTGGCGGAGGCCCTGAAAAAGGGCAGGGGGCCCCTTCAGGTGACGGGAACGCTGGATTCCCAGAAGGTGCATCTCATGTACGAGCTGGGGCAGGACTTGCTGGCGGACGGACTGCATTTTCCGTTGAAGCTGGTGGTCACCTATGACGATACCCGGGCCAAGGAAATCTATGACGATTTCCGAAATTTTACAAAAAATGTGATGCTCTATCCGGCGAAGGACCTGCTGTTCTACAGCGCGGACATCCATGGCAATCTGATGACCCGACAGAGGATCAGCGTGCTGCGGCACCTGATGGAGGACGAGGGCGGCGTGGTGGTGACCACCATGGACGGACTGATGGATCACCTTCTGCCCCTCAAATACATGCGCGATCAGATCGTGACCGTGATGGAGGGACAGGTGCTGGATCTGGAAAAGCTGCGGGACCGTCTGACCGCCATGGGCTACGAGCGCGGGGCCCAGGTGGACGGGATGGGGCAGTTTTCCATCCGGGGCGGCATCGTGGATATTTACCCCCTGACCGAGGAGGTTCCGGTTCGCATCGAGATGTGGGACGACGAGGTAAACTCTATCCGCACCTTTGACGTGGAGAGTCAGCGGTCCGTGGAGCAGCTGGAGCAGGTGACCATCTATCCGGCCTCCGAGGTGGTGCTGTCCCGGCAGCAGCTCCAGTCGGGTATCGCAAAGCTGGAGAAGGAGGCCGCTTCCTGTGAGAAGGCTTTCCGCGGCCAGCACAAGAGCGAGGAGGCCCACCGGATCAAGAGCATTATCGCGGAGCTGGTGGACGGAATCCGCGAGGGCTGGAAGCTGGGCGGGCTGGACAATTATCTGCGGTATTTTGCGGAGGATACGGTGTCCTTCCTGGACTATTTTCCGGAGGAAAACAGCCTCCTTTTTCTGGATGAACCGGCCCGGCTGCGGGAAAAGGGCGAGACGGTGGAGATGGAGTTTCGGGAGAGCATGATGCACCGCCTGGAAAAGGGGTATCTGCTGCCCGGACAGACGGATCTGCTGTACCCCGCCGCGGCGGTGCTGGCCCGGGTGCAGAGACCCAGGGCCGTGATGCTCACCGGACTGGACCAGAAGCTGCAGGGAATGAAGGTCAACCACAAGTTTGGCCTGGTGGTAAAAAACGTCAACTCCTATCAGAACAGCTTTGAGATGCTGATCAAGGACCTGACCCGGTGGAAGAAGGAGGGCTGGCGGGTGATCCTGCTGTCCGCTTCAAGGACCAGGGCCAGCCGCCTGGCCAGCGACCTGCGGGAGTATGATCTGAAAGCCTTCTGCCCGGATCCGCCGGTGGGGGAGGAAGAGGGCGGAGCGCCGGGAGGTGGCCAGGGCGGAACGCCGGGAAGCAGCCAGAGCGGAGCGCTGGGAAGCGGCCAGGGCGGAACCACCGGGCAGCCCGGCGGCGGCGCCTCGCAGCCGGAATCCGCTATCCAGGACCATACCCAGGTCCAGCCCGGCCAGATTCTGGTTACCCACGGCAACCTGCACCGGGGATTCGAGTATCCTTTGATCAAGTTCGTCTTTATCACCGAGGGCGACATGTTCGGCGTGGAGAAGAAGAAAAAGCGCCGGAAAAAGACGAATTACCAGGGCAAGGCTATCCAGAGCTTTTCCGAGCTGGCGGTGGGCGACTATGTAGTTCACGAGGAGCACGGACTGGGCATTTACCGCGGCATCGAGAAGGTGGAGCGGGATAAGATCACCAAGGACTACATCAAAATCGAGTACGGGGACGGCGGCAACCTGTATCTGCCCGCGACCCGTCTGGAGAGCATCCAGAAGTACGCGGGGGCTGAGGCCAAGAAGCCCAAGCTGAACCGCCTTGGGGGCAGCGAGTGGTCCAAGACCAAGAGCCGGGTGAAGGGCGCGGTACAGGAGATCGCAAAGGACCTGGTGAAGCTCTACGCCGCCCGGCAGGAGAAGGCGGGCTTCCAGTACGGGAAGGACACGGTGTGGCAGCGGGAGTTTGAGGAGCTGTTCCCCTACGATGAGACGGACGACCAGCTGGACGCCATCGACTCTGTGAAGCACGACATGGAGAGCCGGAAGATCATGGACCGGCTGGTCTGCGGGGATGTGGGCTACGGAAAGACCGAGGTTGCACTCAGAGCCGCCTTCAAGGCGGTGCAGGACAGCAAGCAGGTGGTGTACCTGGTGCCCACCACCATCCTGGCCCAGCAGCATTACAACACCTTTGTCCAGCGCATGAAGGATTTCCCGGTGCGGGTGGATATGCTCAGCCGGTTCTGCACCCCGTCCCAGCAGAAAAAGACGCTGGAGGACCTGCGCAAGGGAATGGTGGACATTGTAATCGGCACCCACCGGGTCCTGTCCAAGGATATGAAATTCAGGGATCTGGGTCTCCTGATCGTGGACGAGGAGCAGCGCTTCGGCGTGGCCCACAAGGAGAAGATCAAGCAGATGAAGGAGAACGTGGACGTGCTGACCCTGACGGCCACGCCCATTCCCAGAACCTTGCACATGAGCCTGGCGGGCATCCGCGACATGAGCGTGCTGGAGGAGCCGCCGGTGGACCGCACGCCCATCCAGACCTACGTGATGGAGTACAACGAGGAAATGATCCGGGAGGCCATCAACCGGGAGCTGTCCCGGGGCGGCCAGGTGTATTATGTATACAACCGGGTGACGGACATCGACGAGGTGGCCAACCGGGTGGCGGCCCTGGTGCCGGAGGCGGTGGTAACCTTCGCCCACGGCCAGATGCGCGAGCATGAGCTGGAGCGGATCATGGCGGACTTTATCAACGGGGAAATCGACGTGCTGGTATCCACAACCATCATCGAAACGGGCCTTGATATCCCCAACGCCAACACCATGATTGTGCACGACGCGGACCGCATGGGTCTGTCCCAGCTTTACCAGCTGCGGGGCCGTGTGGGCCGCTCCAACCGGACCTCCTACGCGTTTTTGATGTACAAACGCGACAAGCTGTTAAAGGAGGAGGCTGAGAAACGCCTTCAGGCCATCCGGGAGTTCACAGAGCTGGGATCGGGCATCAAGATCGCCATGCGGGACCTGGAAATCCGCGGCGCGGGAAATGTACTTGGCGCGGAGCAGCACGGCCACATGGAGGCGGTAGGCTACGACCTGTACTGCAAGATGTTAAACGAGGCGGTGCTGGCTTTAAAGGGCGAGACTGTGGAGAGCGAGACCTACGAGACCGTGGTGGAGTGCGATATCAACGCCTACATTCCCGCCTACTATATCAAGAACGAGTACCAGAAGCTGGATATCTATAAGCGGATTTCCGCCATCGAGACCGAGGACGAGTACATGGATATGCAGGATGAGCTGACCGACCGGTTCGGAGATATTCCGAAGAGCGTGGAGAACCTGCTGAAGATCGCCGCCCTAAAGGCCATGGCACACCGGGCCTACGTGACGGAGGTGTCCATCAACCGCCAGGAGGTGCGCCTGACCATGTACCAGAAAGCGCGGCTTAAGGTGGAGCTGATTCCGGAGTTTGTGCAGAGCTACAAGGGAAAACTGAAAATGATGCCGGGCGAGGTTCCGGTGCTTCTGTACACGGACACCCGGAACAAGAACAAGGACAGCTTCCCCATGATGAAGATGGCGCGGGAGCTGGTGGAAGGGCTGACCGGGCTGACGGAAGGTTGAAATACTGCCGTGTCCAACAGTTAAAAACTGTTGGCGCGGCTATTTTCACGGTGAAACAAAAAGAGGACCAGTATTTCGCGTGTGCCGCGAAACACTGGGTGTGACGATCGGGTTGCCGTGATTCATAACTCCGCCTTTTACCAATCAGACGAAGTAAAACCGCCCTGCAAACAAGAAGCCGAATCAATTTATTTTTCTCTAAGTATCGAAAAACCTTTTGAGCCGTCTCCATTTAACCATTGCCATGTTTCATGAAGCTCTAATTTTCCACTTTCTAACATAACGGGTATGCTATGGCATGTTCCGACCCTAAGCTGATTTTGATTGTTTAAGTGATGATAAACAAAATCCATTGAATTGTCATCAAAAACTGTTCCGATAAGATGTCCTTTTATGACGTCGCCGCCATAATAATCTGCATATAGAATACGTCCCTCCTGATGATATTCAAACAGGGTATGATCGTCTACTTCCCCATTTTCGGTATTTTGTTCTGGAACAAATAACTTACCCTCATAATTAATTTTTATCATTCATTTTCTCCTCATTTCATTCCGATTCCTGGTCTGCGCATTATAAGTCCGGGGCGTTTACCCATAGTCTAAAGCAATACGGTACAAAAGTCAATTTTTATACGGGTGAGTTTGGTCAGAACCTCGCAGCCATGCGATATACCGGCTTTTAAGAAAGCGATAGCCAACTCATTATTTTAACCCATACAAATGCGGTCGAACATTGACATTTCCCCATTTTTCTGTTAAATTACTAACTAAGAAAATATATCGATTTATGCAAAGAGCTATAGATTAAAATATTGTGCGTTTAATCTATAGCTCTTTTGCGGATACGGAGGAGTGGAAACATGAAATACATCGTGAAACGAATCCTGCAGATGATCCCCTCGGTGCTGCTGGTGCTTCTGATCACATTTACGCTGTCCCGCATCGTGCCCGGCGACCCGGCCCGCATGATGGCGGGCGAGCAGGCGCCGGAGGAGGCGGTGGAGCGGATTCGCGAGGAGATGGGGCTCAACGATCCCATTCCCAAGCAGTTTGTGGACTATGTGGGGGACGTGCTGCACGGGGACCTGGGCACGGCCTGGCACACCGGAAAGCCGGTTACATACGATTTCGCCATGCGTTTCCCGGCGTCCCTGGAGCTGGCGCTGTGCGCCCTGCTGCTGGCGGTGCTGATCGGCATTCCCGTGGGCATATACGCGGCCTCGAAAAAGGACTCGGCGGCGGACCACGTGTCCCGGGTGGTGACGCTTCTGGGCACCAGCGTGCCGGTGTTCTGGCTGGGCTTCATGCTGATCTATCTGCTATACGCCAAATATGATCTGATCCCCGCGCCCATCGGCCGGATTTCGGACAATATTTATCCGCCCACCCAGATCACGGGGCTTTACCTCTTGGACAGCCTGCTGACCGGGGACATGATCGCGTTTAAGAGCGCGCTCTCCCACATCCTGCTGCCGGCCATCTGTTTGAGCTTCGGTTCCCTGGCGGTGATCTCCCGCATGACACGCAGCAACATGATCGAGGTGCTGAACCTGGACTATATCCGCACGGCCCGCTCCAAGGGCATCAAGGAGCGTCAGGTGGTGGGCAAGCATGGGCTGCGCAACATCCTGGTGCCTGTGATGACGGTGATCGGCGCGCAGCTGGGCGGCCTGATTGGAAATGCCGTGGTGGTGGAGACCATTTTCAACTGGCCCGGGGTGGGGAGCTACATCACCCAGTCCATTTTACAGACGGACTACGCGCCGGTGCAGGCCTTTACGGTGGTCAGCGTGCTCATTTACATGGCGATCAACCTGATACTGGACATCCTGTACGCCGTGGTTGACCCGAGAATCACATACAATTAGGAGGAAGAAAGATGAGTGAGCAGAAGAATATCGGAATTGACAGGCCCTCCTTTCTTCAACGGCTGGTAAAACAGAAAATGGCGCTGGTGGGCGGGATCGTGATCCTGCTGTGGCTGCTGGTGGGCCTGGTGTCGTTTTTCTATACGCCCTACGGGCCCAATGAGGTCAATATGGCGGAAAAGCTTCTGGCCCCCGGCGCGGGCCATCTGATGGGAACGGACAACTTCGGCCGTGATATTTTGAGCCGTATGATGTGCGGGGCCAGAATCTCCCTGCTGCTGGGTTTTGTGGCGGTGTGCATTTCCCTGTGCATCGGCATCCCGCTGGGAGCATTTTCCGGGTATTACGAGGGAAAGGCCGGAAATCTGATCATGCGCGTGATGGATTCGCTCCAGGCGTTCCCCATGCTGATTCTGGTGATGTCCATCTCCGTGGCCCTGGGGCGCAACAGCTTCAGCGCCATGCTGGCCGTGGGCATCGCGGGCATCCCCAATTTCGCCCGCCTCATGTACGCCCAGACCCTTTCGGTCAAGCAGAGCGCCTTCATCGAGGGCGAGCACGCCATCGGCCTGCCCCGGCGGGACATTCTGGTGCGGCATATCCTGCCCAACTGTATCACGCCGATTCTGGTGCGTCTGTCCCTGAGCCTGGGCAGCGCTATTCTGACGGTTTCCAGCTTAAGCTTTCTGGGAATCGGCGTGCAGCCGCCCACGCCGGAGTGGGGCTATATGATCTCCGACGCCCGGGGTTATATTCTGACCGGCGAGTGGTGGATGATCTTTTTCCCGGGCCTGGCCATCGCCAGCCTGGTGCTGTCCTTCAACCTGTTCGGCGACGGCCTGCGGGACGCCCTGGACTACCGGACGCAGTAAGATTGTTCGTGCAATGCGCCGCGGAGGCGTGTGCGGATACCTGGCATTTTCTGCGCGCGTACCTGCGGTACACGGCACTGGACCTTTGCCGGGGGAACCTGAGAGCGATTCTTAAGGGGGCCCGGGCGGAGGTTCGAACATAGAGTTTCAGACACATATTTTAGAAATGGAGGAGAACAAGTTATGAAGAAACGATTTCTGGCGGCATTGACCGCCGCTGTGATGGCAGCATCCCTGGCGGGCTGCGGAGCCAACGCAAATGCAAACAATCCCAACGCCACCACGGCGGCTACCACCGCTGCGGGCGAGAGCGGGACGGCCCAGGAGGGCGGAGAGACCCAGGCGGCCGCGGACAATACGGCAAACGCGGGCGGCAAGGTGCTGACCCTGGCTTACGCCGAGGGCGGCAAGACGTTAAACCCCACCCAGGGCACGGATTCCACCTCCGCGGAGTTCATCAACGCGGCCTACGACCAGCTGGTCACCTACGGAACCAAGAAAAACGACCAGGGTTACGAGATGGCGGACACCAGTGACATTCAGCCTTCCCTGGCCAAGAGCTGGGAGGTATCTGATGACGGCCTCACCTATGTGATCCATCTGGATGAGAACGCCAAGTTCGCCAACGGGGACCCGGTTACCGCCGACGCGGTGATCTATTCCTTTAACCGCATCAAGGATTCCAACTATACGGGTTTTCTGTACTCCCTGGCCAACATCGACACCATGGAGAAGACCGACGACCTCACTGTGACCTTTAAGCTGTCCAAGCCCTGCACCATTTTCTTCAATCTGCTGCAGATGCACATTTTCTCCATCGTGAACCCCAACCAGCTGGAGGGGATGTCCGAGGAGGAGATCGACACCTTCCTGACCACCACCACCGTGGGTTCCGGCGCATTTGACATCGAGAAGTGGGATGCCACCACCGAGGTTATTTTAAACGCCCGTCCCGACTACTGGAAGGGGAAAGTGGACCTGGACAAGGTGATCGTGAAGATCATTCCCGAGCCGTCCAACCGCGTGCTGCTGGCGGACAAGGGCGACGTGGATATCGCGAGAGTGATTCCGCCCAAGGATCTGTCCAAGCTGGAGGGCAACACGGACCTGGATATCCGGGTGTACGAGAGCGTTTCCATCGTGTACCTGTCCCTGAACACCCAGAAAGCGCCCCTGGACAATGTGAAGGTGCGCCAGGCGTTAAACTACGCGGTTCCCTATGACGTGATTGTGAACGACGTGATGAGCGGCAAGGCCAAAAAGCTGGACTACGTGATTCCCAGCGCGATGCCGGGCCATATTACGGACACCACCGGGGCCTACACGGAGGATCTGGACAAGGCGAAAGCCCTGCTGGCCGAGGCCGGTTACGCGGACGGCTTTGACATGAAGCTGGTGATCAGCACCGGCAACCAGGACTATGAGGACACCGCCATTCTGGTGCAGGCCGAGCTGGCGAAGATCGGCGTGAACTTAAGCATCGAGAAGATGGAGCGGGCCCAGTATCTGGAAGCTACCAGAAGCCACAACTTTGATATGGCGATCTCCAGCTATTCTTCCTTTGTGAACGACCCGGGTTATTTCTTCGGAAACTGCCTGTATTCACAGGGCGAGTACAACTACGGTTCCTACAAGAGCGATGAGGTGGACGCCATCTGGGATAAGGCCGAGTCCTCCAATAATTTGGAAGAGCGCTATGAGCTGTACACCGAGGCCCAGAAGATCGTGGCTGAGGACGCTCCGTGGGTGCCGCTGTATGAGAAGGCCAATATTTACGTGCTGAACAAGAATGTGAAGAGCTTTATGTATTATCCGGACGGAGCCGTGCGTTTCGCACAGATTTCCAAATAACGGAATAAAAAACAGATTTGAGGGTTAAGTATGGAGCCGATTTTAAAAGTACAGGATTTGCATACAGAGATAACGACCAATTACGGCACCTTTGAGGCGGTGAGCGGCGTCAGCTTCGAGCTTGGAAAGGGCGAGACGCTGGGGCTGGTGGGGGAGTCCGGCTGTGGAAAGAGCCTGACCTCCTTATCCATCACCGGGCTTTTGGGGCCCAAGGTCCGCGTGGCCGCCGGGGAGGCCATTTTCGAGGGGAGAGATATTTTCAAGCTCTCCCCCAAGGAGATGCGCCAGCTGCGGGGCGGAAAGATTTCCATGATTTTCCAGGAGCCTATGACAGCGTTAAATCCGCTGTTTACCGTGGGCAACCAGATGGTGGAAATGATGCTGCCCCACATGAAGATCACCAAAAAGGAAGCGTTAAAGCGCTCCGTGGAGCTGCTCACCGATATGGGAATCGAGCGGCCGGAGCAGGTGGTGAAGTCCTATCCCTTCGAGCTGTCCGGCGGTATGCTCCAGCGGGTGATGATCGCCATGAGCCTGTCCTGCAACCCCAAGATTCTGATTGCGGACGAGCCCACCACGGCTCTGGACGTGACGATCCAGGCCCAGATCCTCAAATTAATGAATGAACTGAAGCACAAGTACGACACCTCCATTATCCTGATCACCCACAACCTGGGCGTGGTGGCGCAAATCTGCGACCGGGTGGCGGTGATGTATTTCGGGAGAATTATGGAGACGGCTCCGGTGAAGCGGCTGTTCGAGCAGCCGCTCCATCCCTACACCAAGGGCCTGTTCCTGTGCATCCCCAAGCTGGATCAGGATGAGGATTTCTTAAGCACCATCCCCGGAATGGTTCCGTCGCTGACGGAGAAAACAGAGGGGTGCGCATTTGCGCCCCGCTGTCCGCGGTGTACGGACCGCTGCCGCAGAGAGGAGCCGGAGCTGGTGGAAGTGGAAGAAGGGCATTTTTGCAGATGCTGGGGCGTTCTGGAGGATAAGGCATGAGCAGACTGTTGGAAGTAAAGAATCTGAGCAAATTTTATACGAGCAAACAGGGCTTTTTCGGCGCCAAGTCCGAGACCGTGAAGGCGGTCAACCAGATCAGTTTCCACGTGGACGAGCAGGAGACCCTGGGAATCGTGGGGGAATCCGGCTGTGGTAAGTCCACCACCGGGCGGGCGGTGCTGCGCCTCCATGAGCCGACGGAAGGGGAAATCCTATACCGCGGGAAGGATATCTGCAAGTTGAGCCTGGAGGAGATGAAGCCCTACCGGCAGAAGATGCAGATCGTGTTCCAGAACGCAAACTCGGCCCTGGACCCCAGGTGGACGGTGGAGCAGTCCCTGGCGGAGCCCATCCGGCTCCATTACCCGCAGATCAGCCAGAAGGAGCTGGACGAGCGCATCGACCGCCTGATGGAGGAGGTGGGCTTCGCGCCCATGTACAAGAAGAAGTATCCCCACGAGTTCTCCGGCGGCCAGCGCCAGCGTATTGGGATCGCCAAGGCGATCTCCGTCAGCCCGGAATTCGTGGTCTGCGACGAGCCGGTGTCCGCCCTGGACGTGAGTGTCCAGGGCGGACA
>QFCH01002381.1_pt1 | contig 41436 bp, 47 predicted proteins | sample 5346071 | NCBI WGS metagenome assembly QFCH01 (sample SAMN09062255, study PRJNA434731) | Human gut metagenome, whole genome shotgun sequencing project. | isolation source: stool timepoint B chromium assembly | host: Homo sapiens | collected 2015
ATTCCTCTGCGCCCTCCTTAAATTCTTCATCCAGCAATTTTGCCATTTGTGTCTGTTCCGTCGGGAACATATGAGCATAGCGATAAGTAATATCCACGCTTTCATGCCCCACCCTGTTTCCGATTGATACCGCCGAAAATCCCATGCTGATAAGCAGTGATACATGGTAATGTCTCAAATCGTGTACTCTTATCCGCTTTACTCCACTTTCTTTAATTCCTCGCTGCATTTCACGCTCCAGATAATATTTTGTAATGGGAAACAACCTGTCGTTCTCCTGCAACTCATATAAGCTGTCTATATAATCTTTGATATCTGCAGCCAGAAACTCTGGAATGGTAATCACTCTCTTGCTCTTCGGTGTCTTTGGTGGAGTGATCACATCTTTCTTGCCAAGACGTTGATATGATTTTGTGATAGTAATTGTTCTCTTTTCCAAATCTACATCTTTCGGATTCAGGGCCAGAAGCTCTCCCAAACGCATTCCTGTCCAATACAAAGTCATAAATGCCATATAAGAAAGTCTTTTGTTCATGACACTGTCGATAAACTTCCTAAATTCCTCTCCTGTCCAGAAATCCATTTCTTCTGCCTTGCTCTTACCCATACTTCCGGCTTTTGCACAGGGATTACTTTTCAAATCATAATATCGAACTGCATAATTAAAGATTGCACTCAACTGATTATTAATTGTTTTCAGATAAGTGGGTGAATACCCCATTTTAATCAATTCATTCTGCCATTGACGGATGTCAGCTACAGTAATATCATTTACCCGCTTATTCCCGAAATACAGGAGAATTTTCAGCTCCACGATATACTTTTTCGTTCTTATGGTATGCTCCCGCAGGCGAGTTTCCATATCTGCACAATACATCTTCCAAAAATTCTCAAACTTCATATCAAAGTCTGCTTTTTGTGTAATAAGGAAATTCCGAAGCCATTCCTCGGCCTCTCTTTTGGTCGCAAAACCTCTTTTAGTGGATTTCCGGCGTTTCCCCCGCCAATCCGTATAACGATACTGAATCAACCATTTCCCTGTTTTCTTGTCTTTTTCCGCTTTCATCCAACCACCTTCTACACACTGAAGCCATACCAGCGTTTTTCAAAATAGCGTCTGGAAACTTTGCCCGCAATCACCAGAAATCCCTCTTTTTCCAGTTCCTGATTCAGCTTACGAATCAGCTTGTACGCATGACCTACAGAAACACCCAACATTTCTGCGAGTTCATTTGCAGTAATATAAATCTTGTTGTTTTCTTCCATATATGCATCCTCCTTTTCTTTTTATAGCGTTATCGCTACATTTTATGCTTCCATTATATGTAGCGACTTCGCTATTGTCAAGTATTTTGAAATGCCAGTAGAAAATTTTTTTCAAACATGGTATAATGTAGCCATCTCGATACATGGAGGACGATGAAAATGACCATAGGAGAAAAAATCAAATACTGCAGAAAGCAAATCGGCATCACGCAAGATAAACTGGCTGAGTTGACCGGCATCCATCCGGTTTCTATCCGAAAATACGAAACCAATAAAATGCAGCCACAACCTCCTCAGTTAGAGAAAATTGCAGCTGCACTCGGTGTCAGTTATAATGCTTTGAATGGCAGTGATACCGCCGGACTTCGTCTGGAAACAGTCGGTGACCTGATGGGCGTACTTATGGTGCTTTGTAATTCCGGCATCCTCCAAATCAGTGGGGAGAGAGGGGAAAATAAGATATTAAAAGATGATACTGTATCCATCCATCTGAATCCAGTTCTTTCTTCTTATCTCGAAATCGGATATACCACCAGAGGGAAAGCACATACGCTGTCTTTGCAGGACGCTTTGTTAAATATCAGAAGTTATAAGGTGTTTAATGACTTGTTGAAATGGGAAAAGATGAATTACCTCTACCAGAGTGCTTTGAAATCCGCTGGAGATAATCCAAATGAAGCTACGCAAGCAGCTATAGATGAAATAGCAGAAACAAAAGAAAAAGTGGAATTGGAATTGCAGAGATCAGAAATAAGATTAATTCCTTAATATATCCGTTTAAAAATAAGGAGGAATAAACATTTGATACCATATAGTCCACCTTCTTTTCTCGAAGATTGCTTTATTCTTTCGAAAAGAATTGAAGGTAAAAAAACTTGGAAATCCAGAGATGGAAAAAGACTATATCAGTGGGATTCACAGCATGGTGACGTAGAAATCTATAGTGCTAAAAACGGAGTACATCTTGGATCCGCTGATAAAATCACAGGTCGAACAATTAAACCAGCAGTAAAAGGGAGGAAATTAAGTGATGTCTAATTTTATCAATGATGTTATTAATGCAGACGCAATATTAGATGAAATTGATGATTATATAGAAAAATGGCATGACTCAGATACAGATTGTAGTGTATTTGAATATCTTGGTATGACAGAAGAAGAATACTTTCTTTGGGTTGAAAATGATTTCTATCTTAAATATATCATTTCAGCTCACGAAAAAGACATTAATATTAATGAATTACTTAAAGAAGAATATACTTCTAAATTAGTCGCTCGTTCTTCATCACCGGAAGAAGCAAAAAAGATTTATAATTGGCTTAAAGAAAAAGGAATGATTGAATAATGAGTATAGAATTAGCACGAAAAAGAGCAAAAAAATTTTTTCAATATCATAAACTATCACTACCAGTAAAAATAGATGAACTCTTGAAGCATTATGCCGACGTTAAAGAAGCCTATATTCCTGTTGATGGTGATGCCATCTGCCTCAATAATGACGCCCCCCCTCATTATTATAAAAAGCAATATGTCTCCTTTACGTAAACGATTCACATATGCACATGAGCTAGCTCATTTGCAAATACCTTCACATACCGGAATGATTTCATGTACAACAGAATTTTTAAATGAAATTGATATAACAGAGTATTATCAAATGGAACAAGAAGCAAATGCTTTTGCAGCAGAGCTACTTATGCCTTCATCCTGGTTACAATCCTTAATAGCACAACATAATAACAAAATTACAACATTAATAGACGATATATGTCAAAGAGCGATTGTTTCATTGCCTGCCGCAATATATAATATAATACCACTACTTCCTGCAAATTATCTATTTATAATCAATAACAAAATTAATAATTATTCACATATGAAATATGGTTCTAATAGTCCTAGACCTTTTTTACTGGAAAATCCCAATTACACGCTTGATAATAATTGGCTTGCAATTAACTGTTTAGATACTGAAAATATTGATACTGACATAATGAGCGTCAAAATATATCATTTCAAAAATATACTTGATGAAACTACCATACAAAAAATTGCAAAGCATATTTCAACTAAATCTCATTGTGCCACTATTTGCAATAAACTTGTATCTTCCTCAAATATTAATTATGCTCATTTATTTAAAAATCTTAGACAATATCTATTACCAGGAACCATATTAAAAATAGAAGTTGTTTCGAGCTTACCATGCAGGTGGATTTTCGCAAAAACAAGGATGCTGCCCGGCTGCATGAGATGCTCTGGACCTGGCGTGAACAGGCCGCTAAACTGGAGGCCGGAGAGATCTCCCAGGAGGAGTACGACAAATGGCGTTACCACTACCCGGAGTACGACAGCAACCAGATCCGCGCCAAGGTGCCGTCTGAGGGGTTGATCTAATCCTCTCACTTGTAGGCCACGGGAGAGGCCGTTTGTTGCGCAAAATCAGAAAATTCAGATAAATGAGAGCAAAATAAAAAAGGTCTAACTGATCAGCAAAAATCAGTTAGACCTTTTACTTATGAATAAAAAGATGAGGATTTTCAGGCTACTCGCAAGCCACCCGATTTTTCTTTTCAAACTCAATAAATCGGGATTTGGCGAGTGCTATCAATCTGCTATCAAATGGTGATTTGAAAAATCAAAAACCCAGTGTTTATGCGGCTTTGCGGGCCCTCATATCCACTTTTTGCTTATTCAAACTCTACAAAGACTAACGCTTTTTGTTTAGGAATTATTCTCTGTAATGTTTCTCGTTCTTTTGATTATTTGATATATCCATATTATCCTGCCTATACGAGCTAATGTTATCATTTTGTTATCGGCATTGATAACACCTACTCGATAACTGTGGATAATAACTATATGTAGCATGTCAAATTATAAGCTATTTTGCTTAGAGATTCAACACAAAACTGAAATTTTACTTTTCCTTATATTCATCTGGTATTGCTATTTGAAATGTTTCACACAACAGCATCACATCATGCACATCATTTTTATCGTGTTCATATCCCAAATGAAGCATTACCTGACTCAATGGTTCAATACAAGAAACAGTTATATCTCCAACTTTTCCAATACCGGAAAAAGTTTTTGATGGAAATATATCTCCCTCATAAACAATTCCGTCATCTGTAAATTCAAAACAATGTAAATCAATGATTCTTTGTTTATCATCTTTCCAGACAGTATGACCATCCGTTGTATAATCAGTATTTACTTCCTCAAATCCATGCTGCTTAATCACATAAATATAATCATGATAATGTTTCAGTTCAACAAACAAATCAATATCATTGTGTATTCTTGATTCTCTTTTAAGAAGTGCATCAACACCCCATCCGCCATCTAAATATACTTTAATTTCGTTTTGCAAAGCATATTTTATAATTTCACATGCATCTTCTGTACGTACCATAATCTATCCTCCAAATTCAAATCTTTGTATGCTTTCCAACTCACTAAAAGCCTGAAATTTGTCAGTCTTTCATCCTTTTTGTTATCAATCACCAATTAGCTGTAATCCATTAGGATTTAGCTGATATATTTTATCGCACACCTCTTCAATATACTTTCTATCGTGAGAAATGCTAATGACAGCCCCCGGAAATTCTCGGAGCATTTTTCTTATTACCGGACCGGACAATGGTGAAAAATTTCTTGTCGGTTCATCCAGAATAAGAACATTTGCACCACTTAAGCTCATCCTCAAGAGAAGCACTTTCGCCTTTTGTCCGCCTGATAACTCCCGAATCGGATGCTCCATTTCATCTGGTGTGTATTTAAGTGAACCAAGGTATGTTCTAATTCTTGTACGCTCTTCTTTATCTCCTGTTTTATCAAGGTAATCAACCGGTGTAACATCCAAATCCAGCAGGTCTTCATAAGTTTGAGGCATATATTCTGCTTTAATGTCATTCCGATTTAGGAGTTCTTCCGCTATCTTTTTTAGAAGAGTCGTTTTTCCTGCCCCGTTGGCTCCTATCATACAGATTTTTTCTGAACCTTTTATTTTTAAATGAATTCCTTCTGCTAAAATTCTTTTGCCATCCGGAGTCACAAGCTTTGAAAGTTCATATTCTATGACCGTTTTTCCTGCGGGAATGTGTGAGTTTTCATCCCCTAATTTGACAAAGATTGCTTCTTCCTGTTCCGGCATCTGAGTCATATTTTCATCTTCTTTTTCAAATCTTCGTTCCATTGCCTTAACCGTATGCATTTTGTCCTTTAAGTTTTTGGCAACAGACGGTGCTTGTCTGGTACAACTTCTTAATGCACCTTGTACACTCTGCATAACTCTTTGATATTTTTCATCGCGAATCTTTTTCTCCCTACGGTCACTCAGTGCCCGCTGTTTTTGGATTTCAAATTTATGAAGCCGTTCTTCCACATAGCGTCTATAGGGAAGCTTTGCCACGGTATATCTCGCCTTTGTTTTTCGTATAATCTGCTCGATATGTATCACCATGTTGGCAGTACGCTCTATCAGCGTTTCATCGTGTGAAATAAAAAGCACAATGTGCTTCCAGTCATTTATGATTTTTTCCAGTAATGTAAGCGTCGCAATGTCGATGTCATTGGAAGGTTCGTCCAACAACAGCACAGAAACATCGCGAATGAAAAGCCTCATAAGTTGTGTCTTGACTTTTTCGCCTCCTGAAAGACTACCCATTGTCTGGTTACTGTAGAAAAAATCATTTTTCATTCCAAATTTTCCCGCAATAACAGACAATTCTTTAGGCGTTTTCTCCCAGAATATTTCCTCTTCAGAAAAATATTCGTATATTGTTTTTTCCTTATCTTCATCGAGCATCTCCTGCGGAAGATAACCAAGACGTTCGTGTCCCATTATCCTTTCCCCATCTGCTTCTATATAGTTTTCTACAAGCGACGGATTGTATATCCACTTCATTAATGTCGATTTCCCATTTCCCTCTTCTCCAATAATAACTGCCTTATCTCCATCATTTAGCACAAGGTTGAAATCATTAAGAATTATTCTCAGGTCTTTTTTATGTGTTAAATTTAATTTTTTTATCTGCAACATTAAAGTTTCTCCTTTTCGAAGTCTGAGCCAATTATTATTTTGAACACACAAAAACGAGTCTTTTTTGCATACGCAAAAATAGACTCGCTAAATAGACCCTTATTTCTTTTCCAAAAGGAAAACAAAGGAAATGCCTCTTGCGATAATCCAACTTAAGCGTACACAAAACAAACCTATTCTCTACAGGCTCAATAACTATATGTGTCTTACTTAAATCAAATTATCTATTAATCATTTCCTCACCTTACACAAAATGTGCCTTTCTTTCTTCTAATGGCAATACTATCATACTGTATTTTTTGTGTCAATACATTTCACCTTATGGAAGTGCAAATTAAAATTTTCACTTCCTAATTATACATCCAACCATTACGAAATTCAATCTTTCACAACCTCTTTACAACCACAACCACAGCACTCCAGCAAACGCAGGAGCACCATACCGTAAAACGCTTATGTGTAAATCAACTCCGTTCCTACAACTTCCCTCACACAAGCCTGAATATTATTCATTCTTCCAATCCATTCGTAGGGATTATCTTTCTTTAATTGTTCCGTCACATCTTGTCTGTCGGCATATTCCTTTACCAGTCGAAGAAACATATCCTCTGCTTGCTTATCGACTTCTGCAAGATAACTATGCAGCTTTCCGCTTGTCAGCAGGTTCATATATAACACTTTATAGTGTTCCTTTAAATGCCTTGCATGTCGTTTCCCCCATAAACCAATCGGCTCTATTTCTTCTTCGGCTGGTACTGTGATGTTCGGCAATAAATAATCACCCACCTGTCTATAAGTTCCGCCCATTTCTTCAAAAATTGTCTTTGTCATTTTCCTTTTCCTCCTGTGATTTTTGTCTATCGTGATCGTGTATTATCACGCTTGCGACCTTTAACTGTTCTTGCCTGCTCCAACAAATCATCTATCTGTTTGCGACCAAAAACCTTACGGAGCAGGCTGTAATCTTTATTTTCTGCTTTTAGGATTTTGTTTTCTTCGGTCAATCTTTCATTGACTTTCTCCAAACGCTGATTGGTGCGGTATAACTGTGCATTCGCTGTATTCAGCCTATGATAGTTGTCCCACCCCTCAAAGCAGCGGGCAAGCACCGTTTTGACAAGTTGCTTCAATTTCCTTACAACCGGCTCTGCCATTTTGGTTTTATATGCCTTTGCAGTCATAAATTTCTCTGGTTCTGGCAACTGATATTTCGGTGCAGTATCAAGCTCTATTTCAAGATTTGACAGCTCGTCTTTTGCCTTATCATAGTTCAATACTCGTTCCGACAACACATCAAATTCAATCTGTTTCTGCTCGATTTTCGCACCTAATGCCGCCACTTCTTTTTCTCTTTCCTGCTTTTTATAATCCAAAACAGAAAGATGTTTTTCGTGTGTGCCTAAATGTTCCCACTCAATCCCATAACGTTCCATCACCGCCGCAAGCTGTTCTTTTTCGGACTGTATCCATTGCGACCACTCCGTATCGCCACGACTGCCGCCCTTAAAACCTTGCGTTGCAAGAGCCTGCTTTAGTGACACTCTTGTATCAAGTCCACGCTTGCTGCCTGTGGTAAAAGGTACAAAATCTATGTGCAGATGTGGTGTAGCTTCATCCATATGCAGATGAGCCGAGAACACCCGAAGCTGTGGATTTCGCTCCTGAAAACCCTGATAGTATTCATCTAAAATCTGCTTTGCCAGTTCTCCGTTTTCCGTATCGGCGTTCATATTTCCCTTACCGCCCACCTGTAAAATGATTTCGTGGAACGGTTTTTCCTGCTTGGAACTTCGGATTTTTTCATAATAATCTTTTATCTTTCGGTCTGACCTTATCTGCTTGGCATTGTATCTTTCCAATGCTTCATCAAACAATTCGTGATAAACTGTCTTTATATTTTCATTGCAGTAGTCGATATTGAGATGAGTACGAGTTCCGTCTACATTTTCTGCTCGGAACTTTCGGCTATTGTGATTGACCGAGCCTTTACCGACCATTGCACTTATCGTTCTCTGCATTTTTTCATCTCCCATCTGTAAATTTCAACATTCTCAGGTTTTGTTACTTTTGTCAAAAGTAACGCAAAAGCACTTTTGACGGGTACACCCATCAAAAATGCGACCTGTAAACAGGTTTTGCGTTCTCCGAAGGCTCTCCGAGGGGTGAGCGTGTGCCGGTGGCACACACGCCTGCGAACCGACCGAGCCAGCAGGCGAGACCAAAGAGCCGCCTTTGAAAAGGCACTCTCTGCACACTCCCCTAAACTTTATCCGGTGTCAAAGTGTGACGATGGTGACAATGTTTTTCACAGCGTGCTGCTCTCAAAAACATTGACACCTTTGACACCGTTTGTCACGCCGTCTGCTCGGTTTCTTTCCAAAGTGAAACCTTTCTTCCGTCGTGTGTGCGGCTGTTCTGATAACGGATACCGTAATCACGAAACAGCCTGCTTGCGTTGATACTGAGCCTTAAAGAAAGTACATTCGGCTTTATATCCACCGCAAGCCTTTCGCAAAGTTCCGAAGCAGTTCCTTCCCATCTGTCACTTTCCGAAAAGAGCGTATCCGCTATCTTCTCAAGCAGAGGTTCGGGCGGTTCTTTCCACATCTCCGTTTCCGATTTTGCAAAGTTCCACACCAATCGCTCGCTGTCCCTTACAAGATGGATTTTCATATCCTGCTGGTCTCTGCCAGCAACATCAAGTGTGGCATTGTTGGAAGTACGCTTGTCCTTACTGAGAACAAATGCACCGTCTGCCGCACCCATCAGACCATTCGTGCCTGAAATCATATCGAATATATCTTCCGATTTTTGTTTGCGTGTATGATGAACAATAAGCATTGAAACCTTGTAACTGTCTGCCAACGCTTTCAGCCTTGCCACAACATCATAATCACTTGCGTAGCTGTAATCTGCTCCGCCTGCTTCACGCACACGCTTTAAGGTGTCTATGATAATCAAGCCTGTGTCTGGGTGTTCCCTCATAAACCCTCTTATCTGTTCTTCCAGTCCGCCATTGACCGTTTTACATTCCGTTGCGAAATACAGATTGCCTGTCTCCTTTGCACCGAACATCTGAAACAATCGCTTCTGCAAACGTGGGTAATCATCTTCAAGGGCAAAATAAAGCACCGTTGCCTTACGCACCTTATACTCCCAAAGCGGTGTGCCTGTGCTGATATGATAGGCAAGCTGTGCCATCATAAAGCTCTTTCCCACTTTCGGGGAACCTACGAAAAGGTAAGTTCCCCTTTGGAGCAGACCGTCGATAAGTGGTGTCTGAACCTCAAACACCGTATCATACAGCGTTGTCATTGATACTGTTTTCAGATAGGAAGGGTCTAACTGTCTGAGTATTTCCCTTTGCATTTCTTCAAAAGATTGCTCGTACCCCTTGAAATCCGTATCCTGATTGACTATACTATTGTCAGTACATTTGGAAAGTGACTGTTCCGCATCTGTTGCCGCAGATACATCTGGAATAGTCATTTCTTTTTTATTCTCCATTCGCATCCTCTCCTTTCAAACCGCCGAGAATAATGGAAATCAGTTCTATTACACTCAGCAGTTCATCATCCACACCTTTTCCTGCTTCAATCCTTTTCAGTTCCGCAAGGACTGTGGCAAATTCCGTTTTCAACGCCTTATACACTCTCGGATTGCCCTGTACCACCACATCCTGATTTAAGCAACGGCGGTAACAATACTCCTGTTTTGGCAATCCTGATAGAGCTACAGCTCTGTTAATGAGTTCGTTTTCTTCGGGCGATACTCGAAACCCTACTGTGATATTCCTCCAACGATTTTTGTTATCTCTGTTCTTAGCTGACATTTTCAAAATCTCCTTTCCCTAAATCATCTAATTTTTCTGCCATCTCAATCTGCTTTGACGGAAAGAGGTGTGCGTACTGATAAGTAATATCAATACTTTCGTGACCAACTCGGTCAGCAATCGCCACCGCAGAAAAGCCCATATCAATCAAGAGTGAAATGTGGCTGTGACGGAGATCGTGAATGCGGATACGCTTCACGCCTGCCGCCTTTGCCCCTCTGTCCATCTCGTGATGAAGATAGCTTTTCGTCACCGTAAAGATACGGTCTTTCTTCTTCAATCCGTAAAGCATACCGAGATATTCTTTCATTTCCTCACACAGAAACTTCGGCATTTTAATCGTGCGGTTGCTCTTTTTCGTTTTCGGAGAAGTAATCACATCCTGCCCTTTCAAACGCTGATAGGATTTATTGATTGTGACTGTTTCCTTATCAAAGTTGAAATCTGCCGGAGTCAAAGCTAACAGCTCGCCCTCTCGGATACCGCACCAGTAAAGCATTTCAAACGCATAAAAGGAAACAGGCTTGTCCATCATCTCAAAAGAGAATTTCTTGTATTCTTCCTTTGTCCAGAACAGCATTTCCTTGTGTTCCTCACGTCCCATATTTCCCACCTTTGCCGCAGGATTGGAACGCAGTTCATAGTAGCGGACAGCGTGATTGAAAATGGCGGACAACTGATTGTGCAGCGTTTTCAGATACGTCTGTGAATAAGGCTTTTTCTTCTCATCACGATAGGCAAGCATTTCATTCTGCCAAGTAATAATCTCCTTTGTGGAAATCTCGCTGATTTTCAGTTTCCCGAAATACGGAAGTATCTTTGTGCGTATGATATGCTCTTTGGTAAGCCACGTGTTTTCCTTCAAACGGTTCTTCACATCATTGATATAAAGCTCCGTAAAGGCTTCAAAACTCATATCAAGGTCTGAAGAAGTCTGCAATTTGAACATTCTTTCCCATTCCTGTGCTTCTCGTTTGGTAGCAAAGCCACGCTTGCATTTCTGCTTGCGTTCCCCTTTCCAGTTCACATACCTTGCCATCACATACCAAGTACCGTTATCTTCATTCTTAAATACCGGCATTTACATTTCCCCCTTTCCTGCTCCGTAGAGCCTTTCGTAAAAATACTGGCGATTTACACGCCCTGCAATCGTAATAAAGCCCTTTGCTTTCAATTCCTCATTTAATTGTCTGATGAGTTTATATGCATAAGGTTTTGATACGTTTAGTTCCTGAGCCACATCTTCGGCTCGGATAAATCTGTTTTCCATATCCTTTTTCTTCCTTTCTTAAAATAATTTTTTGCTTGCCGCTTTCTCCGTGTTAAAGTTCCAACAGGCACTCCTGCTTGTCGGCAGGCGCTGTGCTGTCCCAATGCACCGCAGTACATCAGGCGCTCGCTCGTATAGGGGTTCCCGAAAAGTCGGAGACTTTTGGGGAAGAGGAGGAGCAGTGCAGCGAATGAGCTTTTGTGCTTGCACACAAGCGAACGATACGGAACTTGCTCCGACGAGGTCTTGGCGGTTTGGCTTTTCGGACGGTCATTCAGTTGTCGCATTAAGCATATTTGTTTAATTCGTAATTTATTTTACTAAACATATTTGCTATTGTCAAGTGGTTGCAAAGAAAATATTAAACATTTTTGTTTCGGTTTTTCTTGACTTCCACTAAACATTTCTGCTATACTTATTTCACTAAATATAAAAGGAGCGTATCATTATGGCTATCAGCGAAAGAATACATTTTTTCAGACTAATGCGTGGTATGACACAAAAGTATCTCGGTACAGCAATCGGTTTTCCAGAAAAGAGTGCTGATGTGCGTTTGGCACAGTACGAAACTGGTACACGCAAACCGAAAGCAGACCTTACAAATGCATTGGCACAGGTGCTTGATGTTTCTCCACAGGCTCTTGATGTTCCTGACATAGACAGCTATATCGGTCTTATGCACACTCTGTTTACCCTTGAAGATATTTACGGTCTTACTGTCAGTGAAGCAGACGGAGAGGTATGCTTAAAGGTCAACAAGGACAAAGGCAGAGAAGCATATGAACTCCTCAAAATGCTGTATGCTTGGAAAGAACAGGCAGACAAGCTATCTTCCGAAGAAATCAACAGAGAAGAATACGATAACTGGCGTTACCATTATCCAGAGTTCGACACCACACAGCGTTGGGCAAAAGTTCCATCACAGGAATTAAGTGACGCTCTCGTGGAAGCATTCAAAGACCACTTGAAAGATAAATAAGCACCTACAGGACCTGCCACTGGCAGCTCCCTACAGATGCTTTGGCAACGACAAAAAAGCCCTTAACTATGGTTATTAACCACAGCTAAGGGCTTAGTTTATAATATGGAATTTGTTCAGAGCCAAGCTCCGAACTTTAGTCTGCAAGCCACCTGTTAATTGTTCCGTTACCCATAAACCACTGGATAACAAGAATAATGGCACTTGCTATGACTGTTATCAATTTGTTATCAAAAGACTAATCGAAATCGCTGAAACCCGCATAAACACTGGCTTTTTTAAGCAACTCGATTTATTCAAACTCGATGGTCGCCGGCGGTTTTCCTGTACAATCGTACATAACTCTGTTAACACCTTTTACTTCATTAACAATACGATTTGTAACCTTTGCCAGTACTTCCCATGGGAGCTGTGTAGCTTCTGCTGTCATGAAGTCACTTGTGTTGACCGCACGAAGTGCAATAGCATAATCGTAGGTTCTGAAGTCACCCATGACACCGACAGAACGCATATTGGTCAGTGCTGCAAAGTACTGTCCAAGACCCTTGTCAATGCCTGCCTTGGCAATTTCTTCGCGGTAGATGTAATCTGCTTCCTGTACGATCTTAACTTTCTCTTCGGTAACTTCGCCGATGATACGGATACCAAGACCAGGGCCAGGGAATGGCTGACGGTATACAAGGTACTCAGGAATACCGAGTTCCAGACCTGCTTTGCGGACTTCATCCTTAAAAAGCATTCTTAATGGTTCAATGATCTCCTTGAAATCGACAACATCTGGAAGACCTCCCACATTGTGGTGGGACTTGATAACAGCAGACTTACCGAGACCACTTTCGATCACGTCCGGATAGATTGTGCCCTGTACAAGGAAATCAACGGAACCGATCTTCTTCGCTTCTTCTTCGAAGACACGGATAAATTCTTCACCGATAATCTTACGTTTCGCTTCCGGTTCTGTAACACCCTTCAGTTTGTCATAATATCTCTGCTGTGCATTGACACGGATAAAGTTCAGTTCATAAGGGCCATCAGGGCCGAAAACAGCTTCAACTTCATCGCCTTCGTTCTTGCGCAGAAGACCATGGTCAACAAACACACATGTCAGCTGTTTGCCGATCGCTTTTGACAGAAGAACTGCTGCAACGGAGGAATCAACACCGCCGGATAATGCGCAAAGAACCTTGCCATCGCCGATTTTCTCACGAAGAGACTTGATGGTTGTCTCAACGAAAGAATCCATCTTCCAGTCACCAACGCATCCACAGACGTCATAGACGAAATTGTGGAGCATTTTCATACCTTCCTTGGTATGCATAACTTCCGGATGGAACTGGGTAGCGTATAACTTCTTCTCAGCACATTCCATAGCTGCAACAGGGCAGACAGGTGTATGGGCTGTAATACGGAAGCCTTCCGGTACTTCCTTGATATAATCGGTATGACTCATCCAGCAGACGGTTGTATCTGCAACGTCGTGGAAGAGGACAGAAGTTGTATCAACTTCAACATCTGTATGGCCATATTCGCTGACAGGTGCAGTTGCTACTTCACCGCCCAGTGTGTAAGCCATCAGCTGAGAACCATAGCAGATACCCAGGATCGGGATGCCAAGTTCAAAAATAGCCTTTTCATAATGAGGAGAAGTCTCATCATAAACACTGTTCGGACCGCCTGTAAAAATAATGCCCTTTGGATTTAAGGCCTTAATCTCGTCCAGTGTCTTCGTATATGGAAGGACTTCACAATATACATTACATTCTCTGACTCTTCGTGCAATTAACTGATTGTACTGACCGCCAAAGTCAAGTACAATAACCATTTCTTTTGCCATGGTGTTCCCCCTGTATCTATAATTGAAATTTTAATAGTTGTGCATGCTTCATAATCATTCGCATAAATAAAAAATAATATAATATGAAGTGCGTTTTGACTAGATTTTACACTATTTAAGGTTAAAATACAAGAGTTCGGCAAGGCTTTTTCCAAAAACGGAAGAATTGACTGCTATATCATGAAAAAGACTGCTGCTCCATAGATGATCACTCATCCATTAGCCTGGTAAGATTCATCATGGCTCCCTTTCCAAAGTCTATTTCCCGCATACTATTTTACATTGAATCTATCTTTCTGGAAAGATAAGGGTTGATATAATTTCTCCTATTATCAAAGTCTGCTACCACCCAATTTATATGTGGGTATTCCGCATTATAGGTGTTGGACTAACTGCCCTGGCATACAGTGCCTTTATTTTCCTAGAAAAGAGTCTTCTCCTGTGGTACTTCATAGGCTGCACGATTGCCTCTTTCTATTCTGATAAAATCATCATCTACCTGTTCTGTATACCCCTTATCAGATTCGTTCTTTTTCCGATAAAGCATATACTGCAAATTTTCCCTGCATACCATACCGTTCAAATCCGCCGCAATCGGCAGAAATGCCCACAATCTAATATCATATTTCTCACCATCTACATCCAAAAAAATATGTTTCTCTTCTTCAATCTTCTCAATCAAAATCTGTTCGCAATCTATTTTAGCATTATCTAACACTTCCTCAACAAAACTTTCTATCCACTGATTTGGATTATCTACCTGTGTATTATTCACAATCTTCATGTGTCTTCCCCTTTTCATATGCTATTTTTTCTCCCCTCTATTATAACTGAATTTTCAAAAAAATAAAACGATTAAACTGCTTTATCTCAGTCTAATCGTTTTATCCGTTATTCTTCATTATTTATTAAATTTTCCTGCTTCAATATCCCGTGTCAGGCCAATACGGTTTGTCTTAAAGTGGAAAAACGGTCTCTCCGGAAGAGCAATAATATCAACAGGCTGCATGTACGCCTCAAGACTTTCCTTTACCTTTTCCCTGATATCATCTACCGTATAACCTTTATTCAAGACCACAAACAGGTACGGAACAAAACATCTGTGATGCTCCGGATCCGGGACGATCACAAAAAATTCATCATCTATCCCCTCTACCTCCGCATCTGCAAGAAGATTCTCCATAGGCAGTGTCGCCAGGGAACCTCCGCCGTATCTCGGTGCTTCACCTCTGGTTAATGCATAAATTGTTCCATCCTCTGTCATATAACCAATATCACCTGTGTGAAGCCAGCGGCTGCCATCTGAATGTATTTTGATTGTTCTTGCCGTCGCTGCCGGATCATCATACCCTACCATTGTTCCCGGTCCGCATTGGCAGATTTCACCCATCGTATTGTACGTCAATTCTTCATCTGTTCCCGGCTTAAAAATAGAAATGGTTGTAAGCGGCATCGGTATCCCCACATTGCCGTCTTTGATCGGATGTGCTGTTAAAGGCAATGACATATTCGATCCCGCTTCACTGCATCCGTAGCCAGTCGTAAAACGTGCCTTACATTGATGATCCTCCAGGAATTTCTGTGCACGCTTCAGCTGATTATTGTTATAAGCCTCGCAGCCTGCACCTGCTGAAAATAAATGAGACATATCATAATCATCCGGGACACGGCCATTTCTCATCACAGTTTCAATAAACATCGGAATCAGCGGCCAGCAATTCGGACGATAATGCATCATTTCCAGATCTACATCTTCTGCCGCCACAAAAGGACTAAGTATCAGCAATTTATCTGATGCCAACGGCATCAGCAGCATCGCAACAACTACCGCCACCAAAGAAGGGGTCAGCTGTGTAACCATCCATGTCGGTCGGAATTCCGAAGATGCACCATAAAAATTCATCTGATGCATATTGCCGATCATCGTATGCGCGGAATGAATGACCTGCTTTGACGGACCCGTGGAGCCGCTTGTATAAGCCCTGAATAACGGTCTGTCAATGTCTTTCGGTGCCTCCACTTTCCCTGTAAACTGATCCCCGATTGCCATAAAAGCCTCCCAGGACATCGTGTACGGACCGTATGCCGGATAATCTGTATAAAGAGATTCCAGATAATTCCAACAATAGTCCGGAAGCCCCGTTCTCATGGCGCTGCGGATCGGGCTTAACAAAACAGCACCTCTGATGCCGGCTTCCTTTCTGTAACGATTAAGTTCTTCATGAGAAAGGAAGTCGTGGGCAATGATCATCTTTGCACCTGATTTCTTAACAGCCTCTATATTCTCTTCAAGCGTATTGTCTCTGCACAAAACAGAGGCTCCTATTTTCTCCGCAGCAAGTAGCAGGTAAATAAATTCCGGAACTGCCCGCAAAAATATCGGTATCTGATCTCCCTCGACAAATCCGATGGCACGCAGCGATCTGGCAGCCAGATCCACCTGCTCTTTCAATTCTCTCCATCTGATGTCTCTGCCATAATAATGGATGGCCACAACATCATCTCCCGGACACCTTTCCATTAAATACTCATAAACTGTCTGTGCAGGAATTGTAAGTCCCTGAATCAGCTGCGGCGGATAGTACTTCATCCATGGTTTATCAATACTCGGTTTTCCTGTCACTTGTTGATTCATAACATTTTTCCTCACCTTTCTATAAGATGAGGTCAGTTTAACATGAAAATAAATGAATGAGATTGAATCATCATGACAAAACACATTAAAAACTGAATGAAATTCCTGACTGAATTTCTGTACTTTGAATCATATGGTCAAAAAAATGCTTAATCTCTGTAGATTCTGACAGACATTTTCCATCACTGCTTTCCCATACTTCATCAAAAAAACGGTCAAAAATCTCCGTCATATCCTGATGATTAAATAAAGCCAGATTATTTTCCCTGTTTTCTGTATTGAGCCTAAGATAAGAAATTCTGTCTGAAGTGAAAATACATTGTGTCATTTCATATTGATAATCCTTCACAAATTTGCCTATAGCCAATTTTACTTCCAGGTTCAAATGTTTCAGACATGTATGCTGCAGGCATTTTAAATATGTCTGAATCTGACTCAATGAAAGCTTCAGTCTGCATCCAAAGAAACTGATGGTCCTGCCTACCACAAGATCCGACAGCGCATCTTCATAGATAATTACCCGAATATGACTTTCTTCCAATGTCTTCCGGGTTAATGCATGCAGGTATCTCAATTGTATCGCATCCATCTCCAGGTTCATTTCTTTTGTTGCATGCACTAACAATTCTTCAAATAATTCATCCGGCAAAAAGCACTCCGTCATATGCCCTATATACCATCGCTTATTCATAGAAAGCATGGAATATTGATATCCCTGTTCCTCTACCAAGCTTCTGATTGATGACGGTCGGTAAAGCAAAGCATCCCTTGTGCACAATTCACTCATTTTTTCAAACATCCACCGGCAATTATCTTCTTCTGTGCTGATATTGACAGCCATGCAGCGCTTATCATCTGCCAGCATGCCGCTGATCATAAAATCATCCTGTACTGAAAAAACCATTCTGCCTGCCGCCTGACTGTTTTTGTACAATCTAAAATCAATTCTGGACATATCAGATATCATATTCATTAAAAATACAGTATCTCCGATGATATTCATTTTGTCTGGTTCAATCTGAATAATAAGCGAAAAATGGACATCCGGATAGGCCCGGTAGACTTCCCGCCTCATATTGCCTTGTACAATCTGCATCCGGTACTCATGGCTTAATGCCAGCAGATCCATTTCCGCTGTAATATTTAACCGTTTCACACGCCTGAGAACCGGATGATGCATTTTTGCAATATACTGTGCCGGACTTAATGACATAAAAAAGCTCATCTTCGGTGCAATGAGTGTACCATATGTTTTCTGCAATTCCAGAACATAATTATACTCCGATTCCAAATGATCATAGATCACCGTTTTGAGTTCTTCGCAGTCTGATATCTGATAGTCCGCACACAAATTCTCCAATCCGCTCTGCGTACTTTGTCTGACAATTTCCTGGCTGATGCCTCTGAGTACTTTCCGCTTTGTCTTTTCAGCCGGAATCATCCGACCGGTAATCCATTTGCTGATATAGCTTGCATCATATCGAAGTGCTGCTGCCAAAGATGCATTCTTCACTTCTCCTGTATTAATCAGCTGGTCAAGTAAAATACTAAATCGATTCTTTTCTGTTGTTTCCATATATGAACCCCTTTTGCATATTTATCATTTGCAGGATATTTTTATCATATCACAAATGTCTTCCCTATCCAGCAGCTTCAACAAATATTTTTATGCATCTAACTCAGATTTTAATTTCAAAATTATCGAATTAATATGGCAAATACTGATAATATCTGATAGAATACTTAAATGTACGTTAAGATTAATTTAATTTTCGGAGGCCGCAAATGAACCTTATTATTTTGCTCTTGATCATATTTCTCCTGATGATCTTTCTGACCAGTTTTTTCCTGACCATGAAAAAGCGCCTGATCGGATGTCTCATGCTCCTTATTATGATGGCCGGCAGTGCAGCGCTTTCCTATCTTTTGATCATCGGTGGAATTACATTACCGATTTAATAGCTTTTCATATGAACCATACACAACAAGATGAAACACGCTTTGCGAGTTTCACTCGTTATCGCAATATTCGGCTAGGCTTCATGCAAGCATGAGCTTTGCCTCATTATCCGCGTAAACTATGAGAAACACGCTCCGCGAGTTTCTCAAGTTATCGCGGCCTCTACACTCCGTTTCGGTCGTTGCTAAACAAGCGCCACTGGCGCTTAGCAACGCCAAGGTCTCGTGCAAGCACGGACTTTGGCTCGTTGCTCGCGTAAATAAAAGGGGGATATCGTATACTTCTGTACGATATCCCCTGCTTTTTATTCACTCTGGCCTTTTCTTATCCCCTACAAAAATTCATGGATAATAATAAGCTTCTCTAAAACTGTTCTACAAATTCAGGCTCTGTACCCAAGCTTTGACATCAGCCTCAGATACCTTGCCGTTGAACATCCGCCCATTTTCAACCTTTGCTCCAGGTACGATTTTCTTCACCCCTTCAGCTGTCTTACCAAGACCGCTGCCTCCGGATGTTGCGAAGAGAATAATTCTCTTGCCTGTGAAATCATAGCTCTCCAAAAATGTATCAATGATGCTCGGTTCACGATACCACCATACCGGGAACCCGACGAAAATATTCTGATACTGTTCCATATGTTCAACTTTGCCGTTGATGACCGGTCTTGATGACGGGTCATTCATCTCAACGGTACTTCTGCTTTTCTTGTCCATCCAGTTCAAATCAGCTCTTGTATAAGGAACTTCCGGTTTGATCTCATACAGATCAGCCCCTGCTGCCTGTGCCAGAATCTTTGCCGCATTGGCGGTTACACCACTTGCTGAAAAATAGGTCACTAATGTCTGACTCATATTGATACCTCCCATTCTGTTCTCATCTTGACATTGAGCAATATTTCTATTTTGTATTATAGTCTTTTTTGACCGCAATATCAATGTTCTAGCCTTTATTATCTTTCAGAAGATACTTCACTCACGGCTATTGTTTCAATTCCTGATACCAGCTCTCAGCCATACCGCCCTCCCGACTGTTAATAAAAACCGTATACTCCGGCATCTTAATCTCAAGTATCGGCGTCACATCCAACGTCACATACATCTGACATTTGCCGGCCTCTTTGCCTTTAAATTTACCCAGATACTGCTTACCGTCGGCTGATCCGTTAACTTTATAGAAATTATCATCCGGCAGGGCATCCAAAAGCTGTACCTCTTCTATCTCATTTCTGTCAAATGAAATATTCGAGTACCCGGATGTAACGGTCACTGTAGTATCCGTCATCTGCATGCGCACAGGTGTAAAATCAATCTTCAAAAGCCACAGACAAAATCCCGCCATCATGACGATCAGCAGCCCATAAGTAATGCCTGTTATGACTTTCCCTGCCGTCCTGCCTAAATTCACGGTATAATTCATACTGCTGTAGCGGTCCTGTATAAACAGCCGTCTGTCATCCGGATTGCTGTACCAGCCATTTCGCCAGTAATAATCGTCATCAATATACATCGGTGCTGTATCCTGCTTCAAAAGTGCCTCTTTCCGGCGCCTGATGATAAAAAAGAGTACAATTATCACGATTCCCGCCGCCGATTCAAAAAGCGCATACAACCACAGCCAGCTCCAGTCCATCCATTTGCCTGATAGCAGCGTCCCGGCAATTGGCCAGAAAGCCAGTGAATTACAAATACTGCTGGCCAGAAAGCCAACGGACGTCATACGTTTCTCTAAACAATTTACCTGAAAATTGATATCCGAATGTTCACTGTAAATCTTATTGCCCATTTTGTCATAAAACAAAGCTCTCCCAACAGGCAGCCACAGACAAGTAAACAGCACACAAAGATAATCCAGCTCTCTGAATTGATAGCCATGGCATGCCAAAGCCCCGGTATCACCAACGGCCCACAGAGCACAATCAACGGCAGCGCATGACAAATCATCGGCACTGCCATTTGGGCTGTTCTGGCGGCTGTCTTTGTATCCACGGCACTTGTCACCTGCTCTTCTTCTGATGTCGCCTCATACCAGCCCTTTTGCATCTTCAATTCATACATATGCCGGTGTGTCTGCCAGACTTTGCCCATAACACCGATGAAAAAGGCCGTCATCCACACAGTCCATGCAATAAAAAAGATGGACATATACCACATTCCCAGAAAACAAATCACCGTTCCAATGGCAAAATGCCAGCGATAAAAAGCCTTCATCCATGACTGATATTTTTCAATCATCGTCTTCACTTCCGGCAGTTTCGCTGCATCACCCGGCACATGAACACCAAATAGCATTCCCTGACGATAGGCCACTTTGCAGCTGTAAACCATCTTCGTAACCCCCACCATCAGCCAATCCGTCAATATCATAATGATCGTTACTATCATTCCGGCACCATCTCCATTTCCTCAAAAATGTGCTGGCAGAACTGTATAAACTGTCCCTTATCCATTCCGCGGATTTTGGCTTCCGCAGTCAGAAGCTCCAACTCATCCTCCAGTTTTTCCTCAAAAGCAGCCTGCTGCGTGGGATATTCTTCCTCCGGTATACAGACGACGCTGCCCTTTCTCCGGTCCATCTCTATAAATCCTTCTGCTTTCAACAGCTGATAGGCTTTGCTCACTGTCATGGCATTCACTCCCAGGTCCGCCGCCATCTGACGCACTGTAGGTAGTATCTCTCCCTGTTCAAGTTCTCCCTTGCCAATGCCTTTAACAATCTGATTGCGCAACTGCAGATAAATCGGTATCTCTGACCTGGAATTTATTTTGATAATCATATTCCTTCTCCTCCTTCTATTTGTATTATACACCGCAATATAAATAATACAAGAAAAAGATTATCAAAATCTTTCCGACTCTGATAATCTTTTCAAATTCTTTATTATTTTCATTCCTCTACATGCAGAATGAGTTTGCCCATAATCTTCAACCCATCCATCAGCTCATGGGCTTTTCTTGCTTCTGATAACGGCAGATCCATATAAAAATGCGGCACGATTTCCCCGGAAATAATCCGATCCATGCAGATTTTGCGGATCTTTGCCAGACGTTCCGGCTTATCATCATATATATGGAAAGAGAATGAACGAACAGCTGATGCATGACTGGACTGTTTGATAATAGTATCCAGCTGATCCAGTTCAGGACTGCCATCCAGCCAATTATAAATCACAATCATACCGAAATCCGCCAAATATTCAAACTGGCTTGCAAAGCGTTTACCCACCAGCTGGTCAAAAATCAAATCCACACCGCGGCCTTTGGTGTAATCCATAATGACTTCTTTGGCGTCCTGCTCCTTATGATTAAACACGCAGTGCGCTCCCAGCGATTTGATATAATCGCATTTTTCCTGACTGCCGGCAGAAGCAATCACTTCAATCCCCTGCAAAAGCGCAGTCTGGATAACAGCCGTACCAACACCGCCTGCAGCGCCGTAAATATAAATAGACTTACCGTCCGTTCCGCGGCCGATTTCATTCAGCAGCGCATAGGCCACCATATAATTCAGAAATCCTGGTGCATACTTCAGCGGAAATGCGTCCGGAAATACCGTCACAAACTTCTGCGGTACAGCAATATACTCCGCATAAGCGCCATATCCAAGACCACTGTTGACGCAGACATGCATCCCCAGTTCAATACCCTTTACCTCTGAACCCACTGCCTCCACAATACCGGCACATTCATTACCCACAACGAGCTTCGGCGGCTTTACCTCGAGAAACGGACAGATGCCACTTCGCATAATATAATCCGGCTTTCCTACGCCAATATAAATATTCTTCACCAAAACCTCATCCGGTCCCGGCACTGGCTTCTCAATGTCAGTGTGATAAATCTCCTCCGGTCCTCCGAATCTGTCAATCACTGCTGCTTTCATCAAATTTCTCCTTTGAAAATACCCGTATTCTATATGAATACGGGCTTATCTTTTGTAAACAGGATTCCTCTTAACAGCATCATTTCTTCAAGCCGTATAAACTTCGCCTTCCAGTCCTTATCCCGTTTAATTGCACTTATAGTATACCGTAAACCGCCACGACTATGCAACTCATTTTATCTGATTCAAAGTAACTGTTACTTCTATGAAGCGCTAAGTAATGACTGTACGAACTCCTCCAAAAGTGGTATGATTTCTATAGATAATAGATAACATACCAAGGAGGAATTATAAATGGCTTGTACTACAATTCTTGTCGGCAAAAAAGCGTCCTATGACGGCTCTACCATGATTGCCCGCAACGACGACTCACCATCCGGCAAATTTACCCCAAAGAAATACGTGGTGGTTCACCCTGATGAACAGCCCCGCAAATACATATCTGTCCTTTCCCATGTGGAAATCGACCTTCCGGACAATCCGATGCGTTATACCGCTGTACCCAACGCCCTTGAAGGCGATGGTATCTGGGCGGCCAGCGGCGTCAATGAAGCCAATGTGGCCATGACAGCCACAGAAACCATCACTTCCAATCCGAGAGTTCTGGGAGCTGACCCTCTGGTTGTTTATCAGCCGGCCAGCGATGGACAGGAAGAGGTTAAAGGCGGTATCGGCGAGGAAGATATTGTATGCCTGGTTCTGCCTTATATTCGCAGTGCCCGTGAAGGTGTCAAACGCCTCGGCAGCCTGCTTGAACAGTACGGCACTTATGAAATGAACGGCATTGCTTTTCAGGATGCCGATGAAATCTGGTGGCTTGAGACTATCGGCGGTCATCACTGGATAGCCCGCAAAGTACCGGATGATGTCTATGTGATCATGCCGAATCAGCTTGGTATCGACCAGTTTAATCTGGAAGATGCTTTTTCCGAGCAGAAAGAATATATGTGCTCTGCCGATTTGAAGGATTTCATTGAGAAATATCACCTGAATCTGGCTATGGACGGCGTTCTCAACCCAAGAGATGCTTTTGGCAGTCATGACGATTCCGACCACGTTTACAATACCCCACGTGCATGGTATATGGGCCGCTGCCTGAATCCGCGCACATGGCGCTGGGATGGCCCTGCCGCAGATTTCACACCATATTCTGACAATATTCCATGGTGCATGGTGCCTGAAAAGAAAGTCACCGTTGAGGATGTCAAATATGTCCTCTCCTCCCATTTCCAGGGAACACCATACGACCCTTATGCAGGATACGGTGAGAGCAATATGCGGGGTGCCTACCGCTCCATCGGCATCAATCGCAATGACTTTATGTCCCTGATTCAGATTAACGATAACCGTCCTGATGACATCAAAGCTATTCAGTGGCTTGCATTTGCTTCCAACGCTTTCAACGTGATGGTGCCGTTTTATGCCGATATCGAGACAACTCCGGATTATCTCTCCAACACCACCGGTGAAGTCTCCACAGACAACTTCTACTGGTCCAGCCGAATGCTCGCAGCCATGGCTGACGCTTCCTATAAGAAGTCCATCTTCCATATTGAGCGTTATCAGGAACATGTCCTGTCCAAAGGACACGAAATCATCAACCGTTATGACGATATGATCCAGAACGAGACAAATACGGATAGACGTCTTGCTTTAAAACATGAAGCCAATCAGGCGGTTGCTGATATGCTGAAAGCAGCCACTTCTGATACATTGGGTAAGGTGCTCTATGAACTCAGCAATGAGATGAAAAATGCGTATTCCAGATCGGATGCTTAAATTTCGTACGATTTAATTGATATTTTCGTTCGTTTTTGTTGTAATAATATATATCAATCAAAGGAGAAGTATCATGACTATTACTGCTACCGAATTAAAAAATAACCTTGGAAAGTATTTAATTCTTGCCGCCACTGAAGATATTTTTATTACCAAAAACGGTAAAACAATTGCCAAACTCACATCTCCCTATCAAAACAAATTAGATACGGTAGATGCTCTTTTTGGTTCTATCCCAGATACGATTACATTTGAAGAAGCACGAAAGGAGCAATTGAGTAAAGTATGAAAGTATTAATAGATACCTGTGTTGTTATTGACTTTTTTTGAGGATGCCGTTATGACCGAAACAGCTATTCGCTCTAAAATAGACTGCATTATTACACGAAATAAAAAAGGTTATACAAAAGCAGAAATTCCCATATATGATCCCATAGAATTCTGGAATCTATTGAAAAATGATGATGTCAATGATATCTATTAATTCTCTGCCCAGTATATCTTGAATAATTTTGGAATGTTCAATCTGGCACGCAAAAAGCTGCACCTGCAGATACATTCATTCTTTAAAAGAATTTTCTGTCTGCAGACGCAGCCTTTTTATAATTTACCCCGATAGTTTTCCAACTGATGAAATACGCCAGGTATATTGACACAATCATCATTGATATCAAAAACTATAATATTTTTGTCTGTCCATTTTCAATCTGATTCTCTATCCCATCTTTTTCCTGTAAAGCAGATACGAATACACCGCAACTGGAATCGTTGCCAGAAGGATCAGAGCTATCGTTACAATTTCAAACTGAGCAATCGGCAAAAATCCAACTATGATCTCCAAAACACCACACAGCATCCAAATCTTTCCTGCAAACCGGTGCGTTCTATCCCAGTTCTCCGTATCATTTAGTGTCCATGGCAGCTTGATACCAATTGTATAATTCTGGCGGCATTTCGGCAGATAGTTGCCGATGACAATGAATATCACACCGAGCAGCAGATTGGCCATAAAATTGATATTCACCCATGGCCAGTTCAGAGCCGTACCATAAATCGTAACCCCCACAAAAACAGAAATAACAGGGCAAATCCAAAGCACCAGTCGATAAATCTTACTGCTGATATTTCTCCGTCGTGGATCAACGCTTGTAATAATGGCAGCGAACCAATGGCAGGCGAATATAACAAGATAAATAAATGTCACGCCCCACAATTTGCTCTGGTAAGAATCAGCTACGCCTTCACTATTAAAATGCACCGGTATCTGTTCCGGCAACTGATGCCACAGAAGCAGTCCCACCAGTACAGGCAGTAAAATAATCAGACTTGTAATCATTAAAATACGCTTATTCTCCTTGATCATCAGAAGAACCTCCCTTCAATTCCGAAAGCCACAGCATTACTTCCTCTACGACAGAAGTGTTCAGCGTGTAATAAATATAATTCTTCTCCTTCGTCTCAAAAATAAGCCCGGCTTTCTTCAAAATATTCAAATGATAGGAAATCGTCGCTCCCGTCATATCAAAATGCGAACCGATCTCTCCGGCAGACATCCGTCCTTCCCGAAGCAGCATCAGGATATCCCTTCGCACAGAATCAGACAATGCCTTGAATGTCTCAGCAAATCCCATAACCACCATCCTTTTTATCATTTAAAGCTATTTAGAAATATTTCTAAATACAGTATATATCCGTCGCCCTTCCCTGTCAATAGCTATTTAGATTTTTTTCTAAATACCAGTCTTATTCATCTTTTCTATGGAGAAGTTACAAATAACTGTTGTGGATTCAGCAATAGATGTGCGATAATAGATTTTAGAGTCCAATTGATGCTTATCGGATCATTCGGGCTCAGACTGATTATAACTATATTTATCATAGAAGAGGTTTTTGGAAATATGAATGAAATCATTAATGCGCTTTATCAAAGGAAATCCGTCCGGGTTTTCACAGATGACCCTATCACAGATGAAGATAAGAAACTGATCCTGACATCCGCCATTCAGGCGCCCTCCGCCGGATGCCAGCTGCTCTACACCATTCTGGATATCACTGATCAGATCAAAAAAGATCGTTTAGCTGACCTTTGCGATCATCAGGCTTTCATTGCCGCAGGGCAGATGGTACTGATTTTCTGTGCCGACTGTCAGAAATGGGATGCTTTCTATAAGGAGGCCGGGATCTCACCGCGCTGTCCCGGTGCCGGTGATCTGCTCCTTGCTGTGGAAGATGCCATGATTGCTGCGCAGAATGCAGTTGTTGCAGCTGAAAGTCTCGGCATCGGCTCCTGCTATATCGGCGACATTATGGAGAATGTCGAAGAAATCCGGACACTGCTGGCACTCCCGGAATATGTCTATCCGGCCTGTATGCTTGTATTCGGACATCCCACAGCGCAGCAGCAAAACCGTACGAAACCATCCCGTTTTGATCTGAGTGATATTGTCTGCGAAAATGCTTATCAGACAAAAGAAAGCAGCGATATCCGACGAATGTTTGCAGGCCGCACCGGTCTTCAGGGCTATGATGCCTGGATGCAGGCTTTCTGCAATCGCAAATATGAATCTGCTTTTTCAAGAGAAATGAACCGTTCCATGGAAATTTATCTGAAACCATTTTTAGAAAAGGAAGGAGTCTCCGACCTTGAAAAATAATAAATTTGAAATTGATATGTGCAATGGCTCCATCATGGACAAATTGATTTCTTTTGCCCTGCCGCTGATGGTATCCAGCATCCTACAGCTGATGTTCAATGCCGTTGATATTATTGTCATCGGCCGTTTCAGCGGCAGCCAGTCATTGGCCGCTGTGGGTTCCACAACCGCACTGATTGCCGTATTTACCAATCTGTTTATCGGTATTTCCCTTGGGGCCAATGTTCTGGCAGCACGCTTTTATGCTGCCGGAAGACACAAGGAAATGTCCGAAACTGTTCATACCGCCATCACCCTGGCTTTGATCAGCGGTATCCTGATGGCGGTCATCGGTCAGCTTTTTGCCAGAAGTGCCCTTGAACTGATGGCAACCCCGGATGATGTCATTAATCTGTCATCCCTGTATCTGCGTATTTATTTCCTGGGCATGCCGTTTTTCATGCTGTACAACTATGGCGCTGCCATATTGCGTGCCGTCGGTGATACCAAAAGGCCTTTATTTTTCCTGATCATATCCGGATCCGTCAATGCCATCCTGAATCTGCTCCTTGTCATTGTTTTTCATCTGGATGTGGCCGGTGTCGCTATTTCGACAGTTATTGCACAGATGATCTCATGTACCCTTGTCCTGACCTGTCTTTACCGTTCCGACAGCAGTTACCAGCTTCGCTTTTCAAAGCTGAAAATCCAGCCCCTGTATATGAAACAGATTTTTCAGGTGGGTGTCCCTGCAGGTATCCAGAGTACCGTCATTAACTTTTCTAATGTACTGCTGCAGTCCTCTGTCAACTCTTTCGGTTCGACAGCCATGGCCGGTTACACCGCCGCCAACAATATTTTCGGATTTATGTACGTTTCCGTCAATGCCGTCACACAGGCCTGCATGAGTTTTACCAGTCAGAATTACGGTGTCGGCAAGTATAAGCGAATGGACCGGGTACTCCGGGACTGTATGATTCTGTCCGTTTCCGTATCGCTCATCATGGGCATCCTTGTCTATGTTTTCGGACCGGAACTGCTGCACATTTACACTTCTGAAGAAGATGTTATCCAATGCGGTATGGAAATTCTTGCCTACACCACCCTGACTTACTTCTTCTGCGGACTGATGGATCTGTTCCCGGGTGCCCTGCGCGGTATGGGCCATTCCACTGTGCCAATGATCCTGTCCATTGTAGGAACCGTGGGCTTAAGAATCGTATGGATTTTCCTGCTGTTCCCGCACAACCGGTCACTGGATTTCCTATTTATTTCCTACCCGGCTTCATGGATCATTACATTTATCATGCAGATTATCTGCTTCTACTTCGTGAGGAAGAAAGTTCATCGGGAACTCAAAGCCAATTTTGCCGCTTAAGTGATACGCCGTACAATTGGTTGGCTTTACTCTCATAAAGTAAAAAAATAAAGTGCGATTCAGAATATTCTTAAGAAACAGTTTCAAGTATTGCTGCCTCTTTTGAGAATCCCAATCGCACTTTTATTATTTATTCCCAGATAAAGCACTCTCGCATTTTATCTATAATTAGCCACTTCATCTTTGTTCTTTACTTTTCTATATCTTTATTCTTCATCATCCGCATACTCCAAAATATCCCCCGGCTGACAATTTAGTTCTCTGCATATGGCATCCAGCGTTGAAAAGCGGATAGCCCTTACCTTCCCGGTTTTCAAGTTTGACAAGTTCACATTGGATATCCCCACTTTGGCAGATAATTCATTCAGCGAAATCTTCCTATCCGCCATCACCCTGTCCAGTCTCAATATAATCGCCATATTCCAGTGCCTCCAACCTATAATATCTCATCCATTTCCTTCTGCATGTCAAATCCTGCCATCACAAGATTCCCAAGGATAATCAGCAAAATTCCCGGCACCAGCATCTTCCCGTCAATCAGGACAAAATTCCCGGATGCAAAAATATCAAATCCTGAGGACTGAAATCCTGAAAGTCTCGGAAAAATAACCGCCGATGCAATAAACATCAAGCCCATAATGCGGATGCACCATGTCAATGTTTTAGAAAAAGGCTTCTCGTCCACAAGAATCTTCACCAATGTCACACAGGCCACAATCATCAATAAATAAAAGAACTCACTCTGCGCAAAAAAAGCCATTCCAACCTCACGCCATACAGCTTCGCGTATTCCCTGTACCAGTCCCAGAATTCCCACAAAGGAGCATACCGCCGTCAAAAGAATGGCAATCGCCAGAAGATGTTTGACTTTCTTCAAAAAATCCTTCTTCTCATACTTCTCCGTACTTACATCAAAATCGTTCTCATGTTCACACATCATCCATACCTCCCTGAAATCTCATTTTCTGATATCAGTTTAGCACCGTTATTAATGTTTTTCAATAGTTATTTATCGTTTATCATTAATATTTTTATCAGTTTATGTAAATTTGATACAAGGATTGGATAAATTCAGGCTACGATGAACTTCAAAGTATGAATTAGAAGCCTAAATTAACTCAAAAACCAGGATTCTGCTTCCTTTTAAACATCAAAATGATATAATAGATTCAGATATATTTTATACAAAAGCAGGATGTAAGCAATAATGAAAGTAGGTATTATCGGTGCCGGTATCATGGGCAGCGGCATTGCTCAGATTTTTGCAATGAATGACAATTATTCTGTCTATCTCTGTGACCTAACAGAAGAACTGACAGAAAAAGGGAAGAACAAAATTGACAAAGATCTCTCCAGGCTTGTCAAAAAAGAGACTTTTCATGCTCTGGACCAAATTGCTTCAGAAAACTGCATGTTCGCTTCCATTCATCGACGGTGTTGTTTCCGATGAAGGCAAAAAGCTTGGTATCCCGACGCCATATACGGATGCTGTTGTTGCAATTGTTTCTGAAATCGAAGATAAGAAACGCCCGCTTCAAAACAATCTGGATGCCATGCCGGATTTACCTATTGCATAATATTATAATTTGATAACACCTATACACCCCTCATTTATGTGCCGTCCATTGCCGTATACGCAAGGGGCGGCACCTTTTTGCAGTCAAAGCACTGAACTATACACTGACATCAATGAGCGGCGGTGCACTGATTGCACTGATGTTGGTGGCAATTATTTACAAAGCAAAAATGATGCCAAAATACACGTACAGCTTTTTAGATATAAATGTGCTTCCTACTAAGCCAACATAACTACAATTAATGAAAATTTAAAAAGAAAGCTGCCACTTCAAGATTTTCTAATCTTTAAAGCGACAGCTCCCTGTTTTTTAGTTCTGATTCAAAATCTTTTCTTCCTGCAGCATCGGGTAACGCACCAGCATCTCTCCATCCAGCTTTTCTTTTCGCATATCCACAGCTGTGATCTGATGATTCGTATAAGTTGTATAATAATAAATACCTTTGCTGACATTCATGCAGGCCGTGTAAATCGTTATTTCATAATGACCTTCGGACACTTCGCAGCAGCCTCTCTGCTGCTCCACCGATCCCATAATATGAAAGACCTGATTGACACTTTCTACTTCAGAATTCCCGGATAAAGCATTCATTTTCACAAAAGCCGCACGGACAAAACGTGAAGAGGAAGACAAGTCACCCGGCAATCCAAGGGCACCCATGCCCCTGCTGTAACTGCCAAGATCCAATTTGTCCGAAAAGTTGTTGGATGGCTGTTTCGGTGATAGGGCCATATAATCATTCAGCCTGAAAAGCTGTTTGTCAAAGGGCGGATTATTCGTCATCACACCCACCGGATTATCATAAATATGCAGGCCGTCTTTCATACACTCCATGGTAATAGCCTCATTGGCATCCGCGATCAGCCAGTGAAGCTGGGCATTTGGAAACTGCGGACTGAAAACCGTATCCACAATATTCAACGTCTTAACCAGTTTTCTCACATCCGCCACACTGGCACACTGCCCCAACAGCCATGGAATCAGCTCAAATACTGCAACATTATCCTTGTCATCCATCGGATGACCATAAGCAGCATTCCCCACAAAATTCAAACCCGCCATAGCAAGTCCCTTTTCATTGGCCCCTTCATAATAAAGGGGATAATTCTCTGCCACGTGAGCCATGCCAATCATCGCATAATGATCCTCAAGCACCGCACCATGTTTGAAATGGAAGGGATAGTATCTCGGTGTAATGGTGATTTCTTCACCATAGGAAAACTCGTAATCCAAAGTTCTTCCCATGTAAAAATCTTTTGTTTGATAAGTTGCCGCTGTACACATGCAGCTGCCTCCTTTATACGATTGCTTTAACAGCGGCCTTCAAATCAGCTGCTGCTTTCTTAATATCTTTCTGTGCATAAATGGCACTGATGACTGCCACACCGTCAATGCCGCTGCCCGTCAGTTTGACAACATTCTCCTGTGTAATGCCTCCGATGGCTACAACAGGAATGGACACAGCTTCACAGATGGCTTTTAATGTGTCATAGGAAACTTCTGCTGCATCATCCTTGGAAGTTGTCGGAAAGACTGCACCGACACCAAGGTAATCAGCGCCGTGCTTCTCAGCCAGAATCGCCTGCTCCACAGTCTGTGTTGAAACACCGATGATCTTGTCCGGGCCTAATTTGGCACGTACATCTCCGGCTTCCATATCACTCTGCCCCACATGAACACCGTCTGCATTCATGGCAACGGCGATATCCACATTGTCATTGATGATAAATGGTACTTTATATTCCTTACAGAGTTTCTGCAGTTCTTTGGCTTCTTCAAGGAAATGAGCCTCATCCAGTGTCTTCTCTCTCAGCTGAAGAAATGTCACACCGCCATCCAGACTTTCTTTGACCACTTCATATAATGTCCGTCCGTTTAACCAATGGCGGTCTGTAACTGCATACAATAACAAATCTTCTTTAGCGCACTTCATATTTTGCCCCCTTATCTAAAGTTGATGCATCCATATTGTAAACTGCATCGATAATACGGTTACGGTAAGTAGAGTTGCCGTCGCCTTCCTGCATTCTGCCCCATCCGATCTCACCTGCAAGACCCATGGTGCATACAGCAGCAGCTGCTGCTTCCAGATGATTGTCAGGATTCGCCACCAGAAATGCCGTCATCATGCCGGACAGCTGACAGCCTGTACCTGTAATCTTACCCATCTCCGGTCTGCCATTGCGGATCACATAGCATTTCTCACCGTCGGATACAAGGTCAATGGCACCTGTAATAGCCACAATAGAGCCGGATTTTGCTGCAAACTGCTTCACAAACTGAACCGCCTGATCCAGTGTTTCCTCAGTCACTGCATCTGCCACATCCGCGTCCACGCCCTTTGTAGTGCCGCTGCCGAGAGCCAGTGTCTTAATCTCCGAAATATTGCCTCTGATAACTGTCAGTTTCAGCTGCTCCATCAGCTGAACTGCTGTGTTTGTTCGAAGTGCAGAGGCACCGGCACCCACAGGATCCAGAAGGATTGGATGATTCAATTCATTCGCTTTCCTTCCGGCGCGGAACATACCTTCAATACTGCTCTTTGTCAACGTGCCGATATTGATATTCAAACCGCCGCAGATGGATGCGATATCTTCCACATCTTCCGGCTCCGCAGACATAATCGGGCTACCGCCGCAGGCCAGCAGTATATTAGCTACATCATTGACTGTTACATAATTCGTAATATTATGAACAAGCGGAACATTCTTTCTCACATTCTCAATACAATTTCCAAGCATTTTTTTACGCTCCTTTTAATCTTTGCTTCTTTTTCCGAAATTATTCACAAGTTTTCTACCTGAATATCCGGAAAACAAATAGCGGATATGCCCCGAAAGACATATCCGCATCAAAATTCTCATTCGCTTTATGCGACGGTGTGCATACATATCCCTACGTTGGCATGATCCAAATCAGGTTATGGGTCCAGGCGGCTCAGCCTGTTCTCAGCCTGCTCCTGCAGACTCCCCGCTGTCACACTCTATTATAGCGTTATCACACTGTATTTGCAAGGATAATACAATGAAACTCCATCTCCGGATGGGCATTCAGGATTTTCTACATGCTGATAATGCCTAAAACATTGGCAATAGAGCTGAGCAGGATAACAATCAGACAAATCGGTGCCAGATATTTCAGGAAGAAATTGTACAATTTCTTTCTGCCGAACTTGGATGATTGTTCGATTTCCTTCGCAATTCTGTCAAAGCCAACCACTTTGAGCACAAGGAAACATGTAGCCAGCGCTGCCAGCGGCATCATAACTGAATTCGTCATAAAATCAAAGAAATCAAGGAAATTCATGCCGAATATCCTGATGAAATCAAGGACACCGTATCCAAGAGATGATGCACTGCCGAATACGATCATCACAATTGCCATCAAGAAACTGGCCTTACCGCGGCTCCAGTGCAGCTCATCCATGAATGTGGAAACGCTTGTCTCCATCAACGAAACAGCACTTGTCAGTGCCGCCAGTAATACAAGCACAAAGAACAGAATACCGGCACCCGTTCCGATGCCCATGCTGGCAAAAACCTTCGGCAATGTAATAAACATCAGAGAAGGACCTGCCTGCAGCGTCTCCGGATTACCGCCTGAGAAGGCAAAAACCGCAGGAATGATCATCAGACCGGCCAATACGGCAATACCTGTATCAAAAATCTCAATCTGTGTGGTAGTCTGTTCAAGGTCGATATCTTTACTGATATAAGAACCATACGTATATAAAATACCCATGGCAATGGAAAGCGAATAAAACATCTGTCCCATGGCAGCTACAACTGTCATCCATGAGAAATGTTCAAAATTCGGAATCAGGAAATACTTCACACCCTCAATGGCCCCGGGACGGGTTACAGAGTAAATCGCCACAATGATCGCCAGCACCACAAGAACCGGCATCATAATTCTTGACATCAATTCAACACCGTTCTTGACACCTCCGAGAATAATGATAAATACCAATGCTGCAAACACAATGAACCAGAGTTCTGCCTGCCAGGAATCTGCAATAAATGCTGAAAAATAACCGTCTTCCGCTACAACCTGCACCTTACCGCTGAGATACGCCACCAGATACTTAATGACCCAACCTCCAATGGTGCTGTAATAAGGCACGATCAACATCGGAATGACTGCATTCAGCCAGCCACCGATCTTAAATGGTGCCGTTTTGCCAAAGAAGGAAAAGGCTCCCACCGGGCTCTTCTTCGTCATACGTCCGATCGCCGTTTCCGACATGATCAATACATACCCAAAAGATACTGTCAAAAGAATATACACCAGCAGAAAAATTCCGCCGCCATACTTTGCCGCCAGATAAGGGAAACGCCAGATATTACCAAGGCCGACCGCTGAACCGGCAACTGCCAGAACATAACCGATCTTGCCCGAAAAGCGCCCTCTATGGCCACCATGTTTTGTTTTTTTGTCGTGATCCATGATACACCTCATTAATGTTTCTTTCTTTATTTTTTTTATAGATAGCATTTTATTTTAACATGTTTAGTCAAGAGTCGCAACTCATCGGTCAGATTCTTTTTATTTTTTCGACATTCTATGTTATGATTAGAGTCAGAAAGGAAATATCACAATGAACACATACTATCCCATCCATATTTTAGTGGCTGTCCCTTGTCCACCATCAATCCGTGATCGTTTCAATACACAGTTTGGCTCACAATGTCATTTTACCTTTATCAATTCCAGTCAGACCATCCCTGAATCTCTGCTTCGCCACACAGATGTTATCATCGGCGAACCTGACGAACCGGATCTTCTGAAAGCGCCTCGTCTGAAATGGCTGCAGCTGACATGGGCCGGCGCAGACAAATACGCACGTATGAAACGGTTGCCTTCCCATCTGACGATCACCAATGCTTCCGGTGCTTTTGGTATCATTATATCCGAATATGTGATTGGCACTATTATTGCACTGTATCGATCATTTTCAGTTTATTCACATCATCAGGCAGCTCACACTTGGCTTCCATCTGACAATTGTGGCACGATTTACAAAAAAACAGTCCTGATTCTCGGCACCGGAGACATCGGTTCTTCCCTTGCCCACCGTTTAAAAGCTTTTGATACATCCATCATTGGCTTCCGCCGCCATCCGAACCATAGAGCACTTCCGGACTTTGATGAAGTCATCGGGTCAGACCAGTTAGATCTCAAACTTAAAACAGCAGACATCGTTGTCGGATGTCTGCCAAATACATCAGAAACTATCGGCCTCTTTGATGAAAAACGTCTGCGTCTGATGAAAAAAGAGGCATTGCTGATCAATGTCGGCCGCGGCAGTCTGATTAAAAATGATGCTTTATTGCATGTTTTAAAAGAAGGGCACTTAAAAGGGGTTGCTCTGGATGTATCAGAAATTGAACCGCTGCCAAAGGCCTCTCCGTTATGGGATCTGCCAAACGTCTTCATCACCCCTCATATCGCCGGTCCAAGTTTTGGTGGCAACACAGATGTTGAACAGGCCATCTGGAACCTGTGTTTTGAAAATATTGAACGCTTTCTTGCCGGTCAGGTGCTGAACCATATCGTCGATTTAAGGCAAGGCTATTAATTGTTATTTCTCAATATCTTCCATAGAGATGAGTTTCTGTGACACTTCCACCTGAGAAAAACGAAGGCCATGGTCCTCATATTCAAATTCGCCCCGCTGGTTATCAATCGGGTCGATGCGAAGCCATTTTTTCTCCGGTACAAAAGCTTTCTGGATTTCCGAGTTCGCAGGCATTCGAAAAACATCCAGATTACCGAAATAATAATTCCAGCGTTCAATTTCACCTGCGCGCCATGCACTTCCGCCAAAAGAGAGGTCTGCAAATACCCATCCGTAAGGCGCAACATAGAACTGCGCCCAATCATGACAGCCTGTATAGTAGTCTGTCGCATACAGCCCAGACTGCCAGCGTGCCGGGATACCGGACATTCGGCAAAGCGTGATAAAAAGAAGGGCCTGTACACCGCAGTCTCCTTTTAAATTGACTGCACAGTATTCCGGAATGCACTCAATTGTAAAATATTCTCTCACAAAAGAATACATGACCTTTGTCGTCACAAAATCGTAAAATCGGCGTGCCAGAATGACCGGATTCGTCTCATCACCGGCCAGTTCATCCCTCAGTTCCCTTAAATAAGGTGTAAACATGATATGCGGTGACTGTTCTTCAAGACAGAAATCCGGCTGTTCACCGGCGACACGCTTCGGATTCAGTTCCACATAATTAATATGATAATCAAATGAATACTCCACCATAAATTCCTGATTCGGCTGCAGTTCTGTCTCAAAGTAAACTGTTCTCTGCGCTGCATCTTCCGGTGCAATAAAAGTAATCTCCGGATTCGCAGCATGAATCTGTACATTTGAAACCTGCTCATACACCTTCGGAATCGGCAAATGTACAGAAACTTTTCGTCCGACTTCCTCGAATTCCTTTTTGGCCTTAATAGTTGCACGGATGCGTGTATGAACTGTTCTGCCTCCGTGTTCCTTCATATAATGAACATTCCCATTAAGCAGCTTCTGTTTCATTGCATTTTCTTTTTCAAGTTCCTCATTCTGTACAATCACACGAGCGGCCAGATCGGGACGCGTATATGTCAGATTATCATAGAAAAGGCGCTGAAAATGAACTTCTCCATCAATATACATCCAGTCCGCCGCACCAATCTCTTTCAGATACTGCAATTCTTCTTCTTTGAAATCACGCAGATGACTGGTCATCATCTCCAATGCTTCGGCATAAGTGTAAGGATACTCATCTGCTCCCATCACCCCGATAATTTCCTGCTCAATTTCCAGGCGCTTACGCAGCGCCTTCGGTATCTCCTTGTGTTCCAGAAAATAACGGATCATTTTCTGGGCACCGGCATAATCACCATAATTTTTTAGCTTTAAAACATCCTCCGGCAAAGGAATTTTCATAAATGATAAATCCTGATACATGCTTCACACCTCCCATCAACTATTCGTTATCAAAACCAATAAATCCAAAGCCCGGAACATCCGGAAGTACCAGTTTCTTCGTGTCTTCCACATAAATGCCTCCCTTAAACGGCCTCTCTGTCATGTTAAAAGTCGCATCGAGATCCGCGCGTGTGATATTTCTTGTGGCTGCACCGAGACTGGCTGCTGCTGTAATACCCAGATTGCTCTCTTCTACCATGCATCCAAGCATCACTTCAATGCCTGCTGCCTCGCAGATGGCATTTATCTTCAGTGCTTCGCGAATGCCGCCGCACTTCATCAGCTTAATATTCAGATAATCAATAGCTCTGCGCTCTACAAGTCGAAGTGCATCCTTTGAATTAAAACAGCTCTCATCCGACATAATCGGCACGTCTGAATGTTTAGTGACATATTCCAGACCTGCAATATCATGGTAGGCAACCGGCTGCTCTACCAGTTCCAAGTTATACTCATTCAGCCTCTTGATCAGACGGACAGCCTCTTTTGCTGTCCAAGCCTGGTTCGCATCCACACGAATCTTAACGTCATCCCCAACCGCTTCACGAATCGCTTTGACTCTGGCAATATCCTCCGCAAAGGAAGTACCGACTTTCGTCTTAATTGTATCAAAACCATCCGTCACATACTGTCTAGCCTTGGCCGCCATTACCTCCGGCGTATCGATACCAACCGTCATATCCGTTTCAATATAATTCCTGTATCCGCCCAAAAGCTTATAAACCGGCATGCCTGCTTTCTTGCCAAGAAGGTCATAACATGCCATATCGATAGCATTCTTGGCACATCCCGAATGCGCTGCGGCATGATCCATCGTCCAGTATACCTTTTCCAGATCCGTCGGATCGACACCAATGAGATCTCTCTCCATCTCTCTGATCACATCGCTTGTACCGGATAAGCTCTCTCCTGTAATCAGAATCGCCGGCGCCCCTTCTCCGTAACCAACCAGACCTTCATCCGTTTCCACCGACACGATAACGCTTCGAGAATGCGTAATAACCCCGAGCGAAATACGGAACGGTTCCACTAACGGTACTTCCACCTGACGCACTTTAATCCCTGTAATTTTCATTTGTCTCTTCCCCCCATAAAATGTAATTATCAATATGCTTCTATTATACAAAAGCTTTAGAAAATATCAACAAAAACACATGCGAAAACTGATAGATACTTCCAAATGTATACACTAAAATCCTCTTTTAATTCTGTACAAATCTATGTATAATGATGATATATAAGCACCAGAGATGGTACAGTCACTCAGTCCCTGACGGCTCTATCTTATTTTTGAACATGTTGTTAACTTGAAGTACGAATAGTAGGAGAATTTCGCTTATGAAACCATTTTTAGGTATTGATATAACTACCAACCGCAAAAACGAACGCTTAAACGGCAATGAATTTTTAATACTGAAACCATCTGAAATATTATCCCAGACTTTGGCCAAAACCACCGAGCAAAAAGATGTTATTATCCAAAAGTCCAAAATGCCTTTACTTCTACGCATTATTAAATCCATATGTCTCTTTCTCGCTTTTATCTGCGTCAGCGGCCTATTGAGAGCACGGGTTTCCCTTGCCGAAGCATATCACAACGCACCCTGGATTTTTTGGCTTCTTCCTATTTGCGTTATTCTATTCGTCCTATTAACAATTTGTGAAAAAGTAAAATCCCATCAGGTCTTAGATACGGATGAAAATCAACACGCGCTGGCTACCCATGATCGTGTCATGAAAGACATATTAGCAGAGCTTGCTGTACCCGATAATGCTAAAAATGTGGATGTGCTGTCTTGCTACTACACTGAGCGTAACGGCAAAATAAAAGCGATAGAAAAAGGGCTTCAGGTTCATCAGTTTTCCAATCTGATATTTAAAGCTTACCGTGATAATGAAAACCTGTATTTAACCAATTGTAACGGAAAATATGCTTTCCCGCTGTCTTCTCTTTCATCTATTCGTACAGTAAAAAAGCATACAGTTATTAAGGAATGGCATAAAGATGATCCTTATGATAAGGGAATATATAAACCGTATAATATGTCAATTGACAACTTTGGCTGTCTCAATTGTAATTCCTATTATATTCTTGAGGTTGTACATAATACAGAAACCTATGGAATCTATATTCCTTGTTATGAATTACCGGTTTTCGAAGAGCTTACCGGATTACGTGCAGAATAAATGAGATAAAACACACGATAACGAGTGAAACACGCTCTGCGAGTTTCACTCGTTATCGCGATATTCGGCAAGGCCGCATACTTCAAATGTCGTCCCACCATGCTCATTTGTATAAACTTTAATCGTCCCGTCATGAACCCTCACAACTTCTCGAACCATCGCAAGTCCAAGACCCACACCTCCAAGCTCCCGGCTTCTTGACTTATCTATCCGGAAGAACGGTTCAAAGATCTGCTCCCTGAATGCCTCATCAATTCCATTTCCTGTATCCGAAACCGTCAGAACAACTTCGTTCTTCTCCTTCTTTGCTGATACCGTAACGGTTCCATCGGTCCGATTATATTTAATCGCATTTTCCACAAGATTATATAACATTCTGTAAATCAGAATATCACTTCCTGTCAAAAATAATTCTTCATCTGCCTTTTCTCCTGCTCCCTGTGACTTCTGTATCAGTTCAACCTTCTTTTCCTGTGCCAGCGGTTCCAAATCTGTCAGCACTTCCTCAATCAGACTATGGATCTCAATTCTGTCATTTCGCGCTACTGTCTGTAATTCGCTCATATCCAAAAGCGTTCTGACCAACTTGCTAAGACGTTCATTCTGTTCCGTTACCATCTGAATTGTCTCTTCTGCCGCAGTTGTACTCTCTGGATGTTCTGTTGTATGGTATAGATCCAGTTGTGCCTGAATTAAGGCCAGTGGCGTCCGCAATTCATGAGCTGCATTTCCCGTAAACTGACGCTGCGTCTCAAATGATTCTGAAAGCCGCATAAGCATTTTATTGTAAGATATGCGAAGTCTGTCCAACTCTGCAATCTTATTCTCTTCGATTATATAATCTGTCAGATTCTGTGCCTGAACTTTTTCCACTGTCTCTGAAAATTCCCTGAGTGGTTTCAATGCCTGTCCACTGATAAAATACGTCACTGCGCCGCCAAACAGCGCTACAATAGCAGTAATCAGAAGGCTTCTGCTTCTATAGTCTGATTTGGAGTTATAAACCTTCATGGAAAACTGGGCCACAAAGTCATCCCACTCATCATCCGGAATATCAATGTACACCGCTTCCGGCGCTGTGCCCTGATCCGTGATAGACTCCTGAAGCGTATCAAAATAATAGACGCCGTTTTTATATAAGAAAAAGGTAAGACATCCACATAATATGGTGATCAACACTGTTGTAAGAAATGTTAATTTCCACTGAAGTGATATTTTTTTCATGCTCTGCTATCTCCCCCTATCTTATAGCCCTCACCGATTTTGTTCACGATCGGATCATATCCTAGTCCTGCTTTCAGTTTTTTTCTCAAAGAAGACATATGCACTCGGATTGATCCGCTGAAACTGTCTACAGAAGAATCCCATACATGCTCAATCAGTTCTTCCTGACTGACCGGTCTTCCTTGATTTAAAAGGAGATACTCTAGAATTCCATTTTCTTTTCTCGTCAACGCAACAGGGTTATCTTCTGCATAGGCAACCCTTTCTCTCGTATCAAATCGAAGTTTTCCACATTCCAGGCAGATATTTTTTTGTACAAATTTTCTTCTTGTCAGGCTTCTCACGCGAGCTTCCAGTTCCTGCAGATGAAATGGTTTTTCCATATAATCATTTGCACCTGAATCCAATCCCTCAACCTTATCTGCAATCTGACTTCTCGCAGACAGAATTAATACTTTTGTCTCTTCATTTTCTTTGCGAAGCTCCCGAAGAATCTCCATCCCATCCATCCCGGGCAGATTAAGATCAAGCACAATCAGATCATACAGTTCCGCATAGATCATATCCAGTGCCTGTTCTCCGTCATTACACGTATCCACCTCATAACCTGCCTGATGCAGACTTTTCGCGATCATATCACATAATTTCTTCTCATCTTCAACAACTAATAATTTCAATTTACTTTTCTCCATTTTCTTAACAGGAAATTTACATTCTATATTATATAATGTAACCATTGAACGGTCAATAAGACACCTAAAGAACAATAACATTGAAAGGAACAGTTACTACTTACAGTAACAAGAGGTATTTGAATGAAATCAGAAAAAGCAACACAAGTTTTTTTACTTGCAGCTGGTATGGTATTTTTTCTTGTTGGAATTTTCCGTGGAGAAGCTGCAGTTGTACTCAGTAAAGCAATAAAATTATGTATGGAGTGTGTCGGAATTGGATAAGAAAATGAAATC
>QFCH01000806.1_pt1 | contig 41371 bp, 46 predicted proteins | sample 5346071 | NCBI WGS metagenome assembly QFCH01 (sample SAMN09062255, study PRJNA434731) | Human gut metagenome, whole genome shotgun sequencing project. | isolation source: stool timepoint B chromium assembly | host: Homo sapiens | collected 2015
TTCAAGCTGCCCTCCTTTCGTCTACTTCTACTTCCGTCCTATCTGGACGCACATCTCCACAGTGCAGCATTTTATTGTCACCTACATAAATCCCACAATGGCTTACGCCCGCCGTGTCATAAGTACCTTTGAAAAAGACCAGATCGCCGGGTTTCGGACTGCTGGTAGGAGTGCAGATGTTGTAAAGCCCCTGGGCCCCCAGGCGGCCCACGTTCCAGCCGGAGTGATTGATGACCCAGGACACGAAGCCGGAGCAGTCAAAGGATGTGGCCGGGGAGCTCCCGCCCCACACATAGGGATAGCCCAGGTATTTTTCCGCCTCGGTGAGAATGGCCGCGAAAGTTTCATCGTCCAGATATTCTCCCGGTACTTCATAATCAACAGGCGGCTTTGTGTATTTGTCCACATATTCAGACTCCGGGAACAGGTCTGGCCGGTTGCCAAGCGTGGACATATACAGGGAATACCGGGCCATTTCCTCCTCGCCCATAAGCTCCAGGGGGAGATGGGAAAGGTTGCGGTTTTCCAGCGTCACATAGCAGATATACCAGGAGTAAGGATCGCCATCGCTGTCGTGCCGGGTTTCCCGCACCACGCGCTCCGTCAAGATATACTGGCGGTCAAAGAGCATTTCCAAGGTGCTCTCTACCTGTGAAAGCGTCCACTCCCCCTCGTGGAGCACCGACAGGATGGAGATGAGCACATAGGGATCGTGTTCGATGCCGTCCAGGTCAAAATGGTACTCATCATAATCGTGGGTGCTTTCGTAGGTGTCCAGGTAGCTTTGAAGCTCTGCCTCCATACCCGCATAAGCCGCCTCCGCCCCCAGGATGTCCTCGTCCTTTGATGGGTAGGTAGTAGCGCCCACGGCCCCTGCGCCAGAGTTTCCCAGCATCACCAGGGAAGAAGAACAGGACTGCATCATAAACAGGAGCAGGACGCAAACCAGGGCCAGGAGCACCCCCACGGGATGCCGCTTGATAAAGCCCACCGCCTGGGCCCCGGCCTTTTCCGTGGCGGCGGCGGTCTTTTTGGCCGCCCCCGCGCCGTACTTCCCAGCCCGCTTTGCCTGCTTCTGATACTGTTTTCTCATGCGGTGCCGCCGCCACATCCGGGAAACAGGGTTGCGTGTCATTTCCGGGTACTCCTGGGCGGCCATTTTGAAATGATAGTCTGCCGTGGCCTTGATATATTTGGACTCCGCCCGCTGGACAGCCTTTGCCGGGTGTTCCCGGACTTTCTTCTTGATGAAGCGGGAGCCCCGCCGCAGGGCGGTTTCTCCCACCAGTTCGGAGCGGTGGGCCCCCTCGGTGCCGACGTTCTCCTGTTCCACCTCAAAAATCTTGCCATGCACGAAGCCGTGAACGGTGCCGCCGGCGGCCCGGCCCACCTGCCGGATGGGGCCGGGCTTTTTGGGCGGCTTCTGTTTGGAGAGCTTCTCCTTTGCCTGTTCCAGCTTCTTCCCGCGCTTCTCCATGCGGAGCTTTGACGCGGCGGTCTTTTCCTGGTTGCTTTTCTGGCGGAATTTAGACTTCTGGACACTTTGTCCAGAGGTGCTCCCGGCTGTCCCGGAGCTACCCCCGCCTGGACTGGCGGATGCGCCGCTATTCGGTTTTCGCTTCATTCTTTAAATCCTCCGGGCGGGTGGTCAGCAGGTTATAAATCTCCCCTTTGGGGAAACGGTCAATAAACGGGATGGTCACGTCCCCATAGAACAGCAGGCCCTCGCCGGAATTGGAGTGGGTGATATAGGAAAGCTGGTGCTCGGAAATGCCAAGCTGTTTTGCTAAAATCGCCCGGTCACTTTGGGCCTGGGACAACAGGATCATAAAGTCGGTGTTGTCCAGAATGGCCTCGATCTCCCGGCTGGCTAACAGGTCTTTCACATCCTGTGTAAGTGCGCTGGGCACACATCCCTTTTTGCGGAGCATCTTCCACACGGCCACAAAGTAGCTGGCGGTGAGCGCGTCCCGGAGCAAAATGTGAAACTCGTCAAAGTAGCACCAGGTAGAAATACCGCTGTGAAAATTTACATTGACGGCAGAGGTCACAAAGTCGTTGGTGATGTGCATGGCGATCTTCCGCAGGTTTTCCCCTAAGCCTTTGAGGACGATGCAGACCACGCGGGCGGTCAAGTCCACGTTAGTCGGGTGGTTAAACAGGTTGAGCGATCCCGTGCAGTAGAGTTCCAGGGCCGTCGCTACACGGCGGGCCTCCGGCTCCGGCTGTTTCAGAAGCTCCTCGTATAAGTCCTGCAAAAGCGGCACCTTTGCCGTATCAAGCCCCAGGGCCGCATCCCGGTAAATGAGCCGCACACAGCGGTCAATCACCGTCTTTTCGATGGGTTGCAGGCCGTCCTTGCCTCCCACCACCAGTTCACACAGGGACAACAAAAAATCCGCTTTCATAGAAAGCGGGCTCTCGTCATCGTCCAGGTCAAGCTGGATGTCCATCGGGTTGATATGGCTGGGGGAGCCGGGGGCAATCTCAATCACTTGCCCGCCCAGCCGCCGCACCAGCGGGGCATATTCCCCCATCGGATCGACAATGATAATCCGATCCTGGGGAATGGTGAGAAAGACGTTTAAGAGCTCCCTCTTTGCCGCGAAACTCTTGCCGGAGCCCGTGGAGCCAAGATACAGGCCGTTGGCGGATTTTAACTTTTTCCGATCCGCCATAATGACGTTGTGGGAAAGGGCGTTCATCCCGTAATAGAGGGACGGCCCGGCCATCCGCAGCTCCCTGGTCATAAAGGGAATGAAAATCGCCGTGGAGCTGGTTGTCATGCCTCTCTGGATTTCCACCTCGTTATAGCCCAGGGCCAGGGAGGAAACGAAGCCCTGCTCCTGTTGCCAGTCCAGCCGCTTCAATGCACAGTTGTATTTCTGCGCGATGCCGCCCACCGTGAAAATATCGTTTTCCAGCCGCTGGCGGGTGGGGGCAAGGTTTACCACCGTGAACGTGAGAAGGAACATCCGCTCGTTGCGGGACTGGAGATCGGCCAAAAGCTCCGCCGCGTCTTTGGAAAACGTGATGAGGTCAGGGGGCAGGATGTCCGGGTCATATCCGGCCCTCACCGCCTTTCTCTGTTCCTCCACCTTCATTTTGCCAATGTCAGAGATTTTTCCCTTGACCGTCTTGATGGCCTTGAGCTGATCCACCGTCTGGACGTGCATGGTCACAGTGAGCTCCGCATCCAGCTCCAGGATTTCCGCAAGGAGCTTGTCGGAGAGCTCCGAAGCCAGGATCTGCAAGTAAGAAGCCGCGCCCCAATACTGGCCCACCCGGAACAGGCGGGACTGCCGAAAGTCGAAGCTGTCCGGCGCGATATAGTCCTTTGTCCCCAGCCCGGTTTTGGGAATGTCCTGCCAGGAGAAGCGGAACGGCTCCCGGTTGCCGGGATGCATTTGCCCATGAAGCAGGGCCAGCCGCGCCTGTCCGTCCAGGGCCTCGGAGGGCACCCCCAGCCGTTTGAGGTTGCCCGTCACATCCGCCTCCACACGCTCCAGCCGGGGCCGGGCCTCCGCAATCCCCTCGGCGGGGAGCCCGAACGTGATATATTTGGAACGCTCGATCCCGTTGTTTGACCGGGCGATCTGGTTTTTTAACATCCCGGTAAATTCAGCCCGGATGCTGTCAAAGTCATCCTGGGCCTGTGGGATGTTCACCTTGTACTTGCTCCGGGAACGGGAGCGGCGGTTGATAAAGGAAAGCTGGAACGGCAGGGACGTGTCAAAGTAATTGAGAAACGAGCTCCAGCCGCCGAAAATAGCAGTTTGATCCTCGGTGCTTGCAACAGAATAGTTGATGTCCTCATATTCCACCGTCTTTGTATAGAGCCCGCCGGGGAGCTGGCACACCCCGTCCGGGTGCATCACCAGATAGGGGATCGTCTGCTGGGCGGACAGGGCCGCCCGGTTTTTCCCCCGGCGTTCAGCCCTTGCGGGCCCGCGCCGTGGGTTTCTTATTGCCTTTTGCAATCGCATCCTCCTTTCTCACAGAGCCCCGCTGGGTGAACGGGGCATAGATATTTTCTGTCCGATAGGGCCTCACCCCAGGCCGCAGGAAACGGGCCCGGATCACATTCCTCACCACCTTTTCCAGCGGGAGCCCGTCTTTTTCATACATCGCCAGCAAAAACGCCGGGAGCGCCACGCCCATCAGCAGGAACATGGCCCCGGTGTTGCCAAGCGTACCACGGGCCAGCAGATAGGACGGGACGCCCACCGCCGCCGCGATCCCAAAACACACAAGCTGGCGGCGGGTCAAATTAAAGGCAAGTTTCGTCTTGACCTTTGATAAATCGTTGGGAACATTTACATAGGGAATTTTTAGTCACTCCTTTCCGGCCCGCCCACCTCTGGACAAAGTGTCCAGAAGTCGGGCAGGGTACTTTCCACCTCATTCCCCCACACATCCCAGCCGGGCGGGGTCTGCCTTGCAAACAGCTCCACCCTGGGCACATCGCCCATGAGAGCCACGATCTTTTCACGGGCCTCCTCCGGCTTGCGGCTATGCTCCCGGATGGGGGAGATAATAAACTGGTGGACGTTGGCCGCCTGGCGTTTCGGGTGTCCCCGCGTCGCCAGCAGGCAAACCTCCGCGTTGCCCCTCGTCCAAAAGCCCAAGCCGTAAAACCATCCCTCGGACTTGCGGTTTTGTTTGAGCCAGACGAAAGCCACAGACTTATATTGAAAGCCCCATGCCTTAATCAGCCGCAGGGCCTCCGGGAGCTGGGGGAACGTGGCCCACATAAAAAGCACGCTGTCCGGGGCCGCAAGATCGGCCACAGGCAGCGCACATAACTCGTCAATCCCCATTGTGGGGTAATGCTTTTCCGCCGCCCCCTGGACGGCGCTCCGCTGATACCGCCAGGGCGGATCGGCATAAATCACAGAATAGTGTCCGATAGTCAAACTCCTTTCCCCCCAGCCACCACCACCTCCTGCGCCACGCGGATGCGCTCGCTGGCGGCGGCATAGTAGGCCGGGGCCGTTTCAAAACAGATAAAGCGGCGGCCCGTATTGAGGGCGGCAACCGCCGTTGTGCCGGAGCCCGCGCAGATGTCCGCCACCACCTCGCCGGGCCGGGTGTAGGTCTTGATGAAATACTCGCACAGCTCCACGGGCTTCTGCGTGGGGTGCATAGTGCGCTGTACCGTGGGGAACGTGAGCACGTTCCCCGGAAAGCGCAGGCCATCCTCCGAGCCGCCCCCGGAACGGGTGAATTTCCCGTAGTTGGTGCTGTTTCCGTTGTTTGACGTGATCTTTATATAGGGCTTGCCCTGTTCAAACTGCGGATTGTAAAGCGGGGATTTTTGGTAGAATACCAAAATATTCTCCGTCTTTTTCAACGGGGCCCGCCTTGCGTTGAGAAACCCGGTGCATCGGCTCTTGTACCATACCCACTCATAGCGGAGCATGGAGAGGTTGGACGCGCCCAGCACTTTGTCATAGGGGCACTGCGCGAAGAACAGCACCGCGCCCTCCGGCTTGACGGCCCATTTCACCGCCTCCCACAGCTCCGGCAAGGGCAACGGCACATCCCAAAAGTTCCGGGTGGTGCCGTAGGGCGGATCGGTTAAGAGCATATCCACCGAATGACGGGGGAGGGAGCGCAGGCCCTCGATGCCGTCCATAAGGAACAGCCCTTCTGTGAGCTCCGGGGACTTCTGGACACTTTGTCCAGAGGTGCAGGACATTGTTTTTTCTATTCCAGCACCTCCCCTTAATGCGCCCCAAAAATGCGCTGGGCGATGCCGCCTGTCTTAAACAGCATAAAGCAGAGTAAAACCGTATAGCCAACGATGCCCCAAATCGCCCCAATGGGATCTCCGCTTGTGACGATCCCCTGGACGAGCACCGCATAAATGGCAACGCACACCAGAATAAGCATCCCTTGAAAACCCACGGCAAACAGGGAGCGCAGGTAATTTTGCCCCGCGCCGCCCAGCTCCCGGTTAGATAGGGTAGCCACAGGCAGAGGGGCCAAACTGGTGAGCAAATATATTTCAATCATCCTGCCATAGACCAAAACGAAAATGACGATGCCCAGCGCCCACATGGTCACGCCGATAATGGAGGACTGGAGCCACAGGCCCAAAAGCGGCCCTAAATCCATTCCCTCCAGCGTTGTTTCCAGTTCGGCCAGCATATCCGGCGTGACATCCGTGGAGCCCTGGATGAGCCCGCCCGCCTGGGCAATCACGGACTGGGACACGTCGAACACCGCCATCACGATATTAAAGGTATTAGACAGAATGAGAATGGCACAAGCCGTCTTAAACATCCATTTATAGATATTCGCCACGTCAAACTCGTGCATATTGTTTTTCTCTAAAAGCATTTGAATGAGCTCATAGGTGGCAACAAAGGTCAGCACCAGCCCGGCAATCGGTAAGATCACCGTTTCGGAAAGCTGGCGGATCAGGGAGAAAACCCCGGCGTTCCAAGCTGCCGGGGTAGTCCCCACTTGTACCGCGATCTCCCCGACCTGGGAATTGACGTAATCGGTGAGCCCCTCCAGGTTGCCCATGATCCCGCCAATCAGCAGCTCTTTGAGCCAGTCCGTAAGCCAGTCGGTGAGAAAATCCATAAGCCCTCCTTAAAACAGGCCGGACAGCAGGGGGATCAGGGTGGTGCCCAGCAGGATGATGCCGCCGCCCGCCATGAGCTGCTTCATGCCCTGGCTTTTCGATCCAGGGTTATCCGATCCATAGCCCTCCAGCAGATTGACAACGCCCCACACGCCAAGACCAGCGCCGAGAGCCACAACCAGGGTCTGTAAGGTATCGACAGCAGAAGAAAAGAACTCCATATAGCCTCCATTTCTCCGGGGATATTCCCGGCCATGAAAAAAGCCGCCATTTCTGGCGGCAGGTTACGACCTCTGGACAAAGTGTCCAGAAGTGGGATTTATACATAGGCATCCGGATCGTCCACGTCGTCATAGTTGAGGATGTCCTCGTCCTCGCCTATGGGCCCCGTGTCCGCCCCGTCTGCCTCGTACACTTCACAAGCCTCAGAGAGCCCAGGCCGCCTGCGGCGGTTTATGAGCTTGTCGAGGTCAAAAGCGTTTTTGACTTTATCGGCCTCAGCCGTGTATTTGTAATTCGGGTGCTGTTTCAAATCGTACTTTGGGGAATAGAACGGGGGCAGGCCCCGGAGCTGTAAAATACAGCGATCCCCCGGCATAGTGGCAAGCTCGGCGGGTGTCATCAGCTCCCGGCCCAGCCGCTGGGTGTTCAGATTGTAGCTTTCCGACTGGCCCTTAGAGCGGCCATCCGTCTGCATATAGATCGTGGCCTTTCCCAGCCAGTTTTCTGAAATCTCCTTGATGGTGGAGCTTTCCCTGCCTCCCAGAAAAACCACGCTGTCCATATTTCCGAGAATTGTTTCCGCGTGTTTGTCATAAATGGCCTTGCACTGCGCCATCTGCTGGTAAAAGAGCGTCAGCGACACCTCACGGGAGCGTATGACCGCCACCAGCTTTTCAAGCTGGGGCACCTGTCCCGTGTTGGCCGCCTCGTCCCACAGCACCCGCACATGATGGGGCAGGCGGCCCCCGTGGACGTTATCGGCCCTCTCGCACAAAAGGTTGAACATCTGCGAAAAGGCCAGGGCAACGATAAAGTTATAGGTGGGCGTGGTGTCGGAAATGGTGAAGAAAACCGCCGTTTTCCGATCTCCGATGCGGTCAAGCTCCAGCTCGTCATAGGACATAATCTCCCGGAGCTGGGGGATGTCAAAGGGGGCCAGACGGGAGCCGCAGGAGATAAGGATCGACTTGGCCGTTTTGCCGCTGGCTAATTTGTACTTTTTGTACTGCTTTACCGCAAAGCAATCCGGCTTGCGCTTTTCCAGGCCCTTGAACATATAGTCCACCGCGTTCATAAAGTTTTCGTTGTCCTCTTTCACCTCCATGCCGGAGATCATATCCACCAGGGTATTCATATTCCGATCCTCGGCGGGGCCCTCGAAAATGATATAGGCGATAAGGGCGCAGTACAAAAGCGTTTCCGCCTTTGTCCAAAATGGATCACCCTCCTTGCCCTCGCCTTTGGTGTTGGCGATGAGGGTATCAACAAACTTTAGAATGTCGGCCTCGTTGCGGATATACGACAGGGGGTTATAGTGCATGGATTTTGTGAAGTCAATGGAATTGAACACCTTGATCCGATAACCCCTCCGTTGCAGGAAAGCCCCCACCTGGGAGAGAACCCCGCCCTTTGGATCGACCACCACAAAGCTGCACCCGCCCTTTTTCTTCGCGCTGGCCTGGAGAAGCTGCGGGGTGAGCCAGAACCGCGTTTTGCCGGAGCCGGACGAACCGATCACACAGGCGTTGAGGTTGCGGGCGTTGGCCGGATTTTTGGGGCGGGTGTTCATGGTAAGAAGCTCCGTCCCGGTGAGGATGACATTGTTTTCAAAGACGGGATCGACGAAAGGGGCTATATCTTTAGGCCCGCCCCAACGGGCGCTCCCGAACTCCTCATCCCGCCGGAATTTCTTTGCGTTCTTGCTCTTGAAGTAGATCAGCAGCCGGAAGCCCACCGCGCCCACAATGCCAACAAGCCAGTCAAAGGGATCAAGCCCCGGCGCAAGGTCGGCAAAGGCCGGGCCTACCGTCTGCCCCAGGCCCATGAGCTTATGGGGGAAATCCGCGCCAGCGGCCAGCCGGTAGGCTGTCCCCAGCTTTAGGCAGGCCCACAACACAAACAAATAGGGGATGTTTGGTATCACATATTTTTTGACGCTACCTGTCCTCATGCACCGCCTCCTTTGCGCGTTCCAGCTTTTGGGCGGGCTGGCGGGCCGCTTCTGCGGCGGCCTCCTTGATCTGCTCCCGGATGGGGGCTTTTGCGGATTTGGTGCGCTTTAGCAGCTGTTTGGAATACTCGGAGAAACAGGCTGTGATCGCGTCGGCCTGCCCCGCCTTGAAGAACAGCAAGTGCTTATCCGGCGCGACTTGATAAAAGGCGTAGTCCACATTCCATTTCCGGGCCACCCGGTCAAAGAGGGCCGGGGCCTCCACCTCGATACTGTTGGTGGCGGCCCCGTGGCCCATGAGCTGCCCCACCGTCTGCCTGCCGTGGGGCGTCTGCTTGGCCCGGTGGTGTTTGGCGATCTTCCGGCCTACCGCCTGGAGAACATAGGCAAGCCCCCGCGCCGTGAGCTTGCTTGCCTTAATAGATACTGCTATGGTACGTCTGGAAACGTCCTCGTCTATCAGCCCTTATCCCTCCTTCCACACGAAAAAAGCACCTCTGGACAATGTGTCCAGAAGTGCCGCTATCGGTCTGTATGGCCTTGCTCCGGGCGGGGGCGTTCCGCCGCCTGGGGAAAACGGTCAATGACTTCTTTATAAGCCGCCATCTGCTCCCGGATGGAAAGCTGCGGATAAGCAAAAACCTTGTGATCGTCTGGAATGTCCTCCAGCCCGTGGTAGTATTCAATAAACTGGCTGCCGTTGGGGAGGAAAAAACCGCCTTTGACAAACCCGCCATCCTCATTGATCCGCATATCCCGGCCATACGCCTCATAATCGAAATAATCCCGCAGGTTTTCGGGAATGTTGATTAGTTCCATGTCCTCCGCGTAAATGCGGCCCAGGGTTTCATCATCAGACACGCCGATATAGAAATCGTAGCAATCCAGATTTTCCACCAGATTGATGAGGTCGCCCACGCCGGAGGTATGCTCGCCGCTGGCAACAGCCGCCTCAAACTTTTCCAAATCGCTTTTATCCAGCTCGGAGAGCAGGCAGGCCAGATGGTTGAGCTCGTCAATGCTTTCGTATTCTCCCAGGCAGGCGTTGAGTTCCGGCAGATCGCCGCCATAGTCGGCAATAAAAATCTCCTCATACTGGATATTGTCAACGCCAATCCGTTTAAGGAGCGCCTGTACTTCCTCGGTAGTCGTGGGGAATTTCAACGGCTCACTTGCCAGCTCACCCTCGTTGTATTTCCCCAGGTTAGTGACATACGCCTCAATGAACGCCATATCAGCGCCGCCTCTGGCCCTTGACGGTGAGGATGCCGTCCAGGGTGGTGGCGGTGATCCCCAGCCGCTGGGCCACAGCGATGTCATTTTTTACCGCTTCATCGACATAGCTCCCGCATACCACCAGCACGCGGGAGCGCCGGAGCAGGTCGCGCCCCATATCAATACCGCTTTTATGCTCCTCCGGCACCGCGTCATTGAGGAACAGCGGCAGATAGAGCATAGGGCAGATGGGGGAATATCCCGCATCATAGACAATGCGGCAGTATTTAGCTGCCTGCTCCATGACCTCGCACTCGCCGCCGCGCCATGCGGCGGTCACATACGCAAGGGGTCGCTTCATAATCAAAACCTCCGTTTCTTTTCTATATATAATAGGTAGGGGGTCAACCCTATCCCCCCGCCCTTTCCCTATCCAGGGAAAGGGGGCGGCTCTGGAGGATATACCCCCGCCGCTTGCCGGGGAAATAGCACAGCCGGGGCAGACCGTAAAGGGCAGGCCACCGCAAAATGCGGCGGGCGTTCCGCCCCTTGACGGCCCACTCCCGGCTGTGCAGCATAAACCCCGGCGACGGGGGATATATCACCGCAGAGCCCATCCCAAGCGCAGGGCGCGTACCTCTGGACAAAGTGTCCAGAAGCGGGGCCCGGTCACTTGTCGAGCTCGTTTTTCTTCTCCGGCTTTGCCAGTTCGGGCGGCTGTTTCTCTTTCCACTCGTCCAGCAGGGCCATGATCTGCTCCTTCATTTTGGCAGGAGTGACCTCCTTGCCGAAATACTTGTTGAGTTCGTCGGTACTGATGATCACGTTGTCAACCTCCCTTTTTTCTTCGCTCAAAATACCGTCAATGACATCGCCGTTGAGCAGGCCCTCCTGGTCAAGCTCCCGGAGCCGTTTTGCCTGTTTGACCGAGGGGGAGGACTGCTCCCCATCAATGGACACGGCGATCAGCCGCTGGTTTTCCGGCTTGATATACGACAGCTCCACAGCAGGCATAAAGCCCATGCTTTTTGCGTCCACCTTTTCCAGAAGCTCCGGGACAAGATGGTTAAGGCGAACATAGCGGAGCACCTTTTTATAGTTCATATCGTGCTCCTTGCCCACGATCTCCACCGAGAGCTTACCCAGGGCCTCCGCCTCCTTGTCATTTTTGGGCCGGGCCCCCTGGCGCTTGATGGCCTCCAGCTCCAAATCCAGGAGCTTTGCCAATTCGCTGGGGAGAGGGTCGCCCCGCTGCTTGTTGCTGTTCTTCATTTCACGGACAGCCTCAAGATCGGTCATCTCGCGGACAATGCAGGGAATTTCATCCAGTCCAGCCCGTTCACCACCATGACAGCGGCGGTGGCCCGCGATGATCTCATAGCCCTTGCCGTCCTTTTCCGGGCGGACGGTAGCGGGGGTCATTATGCCGTGTTCCTTGATCGTTCCCACCAGATCGTCCATCGCCTTATCGTCCTGCACCTTAAAGGGGTGATCCCGCAAGGTATGGAATGGATGAAGCTCTGACAGCTTCAAATAGACGATTTTTCCCTGCTCCACCGGGCGGGGCGGCACCTCCGGCGTGGGCGGCAGCTTGATCTCCGGGGCGGGGGCCTCCGCCTCCTTGACCGGGGCGCCCTTAGTGGATTTAGGCGGCTGCTTACCATCGGCAAAGGGAGTTTCACGCTTGCCCGCCAAAAAATCTTTCACATTTTGATTGCGTTCCCGGCGTGTTTTTCCTCCGCGCTGGGCGGGGGTAAGCTCTTGTTCCTTACCTCTGGACACTTTGTCCAGAGCTGGGGACGGGGACTTGCCACGGGCCGCCTTGTCAGCCTTTGCCGGGCGGCCTGTGCGGGGCTCCGGCCCCTTTTCCGGTTTGTCCCCCTGGGGAGAATCCTGCTCCTTGGGGGGACGGCCCCGGCGTTTTGCCGTCTTTTCCTCCGGTTCCACTTTTTTATCCTGGTCGGGGGATTTTTCCACCTTATCAGCTTCAACCTGCGGCGCAGGCTGGGCTGGAACATCCCCGCCCATTCCAGGGGTAACAGACTGTTCCGGCTGGCGTACCGGGCCGGTGCCAGCTGCGGGCTCCTCTACCGTTTCCGGGACAGGGGGCTTCGTCACAGTTTGAGCATCCCCAACAGAGCCCTCGCCAGGGGACTCCGGGCCTGCTTTCAGTTTGTCATCTGCCATTCGCTAACCTCCTTGTTTTGAAATGAAAAAAAGCCAGACCTCTCAGCCTGGCTAACGAAAAAACTTCCCCCTTTCTTTTTTAGATTATATGGTTGCCACCACTCCTTTCTCAGTCCGGGCCATAAAAAAACGTCGCTTTTCACAAAGAAATAGCGACGTTTTAGTGTAGGTTGGCTCGGTTTTGTTGTGTTTTATAATTATGCCCTTGTATAAAAACCTAAACATTTTTCCGTAAGTCGTGAAGTTATAATACGCCGGCTATTGGAGACTGAGCTAATTAGTGAAATCGAATATCAAACATATTCTGAAGAATTAAGGAAAGAACTTGAGAAAAATCGGGAAGAACAGCGGAATGCTCGAAAAAATGGAAATTACTCAGGTATTCCAAAAAATATGAGCCGCGAAGCATTTGACCGGACAAGTCCTGCTGTTTGTAGAAATCTCTATCAAGGTTATAGTGAAGATATATACAGTAAACTTGATATTGCTCACCATCTGAACATTGACCAAAAGCATATCGATAAATTCTTATCGGAGGTGGCAAAATGGATCAGATGACATTGTTTGCCCCTTCCTACCGCTATATTATTGACACTTCTTCCATACTTTCACAAAAACCAACTGAACCGCACAGGCGGCAAGTATATAAAAGCCTATGGAATAAAATTGACGATTATATTAAGCACGGTGTTATTGTGACCTGTTCAGAAGTTGCCGAAGAAATAAAAGATAAAAGTATTAAGGAATGGCTACACGCGCAAAGGTGCTGTATTTTAGATATTGACATTGAAATACAGTTAAATGTACGCAAAATTGTATCTGAAAACCCTAAAATGATCGAATTTACCAATGGAAAAGGAACTTCTTCTGGTGATGCTTTCCTAATAGCAACAGCAATGAAATATGGGCTGATAATTATAAGTGAGGAAAACCAAGATAAACCGACAAAAATTCCTCAAATTAGCAAATCGTATGGAATTGAGTCCGTAAATATAACTGGGCTTTGCGATAAAGAACATTGGGAATTTTAGAGATGGCATTCCTAATCCGTCCCAACTTGGGACACAAAAAAGGGGGACGTTCACACGGAACGCCCCCTTTGGGGAGTGCTTGAAATGGCTGGATATGCCGATTTCATCACAGAAAAGGGAAAAGGCTTGTTTTCTCACGAAAACAAGCCTTTTTGCGTACCCTTTGGTGGAGATAAGCGGGATCGAACCGCTGACCTCTTGAATGCCATTCAAGCGCTCTCCCGAACCATCGGGTATGCACCCCCTGATGGCTTGGGAAAGGACTTGAATATCCCGCCCCGGCAATTGATGAGAGACAAATTGCAGTATAGCATGGAAGGTATATGTTGTCAACTGGCCATATCAAACTTTGATATGTACCCCTCGCCGTGGTCGTGGCGAGGGTGAGAGCTTATTGCGCCATGGGCAGTTCATAGGTAGCGCATTCGTTGATGCTGTCGATACCATTCAGGAACTGCTCCACATTGATGTTGAATTCAATCTTGACCCTATAGTCCCGGAACACCGAAACCTTCTTGATGATGTAGCCGCAGATCATTTTCTTGACCTCCATCGGGCTTTCATCGAAAATCTTGGACCAGGACACGATCCGGTTGAACTCGGCCTTCATCTCCTCGATCTTTGAGTTTCCATCATTCAGTTCCGCGGTAAGGGTCGTGATTCGTTCACTGGTGGACAGTACCTTCTGTCGGGTATCCTCCAGCATTTCAGTCAGCACATCTTGCGGCAGGGCGCTTTTCCCTTGGATCGCCTTCAGCACCTCGGCCTTGAGGGATTCATATTCCTTATTGGCCTTGGTGTTTTCGGCTCTGGCCCGCTGCAATTCCGAGCGTATCATTGCCATCTGCTTTTGAACCGCGCTTCCCACAATCATGTCGTTGGAAGCTCCCTGCATCTTGTCGAAGACCTGATGCAGCACCTCAGTGACGATCTCGTCCAGAATGTGCATTGTGTATCCAGTCTGTCCTGTACATTCCTGACGGCGCCGGGTCTTATTGTAGCATACATAGCGAATACGTTTTTTATGGACCGGCGTCCCATCCGCAAGGCGGGTGGTTGTCCCGTTGGTAGTGAGCACCAGCCGGCCTCCACAGTGGCCGCAGAAGATGTTCCCGGAAAGCAGGGATTGGCCTGTGGTATTCAGCGGTACTGTACGCCGCTCTTTCCGCTCATTGGTCCGCTCCAGCATCAGTTTCTGCGCCAGGTCGAATTGGTCTGGGGCGATGATCTGGAGGGCCTCAAAGGGACCGGCATAGGTTTCTCCGCTCCGAAGGATTCCCTTGTAGAGCGGGTTGTGCAGGATGCCTCCCACACTGGCGTCGTGCCAGTTTTGTCCCTTCCGGTTTTTGATCCTGTGGTCGTTGAGGAAGTTGGCAAGGCGCCATCTGCCGTAACCGGACGAAATGCAGAGGTCAAACATCATCCGGACGACTCTGGCCTCGTCCTCATCAATGACCAGCATGTACACCTCATGTTTGCGCTTGTTGAGGATGCCGCTCTTTTCCAGCCGGTACCCGTATGGTGCGTTTCCACCGCGGAACCGGCCTTCCTCTACCATCTGGCCAAGGGCCGTTTTGGTGCGCATCGAAGTTTTCTGGCTCTCTCCATCGGCCTGCCAGAAACGGATGTAGTTGGTCAGGCGGTCCGTGTGGGACTCAAACCGCTGCTCTCCTTCCTGTACGCTCCAGACGCGGACGCCCTTTTTAGTAAACCACTCCACAACGAAGGGTGTTTCATCTGACTTGCGGCCCAGTCGGTCGAACATGAAGACAAGCAGAATATCGAACTTGCCCTGCTCTGCATACTTCTTGATGAGCTGCAGTTTATCACGGTCATCGGCGCTGACTTTATAACCGGATACGCCAGTTTCCTGCTCCTCGCCCACGATGACCCAGCCCATTTTCGCCGCAAAATCGTGGCAGGCTTTTCTCTGCATAGGGATGTCTGCCTGGTTGTTTTCATCGTGGTCGACCTGCTTGTTGGTGGAAACTCTGTATAAACAATAAACTCTTTCAGCCATTGATATCCGTCCTCTCATGTTTTTGTGTGAGAGGGCGGACACCCAATTCATTCTATTCGATTATCAAGGTTCCCGGCTTTCGCCATACCCATTATCTCACACTACGGCCAGAATAGCCAGGGAAATTGATAATCTTTTTGGAGGTAAATCTGCAGTAAATGGGCTGGTGTGTTGGGGTATCCTGTACTTTGCTCAAAGTTTTTGGGCCTCATCAGTCTGCCAAAAGCGAATGTAATCAAGCATGCGTTCTGCGTCAACGCCGTCTATGATCTCTCCCTCATAGACGCTCCAAACATGGATGCCCTTCTTGGTAAACCACTCTGCGATGAATGGGGTTTCGTTGAGATTGCGTCCCAGCCGGTCATACATAAAGACCAGCAGGATATCAAACTCACCCTGCTCAGCAGCCTTTCTAATGCGCTGTAACTTAACAAGGTCATCAGCGCTGACTTTATAGCCGGACACGCCGATCTCCTGCTCCTCGCCAACAATGTTCCAGCCTTTTTTCTCTGCAAAATCGTGGCAGGCATTCTTCTGCATGAGAATGCTTTCCTGATCCTTACCTCTGTATAAGCAATAGACTCTTTCAGCCATTTTACTGACCATCCCTTCATCAAATCTTCTGAATGCAAGACCTTCAGCAAGTCGTTCTATTTCTGGGGCATTGCATAGGCGCTCAGGAGAGCCTGCTTTACTAATACAGCAACTTCAGGATTTTCTTTTTCTGCAAAGCAGAGAGTGACCTTATAGCCCTGAACCGAGATATGCATTTCAGGCTTTTCTTCGTCGATTCTGAGTACCCTGTTCATAGTAATTCTCCTAAAAATAAAGCATCGGCTATCCTAAAAAGATAGCCGATGCTTTTCAATTTCTAATTGTAGCTGCTTAGTGGCGATAGTCCTTTTACAGAGTAGGTTCGATTGACTGCATACCGATTTCCTGTACTTGGACGATATCCAATGTTGGCAGAGCCTTCAGATAATTCTCTACATTCCAGTATTGGACCCCATTTTCCATCTGCGCATCTTCGCCGCGGTACAGGATATAGCGCCCCTGGATGGGGCCAAACCGCCGTTCCGTCCTCTGGCATTTATCCTCATCGACGAGGTGTCGGTATTGAAAGGGAACCTGTTTGCTGCTGTGTTTGATTTCAAAGATCTCACAGGAGTTTTCTTTCTGGTCATAGATGACCATGTCAAACTCGCCAGCCTCAAACTGCAGTTTGAAAACACGGTGATCCTTGTCGGCCGCCTTCATGGTTTCCAGCAGCACAATATCTTCCATCATCCGGCCGCGGACTTCTTCAAGGATGCGGCCCGTGATCTGCGTTTTGTCGTATTCGCTGAGCGCTGAGAACTGCTCATCCTTCAACAAGGAATGGACAAGGGCCTGAGCCTGACAATATCGCATTCCAGGCTGTGTGAAGAGAATATGTTCCACTGGTTCGGTTCCGGGGTCCGCCGCTTCAATGGGACAATCCACAATCAACTCCAATGCGGCAAGATATTGCTTAATCTCTATGATGTGAGCAGTTGTGATACCGATGGACTGCTCCTCCTTGTTCCGGATATCCAGCAGTTCCATCAAACGCCGGGTGACCGCCTCTGTATCAATGGCATCCAGCGCCTCTGTGCGCTTTTCGGGGTCACGCTCTTTCCGCAGATTTGCGGCAGTGAGCCGCAGGTCATGGGAAAGAAAATCATCGGTCAGCACTGAGATCAGGAATCGGTGGTTCATATCCTCTATGATCCGGTTGATGGCGCTGGTCAGCTCTCCAGCTTCATACAGAGAGTACAGGTGACGGAAATGCCCGCCCGACTCGTAGCAGGCCAGGGAGTGCTGGATGTTCTTGCAGATTGCCGTGTCGATGTATCTTCGGGTGGACTCGTTATCCCGGAAGGATGCATCCTGAGCATTCACATCTTCATCGTCAAAGGCCAACTCTCCGGCGCGGAGCGTGCCGCCATATCGGATGTACTCATCAATGCTGTCGATCCCGAGCAGACGGCTATACTCCCGGTATGGGATGAAGGTCGTGTGGATGGGCTTGGCCCGGTCGTACAATTCTTCATCCATCGCCAGCCAGAAGCCCAGGGAGTCGGTACCGGACAGGACGATCTTCATTCCCATGGTGGCGAACACATCGGAAAAGAGGGCAGCCGAGTCAATAAAGTCTTCCATCAGCGTGACCTCGTCGATGAACACATATCGGAATCCCGCGTTAAACAACTTCTTGAGATCCCGGTTCATCATCGCCATATTGTCGGTCCTGCGGGCTTTGATATAGGCGGTACGGCTTAAGTTCTCCTTTGCCATTCTGCCAATGGCCTGACGGAGCATGGTGTTTTTTCCAGTCTGGAGCAGGCCAAAGAGCAGACACACGCGGTCATGACTTCTGCCGTGGAGGTACATCTCCAGTTGCTCAAAGCAGTCGCGTGAGGCCATTGCCTTTGATTTCTGCGCAACGGCAGCCAGTTCTTTGCCGATGGTTATATCGGTTTCGACACCTGATATTGATATGCTTTTCGGGCTGCTTCCGCTCACTTATGCGTCACCTCCTCGCCAATCACGCCCTGATATGTTACCGCTTTCTCAATTCCATTCTTCCGCCAGAAGGAAGTCACGGATATTCCGGTGCTTGATCCCGTTCCTGCTCATGTCAAACTCGTCGAGGGATACGACATACTTGGGGAAATTGTCCTGGATGCCATCGTATGCACCGAACTCCCGTTTCACCGTATCTTCAGAGGCCAGCAGGTATGTTGCCTGCACATAGAGTTTTTCTCCTCTTTTTTCGCATACAAAGTCAATTTCTTTTTCTCCTGCTCTGCCTACTGTGACAACATAACCCCGTCGCAGCAGTTCCATGTAGACAATGTTTTCGAGGATCAGGTTGATGTCCTTCATGTTCCCGCCGAACACAGCCTCCCGAATGCCGTGATCCGCAATATAATACTTTTCGTTGGAGGCCAGTATCTGCTTGCCCTGCAGGTCCTGGCGCTTTACCTGATAGAAGAGATATGCGTCACAGCAGTACCGCACATAGTTCAGGATGGTTTCCGCCGCGACAGTCCGCTGCTCATTTTTGAAAAACTTAGCCAGAGAGGACGCTGAGAAAACTGTTCCGACATTTGCGGTCATATACGCAATGATGCGCTCCAGCAAATCAATATCCCGAATCTTGTTCCGTTTTACGATATCTTTGAGCTGCACAGAATTGAATAGATCTGTGAGATACTGCCGGGAGGGTTCTTCCTCATACCGGAGGTTGGCCAGATAGGGCATTCCTCCGGCCAGCAGATATTTTTGAAAGCATTGCTGGATCGAATCGCTTGGTGCGATTGTGTGGTACAGTTCCAGGAATTCAGCGAAGGAGAATGGGTAAATCACAAACTCCACATACCGTCCGCCAATATAAGTGGCCAGTTCACCGGACAGCAGTTTTGCGTTGGAGCCCGTAATGTAGATATCGCAGTCCAGCGCCACTCGCAAAGAATTGACGCACTTTTCCCAGCCCTCTACTTCCTGGATCTCGTCAAAAAACAGATACGCTTTTCCCTCGATGCCCTCTGCCCGTTTTATGATCTCATCGTGCAGAGCCGTTGCGGTCTGCAGATGGGAGTACCGCATATCTTCAAAATTGATTGAGATCATCTGAGACGGGGCAACACCAGCCTCCGCCAGTTCCTCTTTGATCAGTTCCAGCATCACCGACTTACCGGAGCGGCGAATGCCGGTCATTACCTTAATCAGTTCGCCCCCAATGAAGGGACGGATGCGGTTCATATACAGTTCTCGTTTGATCATGATTGGAACGCCTCCTTTCTATCGTTGACCTCAGTATATCCCATTTACAACTGAAAATCAACTGATATAATCTAATTTTATCAGTTATAACTTATAAAATTAGTCGTATGTTGGCGCAAACACTGTACACAGCTTTTCAATTTCTCTCAAAGAAGCCCCCGAATGCACTCACTTTCCAGTTCAACGATGTCGCCTATCGGTATCCTTAAGCCATCAACCAGAATCAATACCTGATCCGCCTCATGGATTCTTTTCAGCCTCCCGGTTGATACGATATACCGGCCGCCGTCTTTCTTTGCGTCGGGCTGGAACCAGGTCACCGTGATTTCCGGCCGCTCTTTGATCCGCTCCAACAGCAGTTGCTGTTTTGAGTCCAAGGCAGCCCTGGCATCCTCGTCCAGTTCCATGCGCTGGTCGGTCAGCCGGGCCGTTTCCACAAGGGCGGCGCTGTGGCCGGACAGGGCCGCAAAGGGTGCGAACTGGGCCGCACGGTCTGAGAGCGGCATCCTCGGGTGCTTGGCTGAGGTAGGATGCGGCAAGTTGATGATATCATCGTATGGTCCGGTCATGCTTTGTGACCTCCGATTTGGTTGTTTCTCTCCCTGGCTGTGGCGCCGTCCTCCAGATTCAGTCCTTTGAGGATGGCATTCTTGCCAAAACGCTTTTTGATGTCCAGCATGGTTTCCTGGAGTTTTCTCTCCCGTGCATGGGCAGTGTCAGCCTCTTTTTTCTGCTTTTCCTTTGCCGAGTAGTCCGTAAACAGGTCAATCTGCTCCGGCAAATCCTCCGGCACAGAAGACTCGTCCAGCAGGTGATTGGCGCAGAGGGTCAGCCGGCGGGCCAGCAGGGTTTTATCTACGATCCGGTCATACAGGCTGGTGGCTGCCTTGAGCAGCTCCTCGCCGGAGGAAGTATATCCGTCCAGATTGACTGTACCATGAGCATGCTTGGGAATTTTGCGCCCATAGCGGTCCGTGGTGACCTCTCCGGTGTAGACTGTACCCTTGAGGTTTTCGATGTCATAGCCTACTGTGAGGACCAGTTGGTTGGTCGCAAGCCGCTTATCTACCAATTCCAGCGCCAGTGCATCGGCCATCTCCTGGATGACCAGCCTTGCCTTTTCAAATGGGTATGGGTACTGCAGAATCTGCCCGGAGACGATGCTCTTGTTTTCTGGTTTGTATGCCTTAATGTCCGCAATGGTGCAGGGTTCCCAGCCCCAGGCATGGTCGATGAGCAGTTCTGCGTTGACACCAAACAGTTTATAGAGCAGTTCCTCGTTGTGATAATCTGTAGGCTGCCCGATAGAACACCGGGCAATATCTCCCATGGTGTACAGGCCGTTGGCTTCCAGCTTGGCGGCATAGCCTTTTCCCACCCTCCAGAAGTCGGTGAGCGGACGGTGGGTCCAGAAGGAGCGGCGATAGCCCATCTCATCCAGTTCTGCGATGCGGACGCCGTATTCATCGGCGGGGACATGCTTCGCGCCAATGTCCATGGCGACCTTGGCCAGATACAGATTCGTCCCAATGCCCGCCGCAGCGGTGATACCGGTCGTCTGCAGAATGTCGAGGATGATTTTCCGGGCAAATTCACGGGCCGACAGATGGTAGGTCTGCAGGTAGCTGGTGGCGTCGATGAACACCTCATCGATGCTGTATGGGTAGATGTCCTCCGGCGCCACATGCTTGAGGTAAACACTGTAGACGCGGGTGCTCCAGTCAATATAGTGGGCCATCCGGGGTGGAGCCACGATATAGTCGAGGGCCAGGGAAGGATTTCGCCGTACCTCCGGGTCGTGAGAGGAAGCGCTGGTGAACTGCCGGCCAGGGGTATTCCGCTGCCGTTGGGCATTGACCTCCTTGACCCGTTGGATCACCTCAAACAGCCTGGCTCGACCGGAAATGCCATAAGACTTCAGGGAAGGTGTGACCGCCAGACAGATGGTCTTTTCAGTGCGGCTCAGGTCCGCCACCACGAGGTTGGTGTCCAGTGGATTCAGCCCACGCTCGATGCACTCCACACTTGCGTAAAACGATTTTAGATCACAGCAAATGTAGGTTCGCTCCTTCATGCTTCGGTCACCCCTTCCTCTTTATCTTCCGACGCATTTTCAAAGCCATTATAGCACATTTGTTCTGGTTGTTCTATTGTGAAAAAACACCATCTTGTACCCATTGGAAAACCAGCACAGAATGCTGTGATTTCTAAAGCGATATGCCTCCATCTTTCTGCCGCAACTGTAAAAGAGAGCCGCCAGTCTGGAAACCGGCGGCTCTCTTTTGTCAGTCATTTTTTCTCTCTGCTTGTTCCTCCAGGGCAAGGAAATGGTCGAAGTCGCTTTCAAACATGCGATCCTGCACAATCCGGTATTTTTCAAACTCGCTCTCTGCGAAGGCTTTGGCGATCTCATGCGTCACCCGGCCGGTGTCGTGGAGGATCTCATGCTCATTGAATTCCAGGAAGCGATTCAGCCGCTGTGACCAGTCCTGCATGGTCATAGGGATATGGCGGCCTGCCTGGTATTCCGCATAGTCCAGGTACATGGTCACAATGCGTTCCAGCGCCTGCAGTTCCTCTCTGGAAAGATAGTTCTTAGCAATGGACACATCATACTTCTGTATTTTTCCGTTTGGATACTGCTCCCAGGAAGTTAAGCCCATGTGAGGTTTTTCAGCGTTGGCTCGCTCCACAATCAACTCCGCCGCAGTATGACGGTGGATCGCCCAGTGGAGTTTGTTCTGTACCTCGGAAAAAAACAGGCGTGTGGTTTTGGCTGATTTATCATAATCCAGAGCCGTGGCGTAGATGTCGGTGATCTTTTGGTAGAACTTGCGTTCAGACATCCGAATCTCCCGGATCTGCTCCAGAAGGTGGTCGAAGTATTCCTTGGTAAGTACACTACCCCCGTTTTTCAACCGGTCACTGTCCATGGCCCAGCCCTGAATGGTGTAGTCCTTAACGATGGTATTGGCCCACTTGCGGAACTGGACCGCCCGGTCATTGTTGACCTTGAATCCAACCGCAATGATCATCTGCAGATTGTAGTGCTTCACCTGGCGGCTAACCTGACGGGAGCCCTCAGTTTGAACTATCCGGAAATTCCGGATAGTTGCCTCCTCTGTCAGCTCACCATCCTCATAGATCTTCTGGATGTGCTCATTGATTGTCCGAACATCCACATCATAGAGAGCCGACATCATCTTCTGGGTCAGCCAGATATTCTCATCCTCATAGCGCATTTCCATGCTCTCTGTACTGTCACCGGTAGCGGCCACAAAGGTCAGGTATTCCGCTGCGCTGGATCGGATCGCCTGTTCTTGTTTATCGTTCCGCACTGCAACGCCTTCTTTCTTCTGTATCAATTCCATATTGGGCCAGCAGTTTCCGAGCTTCGGCTTCTCCCTCCGGTGTGATGAGGGCGGGATAGGTTCGCCCGGCAGCGTTGATCAGCCCTTCCTCTGAAAGTTTGTTCAGCAGGTCGTGATCATAGCCCTTCCAGCATCGGCGGACAAGGGGATACTTTTCCAGTTCCTTTTTCTTGACCGCCCGCATTTCCGGTGTATCCCGTTCCTCCCAGGAGGTCAGGTACATCAGCATGAGGGTCAATTCCCGAATGGTTTTCTTCTGTTTTTCCGGCATTAGCCTGTCCTCCAATCTTTTTGACTTACTACCATCATATCACAGGACGGGCTGTTCGTCTATTCCACAATCATTCCGGGATATACATCGGACCACTCCGTATGCGTCATTACTCCGCTGCTGGGAGCGCAGTGGGCGAGAACGCAGTCCGCTGTCCAGTTGACCCATTCCGAGTTCACCAGAGCCTCTTGGTATTCCTCAGTCCAGCCACGGACTGTATTATGGACTTATTACATCATCATTCCTGTACATATTTCTTCGCCTGTTTCATCTTCCGCACCCATCATTCCTATAAAAGAGGACTCCATATACTCGTCATAAGCCCGTGCGTATCTCTCGTACTTCTCACCGCCGGTTTCTTTCAGAACGGTTTCATCAAATGTCCATAAAGGGTAGGAGCAGAACCCACTTTCTTTGTAGAGCCCAGTATCTTTAGCAAATCCACGATTGAGCAGCTGCGGCGCAAAGGGACAGTTGTTTATATCGACATATGCACTGTTTTTCAAGCCAATAAATTCTTCAAAAGATTTTGTAAGAATAGCGAACTGTTCTTTCTCATCTGCTCCTTGGATAGGCATATCAAGAACAATCGCAAGGCCAGGCAGTTCTTTGCCCATAAAATCATAAACCGTGTACAATTCCACCCTCGGCTCCAATATAACGGGCGTCTCAAAATAATCTTTAATTTCAAATGTCATTTTTTCCTCCTGATAACAAAATATCACCTATGCTCTACCATATATGTAAAATCGCTTTTTCCCTTTGTGTAGCCTATCTCTTTGCTCATTTGGCGTCTTCCACTCCGTTCAGAATAAAAGACCAGGGAATGCTGGTTACCCACTCCCTGATCCATTGCGATTAAAAACTCAGTTCAGATATCTTCTCCCACTGGAGGATGTATTTCTGATCTATGATTCGATTCTCATGGTAATGGCCGAAAAACCAGTAGGCGAATTTACACCGCTGGCTGACCATTTCAAGAAAGTCCGTCAGTTCATCCGTTCCATAGGATGGATTGATCTTCTGCACCACACCGCTGGGAGCGCAGTGGGTGAGAACACAGTCTACCGTCCAGTTGACTCGTTCCAAGTTTGCCAGGGCTTCTTGGTATTCCGCTTGGCTGGGCATTTCCTCGGCCCACCAACTTACCCCCTTGACCCGAAACATGGATCGCATCCGGCGCATCAGCCAATACCAGTGTTCGAAGTCCGGATCGGCTGGATCGAGAATTCCATCCTGAATATCATGGGAGGCCGCACCGCCCATTGTGAACCAGGTGAGGCCGCCGAAGTTGAAGACCTGTCCCCGCATAAGGTGCAGGACATGCTCCCGCACCACATGGACCCGTCCGCCATTCCATTCTTTTTCTGGTAGAGTGTTCAGCAAGTCAAAATTCTCATGGTTCCCATCCACGAACAGGGTGGTGAAGGGCTTCTTGTTCAGCCAGTCCAACCAATATTGATCTTTCTGGCTTCCATCCCACAGTCCTCCAAAATCACCCGCGATGACCACATAGTCCTCCCGGCTCATCTCCTTCTGCTGTGGGAAGTATTTGCTCCCAAAGCGTTGGAAGTCGCCGTGAGTATCACCCGTAATATAAATTGCCATTCCATCGCACCTCGATTTACAGGGTCATTTGCTGCTGCCCTGGCAGTGGGGAGCTAATTTCTGCATCAGTTGCCGTGCGGACACCAGGACCGTTTCTGGTTTTCGTTGTCACCAGCAGGCCATCTTGAACAAGCTGCTCCATCAGTTCGCCCACGAAGCGGTTGGCAAGATTATGCTTGCCTTCTTTATCACAGAGCCTGTGTACAGAGAACTTTTGAGCGACATTTAAAGCAACCGGGCCTGTGATATACAGGTTTTTCCGTTTTGTCCGGCACCGTTCCAGGATTTCATGTGTGATCTCCTCGCGCTTGGTCTCCAACTGTGCCAGATATTCCTCATCAGTAATATCCCAATACCTCTCGTAGCAGTCGAAGCCATAGCAGCAGAACGATTTCGCATCCTTCAGCAGTTCTTGGATGGCTGGGATCTCGTCCATCTCTATAATACCACTAAAGTTCATCGGATGCAGGTATAACTCCTGCCAACCTTTCGTAACGGTATCGGATGTGCTGTCCCCACAGGGCTGCAGATCCCAGCCCGCACTCTGGAACAGGCTGCGGCTTTCTTCATGAAATTTGGCGGCGTCAGTCTCAGCCGGCCAGCCGGAATCGAACTGATAGCGGCTGCGAATCCGGAAGTAAACTTTTCGGTACTCCACTCTTGCTTCACCTCGTTTTCCTATTCCAAGTGCTTTTTCAAACAATACCACAAGTAAGGCGGCAACATCTATTCACCAATACCAACAGAATAAATGTTCATAAATTGACCTATTCTACCGATATCCTTCCGCCAGACCGACGCTGACCCCAAGCGCCCAGTCAATCTGTTTCATCTCGGAGGTGTCCAATGCTCCAACGCGCTCTCTGAGCCTGGACTTATCAATAGTGCGAAGTTGCTCCAAAAGGATAACGGAACCACAGCTCAATCCATTCGCTTGCCTATTCAAACAAACATGTGTAGGCAGCCGCGGTTTTCCCATCTTGCTGGTGATGGGGGCTGCGATCACTGTGGGGCTGTGGCGGTTGCCCACATTGTTCTGCAGAATGAGTACCGGACGGATACCACCTTGCTCAGACCCGATGACTGGCCGCAGGTCAGCATAGTAAATGTCACCACGGCTGATTTCCTGTCTGCAATATGTTTTCACAGAATACACCTCCTCAGCATATTGGGCTTAATATCACAAAAATAGGGACCGCCTCCGCATCTCCCGCATCTGGTTGGAATGGCTGATCATACGGCATGTTCCGGTCAGTAAACGGGTTTTGGACAGAAGCGATCCCCATAGCTTCTGATATTAAGACTTCACATTTGTGTTGTCTTCTGCTGCGCTCGTATTCGACACTACTTCCCCAAGCGCAAAAGCCTGCGCCACTGGCGCTGGCTCCGTAGGGCGACCATCTGAACCGCGGCTGGCTTCACCGCGTCATGGGACTCTCACCCCCGGCAGGATCTCTGTCGGCCGCCCTCATTGCTTGATCCCCATTTCGGTGGGGGCTGTGACTGGACGGAAGTATCATTATCCCTGGCGGAGTCATTGCGATACAGCTTGCCACAGGCTGTTTTTTGGACGGATGGACCCGCTTGGCACCTTATTTGGCCGTCGTTGATAGAGGGGAAATCCGGCAGGCTGTCATAACCGAACAAAAATGTATAGGTGACTTCGTTTGCAGCCTGTACCAGAACCTCTACAGGTGGTTTTCGCGCATCCTCCAGCGTCGCTTGCCCCTGTCCAGCAGGGGCCCCGTCAGGAAAGTATTCAGACAATCGGATATTCGGTTTTCAAGGAACAAGTGAGAAGCATTTCCTTCTCGCTTGTATAGGGGAAGATGTCGGCATTTTAATAACCCTCCAATTTCAATTTTCTAAAAGTTTTTTCAAAGACTTGAGAATACGGACTTTCCGCTTATGCACTGCAGGCTGTGAAACGCCAATCTCTCTTGCATAGTCAAGTTCACTTTGTCCCTTAAAAAACAACCCCTGTACCAATGCCTGATCCGCAGCAGGCAACGCTGAGATCGCTTGGTACAGGGCCTCTTTCTTCATTTGTTCAAGGATGATGTGTTCCGGGGTGTTGATAGCGTCAATAAACTCCCGGAAATTTTCATAGGCGCCATCCTGACTTCCAATCATCCCACTCGTCTGGATCTCATGGTCAAAAAAGCTCTGATCATTGTCCTTGATATTCCACCGGGTTCTGCAGTAAGTGCGATAGACCTCCTCTGTCACTATGACTTCCTCATATTCCTGAGTGCAGGTGTTAAAAACAATAAGGGTAAACTTCCCGTTGGATTCCATGTGCCTTTCCTCCAAATTTCAAGATTTTGATGGCGAATCAAAATCTTGAAATCAGGGGTACTTGGCGATATAAGCCTCCCAGCCCATGCCGGCCCTCCCAGTGCCGGGCAGAAAAATAGCCGGGGACGCATTTCTGCATCCCCGGCCGATCCCCGCCGCCATATTGCGGCAGGAATACAGAGGGCCGGGACACTTTACAGCGTCCCGGCCCTTGTCAGCTGGTCCTATTCATTTTTGCGCATACCTGCCACTGTACTGAGTATAGCAGAGGCAAAGTCGGAAGGGAGTAGGGATTTCGTCGGTTTTTCATCGGGAATCAGTCGGGATAAAGTCGGGGCATCTCCAATTCTTCCTGAAGTTCCGGCACAGCATAACCAAAAAGGCAGAGGGACAATAAGAAGATCGCCTCGCGCTTTCGGTCATAGAATACGCTTCGCTCCATATTCAGCTCATCCAGCAGTTCCTTTTCTGTGCTGTTGAAACGGTGGATAAATTGTTTGGTCAGGATCTCATAGTAAAGTTCACCCCGGTCAGGGTATCGTTTCAAGCGGAGAAGGGCACGGTCGATCACATCCACCAGCATCCGGTTTTCCATCACACAGCAGACCCGTTCCTCAAACTCCTGCAGATCCATATCTGGGGCGAAACTTTGCAGATAGATAAGCCCGGTATCAGCGTCCTGAGCGCCCAGCTCCCAGGCGTACTCATGCAGTTCCTCCACCCGCTCACTGAGGACCCACACCACATCCCGGTAGATTTTCAAAATCAGCTTTACCCGGTGATAGGCCAGCTGGCTGTCAAATCCAAGGGTCGCCATCTGCCTTTTACATTTCTGCAAAGTGGAACTTTCTTTTCTCATGCCATTCTCCTCCTCCCATGTTCGCTAAACTGCGAACAAAATGCATATAACAAAGCCTGTGAACATTGGTGCGGCTGCGCCCCTCTCTCAGGAGGGGGGCTTGCCGTACCAAACTTATATGAGATTGCGTGTTTCCAACCGAATACGCATGGCCTGCTTGGAGACTTGGAAGATCTGAGCCATTTCCGCAACCAACTGCTCATTGCTCCTGCCTGCACGCAAACGGTAAAAACTTCTTTTGATTTGCGGCAGGGGCATGAGGAGAGCAGTAGCCAAAGCATCCGCCTGCCATTCGACCAGACCGTGGCTTTCATCCAAAGATGTTTTTCCTTCATAGGCAGCCACATCGCCTGTGCCGGAGTACAGCTTCTGGTGCAGGACCCAGTGCCCCAATTCGTGAGCACAGGTGAACCGCAGCCTGCCGAGGAGCCTGTCCACACAAAGCCGCTCCTCCACCAGGATTGTTCCGGCCTTGACTGCAATCAAACGGTAGCGTTTTTCATCTTGGTCGTATAAAATAGCCGCTCCTTCATCAAAAATCGTTTCCCCAAGGATGCTCCCGTTTTTGCGTAGGCAATGATATTCCAGAGTTAGATCAAACTTGGTCTCTATGATAGTTTCAATGGGAACTGCCTGGGGAGGCCCGTCCAACAAAGCGGGATCATACTCTTGCAGGATCTTCCGTCCAATGGTTTCAATTGCGTCCAATCGATACTTTGGTACAGACAAGAAAATCCCCCCTTAGTTCTGGCGGTTCTGTAGCATTTCCATAAATGCCTTCCATTCCTCATCGGTAGCATCTACTTCCTTTGCCACTCTCAATGCTGCGCGGACGATGTCATGCTGGCGGATATAGTCAGGCAGATCGGCCGGAACCGTCTGCCTGGAATCTGCGGCCAGATCCAGCAGCATTTCATGCTCCTGCTTATCCAATTCCAGAAAAGAAGAGATCCGCTCTACAAATGCTCCCTCTGGCGCTGGCCGGCGACCCTGCTCAATATCACACAGGTACCCATTGGAGATACCGAGGTGTTTCGCGGTATCCCGGAGATTTAATTTGGCCTCTTTGCGCCGTGTGCTGATGAAAGCTCCAAAGGTCACTGGTCTCCCTCCTTCATAGAGTTTCGCTGGTTTGCGAACATCTTGTTTATATTATAACTGGCACATCTGTTCGACACAAGGGCAAAAAAGAAAGCAGAGGCCAGGTGTTAAAATTCCATAACACCTGGTCCCTGTTTTAGAGAAACCTGTGGGCGATCCGCTTCATTTCTTCCACACACTCATGAGGTGCTATGATCTGAATCCCGCCCATAAATTTGAATACCCATCCGTAAAAGGTGCCGCTTGGGTCGACTTCAATGTTTGCCGTAAAGTGTTCCTCGTCATATGTGCGGGTTGGTACAGCTTCTCCATAATGGTCTATGATGGTTTTCATCAGCTTGTTCTCACAGAGCAGTTCAACAGAAACTGTGCGGTCAGCAGCAAACATATCAACGATCTTGTTGGTGTAGCCCGCCACATCAAAGTCTTCATCGGGGGTAAAGCCGGAGGGAAGTATCTTGATCCCCGACAGACGGTCTACTCGAAAGTGGGCCATCCGCTGGTGTTTGTGAGAAAAGCCAATCAGGTAATAGTGGTCATTCTTCCATTCCAAAGCGTAAGGGTCCAGTTGATAGAGATAACCGCCATGTTTGAGAACTCGTTTTTTCTCGGGCGTATATTCATAATACTGGAACTGTATCTGCCGCTTTTCCAAGATTGCCGTTTGGATGGCATCAATGATGTAATAGACTTGCTCATTGTCCGGTTTCACCCGGCTGGACAGGCTGGCGAGCTGCCGAAGCTGCTCTGCCTGATGTGTGCTGGTCAGACGGCATAATTTCTGTACCAGTTCCTTAGATTTCTTGGCAGAAATGATCTTCGAGGATGCTACTGCGTCTGTCAGCATTTTCAGTTCTGGATACTCAAACAGGCGGTTTCCCATAAAATATTGGTTTTGGGTACTCTTAACCACCACAATATCAATCCCCGCATCGATCAGCGCATTGGTATCTGCGTAAACAGTCTGCCGCACTGCCTGAATTCCTTTTCCATTCAGATGGGCAATGATGTCAGATACTGTGGCGGGATGGTTTTCATCGGTCCGCTCATAGAGAAACCGGAGTAATTCCAGTATCCGCATATTTGTTGAATTCTGCATACTTCACCTCCTCGATTCTTAAAATGGCCTATTTTGTATGGTGTCCAGCCCCAAAGACCAGAAGCAGGGCGACAGCACAGAGAAGCAGGCCGATCCAATTTCGATCTATAATCAGCTTGATCACCGCCACAAGCAGAAGTCCGCCTGCCAGGAGCACAACGCCATTCATTCAGCGTCCTCCCGAAGCATAGTTTCCCATGTTGATGTCCAGCACCCCTCTGGGCGGCTGGATCAAGGCATCTTCATATTGGCACTTCCACTGGATCTCCCGGCACATCTGGCCATCCGCCACGCCGTCTATGGTTTCCCCATCCTCAATGGGGTTGTCATTCGCCAGAATGTAGGACGCCGCATTGTAGGCGTGGTTTACCACCCAGTTGGGGTCCATGCCGTGGAAGTGGTACTGGAGGTCGGGCAGGAACAGGGTGCTCATGCCCACCGTGTCGATGAGCATATCCTCGGTGCCCTGGATATTGAAGAATCGGACATTGACGCCAAAGCGGATGAACCGGTCCGGGCCCTCGATCTGATGGGAACGCACATCTTCGGCCAGCAAGAGCTTGCCGCAGTTTTGGAAATAGAACGCCTCGCAAGTAGGATACAGCTCCGCCAGAGCCTCCAGAAAGTCGACATCCAGGTTGGCACGCTCCAGCGCCGGAAGCGCCGCTGCCAGCATATCGGTGGCCACGACCTGATACCGGCACTCTCGGAAGATCCGCTCCCGGTCCTCCTGGCAGTCCCACATCTGGCTCATCAGGAAGGCATCAAAGCCTTTGTCCTTGAACTTGTCGCATTTCATCACCATCAGCTGCACCGGGCATTTTCCGTCCTTGAACTCTGCAATATGCTCCTGTGCGGCAAAGCCGGCCATTTTCTGATCATAACAGAAGCACTCTGCTGATCCGATGTGCTTCTCCATTACGGCAGTCATTTTTTCTTTGTCCGGCATTTCTGCCGGCTCTTTGAACAGCATCTGAATGAGATAGGGACCTCCGGGCTGGGGGCCTTTTTTGTCGTTCAGGTTTTGCTGGAAAGCTTGATTGCTCATTTGGTTTCCTCCTTCTTCTCCGGGAACAGCTTCCACCGAAACTCCAGCTCTTTCTGGACAAACTCTTTCGGCAGATTCCGGGGGTTGGCGATGAGATACCATACCCGAAAGGTGCGCTTCTTCGGATCTGTTTCCTGTTGGTAGAGCTGATAGCCCGCCTCATCCTCCTGCGTCCACTGTCCTGTCTGCCGCTTGGCCTGCACAAAGGGTTCCACCACCTGGTCCAGCTCTTCTCTGGTGCGGCTTGAGGCCCAGGCTTGATCCACATCATTGGCGTGGGAGAGGTGGAACAACATCGAACCCATCCAGTTCTTTGCCTTGTGTTCAGGCGTTCCGCGCAATTCCGCCTGATGGCGGTACTCCGCCAGCTGCTCCGATGTTCCGTACCGTTCCACCATCTGCTCATCCACATGAATGCACCAGCTGTAATCCTCCGGCTGGATAAAGGGGGCGCAGACCGGATGTAATGCCTCTGCTGGGTCCGCCTCAAAGCGGTCGATAAAGTCAAGGTAGTGGGCTTTGATCAGGGGCAGAAAGGTGTCCAGCAGCCCGGTGTTCAGCCGCAGATCCTCTGTCAGCATCCGAAAGAATGAACCGCCTGTTGTCGGTTCTATTTTGAAAGAGTAGAGCCGGTCATCTCCCTGCTTTATGATACAGGTGAAGCCCACCTCCACATTTCCATGGCCGATTTCGTAGTCTATGTAGTTGTAGCGCCTCCGGTCAAACCATATCTGATAGGTCAGCCCGTTTTTCATTTTCTTTTTGAAGTCGCCTTTTTTCAGCCGCTTCCAGCCCTTTTCCTCCAGGCCCAAGCCGTTCCACAGGTAGTCCAGAAGCTCCTGAAATATATCTGCCGGGCGTTTTTGCTCCACGGTCTCCACCTCCTGACGAATCCTCCTTAATAATCAAGCAGGATGGGCACCTGCTGTTCCTCGGCAAACCGCATGGCCCGCCAGAACATGGAGAAGGCGAACTTGGCCAGGGATTGGGTGTCATACTGGGTGTGTTCCGGGATGTCTGCCTTGCTGTACTGTCCATCTGAGTCTACGGTTCCGTCTACCGGGTATCCCTCCGTGTCTGCCCAGCCAAGGATGGTGTCCTCATCGGCCTGCCATGCCAGCTGGTTCAGCTTTTCCAGCTCCTTCCGCAGTCCGCCCAAGGTGGCGATAGCGACGGTGTCATCGGTGGGCAGAGGGCCTTGGAACAGAAAGCTGTCGGTGAGGGGAAGCCACCAAGTCACGCCCCGAAACAGGGACCACACCCGCTCCTCGTCCGATGCAAGGCGGGCAATCAAGGGATGCTCCCCGAAGATCCAGTCCTTCTCCACGGTGGGAGGCACCGGTTCCTCGTATGTACGACAGGCGGCCACCAGCAGCATAGCGCCGAAGGCATCCCAATCCGGCTTGTCCGTGTAATAGGGCTTCTCATTATTCTCCGGCCAGGGGGCGTAGGGGGGCTGGTCCGGCTGAGAAATGGCGGCCAGAATCTGATCCCGCCAGTTCTCCACCGCCGCCTGAACATCGGTCGGGGACAATTCCTCGTCGTCGGCGGGTTCCCCATCCGGGGTGATGCGGTTGAAGGAATATCCGTTTTCCTCCGCCCACTGCTGAACAACGGTTTTCCAGTTGTGAGAATAGTACCGGGTCAGCGTCCCGGCGTAGATGTCAAGTCCCATAGTGTTTGCCTCCTTTTCTGCTTGGTCAAAGCCGTTCCAGGGTACAGTCGTGCCCGGAATGGTCTGTATCCAAAATGATTTCCACAATGGTGTCCATCGTCTCTTTTCCGAGATTACGGACGCTTTTTTCATAGGCCAGCCACTGGATGTGGATGGGTTGTCCATACTCATGCCGCCCAAAACCGCCCCGAAGAATATCGTTGAAAGCGTTCAGGTTCCGACCGATCTTCCAATCCAAGCCACAGATGAACACCTGCTCCACCTCGTCATAAAAACCGGCCATGTTAGAAAAGCGGCGACCGTCAATGGTGAACATCTCTCTCATGTCCATATAAACGGCTCCTTTAAGTCATATTTCTCCATGATCTTATTTTCCAAGGCTTCATAGGCATCCATATCCTCTGGTTGCGCTGGAATACCCTTTTGCCAATAACCGTTCCCATAGTAGAAAAACATAGCCCAGTAATAAGGCAGGTCATGGCTGAACATCGCCACTCCCATGGCATCGGCCACTGGCTCTGCCAGCGGTGAGCGATCCACTATCTGGGAGGCTTCCTCATAGGAGATCCCCACCAGCTCCACCAGCAGGTGCTTCACCAGTTCACAGAAGCTGTGCTGGTTGAATATGACCTGACCATCCTCATCTTTGAACACGATGCCATCTCTCACCATAATATTCTGCTCCGTTTCTTACTCCTCGTCCCCGGCCTTGAAGTTGTAGATGGGGCGGATGACCTTTACCACATCCGCCGTGGGGCCGATGTTGTCCAGAATATCCTGCATCCCCTTGTAGGCCATGGGGCACTCATCCAAGGTGGCCTTGCTCACCGAGGTGGTGTAGACCTCTGCCATCTGCTTTTTGAATTCAGACACCGTGAAGGACTGTTTGGCGTCCGCCCGGCTCATCAGGCGGCCGGCGCCGTGGGGAGCAGAGCAGTTCCAATCCTCGTTACCCTTGCCCACGCAGAGCAGGCTCCCGTCCCGCATATTGATGGGGATGAGCAGTCGCTCGCCCTCTTTGGCGGACACAGCTCCTTTCCGCAGGATCATGGCGTCGGTATCGATATAGTTGTGGATGGTGGTGAACTGCTCCTCCACATGGAGCTTCATGCCTTTGACGATCTCGTCCATCATGGCCTGCCGGTTGAGCATGGCGAAGTGCTGGACGATCTTCATGTCGTGGATATACTGCTCAAACAACTCTCCGGACACATAGGCCAGGGCCTTGGGGATGTTGGTTTGCTTGAGGTTTTTCAGTTTCTTCAGTTCTTTCTGGATCTCCTTCTCCCGGCCCTCCGCTTTCATTCGGGCAATCAGCGCCTCGATGGAGGCATCGTCAGTGCGGTTGAGCACCTTATAGCCCGCCTCCTGGTAATAGCTGGCCACCTCCACACCCAAGTGACGGCTGCCGGAGTGAACCACGATGTAGAGATTTCCCTCGTCGTCCTTGTCCACCTCAATGAAGTGGTTCCCACCACCCAGCGTACCGATGCTTTTTTCCGCCCGGAGGAGATCCACATGGCGGGCACAGCACAACTCACTCAGGTCGATCTCATTGAGGTAGCGGTGGGCCTTATCCCGGATGGAGAAGCCGGAGGGGATCTTTTCATAAATCAGCTTGTCCAGCTTTTGAAGCTCCAGCCGCCCCTCCCGGATGCGGGTGGTCTCCATGCCGCACCCGATGTCCACACCCACCAGATTGGGCACCACCTTGTCGGTGATGGTCATGGTGGTGCCGATAGTACAGCCCGCCCCGGCGTGAATGTCGGGCATGAGCCGGATGCGGCTACCCGCCGTAAATTCCTGATTGCACAGCTCCTGAACCTGTGCGATGGAGGCGCTGTCCACCACATCGGTGAAGATCTTGGCCTCATTGTATTTTCCTTTGATTTCGATCATAATTTCCTCGCAATATTCTATGGGGCATGGCCCCGTCAAGTCATCTCATACAGCAGGGCAGCGTCGCCCTGCACCAGTTCCAGATGGGAGCGCAGCGTTTCAAGCCCGCTTTGCACCGCCTCGGTGGGCAGATCCCAGTCCGGGGCAATTTCAGCGGCCAGCTCCGGGAGGTCCTGCTCCCGCAGAGCTGCCAGCAGTTGAGACGCCAGCTCTCCCTCCAGCAGAGCGCAGTCCAGGGTGTCCTCCGTCTGGGGAGCAGGAAAACGGACATCCAGATCCAGTTCGCTCTCACACCAGTCCCAGATGGCCATATAGACCGCGCCGGAGCAGTCGCCGTTTGACAGTTCCTGCCGCCGGCCGTCTTTGAGAAGGTAAAAGGATGCGATCTGTGACATAGTTGTTCCTCCTGAATGTTATTCTTTTTCCATCAGCCCTTCTGCCTGCATCCGGATCACATAGAAGGCCCGCACCCAGTCCAGTTCCTGCTCCATGGATTTCTCCAAAGCCAGCAGGTGGCGCTTTCCCAGCCTGCGGTCCAGGAGGGCAAAGATGCGGACAAGAGGATTCTGGCTGACAAGGCTTTTCTCAATGCTCTGGTTGTCAAAGATCCCAAACGCCTCATAGAACACCTTTTGGTCAAAGGTGCCCTGCTCCAGCGCATAGGCATAAGCCCGGTCGATGGCCTCTTTTGCGGAGTTGTGATCTTTCAGCGTTGTGGACCGCAAATGATGAAATTTCGTCCACACATTTTCAAAATAGGTGTAGTAGTTGCTCCGCAGCACTTCCACGCCGTCCACACGAATGGCGGCCCGGCCCTCATGGTCGGCGCTTTTGCTGTAACTGGTGGCAAAATACTGGATGTGGCCCCGGAGTGCTGGGCACAGATAGTCATTCTCCAGCTTGTTCCGCATTCCGCTCCAGGTTGACATAGCGACCGCCTCCTTTCTGCTGTTTACAGGCTTTGCCTTTTGTGATTGAAGTGCTATCCGTTTAATCCGCCAGCTTCAATTCTATACTGGCAGTCGATCTCCATACAAGCTAAATGTCCCATAAAATAGTCGGGTTCTGCATCCAAATCGATGTAAAAGCCAGTTTCAATCCCATTTACAAATACTGTTACATTGTTTACGAATAGTGCTTTTACAAACTCATCTTCTGAAATTTTCCCATCTACTTCAAGGGCTCCATCTTCGATCATTTCATTCACAGTGTCTATGTAGTCATCGTTTTCTTCCAAAAAAGACTGGATGATCAACTCTCTGTGTGCATTGATCCAATTTATCTTTTCAAAAACGATATCGCCTATATTTCCTTCTATGCTCTTAATCTCAAGGAGAATTTTGGTCTTTCTCTCCCATACAATCAATTCTCCAACATAAAAGCCGAGCTTGCTGTCAAATACAAATTCCGTATTCCCCAATAATATTCTATCCGACATTTCGGCGTTTTTCTTCTTTGAAAACAGTCCCATATAGATCTCCTTAATTACTGTATATTACTGCGCCCGCCAATCCCGATAGCGCTTTTCATGTGCGATGTTTTCAGTGCTCATTGAGATACCTCGCCAATTTCTTCTCCAGCAGTTCTGTCATATCATTGCAGAGTCGCTTGACCTTGTCCTGCTCATGGGCGTAGTACCAGATGGTTTCCTCTCCGGGACAGAGCAGGAGTTGGTCGCCGTCCGCTTCTTTCCAGAACTCGCCCAGTACACAATACCGCTCTCCATGGATGGTCAGATTAAACATCCCGGAAAGGGAAAGGATCACGCCTGTGGATACATTGATGCCCGCAGTCAGCAGGAAAAACTCCCGCACCTGGGACGGGAGCGTGAAGCCCAGCACGCTTTCTTGATTCCCGATCTGCTCCTCCGTGGCGGCAGGCTGGATCTCATCAGTGGGGTCCAGCACCTTTGCCAACGCCTTGGAGAACTTGGGGTAGCGTCGAAACAGCTCCGGGTTGTCGGCCTTGAATTTCGCTTGCTTTTCCCGCTGTACTCGCTCCTGATCCTTGCAGAAAGCGTCCAGCTCGGCCAGATACCGCTCCTGGTAGAGATTGCTGACCTCAAATGCTGTGCCGCCCTTTTCCAGAATGGCGATGGCTCCCTTTTGGCTGGTCAGCACCGGGACCCACTGAAAACCGTGTCGGCAGGGCTTCAGTTTCAGGAATTCACCCCGATTGAGCAGGGTTTCCAACTCCGTCTCATGTTCGTCCCACCAGCTCCACCATGTTTCGGGAGTTTCCCGCCCCTCGACCAAATCCAGGAGTTTTACTGTCAATGATTCTTTGTTCATAGGTGTCCACGCTCCTTTCCCCGCCATCACTTCCACATTACTCGGTAGCACAAAGCTCATTCATTTTTGGAATCAGTAATTTATCCATCCACTGACAAACAATCTCAAAGGTATTGTCAATTTTTTCTTCATTCCCTATATCAAGATATATTTCATTGTTTCTTAAACTGTAAAACAGTGGTTGTGTGTTGATGTCCGGTTTGGCGTAACCATAAGGGTCGTACGGACGAGTGTTGATTATATAACAAACCTCTATGCTTATGCTATCCTTTGTGTTCCCGCCGAATGAGGAAAACGCAATCATATAGGTGAAATTTTTACTGTGCCTCGTAAGTGTTTTGTCGGATTTTTTATACTTGAAGCCTAAATGCCCGTACTTCCCTTGCAACTTGGTTCCAAGCATTTGCATTGCTTCGTTAAAGTTCATTGTGCCCCCTCCATTTTCTCATCGTAAAAATAAATATAGTTCATTTCTCCGTTTCAGAGGGCGCAGGAATAGATGCTCATGGCCCCGTAATCGGTGTGCAGGACCAGCCCGCTTTGGGTAAAGGCAAAATTCACCTGCCGCACCACAAAGGGGTCGTCAATAGAGGCCAGCAGTTGGCCGCTGCCGGTATCCCACAGCTCTATGGGGGAGCTGCCACGATCCTGCTGAACGGCCATCAGACTGCCCCTTGTCCGCACCATACAGGTGTCTGAAAAATTTAGCCCCTGCCGGACCGAAAACGGGAAAGGATTGGCAATCTCCTCTCCGGTCTGGGTCAGATAGAACCTGCCGCCCACCGAGAAGCACTGGTCATCCGGAGAGAAGAAGGGATGCCAGCCCGCATTGGGGATCACAACTTTTTGGGCGGACTTCAGATCGACCAGCACATACTCACCCTCGGTGACACGGTAGACCGCTTTGCTCTGCCGGGGAGAGAGCATCCCGAAGCAGTAATAGGCAAAATTCGGATCTTTTGACTTCTTACATTTTACCGTTTCCCGCCACACTTTCGTGTTGCTGCCAAAGGCAAAGACGACGATCTCCTCGCCCGTGTACCACAGGGCCAGGTCGCCACTGACATCCAGCATGGTCTTCATGCTGTTTTTCTTGTTGGCAAAGGGCGTGACCTCATGGGTGCGGAGCGAGAACTGCTGGAGAAGATAGCTGTTGTTCAGAAGAAGGGTGTCATTGGAGCAGAGGACCTGCTCATAGGTCATCCGCTTGGCACCCAGAGAGACCGTTTCAAGGCTCTCCCCGCTGCCATCGAAGTGATAGAGGGTCTCGTCCTCAAAATCTCCGACCACCCTCGTCAGGAAGAAGTCATCCCTTGCGGGAGAGGCGGCCAGGGGCATGAAGCCGTTACTGTCCTTACCGACAAACCGATGGCACCGCGCCTGCCCAACAGCGGCATCCCGATTCTGATAGACAAATCCTTTCCGCATCTGGCCCATCATGGCGCTGGCAGCCTTGCTCCTGACCTGGAAAGCGGAGTCGCACAGGATCTCCTTGACCTTCCCGCCATTCAAGCAGGTTCGGATGGTATGGCCGTCAATTTCAATCCGCCACTGCTTATTTGTAGTGGGGTTGAGGAAGGTTTTTTCAATCATGGCTTTGACTCCTCCCTTTGAATCAGGATGGTTTTTCCCTCGGCGTTGATGTCATAAAGGTCATCCAAATGGATATGGAAGCCATCCACACGAGCGGTTTCCGCCATCCCCAGAGCGGCTTTCGCCAACAGGAGCAGCCCCGCCCGGTTTCCCGTTAACTCCAATTCATTTCCATCGGCATGGGTGGTAAAGGAGAGGTAGGCTTCCGGTTCCACTGGGAGGATAGGCAGTAGTTCGTCATTCAGTTGAATGGTCAGTGTTCTGGTTTTCATCACTTACCGAAATACCTCCCATCAATCCCACCAGAAATACCAGACGGTGGACTGCCACAGGACATCTGCCAAGGAGCCAATGCTTCCATCCTCATTCTGATCCAGATCTGGGCAGAAACCATATTGCTCCACAGCCACCTCCATAGCTCTTTCCTTGGAGATCGGAGTTGGAAGTTCAAACTCCAATTCATCGTGGCTCATGGCGGCAGGGATGGCACCATGCTGCTGGAACCAGTATTTGGCCGCAGCCATCAGCTCCGGTGTGTCGGGGCAGTCATTCCAGTTTCCGAAGGGCAGGTAGGCGAAGATCTCCCAAGGATTCTTCACCGGGATCTTGGCCAGAATGAGCGGATAGGTCATCTCAGTATCATCATCCCAGTAGCTGGAGAAGCGGTCATTAGGTTCTCCGCCCTCCATCTCGCCCAAGACTTCCTCATCCCAGTCCATATCGTCATCTTCGGCTTCTTCCTTGCGCTGGCCGGTCAATTCCTCCAAAACCGTCTTTCCGTCCTTGACGGGGGTAGAGAGCATCTTCTTCCGGTACTCCGTTACAGCTTTGAGGTCAAATTCGTAAATGTCTACATCATTCTTCGGGTCGGCGTTCATTACCAGACATTCCAACAGCGTTTCATCATCCGCCTGGATAAGCACGGGAACAAAGCCCTCCCGTACCCCCAGCCGCTGGGCGTAGCTGTATGCCGACATGATGGGGTCATCATCTGCCATGGATGGGAAATAGGTACACTCGCAGTCCAGATACTCCATGATGGCCTGAGCAACCTCGGAAGGCTCCAGCGTATCCTCGTCGAAGTCCTGTCCCTGCCAGTTTTCAAACCGTTCCCCGATCACCTCTGCCATAGCCTGATAGTAGTCCTCGTCAAAGGGGATGAACAGGTAGGCTTCATCCTGGAACTCATCAGAGTGATACCGCTCCGGGCCGAAGAAGCGGAGGGCGTTGTCGTCAACATCGGCAGGATAGTAGGGGCTGTCGCCCTCTCCGTAGTAATAGCCTGCAAAGGCACGGCCTTGCTGATTGAACAGCACAGAGAACAGACAGCCGTCCAGCTCATCCCGGATAAACTCCCTCAGATCCACATTGGCAGGATCAGCTTTGACCTGTTTGGTCACTTCGCTGTATTCTTTCAAGAAGTCCTCGCCCATCAGGTCGTGCTCCATACACCAGCGCAGGTAGATGGCCATGTGGTTATAAGCATTGATGGGGTCAATAGGCAGTTCCTTCTCCTCAATGCTCTCGATATGATAGGAAGCATCGTCCATCTCACCGTCAAAATCATCATTGGAAAGGGTGCCACGAGTGATAGCATCCTGGCGGGTGGGGTTTACTACAAAACTGATCCCCCTCATTTTGTTCAGCAGAGCGTCTGTATCATGTTCCAGTTTATAGTCCAACTCGTCCTCATAAAGCGGAATGACCTGATAGAAGTTGACCTCCTCGCCGCCCGGCAGGGTGCAGACCTCGCTGCCATCCTCCGTATCCTGGGGACCGATCAGGGTAGCAGTACACAGTTTGGTGTTGTCTGCAAATGGTTCCCGGTTCTCCACTGTATGACCATGTCCCAACCAACTGTCACAGTTGATGGGCAGACGGGCCAAGGATTTCAGCAGGCGGATGGGCCAGTACCACTTTTCGTCTTTCATGGACTCCTGATCCAGCTTCCAGTCCGCAGGCAGCGCGATAGCCAGCTCCGCCCGCTCCAGCTTATATTCCACCAGCTCCTCCGGCACATTCATCCGGTGAGCGCCCATACCCATGGTGACCAGGGTGCAATAGTCCCGCTCCTCAGTGGGCGGCACCATGCAGATGTCCACATGGATGTCTGGAGAAACCAGCTCGTGGAACACATTCTCGACCTTGCCGAAATACTGCTGGATGTGTCCCTCGACGGCCTCCATCTCCTCCTCGGTGTAGACCTCGGGAACACCGGCTTCTTCATCCTCGGGCATTTCGCCGTCCGGGTCATCGCCGTCATCGTCAGGGTCACCGTCCGATGACTCCCAGGAGATTTTCAGCGTCATCTGCTCCTCCGGCAGACCGACGCCAGGGCTGCGGGTGATGGTGTGCTTATCATCTGCCGCAAAACCGATAGTTTCTCCATCGTGGAGTTCCACATCGTTCTCCAGCACATAGGACACAAGGCTGGCCAAAAAGTCCCGCAGGTCGCTCGGCTTGGCATCGGTGCCCAGCACCTCCATCTCGTCTTTGCCAAACACATCCATGCCGTAGGTGTAGCCATTCATGCCATTCTCGTTTCTCCACAGACCGAACCAGATCCAGTTGAAGATGGGTAGTTCGCCGTCCTGCATCATGTCGGCAAAGCCCTCATAGAACCGGGGTTCAAACACCACGCCGCTGGTGTAGATGCCGGTGGCATATTCCTGACGGCAGCAGGCGGCGACCACCTTGGTGTAGAGCTTGCCCTTTTCCAGCAGGTTTTCCTCCTTGCCCAGCACCGCCACCATGATGTGGGCACAGTGCTCCTTGGCAACCTTGACGGCGTCCTCCCACATATAGTTGTTCTCGGCATTCAGTTCCGCTTCGCCGTTGGGGATGGGATAGGTCGCCAGGCTGACGGCGGCGACCATGTCGCCCACTTCGAACACCAGCGCGTCATCGTCCTTCTCCTCGCTGGCATCGTATTCATCCACGGCGATATCCCACTTTTCCTTCATGTCCCGGATGAACTGCTCTTTATCCCATTCTCCCTTGGACAGGAGGACAAATCCGGTGAAAACGCCTGTGTGGTCACTCTCATCCTCGGCCTCTGCCTCGGCCCGCTTTGCGATCTCTTTCTGGCACTCTTGAATCACCGCCGGGGCATCCTTGTCTTCGGGGTCCAGTTCTGCCCACCGCTGGGCGTAGGGGATAGCCTGTTCCTCCTGCCCATAGAGATACTGATAGCCGTAGGCCATCCGCATATTCCACTCCGCCTTGTCCTG
>QFCH01000953.1_pt1 | contig 41119 bp, 35 predicted proteins | sample 5346071 | NCBI WGS metagenome assembly QFCH01 (sample SAMN09062255, study PRJNA434731) | Human gut metagenome, whole genome shotgun sequencing project. | isolation source: stool timepoint B chromium assembly | host: Homo sapiens | collected 2015
CCAGGATCAGAAACGGATATCGTTTTTCATCCGTCCAATAGGCGTCCAGATACGGATATCCATAAAGCCCGTTACAGTCCACATCCTGGCCTTCCCACTCCGAAAACTCATACAGGTACTTTTCCAGCAGGTTTCTCATCGGTTCCTTGTCCTCAGGGACTGCCGCCTTCAAACACACATTCATCTCTCATCCCTCTTTTCTCATTGACCCAAACGTATTACCTGGTCCGCGTACCGGGCAGGTGTTTCCGTCTCCTCATTCGCCCCTATGTTTGATCAGCTCCGCATAATCCTCCGCCACCATCCCATGGATACACTCGTCGCAAATCCCCTGGCAGTTCCGCCCGCCGCGGCGCAGGATTCCTTCCTGCCGGAGGCCGCATTTTTCCATCACCTTTCCGGAATTGGGATTATTCGTGTCATGGTCTGCCTGAATCCGCCCGGCTTTCTCCACCTCGAAGAAAAAGCGGATCACCTCGGAAAATGCCTCCGGCATCAGACCCTGCCCCCCAAAATCTGCGCCCCAGGCAGTAGCCGATGATGACGCTGTCCACACTCGGGTCCTGCCTGACAACGCTGATATTTCCGATCACATTTGCCTCGTCCTCCCGAAACGCGATGCCCCAACAGTAATAGTCCAGGTTCTGGTACTGGGCGATCCATTCAGAAAGGATCCGTTTTGTCTCCTCCACATTCTCATGGGGCGTCCAGGTCAGAAATCTGGTCACCTGGGGATCATTGGCCCAGTTCCGGTACATGGCCGGAGCGTCCTCTATCACAAAGGGGCGCAGCACCAGCCGCTTCGTTTCCAGTCTTATGGTTCCTGAGTGATTCATCTCTTCGTCCTCCCGCCTTCCGGCCTCGCGCCCCGGCCGCCGGAAATGGGCCGGGCGCAGCAAAAACTCCAGTATAGTGTCCCTATTGTACCATAAACAGGAAGCTCGTGAAAGACCTCGCTAATTGTTTCGGCATGTATCACGTGTTCATACAATATCACACTACACCGGAGTTATTTTTAATTTTTCATATAAAACGCCCTGCTGTCCTTGGCCCGCATGGTCGCCAGGATTCCGTCCAGGTGGTCATACTCGTGCTGAAGCAGCTCCGACAAATCCCCCTCCAGCTCCATTTCCTTGTCCTGCCAGCTCCGGTCCTTGTAATGAATCCGGCAGCGGCGGTAGCGGTCCACCTTCACCAACAGACCCGGAAATGACATGCAGTCGTCCATCACCTCCATCATCTCCCCGTCCGGGAACTCCAGCACCGGGTTGATCAACAGCACCGGTTCCCCAACGTTCATATAGAGCACCCGTTTTTTCACTCCGATCTGCGGCGCCGCGATGGCCCGGCCCGCCTGATAAATCCGCCGGAACTCCATCATAGTATCGTGCAGGTCCCGCTCCAAAGCCTCCATCTCCGGCAACTCCTCCTCCCGGACGACCTCGCTGATCTCGTAAAGCGCCGGATTTCCCAGCAATAAAATTTCCTTTATCATATTCCGTTTTTCCTCCTCCGTATGATTCTACCGGTTCGCGCCCTCCAGACGCCGCTCCTCCTCCGCCATAAACTCATAAACAAACAAAATGCTCTCCACCGTCAGCTCCTCGCACAAATGCGGCGGATCCCACTCGTTAAATCCGCCCGGCCTTAGCTCCAGACAGCGCAGCGATCCGAACCGCGACCTGAACTGTCCGGCAAACCGCCTGCACATGTCCGCGCGCTCTCCGTCCGCAACTCCCTTAGCGCCGAAATACGCGCCCAGCATCATCAGCGCTCCCTCCACCAGGCCGCACTGCGCCCGGAAGCCGCCCGCGCCGTGCATCCCAACCGCCGCCGCATAGGTCTGCTCCTCGATGTGAAACCCCAGCAACTCCCCCAGGCACAGCATCGTGGTCCTTGCGCAGTTCACATCCCGGTCATAATACAGGCTGTGCACCCGCTCTCTCACCAAAGCTTCCACGTCCCCTGAGGCTGAGTTTCCGTCCACACTCAAATATTGTTTTTCATCCATCCGGTTCTCTCCTCCATAATCCTGCCCGAAAAGCGGCAGATATCTAAGTCAGCAGGGTTCATTTTCCATGTATCGGAGCCCTCTCGTACTTATTACATTTATTTTATCCTAACATGGTCATGGAAACAAGATTTTTTCACGTATCGGGAACTTCTGATATGTAAGTGCCACACGGAAATACTTGTGGCATGTAATTTTTTCTGATGCACGGTACGGGGCAGAGAGCTAAAATGCGCTCTTGTAAAGACAAAGGAGAGATGATAATATATATAATAATCATAAAGGCTTCGATGAACGATGAGGGCACAGCCGATTTTAAAACAGAATTTATAAGCGGAAGGAAACAAGCTCCCCATATCATTCAATCAGAAGGAGAATGGGGTTATCAAACCGCCTGAGGGCGGGTGGTATGGACAAGCTGAGGTGACGGCGGAATGAAAAAAAAGCAAGGTGGTTGTAGAACCGCTTTTGTTATCTGGGGAATTGTGACGGTAATGATTGGATTTGCATTAAACAGCATCAATAAAGCTGGTGAAAATATCAGTACCATTATTTTTGGCGCCTTAGTATTGGGAGTATCAGGTGCATTTTTAGTATTTTGTATTTGCATGGTAATTATTACCAGTAAAATAAAAATAATTGAACGGAAGCAAAGGCAAAAAGACCGAGCGGAAGGAATCAGCCGATATAACCGTATTATCCATATCGGAGGATTGAATGCACCTAAAAATTGTATATGCAATGTGATATTAAATCCAAGCCGCCTGGTGATTGAGTGCGGAGGCAATGAATTTTCGCTTGGTATAAAGAAAATTCGTAACGTTGACTTTCAACTAGACATAAATGAGCAACAATATTTTGAAAATAGTGCGGCTGACGGAATATTCGGCGTAAGCGGAGCAGTTGATGGCACGACGCTTAGAACAACGATAAAACGAGATGTAAAATGCTATGCAATTATCTCATATGACGATAACCAGGGAAGGTTCAGGACATTTATCCTGCGGGATGAGGTTCCAAATTTGGGCGTATGTGCAAGGCTGGTAGATACTCTTAAACCGATGATAAATGTACGGATGAATAAAGTGGAATTATAAATGACATCTTCTGCGCAAAAACGGCGGGCACCAATAATGGCAGCCCGCTATTTCTTACCTTATAAGTCTCCCCCTTTCGGCCCGCCTTGACTCACCACACGCCTTCCACCGTCCGGTCCATATTGTGCAGATCCTTCACCGCCTCCCAAATCTCCTCAATGGACACGGGCCTGCCGTCGTGGGCGTCCACCCCCACCTCATAGCGCCGGATCGGCTCCCAGACCGGCTTCACCCGGTGCAGATGCCCGTGCAAATGAACCCGGTCCTTCTTGTACCCGGTCCACACTTCAATGGGAAAATGAAACAAAATGAACTTGGTTCCCATCGCCTTCAGCTCAAAATACTGCCTGTGCCACTGGAAAGCCGAGACGTCAAAGGCCGGATCTTCCAAATACCGCTCATTGTTGCCGATCAACAGATATTTCCGGCCGTTCAGGCTCCCAAGCAGCCGCCCGGTCTCCTCACCGCCTCCGTCGGAACTATCTCCCAGCAGATAGACCTCGTCCTCCGGCCCCACCGTGCTATTCCACTGCCGCACCAGAAATTCCTGCCGCTCCTGCGCACTCCCGAACACCCGTTGCCCAACGCTCAGGGCTTTCCGATTGAAAAAATGCAAATCCGACGTAAAATAGATCACCGATCCAACCTCCTTCCCGCCGTCACACACCGCTTCTTTCCTGCAACGGCTGCTCCTTTATGCTGCGAACGCCCGTCCATTTTACCCGGAACACGTTCTCCGCCTGTTCGCCCTCATACCGCCAGCCGCTGACCGCGTAATCCATCAGCCCATCCCGCTCCAGAAAGCAGATCACATTTTTGTCCCCCGCCGCCTCCACCCAGAACATCACCACGTCACCGGTAAAATCCGACCACTGGATGGGCGGAAGTTTCGCAAATAGGCTGCTTGCCACGCCGTCCCGGGTGTACATGTTGCTGGAAAACCAGTTGTACTTATCATACTCCACCGGCTCCCCGGTGTTGAACACGTCGCTGGAATAAATCCCCTCTCCAACCTCCGTCTCCCCGCTTCCCAGCGTCACCTTCGGCTCGTAGGGCCACGCCCCGGTGTCCAGGGCTGCGGAAAGGCCCGCAGCGGAAATCTTCTCCGCCATCGCCTCATATCCAGGCCGGACCTCCTCCGTTTCCACGGAAAATCCCTCCGGCTCCAGGGCCAGCCGCAGCGCCCCGGCCCGTTTTCCGTCCTCGTAGGCGTAGACGGAAAACCCGTCGTACAGCTTGGCCCCGTAATCGTAACCGGTCCTGACCAGATAGGGCCTGCCCTCCCAGCTCACATAGGCAAATTCCTCCTTCACGTGGCTGTAATCGCTGGTCTCCCGGTAACGCCCGTCCCCCTGCCCTTTAAAAAACACAAACTGGGTGAAACCGCCGGTACCGCCCAGGTAAATTTCTGCGGAAATATCCCCGATCCCATCCCCGTCGCCGTCCGCCTCCACAAATACCGCCGCTCCGTCCGGGCTGGATGCAATCTCCCGCACCCACCAATCCAGGTCGGGATTCTCTGCGGCCAGCGCTTTCACCTGGGGTGGCGTCAGCTCCACAGACTCCCGGATCGCAAGCAGCGCTTCTTTCTCATTTCCCGCCTCCATAGCGGACTTTAAATAGTTCCGGAAAGATTCCGGTATCCGGCTCTGATCGTAAAACACATCCCCGGCCCACAGACTGCGCGCAAAATCCCCATTGAACGGCAGATCCCTGTAGAAAACTGCCTCAACCGCCTCGCGTTTTTCCTCGTACTCCTCCTTTGTCCACTGCGCCTCGAAGAGCATTTGGCCCCCGCCGGGTTCATTGCTGTAAAACGGACCGTCAAGCTCCCGCCCCTCCGGGAAATCCACCACCTGCACTGGAAATGCGCGGTCTGGATCGTCGCCAGGGGACGGAGGGAATTCCATCATTCTGAGCAGCACCAGGCGGTCCCCGCGCCATTCTGCCAGCGCGGCCCCATTTCCGTTGAAACCGTTGCGGTCATTGTAGTGCAGTTCCACCCGCTCCTGTTCGCTGTCCAGTGAAAATCCCGCGTCCGTCTCCGGGCGCAGCATCGGGCCATAGTCCAGCTCCTGCCGGAACTGCCTCTGCTCCGGGTCCCAGAGGTAGATATGCCAGGTGTCGCCTTCCATAATCTGGATATCATGATACCCGTCAAAGTTTACATCCTTGTCTACCCAGACCCTCACATCCCTGAAACAAAAGGAAAATGTGTTGACCGGCTGACCGGCCGCCAGCCCATTTTCGCTGTAAATGCGCAGTTCAAGGCCGCCGTCCCCGCGCGCCTCTGTTTCCAGCCAGAAGAGGTTGTTTTCGCGCGCCTTCGTCTCCGGCCGCGGAGCGCCGTCTCCACGCTTTTTCGTATCCGGCCGCAGCGCACCGTCTCCGCCAACCGTCTCCTGCCAAAGCACGCCGGGTGCATTTTCCTCGTCAATCAACACTGTTTTGCCGTCCAGAAATACCCGACCCTGGCGGATCATCTCTGAAAATGTCATGACCTTCCCGTCGTCCGTCGTGTCGGCCTCCTCCACCGCGTAAATCCGATCCCTGCCAAAGAAAAACCACACGATCTGCGCGGTCGCCCAGTCCCCGCTGCGGATGTCCACGGCCCGATAGGCCATATCCCCGCCGGGCAGCGGATAACGGCTCACCCGCATGGGTAGGCCGGACGTCAGGTCCATTCCCATTTTCAGGCACCAGGCGCTGCGCTGCAGCGGAAGCTCCCCCAAATCATCCGGGATGGGGTGGCTGGAAATTTTCAGCCGCTGCATCCGGTAGGAATCCTCCGACACCTCCCGGGTTACGATCATCCTGCCGTTCTGCCGTACCATCTGATGGTCCTCAGATATCAGCAGGCCGAAGCCGTCCATTTCCGCCAGCGTCCCCCTGGCGTCCATTGCCCGGCTGTAACTCCCGGACCACTCCTCCCAGGCCTCCCGGCTGCCGCAGAAGGCGTTTAAGTCGATAAACTTCTCTCCACCGGTATACCCTTCCAGACGGCCCCGGTTGGCATACTGCCAGATGGTCCATTTATTCCCGCCAATACGGGGCCGGGTCACAATGCTGCGGATCCAGAGCGGATACTCGTCAAAATGCCCTTTCAGATAAAGCTCCCAGGTATCCCTGGCCGCGTAGATCACCGGCTTCACGCCGTACCGCGCCTCCAGGTTGTCCAGCAAGATACCCAGCTGCTCCCGGGTGGCCTCCGGGTCCGGCGGATTGGTTTTTTTGTCCCCGTAAAACTCAAAGTCCACGGTGGGCGGCAGCATCTCCCGGTACGCGGGAACCGCCCTGACGAAGTTTTCGAACTGCCCCTGGGCCGGACTGTCAAAGCTGAAAAAATGGTAGGCCCCGGCCTTGATCCCCGCCTCCCTGGCCTTGTCCCAGTTCTCCCAAAACCGGTCGTCCACCATGCCGCTGCCCTCTGTGGCCTTGATGTAGGCGAACTCGATGCCCTGGCGCTCAAAAGCGCTCCAGTCGATATCCCCCTGGTAATGGGACACGTCCACCCCGCGCACCGGGTAGCGCAGGCGGGAGGGGTGGTTTAACAAAATGTATCCTTTGTATCCGCAGTAGCCGTAGACGGCCCCCGCCGCGGTCAAAAACACCGCCGCCAGCAGGGCAAGCCGCCAGAATTTCCGGCGTTTTTTCTGTTTCTCTTCCATAGACGCTCCTATCGATCAGTCAATGACAACGTTCCGGTCACCATTCCCGCTCAGCAATCGCCCACAGGCCGCGCTCGCGGCCCCTTACATTCAGCCAAAAGCGGCAGGCGCCGTTTCTATCAGCAGTGCCTGCCGCCTCCAAATTGCGAAGCGAATCTCTGTTCCGGGAAGCCTTTGCTCCCCATATTTTATCATATCCAAAGCGCCTGTACAACCAGTGGGCCGGATCAAGTTTTCTATGGATTCCCATTTTTTTAAATAGGACTTATTTCTCGTCAATCACTTTTTTAACTTCCGCAAAATCGATCTCTAAATCCTCATATATACCAACTTTCACTTTATCAGAAAATCCATAAATAGAAGGAATCCAATCATCCATTAAACTGTATACTGTCACAGTCAGGCGCGCCGCATCAACCACCCAGTACTCTTTAACGGCATTATCCAGATAAAGCGTCTGCTTTCTTCCATAATCCCGCTTTCTGCTGGACGGAGATACCACCTCTATCACCCAGTCAGGCGCACCATGGCACCCTTTGTCATCTAGTTTCCTTTTATCACAAATAACCGAAATGTCAGGTTCGACATAATTTTGTTTTTTATCCTTTAATGAATCCAGAAAAACAGCAAAGGGTGAAGGGATTGCTTCACATTCTCCACCATTCTTTTTAATGTGTTCACGAATGATTGTGGTCAGTTCCGCTACAATCTGTTGGTGCGTTCTGGATGGAGGCGCTTCAGAATAAATCCGTCCATCTATCAGCTCTTCCTGTTTCCCATCGGGTAAAGCATAAATATCTTCGATTGTATAATCCTTTTGTTTCGGCAATGGCATAAACTCACCTCATCGTTTATCAATCAGAAATTGCAATAATCACATACCGTCTGCTCTCACAATTTAGTATAACCCATTCTCCACTCATTTTCCACCAATTACATCTCATTCCGCCCTAAAATCTGATCGCGATACGCCCTCCACTGCTCAAATGAAGTCGCTTCGCCCGGCCTGATGAATTCCCCTGTGCTGCAATCGATCAGCCGGGCGTTCAAGTCCACCGGCAGAAGGGCCAACACCTCCTTCGGCTCGCCGCCTCTGATATGCAGCATAACCGACTCTGTCTCCGCATTTTTCCCAATATTGAACTCAATGGACCAGACGTCGCTGTCAAGATTCTGCCATGACAAATCCTGGCAATCGCAGACTGCGCCAAGCTCTGCCGCAAGCTTCCCGATCTCATGGGCTATTTCCGCCTGGCTGAACGGAATGATATTCTCACTTTTTATCTCGTCCATGGATTCACGGTTCGTTTTTGTTCTGATCAGCAATACATCCCAGCTCATTTATGGTCCCTTTCCCCAAAATGCTACACACGACATTTCAGATTCGTAAGAATTCGATATCCCCACCTTGACCATTATTTTATCATATCCTGACAGCCCGGTCCACCGTATCTTGTCTGATACATCCTACCCCACCAAATCGTCCCCCAACTGCCGTATCTTCTGCCGGTCCCCGATCACCACCAGGGAATCCTCCTGTTTCAGCACATAGTCCGGCCGCACGTCCGTGGTCAGCTGGCCACTGTGGCTGATGGCGATAATGTTGACCCCGTAGCGCTGGCGCAGGCTGGCTTTCTCCACCGTCTGTCCCGCCAGCACGCCGCTCATCTTAAGCTCCGAGATATCCGTGCGTTCATCCAGCTCAAACAGGTTGAACACCCGGCCGGAGATCAGCCGTTTGGCCAGGCGGATCGCCATGTCCCGCTCCGGATACACCACCTCCGCTCCGATTTTCTTTAAAATCTCGCCCTGCTCCGGACTGTTGGCCTTCGCCACCACGTGGGGCACGCCCAGATTAATCACGTTCAGGGTAGTCAGAATGCTCACGTCCACCTTGTCGCCGATGCACACGATCACCTGATCGCAGTTCTGAATTCCCGTCTCCTGCAGCGTCTCCTTCTGGAGATCCCGCACCACATAGGCGTGCTCCGTGTAGCTGCGCATCCGCCTGACCTTCTCCTCATCCTGATCCAGCACCAGAATTTCCTTTCCAGCCTCCGCCAGGGTGCAGGCCAGGGCGCTGCCGAACCTTCCCATTCCGATAATTCCATAGGACGTTGCGTCCTCCTGTCTCTGTTTTCCGAACATAATAAATACCTCCCTTTATAATCCAATTATTGATATTATCCGATTGAAATAGTCCCTTTTGGATAAGAAACCGACGTCCGCGGTTTGTAAATCCAGATCGACGCGATGGTCAACGGCCCCAGCCGCCCGATGTACATGACCGCGACCTCCAAAAGCTTGGCCGCCGGCCCCAATCCCGTGGTGATCCCCGTGGACAAACCCACCGTGCCGAACGCGGATGTGATCTCAAATAGAATATCCATAAATCCCAGCCCCGGCTCCAGCACGCACATGGCAAAGGAACCTGCGCAGACCACCAGCATCGACAACGTGCTCACCACCGCCGCCTTGTAAAATGCCTCCTGCGGAATCTGATAGTGAAATGCCCTCGGCTCCCCATTGGTAGCCGCTCCCCGGATCGTATGGAACAGGGTAAACAGCGTGCTGGTCTTGATACCGCCGCCGGTGGACCCCGGGGATGCCCCGATAAACATTAACACCGTCACTGTCAGAAGCCCTGCGTTGGTAAAGTTTCCCAGGGAAAATGTGGAAAATCCTGCGGTTCTGGCGGAAACGCTGGTAAAAAACGCGCCCAGCCAGGTGATCTGTTCCGTCATGCGGATCAACACGGTTCCGACCACCAGCAGGATGGCGCTGGTGGTGATCACCGCTTTGGAGTGCAGGCACAGCCTTTTAAAGGAGCGCTTGCGCACAATATCCATAATCACCAGAAAGCCCAAACCGCCAAAGGTAATCAGGCCCGCGGTAGTCAGGTTGAGCAGCACGTTGTCCCGGTAGCCGGATAGATTTTTAAGTCCGCCCAGAATGTCGAAGCCCGAATTGTTAAAGGCCGCGATGGAGTGGAACAGGCTGATTCCCACAGCGTGTACAAAGGGATAATCCCGCCGGAACACCAGAAAGCTTAAAACCGCGCCCGCCAGTTCGAAAACCAGCGTCACCTTGAGAATATTTTTAACCAGGCTCACCAGCCCCCGGCCGGAATCCAGGTTCATTGCCTCCCGGATCAGCAGCCGTTCCTTTAAATTCACCCGCTTGCCCATAGCCAGGATAAAACCAACGCCCACTGAGGTCACGCCCAGGCCGCCGATCTGGATCAGCGCGGCCACAACCGCCTGGCCGAAGGCCGTGTAGGTATCCGCCGTGTCCACGGCGATCAGCCCCGTCACGCAGACCGCGCTGGTGGACGTAAACAGCGCGTCCACATAGTGCAGATCAACCCCGGGACGGACCGAGCAGGGCAGCATGAGCAGAAATGAGCCCAGCAGGATCACCGCCAGAAACCCCAGCGCCAGAATCCTGGCCGGTGTCTGTTTCCGTATATATTTCATTGATATTCCTCCTGTTTTCGTTCTCTGCTACCACCATACCATGTTTCTCATTAAGGGAGTATTATCGGGATAAAGGGAGCATAAAGATTTTATAAAGATGGGGGCAGAGAGGTGAAAATTATGGTATAATAAGGAAACGTATCCTCCCCTTCCGGAGGATTACCAATTATAGGAGGACCTGTCCATGTTTGACAGCAACATAGAAAATTCCCCGGCGGAACCGGCTCTTCCGGCCTTTGTGGGTCAGTTCCGGCCGCCGCTCATCAACCGCAGGGATCTGGCCTGGACTCTGGGAGTGCTGGCAGTCGTCACCCTGTTCTGCGATATCCTGCAAAAGCTGGGATTTTCCGAGGCAAATATCATCACCCTGGACATATTAGCCGTGCTCATCATCGCCGGATTCGTGTCCCGCCGTGAATACGGTTTCCTGGCCTCCGCAGTCTGTGTGCTGGTATTCAATTTCCTGTTCACCACGCCGCGGTACGCCTTCAAGGCCGACGACATTGACACCCAGTTCACACTGCTGGTCATGCTGATCTCCGCTTTCATCACCAGCTCCTTTGCGGCCCGATTCAAACGCCAGGCGAGAATCGCCTCTCTGGCAGCCTACCGCACCGGAGTGCTCCTGGAGACCAACCAACTGCTTCAGCAGGAAAACAGCGCCGAGGGCCTGCTGCGGCTCACCGCCGCCCAGCTCAACAAGCTGTTGAAACGCGACACCCTGTTCTGTCCGATAGGGGAAAAAGGTCCTGGCGCTCCGGAACTGTTCTGTACGGCCACGCCGGACCAGGGGCGCAGAGGTCCCTCCCCCGACACCCTGGAGGAACGGTCCGCGGCCCGGGCGGCCTGTTTACAGCAAAAACAGACCGGCGCTTTCACGGACACCCTGCCCGGCACCTCCTTCCGCTACAGCCCCGTTAGCGGCGCGGATTCCCTCTATGGGATCATCGGCGTCCGCTTCTCCGGCTCTGGCCCCGACGACTTCGAGGACAACCTGATCCAGGCCATTCTGGGCGAATGCGCCATGGCCATGGAAAAAGAGCGTTTAAGCCGCATTCGTGAGGAAGAGGCGGCCAACGCCCGGACCCAGCAGCTGCGCGCCGATCTGCTGCGCTCCATCTCCCACGACCTGCGCACGCCCCTGACCAGCATTTCCGGCAACGCCGGTATTCTCTTAAACGACACCGGCCACCTGGCGGAGACGCGCAAAAAGCAGGTCTGCCAGGACATCTACGACGACTCCATGTGGCTGATCAATCTGGTGGAAAATCTGCTGAGCATCACCCGCATGGAGGGCGGCACCATGCAGCTGAACATGGAAGGCGAGCTGTTGGAGGAAGTCATCGGCGAGGCCATGCGCCACATCAACCGCAAGGCCAGCGAGCACACCCTGTCCGTCACCCAGGAGGGCGACTTTCTCCTGGCCCGCATGGATTCCCGGCTGATCATCCAGGTGATCATCAACCTGGTGGACAACGCCATTAAATACACGCCTCCCGGCTCCCACATCCAGGTCCGGGCCTTCCGCCGCGGGGATTTCGCCGTGGTTGAGATCGCCGACGACGGTCCTGGCATCCCGGACTCCGCCAAAGAGCGGGTGTTTGATATGTTCTACACCGCATCCAATAAACCGGCGGACAGCAAACGCGGAATGGGCCTTGGACTGGCCCTCTGCCGCTCCATCGTCACCGCCCACGGCGGACAGATCACCGTGTCGGACCGCATTCCCCACGGCTGCGTTTTTCAGTTTACATTACCCATTGAGGAGGTTGACCTGCATGAATAAACCGGAGATTCTGATCGTCGAGGACGACAAAGCCATCAAAAACCTGATCTCCACCACCCTGGAAATGGAAGGCTACCGCTACCACACCGCTGAAAACGGCGCCCAGGCCATCCTGAGCGCCGCCACACAGCAGCCTGATATTATGTTGCTTGACCTGGGACTTCCCGACATGGACGGCGTCCAGGTGATCGCCAAGGTGCGCACCTGGTCCCAGATGCCCATTATCGTCATCAGCGCCCGCAGCGAGGACCGGGACAAAATCGAGGCGCTGGACGCCGGGGCCGACGACTACTTAACCAAACCCTTCTCCGTGGAGGAACTGACCGCCAGGCTGCGCGCAACCCTGCGCCGCCTCCAGTACCTCTCCGCCTCCACAGAAGCAGAAAACGCAATCTTCACCAACGGCGGCCTCACCATCGATTTCGCCGCTGGCTGCGCCTCCCTGGACGGAAACGAACTGCACCTGACCCCCTTCGAGTACAAACTCCTCTGCCTCCTGGCCCGCCACGTAGGCAAAGTCCTGACCCACTCCTTCATCACCAAGGAAATCTGGGGCAGCTCCTGGGAAGGCGACGTGGCCTCCCTGCGGGTGTTCATGGCTTCGCTGCGCAAAAAAATAGAGGCCGACCCCAGCCAGCCCCGGTACATACAGACCCATGTGGGGGTCGGGTATCGGATGATTCGGGTGGAATAAAGCCATACTTCTTCCACCCTCAACCGATATTTAAATTAAAAGCGCTAGCAATATGCTTTGTATAATTAAAATCAGCGCGCCGCCGACTCTGGAACTGATCTGAGCAAAAGACATCAACTCCATGCGGTCACAGGAGGACAGCACCATAATATCTCCGCTTCCGCCGCAGTTTGCCATGCAAAGACCTGCTGTAATCGCAGACTCGATGAAATAGAATTTTACGGCAACCCCACCTAGTCCTGCACCTACAATCGCGCCCATAACGACTGCAAAGCATACAAATATGTATCCCGGCTGCATCAAGGATTCCAGCAGCGTTCCCAGATTTAACATAGCGATACCAATGCCAGCTGAAAGACAAATTGTAAAAGTTCCCTGTGCGAATTCTGTCCATTTTACAGCAGCATACTCAATCCGGCTGGGTAGAATATTCGCAATTTTGCAAGCAGCGACAGCGATAATGGTCCAGGCATAATAATGGAGGGACGGAACAAAGTGGTTAAGAATCCGGCCAAAGATAAAAAATGCCATGGTCACAAACAATCCAATTCCCAAATCGCTGAGTGCCATTATAAATGGAAATTTTTCTTTTCCGTCCAGATTTTCACCATTTGATGCTTTCATCAGACTGCCATTACCAGTCAGATTTGGCTTTTTCTTACCAATCATATTCAGCGCAATGGCGCTGAATATTGCAATCCACTCACCGATATTGATAGATGGATACAGTTTTGCAAACGTAACATCTGTGGTGAGATTAAATGCTTTTGCATACATTTCAGACATTGGTACTGCCCCTGCACCGGTTCCCCCTCCCATGATCGGACCCGCAATATAGAGCAACGTGTCCCGAACCGACATACCAAACATCGATCCAACAAGTCCTCCAAACGCATAGGCACATGCTACGCCTCCCAGAACAGGGATGAAATATCGGATTCCCGCCTTAATCAATACTTTACGATTCATACCCAGGATATTTCCTACAATCAAAGCCGCAATAAACCATGAAAGGAAATCACAGCCTCCATTCACAAATTCAGACATTGTATCAACGATATTTTCCGGCCAGATACCGAAATACTGGATAATTGCACAGGTCAAGGAGATCGAAGCCAGGCCCAGTGTATTTTTAATCAAAGGAATCTTCCAGTACACATAACGGATCAAATATCCAAGGGACATAAACAGAGCGAAACCACCTACCATTCCAGAGGGCAGTATTCCCATCCAGCCGGCTGTGAGAATCACTGCTGAAATAATGAAAAACCAACTATCCGGCATTCCCATCAACAAATCGTTTCCTTTTAAGGACTTTAACTTACTGTCACCCATTTTTCCCCTCCTGTCTCAAAATGTGAACATCAGCGCAATCGTCATTTTGACTGCTTTTTTATAATGTTCCAAATACAGATTTTCATTTGGCGCATGATGTGCAGATGCCGTACTTCCGGGTCCAATCCCAACAATCGGAACTCCTGGACATGCCTTCCTAAACAGCATAGCCGGACCAGCCCCTTGTTGTGCCAATTCGATTACCAGGGGCTTGTCATAAACAATAGCTGCAGCCTCCTCCAGGCTTTTTCTCAGAGAAATATCAGACGGAGTTCTAACAGGAGATACACAGTCTGTAATTTTCACTTCAATATCGTCAAAGCCTTTGTTGTGCAAATGTACTTTAATCAGATCTGCAATCTCCTCTGCCTTTTGGTTCATCATCAGGCGGCAGCTAAGCTTTGCCCTTGAGAAGCATGGTACGACGCCCCGCATACCGTTAGCAACTTCCCCTGCATCAATTCCACAGATTGTAAGAGACGGTTGTGTATACATCCGTTCCTTCAGATCATAGCCAGTCTTATTTAGTACAAAATGGTCAATCCCATATCGATTTTTGATCAGCTCTTCTTCATATGGAAATGCCTCCAGAACCTCCCGGTCAGATTCCGTCGTAGGAGCTACCTGGTCATAAAAATGTTCTACAAGAATCTTTTCATTCTCATCCTTCAGAGCAGCAAGCGCCCACACCAACCGCCAAGCGGAATTGGGGAGTATCACACCCATTCTGGCATGAGCATCCTCGCTGATGGACTTTACAGAAAGCTCGATTCCAACCTCCCCGCCTACCCCAAAGCTGGCCCACGGGCGATTCATTTCATCATTCCTGCTATTTTCCCATATGATCGCATCTGCCCTGACAATATCACTAAATTCTGCCGGATTTTCCCGTATGTACTTTTTTAGTGAAGTGCTGAGCGCCTCCTCGTCCCCTTCGGAAAAAAATTTAACCGATATCGGTAGCGTTTTAGTTACTGCTCTTAATGCCTGATAGGCATGGATTCTGGCGAGCAGCGGTCCCTTATTGTCAGAAATACCGCGCGCCCAAATGCGCCCATCCCGGATCTGCGGCTCATATGGCGGGGAAATCCAACGTTCCAATGCACCTTCCGTAACCACATCATAGTGGTTGTAAAATAATAATGTCTTATCCGACTCGCCCTTTTTATACCCCATCAAAAACGGATTTCCATTTTGAATATCATAGCGATGGACCTCTATGTCCAACTGTTCCATCTTCTTTGTAATGAAATCCACGGTGCCCTGAATGCCGTCCTTATCCGTATTTACACTCCGATAAGAACATATCGTTTTCAATTCCTCCAGCAGTTCATCCCAATGCTCGTCCACATAAGCAAATGCATCTTGTAATGTCTGCTCATTTCCTTTCAGCATAGTAACCGTTCCCTTTCTGTTTTCAGCCTGTTTCAGTTGACTTTTACTTGTTGATCAATTAAACTATAACAAAATAGTCATAATATTGTTAATATCGAACCAATGCATCGCGACTTATTGATATAAAAAGTATAATATGTCTCAATAAAAAAATCAAATTCGCCCTATACATATACATTATTACAAAAAAGGACTAACTATGAACCTAAACGATTATTACTATGTTTCCGCGATTGAAAAAAATCAAAGCATATCAAAAGCAGCAAAAGAATTGTATATTTCTCAGTCCTATTTAAGCCGATACCTGTCAAATCTCGAAGAGAAATATCATGCTCTGTTCTTTGACCGGAGTTCCTATCCGTTAAGAATCACAAGTGCTGGAAAATGCTATCTTAAATATGCACATCAGATTCTGAATCTGGAAAAAACTATGGAAAGCGAAGTGGAAGATATTGTCACCGGCAATATCGGCACGCTGACTGTGGGAATTGCCACTCTGACAAGTTCCTATATTATCCCCTATGTTATTCCCATGTTTACCGCCAAATTTCCTGGGATAGAACTACGGCTTAGAGAAGAAAACTCTGACGTTCTGACCAGCCTTCTGACCGAACGAAAAATTGATTTGGCAATTATGAACCGTCCTGTCTATCCTAAGGATATTACCTGCGAGTTTATTTTACGTGAACGCATTTTTCTGGCAGTCCCCCCTCGCCACGAGATGATGAGAATGTATCATCCAGAGAATAGTCCCTTCTGCACATTACAAAAACAGGAGATTTACCTACTAAATGATCAACCGTTTGTTCTTGCCTCCCCCAAACAGAGTATGGGACTTTACGAAAGACAAATTCTGGAGTATTACGATATCACCCCTCGGGTCGTACTCATTTCCGAGTCGATTCAGACAGCATACCGCCTTACTGCCCAAAATATAGGCTTTTCATTTATCGGTGAAACGCACCTGATGGACGTTCATATGCAAAATGCTCCAGGGTTGTTTCAGTTAGAAGACCAGGGATGGAGCAGGACTCTCTCCGTAGCATATTCGCAAAAGGACTATATCCCCAAATCCACGCGCTGCTTTATCCAATGCCTAAAAAAAATAGGGCAAAAATTTCATGAAGGTTATTATAAAGGGATTTATGGAATCGATATCGATAACCTCTGATTTTTATTCGCACACCAAAAGGCTGCCCTGAAAACAAAAACTTTTCAGGACAGCCATACAAATCTTCTTAGAAAAACGGAAAAACCCTGGGCAAAATCAGAATTGAGCAGGCATAATTGATTACAATCAATGGCCACCCAAACCTCATATAATCTACCAGGGTACACTCAGAGAACACTGACATGCGCTGGTTCGTGCCGGACGCAAAAGGAGTCAGATAGCCGCAGCCCGCGCCGATGGCAATAGCCATGACAAATGCTCTTGGATCAGCCCCCATAGAATGAGCCAACGCGATGGCGATGGGCGCTATCACGCCGCAAGCGGTCATATTGTTCATAAATTGTGTAACAATGACCGTCATCACAAAGAAAACTGTCTGAATAAAATACGGATTGGTATTGCCACTCAGCGTATTTCCGAGGACATTTGTGATCAGATCCCCAATACTGCTGTTAGAAATCATTTTCGCAACAGCTAGCAACCCTACCGTCGTAAACAGATAATCCACCTTAAACCCTTTTTCCAGAGTTTTCCAGTCAAAAAATTTCAGCATCCACAACCCACTCAGCATCAGAAAACCTATAATATAAGCATTGAAGTACGGAAAAATCACTTTCACAATGCTGAAGCTATTCAGCACCAGACCGAGCACAAACACAAGAAATGCAATGGAAACTCCTTTTCGCTGTCTGGCCCTGACGCGTTTTTCCTCCTCTGAAAAGTCCTTTTTGTCCGGGCTATCCTCCACCACATCATCATATGACTTGCACCACCGGTTGCAGATTACCATATAAATACCGCTTAAAATAGCGGTCGGCACTCCCACCCAAGCAAAATCAAACATAGCGAAGGGCTGTATCCCGGCTTCCTCCAGGGCAGAGTTGGCGAAAATATTCGTATCGGTGCCGATCAGGGTGCTGGCACCTCCCAGGGTGGCCGCATAGATGATAAACAATACCATCTTGGAACGGCTGATTCCGGTTTTCTTGGAAATGCCGTAAATAGCCGGGACCATGGCCAAAGCCACGCTCACGTTGGACATCAAGGTAGAGCACAACGCCGTAATGATAAAGATGATCGCGTAGATACCCAAATCCCGATACTTTCCTTTGATCGGCTGCGTCATTTTGTAAAAGGTATTTCCAATCACCTCGTCAAAACCGGATATATCCATCAAGTGAGCAAATACTCCAATAATCATTACAAGCCAGATTCCTGTGTTGGAAAACAGTTCCCACACGGAGGACGCTTCCATCATCCCGGTCAGAACCATCAGGGGCGCCATAACCATAAACAACATGGAATTGGGAATTTTCTTATTAGAAACGATAAACAGAAACAGTATAAACAGTACAATGCTCAAAACTGTGTTCATCTATACCCTCCTCCTATAATTTGTATTCCCGATAAGTTCCCGTGCACGGAGTGCCGCAGCATATGTAAGCAACGCGATCAGTCAGATCATAGATCTGTGATGCGATGGTAACCGAGGCATTGGCGCGGTTCCCATACATATCCTCGTGTTCCAGAGGGGTATGTTTGCATATAGCCTCATGGGAATGATCACTCTTTTTATAATGATCCTTCAGACAAGCCATGATCCCCTCCGGCTCCAGCTCCCTGCTGCGCCCTGCAAACAGGCTGCGAAGACGTTCATCGCGGAAATGGAGGCCGGAATCCCCACGTTGGACATCAAGGTAGAGCACAACGCCGTAATGATAAAGATGATCGCGTAGATACCCAAATCCCGATACTTTCCTTTGATCGGCTGCGTCATTTTGTAAAAGGTATTTCCAATCACCTCGTCAAAACCGGATATATCCATCAAGTGAGCAAATACTCCAATAATCATTACAAGCCAGATTCCTGTGTTGGAAAACAGTTCCCACACGGAGGACGCTTCCATCATCCCGGTCAGAACCATCAGGGGCGCCATAACCATAAACAACATGGAATTGGGAATTTTCTTATTAGAAACGATAAACAGAAACAGTATAAACAGTACAATGCTCAAAACTGTGTTCATCTATACCCTCCTCCTATAATTTGTATTCCCGATAAGTTCCCGTGCACGGAGTGCCGCAGCATATGTAAGCAACGCGATCAGTCAGATCATAGATCTGTGATGCGATGGTAACCGAGGCATTGGCGCGGTTCCCATACATATCCTCGTGTTCCAGAGGGGTATGTTTGCATATAGCCTCATGGGAATGATCACTCTTTTTATAATGATCCTTCAGACAAGCCATGATCCCCTCCGGCTCCAGCTCCCTGCTGCGCCCTGCAAACAGGCTGCGAAGACGTTCATCGCGGAAATGGAGGCCGGAATCCCGTTCAATATCCATCCCCAGAGCAAAATGGTTGGCGTGGGTCAGAATTCCATTATACGGTTTCATTTCGATGGCACGGACCGGATTAACCTCCATATCACATGCGTCATTTTCCGCGGAGGCAATCATCAAATTACAGGAAACACTGCGGAATGACCGGCGTACGGAATCAACCGCCTCCTGTAATGAGTGGCTGGTCAGAACACGACGCCTCATAAAGTTTGTCGGAACGCCCGGTTGGTCCTTGTCCCCAGTGCTTTCCAGATTGTTGGTTGTGATACCGATGCCAAAGCTGTTAAAACCATGGCGCACCAACTGTCCTGCCTCTGTCATACAGAAATACCGCATCCCATTTCCTTCATCAACCGTCATAAGTAAAGCGCTGTCCCGCATCCATTCCAGATTATCCCAGTTCATTCCCACATAAAAATGGCCGTTTTGGGTTGCCGCGGAAAGCAGTGAAAAGGACGTGCACTCCTGAATTGGAAACTTTAACAGCTCGTAACGGGTATTTAACACCATCATGTCCTCAAAATCAATGCCCGCTCCCGCGCCGATTCCTCTCACCTCATCAAGAAGATCTTCATAATCCTTTTCCAGATGCTTAACAAAAGCCATGGCCTTCTCTCGGACCACCTTCCAGGACACATGCTGCTCATGCTCAAACAAATCCTGATAATGGCGAAGTCCTCTCTCAATATTTGCGCGGGCAAATTCGCCGTGCTGACGTCCCCTTTCAAATGAATCCCCACCAGTAATCTTTACATGCTGAAATTCCATAAACATTCTCCTTCTCTGAACAAAATATCGTTTCAATCACACGTGTAATTCTTACACTATTTGTACCATAACCTTGACTGCTTTGTAAAACTCATATATTATAATAATTATATGAAATTTATTGCATAGTTTTTAAAGGGGAGAATATATGGAATTCAATCAGATGAAGCAGATCATGACGATCGCCAAAACCGGAAATATCTCCAAGGCGGCCGAGGAGCTTTTTATGTCTCAATCCGCTCTGAGTCATGCACTGTTAAAAGAAGAGGCCCAACTGGAGGTGAAGCTCTTCGACCGGAGCTCTTACCCCATGAAGCTGACTTTTGCAGGCCAAAAATATATTGAAATGGCAGAGGGTATTCAAAAGCTTTACAGAAATTTCGAAAAAATATGCTGGGATATTAACCAAGACAGAGCGGGTAAAATTCAGATCGGAATTCCCTACCACCGCGCGGCTCAAATCATTGCGCCGGTACTCCGGGAATTCAAGAAAAGTTATCCGGGGATAGAACTCGAATTTGTGACAGAGAATGTCAACATCCTCTATGATCAGATGGACAAAGAAAAAATAGACTTTTGTATTCAAGTTCACCTGGAAAATGACCTTCGCTTTGATTATCTGCCGCTACTCTATGAGGAAATGTTTTTCCTGGCGCCAGAAGGTATGGTGCAGGAACGCCATCTGGAATCTCCCGGAAGAATCTCACTGGAATCACTGGGAGATTTCCCCTTGATTCTGCACGAAGAAGGGTCCGGCAGCCGAAAATTCCTGGAACACCTTTCCCAGACCCATCAAATCACACTCAAAACAGAAATGGCCATTCCCAACAACCAGCTGATTCTCTCCCTGGTCGGTCAGGGAATAGGCTGCACCATACTCTCAGAAAACGTACTCCGCTACGGGGTACTTGACAGTACCACCGAGTGCTTCTCCATCACCCCGGGCGGAATCGGATGGGAGGTCTCCGCGATCCGCAAAAAGAATCTGCAAGGAAGCAAATGCGAACTTTTTCTGTTGGAACTAATTCAGAAGCATTTGCAGCTATACCAAAAAATAAATCTTGACATTTACCCGAAATTTTCGTGATCCCTATAACAAAACGTTAGGAATAAAACCTCTCCCGCACCTCCCCAACCGGCATATCCACGCCCAATATCTCCCGAAACGCCGCCGCGGCCTGCCACATCAGCATCCCCCTGCCGTCTATGCACTTGCAGCCCGCGGCTTTTGCGTCCCGCAGCAGAATGGTCTCAAGGGGACTGTAGACCGCGTCCGCAACCACCAGCCCCGGAAACAGGGCGCTTAAATCCTGGAGGATGCTCGTTTCAGCCAGCTCCGGCTGGGCTTCGGACTTCATTCCCGCTACGGTGGCGTTTGCCAAAATTTCCGCGGAACGGACCTCTGCGGTCATCCGTTCTGTATCCGCCATGTCGTACACGCCCACCGCGCAGTCCGGCGCGATTTCCCGAATCTTCTCCGCGGTCTGGAGCGCTCTCTCAAAAAACGCGTCCTTCCGGTTGAAAATGGCGATCTCTCTGGCGCCGCTGAGCGCGCACTGCACCTGAATGGCCGTTGCCGCGCCGCCGCCACCGGCCACCACGATCTTTTTGCCCTTTATCTCCACGCCGTTGTCCTTCAGATTCAGCACAAATCCAAGGCCGTCCGTGATAAACCCGATCAGTTTTCCGTTTTCGTTCTTGATGGTATTCACCGCGCCCGCGATCCTGGCTGCCGTGGACAGCTCGTCCATCTCCCTGGCCGCGGCAATTTTGCACGGCATGGTCACGTTGCCACCTTTAATCCCCAAAGTCCGAAACGCTTTTATCGCGTCGGGCACCTGTTCTTCTTTGATGTCAAATGCCACATACACATAGTCCAGTCCCAGCCTGTCAAAACTGAAATTCCATGTGGCCGGGGAGCCGGAGTGGCCCACCGGGGAGCCGATCAGCGCCAATAACCCCGTGTGTCCGGTAATCGTTCCCATTTCAAATTCCTCCCTCTACAGCATTTCATCCAAAAAGTCCGCACATGTTCCAATACGGGTAAAACACTCCGGCCACCGCAGCAAACGTCAGGACCGTAAGCGCAAGCCCCATGCGGGTCACATATCTCGCGGGAAAATACCCGTTGGAGGCCCCGATCATCATGGCGACCGAATGGAACGGCAGCAGGGCGTGGAACGAAACGCTGGCCACCGCCGTAAACACAATGACCGGAGAAGCCACAGTCTGCCCGCAGAGAATGATCATCCCCGGCACAGCCACCGACAGCGTCGTGGTGTTGCTGCCGAGAATCATATGAAGCAGCATACTGACCAAAACCATAACCAACAGATATCCCACTGAAAAACCGGCCGGGAAAATCCCCTGCAAAACGCCGAATACCTTGTCCGCCGCGCCGCAGGATTTCATCACCCCTCCGATGGAAAATGCCGCTGTCAGAAATACCAGCGTCGTCACATCTATGGTCTTTAAATCTTCCCTGTGCAGCACGCCAAGCCCGAACAACAGGGCGGTGCCCAGAACTGTGATCACCGTATTGTTGATCCCGTGCAGTCCGCTGGTCATCCACAGCAGCACCGTCACAACGATGGCGGCCAGGGCGGCCTTCTGACGCCTGTCAAACGGCGCATGGGCAGTCTGAACGCGGGCCTTTATGGTCAGCCCCAAAAGCTCCCTGCGGAAGGAAAACAGAAAGACCAGCAGCACCAGAGCGCAGGTGACCAGAGTAGGCGGCAGCATATAACGCATCCACATGCCGTTGGAAATGGGTGTTTCGGAAAATCCAGCGGCCACATGATTCATGATCATGTCCGCGTCCTTTGCCGACATATTGACCACCGCAAACAGCAGAAACACGCCATACATCAGAACCGAACAGGTCTGCTCCGGGAGATCCGTCTGCTTTAAAAACTGATGGAACATAGCCGCCACAATGATCACCCGGGCCAGGGGCTGGGGGATCACATACATGGTCAGATAAAACATGGCGGCCACCGCCAGCAGGCATTGCCAGGGAGTGTGCACCAGACGCAGCAGTAACGGCTGAAAAATCTGATCAATCAGCCCGGAATTTGCGATCCCCTGGCTGAACAGATAGGTCATCACAATCATCGGAAATGTCTCCGACAGGGGGAAGGAAAAGATCGTCCTCACTCCGGCCCTGCTGACCAGGCAAAAAACCGCGATCAAAAAGACTGACGCCGGTATTTTTTTTACGATTCCGGCGCTCCACCAGATGATCACCAACAGCACCGCGGCCACGACCGCGGATTGCCGCAGTGTCAGCCCGAAGGGGCAGACAAACAGAATGGCCGCCGGGATCACCAGGCTGAGCAGCAGTCCGGCAATCCAGCCCCGATCTAGCTGTCCGGGCGCCACGTAGCATTTCAAAATCCGTTCCATATCGCACCTGCTTTTCAATCAAAGAATCCCCGATTCTCCAATACCTTTAATATGTCATGGCCTTCCCGGACTCCGTCGATGATCCGGCGGGCGCGGACGCTGTCTCCAATATTGTAAATTTCTGTCTCCTCCGGGACAAACGTGTTCTGAAGGCTCTCAAGCAGCGGGGCGTTTGCCCGCATCCCCAGACACACAAACCCGTAATCAAAGGAGAGATTGACCGGGCCGCCGTCCTGTTCCACCAAAAATGAATCCTTCTGGACCTTTAAAAGCTTTGTACCCGTGTATTGCTTCACATGATATTTTGCGAACAGCTCCTTCATCGCGCTCTTGGACACCGGGTCCAGGTCCCGGCCGATCTCCGGCATCATCTCCACAATGCAGCAGTCCGCACCGCGGGGCGCGAAATACTCCACCACGTCGATGCCCACCGCTCCGCCGCCGATGACCGCCACCTTCCGCCCTTCCAGGTTTCCCTGATACGCTCCGGCCGCAATTTTGTCGATCATGTCACAGATCGTGCCCACGCGCCGGTCATCCTTTTCCAGGCATTCCGCCAATCCCGGAATCGGTGGAAGTAACGGCGCAGATCCGGTCGCGTTCACAATAATATCCGGGTGAAGCCCTTCGATCTGCTTCACCGAAGCCTCCTGGCCGGTGAAGCAGTACAGATTCTTAAATTGGGACGCCCGGTTCAAAAGATAGATGACAAAATCCATCATTCTGCGCTTGTCGGGAATCCGGCTGATGTAGCGCGTCAGGCCGCCCAGCTCCTTTTCCTTCTCAAACAGGAACACCTGGCAGCCCGTCTCCGCCGCCGTGCAGGCCGCTTCCAGCCCGGCAGTTCCGCCGCCGATCACCACCACGTTGCACTGCCGGGTGACCTTGCGTTTCGTATAATCCTCGTCCTCATTGATGCAGGGGTTGACCGTGCAGCGGATCGGACGGTTGACGCCGATGCGGTTACCCGCGCAGCCCACGTTGCACGAAATGCATTTGCGCAGCATATCCTCGCGTCCCCACTGGACCTTGTGAACCCAGTCCGGTTCCGCGATCAGTCCCCTTCCCATACCAATCAGATCCGCCTCGCCCCTGGCCAGCAGTTCATCCACGATCTTGGGATCACGCATATTTCCCATGGCGATCACCGGTTTGTGAAATGTCTCCTTCACCGCCTTGGCCATGTAGCTGCGCCAGCCGTCCGGCCGGAAATTGGAATCGATCTGATACTGGATGGAGCTGTTCAGTCCGCAGGACACGCTGAACAAATCCGCCTCCCCGCTGAAATAGCGCATGAGCTCCAGCGTGTCCTCCAGGCTGTTGCCGCCCTCTGTCAGCTCGTCGGCGCTGATTCTCAGGATCACCGGGTAATCCGGCCCCACCGCGTGACGCACCGCCTCCACCACCATTCTCGGGAAACGGGCGCGGTTCTCTGTGCTTCCCCCAAACTCGTCCGTTCTGTGATTGGTGGTGGGGGACAGAAACTGGCTGATCAGGTAGGAATGGCCGCAGTGAATCTCAACCGCGTCAAACCCGGCCGTCACAGCACGGCGCGCCGCGTCCCCGTATTTCCGGGCAATGTCCTCCATCTCTTCCCTGTTCAGAGGGCGCGGTATTTCCCCTCCGGCCTTACTGGGCACGTCGGAAGCCGAAACGGGCTGGAATCCCGTCCGGTCCCTCATAGCGGAAGCGCCCGCGTGGTTCAGCTGAACCGCCACCTTTGCCCCCTGCTTGTGCATGCGCTCGCAGAAGTAAAACAGACGCGGTATAAAATTATCCTGGTCCATCCTCAGCTGGGTGGTCCCATTGCTTCCACACGGATAGTCCACGCAGACATTTTCCATGATGATAAACCCGGTGCCGCCCTTCGCCCGCATCTCATAATAATGGATATGTAAAAAGCTCATTTCCCCGGTCTGCTCGCCGTAATTGGTGCCCATGGGCATCATCACAATCCGGTTTTTCAGTTCCAGGCTCTTACAGCGAAAAGGCTTGAAAATATGCGGATACCGCTTCATATGTTCTCTCCCCTCACGATCTCAGTGCGACGACGGCAAACTGCTCTGTTTCCTTATACAGCTGGCAGATCAGCCGTCTCATGCGCCGCTCTCCCAGGTTTCCGTCCAGAATCATGCGGACCTTCTGGACGCCGTCCTCCGTGCACAGCTTCATTTTATTGATCAATACCCCGTTCAGCTTCACCGTATCCAGATAAAGGTTTAAGTCGCTGGCGGACTGTTGACAGCAAAACGAGATTTCCACCTGTCTGTGTCCGCTACTTCCGTCCAGACCGGCTCTCCCCAGACACGCTGAGAGCGCCTGTTCCTGCATCTCACTTAAAAATCCGTACTGGTAGTAACGGCTGACGCTGATCAGATGCCGCAGGAAGGCCACATACATATCGTAAAATTCTCCTGTGTCCCCCGCCCGTTTCTCAATGATTGCCTGTTCCCTCTCCGGCACGAACACCTCGCCGCCCGTGGCCGCCTTGGTCTCAGCCACACTGCGGGCGCACTCCATCCGTTTCAAAAACAAAGGTTTCATCTGTCCGTCAACCGCGTCGATTTCCACCCTGATCTCATCCAATGTCATGGTTCTTCTTCTCCTCCTGGTCTACACCAAAGCTCCCTGCCGTTTCAGTTCCGCCCGGATTTCCTCCACATCGGTTTCCCGGCGCAGAGCCTGACAGGCGGCCGCGACCCCGGCCCCGTGGCCGGTGGCAAAGCAGGTTCCCATCACCCGAACAGCTGCAAACGCGGCCTCGTCGGCGCACACCATGCGCCCGGCCCCAAACAGGTTCTCGATGTCCGCGGACCACAGCGCGCCCAGCGGAATATCGAAATAGCTTCCGCCGGATACCTCCAGATAGGTGGCCATCTTGCTTAAGCTTTTGTGGATTTCCGGCTTCCAGCCGCCCCGGGCCACCCCGTCCCTGCGCTTTTTGCGTTTCAGGACGTCCTCGGCCAGAATCATTTCCCGGCCCAGCATCCGCCTGGTCTCCCGAAAGCCGATGGATGGCCCGATCACAGCCAGCTCAGCCCGCTCCATTCCCGGCATGTAGCGTCTCAGCGCCTCCACGTAGGACAACACCTGTTTTCTGGTGTTTTTTTCCAGATCGGTCAGTTCTTCCGCCGACATGCCCGTGGGCATTGCGCTGGGAAGCAGCACCGCCACCACGTCCGAGCCCTCTTTTTTCAAAATAAATCCCTTTTCCCTGGTCAAATCAGGAATCCCGGCCGCTTTGGCCTTTACGATAGCCTGTTCCACCGCCCCCGGCGACATATCCCGGGAGGTGTCCACTCCGCTCAGGCGGAAGGGCAGCGTCACAGCCTGCACCGCCCCGCTCTCATCTCCCCAGAGCGTCCGGCCTCCGGCCAAATGAACCAGGTTTGCATCCCCGGAAGCGTCCACATAAGCGTTCGCTCTCACGGTAAATGTCCCCTCGTCGTCCACACACAGAAGGGAAGAGATTTTCCTCTGCCTGCTCTCCGTTCCGACCACCCTGGCATGCAGAAGGACCGTGACTCCCTCCTGCTCCAGCAGATTGTCCAGCGCGCATTTTAGATATTCCGGCTGAAAATTAATATTTTTATTCCCGGCCGCCGAGACCACGTAATCCACCGTGGGCCCCAGCTTCTCCATCTCCTGAAGAACCGCGTCTCCTACGCCGGCTACCACCTTTACCGGATCGCCGCCGCAGGAATAGAAGCCGCAGAAGGCGCTGACCCCGGAATGGGTCGCTTCTCCCCCCAGATAGGGGTTGCGCTCTATGAGCACCACGCTGGCTCCGGCTCTTACCGCCCCGACGGCTGCCGCCACGCCGGCGGTTCCTCCGCCCACTACCGCTACATCACAGTGATAAACTCGTTCCATTCAAATCCTCCATTTCCCGCGCTGCTACTGAATGATCAGACTTCCCAGCGGATACGTTACAAAGCTCAGCACCAGAATTGCCATGACCGCCATGAAACCGCCCCAGATAAACATGGACTTTGCCGTCGTCCAGCCGGAACCGATTGCCACGGTATTGACCGTACTCTGGCCGGCCGGGGTCATGCTGCTGACGCCCGCCGCAAAGCCTACCATACAAACCACGGTTCCCACGCTGACCGAACCGGCCGGAAGGGCGGTCAAAACCGAAAGCGCCACCGCGCTGACCACTGTGGTCGTCACAATATTGGAAGAGAAATTGGTCTCCAGAACCGCCCATGTCATAAAGAACACCACCATGCCCATAATCGGGAGGCTGGCCGTCAGCGGGGACAGGGTCACCGTCAGCCAGTCGCTGATCCCGATATCCGCGTTGGTGAGGCAGGACCCCAGCCAGGTGGCCGCGCCGGTCATCAAAATGCTGCCCCAGAGAATCCCCTTTGTAGTGGCCTCCTTAAAGTTCAGCAGCCGTTCGCCGTCCACCTTTGTGATGAACAGGATAATACATCCCAGAAGCGGCGGCATTGCCGTGGACCAGCTGTTGATGGTCGCGTAAAGCTCCGGCAGCACACCCTTGATCAGGCTCGGCCCAATCCACAAAAACACGGTAAAGAATACGACGCCCAGAATGATATTTTCTTTTAAATCCGCCGCGGGAACCGTTCCACGCAGCCCCAGGGCCTTCTCCGGCCGGATGTTTTGAATATCGTCCGGGCGGTAGATCACTTTAAACGCAAGGATCAGAAGGACGATCAAAATGATTCCGGTGGGAATCCCCATTGCCATATACTGAAACTGGTTGACATCATGTCCTGTGGCCGATGTGTAGTATCCGATTGCCATGGTGGGCCACACATGTCCGATGGCCGTCATGCCGGAGGACAGGCTGATGCAGATCGCGGTTCCCAGCATCATCATGTTGCCGGTCTTGCCGCCCTTTTTCACTTCCAGGACCTGGAAAATATCCTCCAGAAACGGCATAAACGCCACAAACAGCACGGACGGAGAGACGAACAATCCCATAAAGGTCACCGCCGCAAACAGGAAACATACGAAATACCAGGGACCCTTCCGCGCGATCCGGTTGGTGATGAACGATATGGTACAGCGCCGCACAAAGTTCGTTTTCGACAACGGATACACCAGCATGAAGGTGAACAGCAGAAACGCCACCGTCGTATTGCCGAACGCCCCGGCAAAGGTCTTGGAGAATCCAAAGGTGGGCAGAAAGCCCAGTGCCATCAGCGTGATCATGCTGGGCCAGTCAATCGAAATCGTGATCCACAGAATCAGTGATCCGAAGAATACGCCCAGCACCCCCATTGCCTCCTGTGACAGCCCCCACATGCCCGGCATCAGCCTGGACCCGATGATAACGGCCAGCGCCAGAATCAGAAATGCCGTGTCTTTTACATTTTTGTTTGCCATAATCCTACCCCTTTTCTTTTTATCTACTGGTGTGTCGCTTTACCCCTCCAGCTACCATTAGCATACTTGTTTTCTTGACATTTGTAAAACACTATATTATTATGTTTGTAATAGCTTTTTCCTATTTCACAATCATGAAAGAAGAGGTCCCGAATGCAGACACAGCAGCTGCGCTACTTTCTGGAAGTGGCCAAAACAAAGAACATCACCATCGCCGCCCGCAACCTGTATATTTCCCAGCCCTCCCTGTCCCAGCAGATCATCAACCTGGAGAAGGAACTGGAGATTCCGCTGCTGATCCGCCATTCCAAATCCGTAACCCTGACCGATGCCGGGGAACAGTTCGCCCTGCACGCCATGCGCATCATCAACAGCATGGAGCAGCTGTCCAAGCTGATGCAGCGGCACAATCTTCTGGAGGAGGGGACGCTGCGGATCGGCATGCTCTTCATCGGCGGTTACGTCAACCTGTTTCAGATTCTGAAGGATTACCGCCTGCACTATCCCGGCATGGACTACCGGCTGACCATCGACGGCAGCGCCGCGCTGTTGAACCAGCTGTTAAACCGCTCCATCCACGCCTCATTCCTGATCGGTTCTGAAAACCAGCTCAAAGCCCATGAGGAATTGTATTATCAGAAGGTGATGGACGATTATTATGTAGCCGCCATCTCCACCCAAAACCCTCTGTCCCGCAGGGAGCTGCTCACCATCGAGGATCTCCGGGGGGAGTCTATCATCATGCCCGCCCCGTCCTCGGCCTTCCGCCGCAGACTGGACCAACTATTTGCCCGTGCCGGCTTTGAACCCCGCATCCTATGTGAAACCAGCCAGACCGACCTTGTGAGCCAGCTCACCCGGCAGAATTTTGGCATCGGCTTTTTCTCCTGCACCATCGCCCGCGCCCTTCAAAGCCGGGATCTGGCCGTAGTCCCTCTGGAACAGACCCTATACCGTACCATTTATTACGCGACCTTAAAGGAACTTCTGGACTACCCCTCCATCCGGTCCTTCACAGAGTTTGTAAAGGATTATCCCCTTTCCCATCTCTAAAGAATTCGTTTCATAATCGTCAGCCCGGAAACACCGAACAATCAATCGCCTGCAAGCTATACTGACAGCCCGTTACATTCAACCATACATCCAAACAAGGACCACATATCCCTTTCTCTCCGGAATACTGGCCCTTCCCCCCAAATACAGCTTTCCTTTTCCCCTCCCTAACGCCCGGAAACGCCAGTCCAGGCCGTGGGAGGCGGGACGGAGGCGTGTGGAAGAGGGCCAATGCTACTAAGGCTCCGGCAGCACAAAAGGAAGGGGCAAAAGCTTGCCTCAAAGCAAGCTTTTGAGAGGACCTGAACAGCGTATTCCTTCAGGAATACGGTGTGAATGTCCTCGGTACCCTTCCTTTTGTGCTGCCGGAGCCTTAGTAGCATGGCCCTCTGGAACCCGTCTCCGTCCCGCCTCCCACGGCCTGGACGTACCTTTCCGCTTACTCCAACGTCAACCCCTTCACCGCCCAATCATACCGGTTCAGCGCCCCCAGCATCTCAATCTCCGCTCTCCCCGCGGCCGCCCTTGCTTCCATATAAGCCACCTTCGCGGTCAGATATTCTTCCTGGCTGATCATCCCCAACTCATGCTTGTGTGATATCGCCTTCCAATCCATCTCCGCCCCCGCCAGCGCCGTCCGCCCCGCCTCGCAGGTCGTTTTCGCAGTCTGCACCTGGCCATACAGAGAAGTAAGGCGCGTATACATCCTCTGTTCCGCAGCCTCCACAGACCGCTCCCTGCTGTGCCTCTCCTTATTAGTCCCGGAAAACCCGCTATGACGCTGGCTGCGCAGCTCATAACTGTTTCCCCAGGCCGTCTGTTTATCCGCCTCCAGGTCCAGCGCGCCCGCCCGTTCCAGGTCGGCGGCAGGCAGCGCGCCAATCTCAACCGCGGCGTCATAGGTATGGCCGGTGAGCAGACACAACTCCCGCTTCATCTGCTCCAACTCCCCGTCCAGGGCTTCTGCCTTGCCCAGGGCCTCCATCCGATCCTTCTCCGCCTGATCCACGTCGGCCTGGGTAACCATGCCCTCCGCCAGCTGGCGCTCCAGTTTTTCCTTCTTGTGGGACGCGGCCTCCGGCTTTGCCCCGGCGCTTTCCCGGTCCAGACTCAGGCTGTGCCAGGTCCCCATCACGTCCTGGGCCGCCAGGATCGCGGTGTCCTCGGTCTGACGGATGTCCATGGTGTTGGAAGCGCTGTTGAGAGAACGGATCTGCTTATCCAGCTGGTCGGCGGATTCCTTTAACATCTTCGCCTGTTCCAGATAATGCCTGGACCCCTCCAGGTCCCCGTCGTCCTTCATCTCCCTCGCGTCCTCCCGCAGCCTGGCGCGGTTTTCCATAATCTCATCCCGGGCGGCCTCGTACTCGCCCACCCAGTGGTCCAGATCCGCCCGCTTGGCCTGCACCTCGGGATTAGCTCCCTTGATCAGCTGCTCTAAATCCGCGTATTCAATCTGCTGGGAACCGGCGGCCGTTCCTGCCTCCTCTGCCAGGGACGTTATCGCGCCCCCCAGGGCCAGAGAGGCGGCCAATACCAAGGCAGCAGCCTTTTTCAGTGCGCTGCCCTGCCGTCCCGGGATCAGTCTGCGCTTCCGTCCCAAAGCCTTTCTACTCCGCCGTCCCAGGGCCTCTCTGCCCTGCATTTCCCGGCCTTCATAGTCCAGCCGCCAACCGCTGGACGCGGGCATGCCGGGCATGGTTTCACATCTCTGATTCAGTTGTCTTTCATTTTCAGCCAATCTTCTATCCATGATCCATCCCTCAACTCCCGTCAATCCCAACCGTCTACAGGCTCCCCGCGTCCGCCAGCCCGTTCACGGCCCACCAGTAATCCTCCTGGGCCTGGGTCAGCTTTAAAGCGCTCACCTGCTCCGCAGCCGCCTTGGCAGCGTATCCATCCTGTATCTCCAGGTATTCGTTGCGTTTAATCGATCCGTTTTCCAGCTTCCGGCTGGCCGCGTCCAGATTTCTCTGCTCCAGCGCCAGCTCCGCGGCCGCCTGATCCTGGTCCGACTGGGCCTGCTTCAGGTTCTGGTAACGGTTTTCCACATCCGTCTTGATCTTCTGCTCCGCCTCGCCCACATTGACCTGCAGCACTTTATTCTGAACCGTACCGTAATTGGTGTTGTTCATCTTTCCTTTAGCCGCCCGCAGGGCATAGTTCTGCTCCACGGCCCGCTGCTTGTCGCCTTCCAAATCAATGGCTCCCAGATCCACCGTGCGGGTCACCGGTATTTCCCGGATTTCCGGCGATGCGTCGTAGCTCCAGCCCGTGAGCAGACACAGCTCCCTGCGGACCGTGTCCATCTCCTGATCGCTTGCCTGAATGGACGCCTGGGCCGACTGCACCGCCTCCTGGGCTTCCATCAGGCGCGCCTGGGGCTCCATCCCCGCCTGCACCCTCACGGCCGCGGCGCTCTCACGCGCCTGGGCCAGGCTTAAAGAGGCTTCCAGACTCTGCCTGTTTTTCACCTTCTGCCAATACTGATTCATCTTCGTCTGGGCCGTGCGCACCAGCTCCGCCTCCTGGCGGTCGTACTCCAGCTTTTTAATGTCGCCGTCCATATTTTCCGAGTCCGCCGTCTCCTGCATACGCTGGGCCTGAATGCGGGTGGAAATGGACCCGGCCAGGGCGCTGGCGTATCCCGGCTGGTCCTCGTCCACATTTTCCAACATCTTGTCGCTGGCGTCGTAGAGGTCCTGAACCGTGTCCGCGTAATCGTTCTTGAAACGGTCGCTGCTCTTGCCCCGGTAGTCGTCGTACTCCGCCCGGTTGTTCAGCACCGTGGCGTTGTACTCGTGAATCAGGTCGTTTAGCTCCTCATATTCCATCACATTGTCCCGCAGCGCGGCCCATTTCTCCTGGGTGTAGGCGAATTCCGGGCTGCCGGCCAGGGCGCTCATAGGAAATGCCCCCGTCATAAACAGGCTCAACCCCACCGCGCCCGCCGCCATGGCCCCGCGTTTCAATCTGTTATCCTTCAAATGTTGTTCCTCCTTACTCATAGCGCAGCGCGTCGATGGGATCAGCCTTGGCCGCCTTGGAAGCCGGGTACAGACCGAAGAAAATGCCCACCACCGCGGAGAATGATACCGCGATAATGATGACGCTGGGCTTCACCACCACCGACATTCCCAGAGCCGCGCCTCCGGCCGTCACCAGGCCCACGCCGATCAGGATGCCGATAATACCGCCGCAGGCCGACAGAATAGCCGACTCGGTCAGAAACTGGATCAGCACGTCCCGGGTTCTGGCCCCCAGCGCCTTGCGGATACCGATCTCCCGGGTCCGCTCCGTCACAGACACCAGCATGATGTTCATGATACCGATGCCTCCAACCAGCAGGGAAATGGCTGCGATTCCGCCCACCGCCATGGACATTCCGCCCATCATGGAATCCACGGAGGTCATCTCCTGCATGGCCGTGTACATGTACATATCCTCCGGCTCCCGGCCGTGCATCTTGGCCGCGTAAGCCTTGAACTGCTCAAAGAACAGGTCCAGGTCCACATCGTCCGCCGCGTACACATGGAGCTGGTAAAAATAGTCGTTGGGCCAGGTCAGCAGGGTGTACGGGATAAACGCCGACCCCTTATCCGAGCTGCCGCCCATCATCAGGGCCTGGAACGCGTTCATTTCCTTTCGGTAAACGCCCACCACCGTGAACTCATCGGTGGAACCGTACAGGGTGGTGCGGAAGGTCTTGCCAACGGCATTCTCCACACCGAAAAGCTTCATGGCGCTGTCCGTGTCCATCACCACATTCCGCTTGCGGCCCAGGATATCGCCCTCGTTCAGGTAACGGCCGTACACCACGTTCACCGGCTGTACGTCCTGGTAATTGTAATCGATGCCGCTGTATTCAAAATTCACCTTGGTCCGCTTGTGAGTGGCCTCAGCTGAGGTGTAGGCGCTGCTGTCGATGTAGGCGATCTTGTCGCCGAATGCCTCCTTGGCCCGCTCCATCTCGTCCAGCGTAAAATAGTCGCTCTGGCGCACGTCGTCCACCCAGTAGCCGATGGAAATGTACGCCTGGGTGATTCCCACGTCCTTGTACAGATCCGAAAACATTTTCCGCATGGTGTCGCCGATGGACACGATGGAAATAACCGAGCCGATGCCGATGATAATTCCCAGCATGGTCAGGGCGGAGCGCATCTTGTTGGAACGGATGGCGGAAAATGCCATCATCATATTTTCAATCAGCATGTCTCCCCCTCCTCCTGGTGATGATCATTGATCGTATCGCTCAAAAGCTGTCCGTCGCCGAACCGGATGATCCGGTCCGCAAAGGCCGCGATGTCCTCCTCGTGGGTAACCACCACCACGGTGGCCCCCTCTTGGTGCAGTTCCCGGAACAGCTCCATAATCTCAATGGACGAGGCCGTATCCAGGTTTCCCGTTGGCTCGTCGGCCAGAATCAGGGGAGGCTGATTGGCCAGCGCCCTGGCAATGGCAACGCGCTGGCGCTGTCCGCCGGACATCTCGTTGGGCATGTGGCCCAGGCGCTCTCCCAGCCCCACCCGCTCCAACAGCTCCTTTGCCCGCTGCTGCCGCTTGGCCTTCGGCACTCTGGCGTAGGTCATGGGAAGCTCCACATTTTTCAAAGCCGACGTGCGGGAAATCAGGTTAAAGGACTGGAACACAAAGCCGATCTTCCGGTTGCGGATGTCCGACAGCTCATCCGGCGTCATGGAAGCCGTGTCGTGGCCGTCCAGGTAATAATGCCCCAGGGTGGGGCGGTCCAGGCAGCCCAGAATATTCATCAGCGTAGACTTGCCGGAACCGGAATGGCCCATAATCGCCACAAACTCGCCCCGGCCAATGGTCAGGTTGATTTTTTTAAGGCCCAGCACCTTGATGGCGCCGGTGTCGTAAATCTTCACCAGATTTTCCAGGCGCAGCAGCGGCCCGTCCGGGTCGCTGGCGGAGGCCTTCAAAAGGTCCTTCTTCCTTCTGCGTATGTACCGGCCCACAGAACCGCCGATATAGGGGAGTCCGAGCATAATGCCCCATTTTTTGTTCCCCTCTCCGCCGTTTGAAATCTCGAGGCCGCCGTCCACTTTTTTAAAGCCCCATTTTTTCTCTTTCATAAGGCCTCCTACATCTGCGGCAGAACTGTCACCAGAGCCCCGTCAACCGTCATGGGTCCGGGATTGAGGATGACCTGCATCCCTTCCGTGAACTCTGAGCCGTCCGCGGGAATCACTTCCACGTTCACATCGCCGTCCACGCCAAGGGTTACCGGAATCCTGCGCACCTTCTGCTCCTCCACAACCGCTATGTAAGTCGCCTCGCCGTCGTCGATCAGGGAGGTCACCGGCACCACGAAGGCGTCCTCAGACTCCCGGATCAGGATCTCCGCCTTAGCCGTGATCCCTGCGATCAGCTTGGAATTCGAGCCGTCGATTCGAATGGTGGTTGGGATCACGCGCTCCGTGGAGCCGCCGCCCTTCTCCTCGCCGGTGGGGGAAATCTTGATGATCTCGCCCTCAACGGTTTCACCGTCCAGGATGTCGGCGCTGATGACAGCCGTCTGCCCCACCTGCACCTTGCCGATGGAATACTCGCTGATCTTGATCTCCATCTCCAGCTGATCCAGGTTTTCGATGCTGAAAATGGGTTTGTCGTCCTCCACCTTATCCGCGAACTGTCCCACCTTGGAATTCACGCGCACCACGGTTCCGTCGATGGTACTCTTAATCTCCGCGTTCTCCAGCTCTTCCTTCTTCTTTTCCAGGTCGATGGCCGCGTTTTGAACCTGCAGCTCATAGGATGCGTCCGCCGCGCCCCGGCCGTTCACCACGTTGTAGCCCTCTACCTGGCGTTTGGCGTCGTTTAAGGCATTGGCCGCCTGCTCCATCTCCACCTGGGAAATGTCCCCGGCCGCGTACAGGGCGCTGTTGCGATTGTAATCCGCCTGGGCCTTTCTCAAATCCTGGGTGGCCTTCTCGTAACCAAGGGCCTCGCTCTTATCTTTTTCCTGCTTATTCACCACCGCCAGATCGTAGGCGTTCTGGGCCACCTGAAGATCCCGCTCCAAATCCGTCTTATCCAGTACGGCCAGAATCTGATCCTTGGTGACCTTGTCGCCCTCCTTCACATTCATGGTAATGATCTCCGCGTGGATATTGGACACCACGTCCACGCTGTCCGTGCCGGAAATGGGACCGCTGACCGACAGCTTCTCCTTGATGGGCTGGCGCGTCAGGGACATGACGTTCACAGGTACGGCCACCGGCCCCTTCTCTCCCCTGCCACAGCGGGACAGCAGGAATGCAGCGGCTGCCAGAACCACAACCACGGTGATAATCTTGCGTTTTCTGCTGTATCCCTTCCACCGCTCTTTTAAGGAAGGTTTCTCCCCCGAGCGGGCCTTTTTCCTGCGTTTCTTCTTCCGCTTGCCGCTGCCATCGGCAGAATCCTCGTCCGTCATGATTTCCTCCACCTGCCGGTCAATCAACTCCGACTCCGTCAGGGCCTTCTTGTCATTCTCGCTATCCATACAAACCTCCTGCTCCCTAAACTGTACCAATCTTATTAGTACGGTTATATCATAAGTATCCTACAAATACAAGCTTGGTAGACAAACTCATCTCATATGTTCACTATTATAAGCGAGATTGTTAAATCTTTCATCTATAAAATCTCTAACATTTTATAAATTAAAGTTAAAGAATTCTTAAAGAATCTGGTGGAATTTGGATATGGACAGACAACACCGCTGTTTTACATCACATACCTCTTTGTATGCGGCATTTTTATAAATTCGGGCGTACGGTGTACAATCAAAAGGGCAGAAAACGCCAGGCCAGCGTTCTACCCTGTGCCGACAAAACTGTAATCGTAAACAGGAAATGGAATCTATAGAAAAAACGGGTTGACCTGAGCACGGTGAACCGGTAACTGCCCCCTGCAAAATTAGTCACAGGCATAGGATTGAACATTTCACCAAAATTACAATATCGCTGAGAGATCTCTGTTACACAAAAAGCAGGGCAATACAAACGGGGCTGACGCTCCGACAGATATTCCATCTGCTAGAGTCAACAGCCCCGCATTATAGATACAACGTGAACATTGCATTCAATCAAACGTTATTGCGCCAGACGCTTTCCTTCGTAGAGGTCACAGAACGCTTTGTAGTCCGGATTCTCCCATTTCTTGTCCTCGAAATTGGTGTAGGACACCACAATCGCTTTAAACGTGGAAACGCCGCAGTTTTCGTCTATGGCGAAGCCCTGAGAATCACCGGTAGCGCTGCCCGGAACCAAATTGATATTCTCAAACGTTACCTTAGTTAAATACGTCGGATCACTAAAATCGAGATGCCCCTTAATTTTTACAGGAAGGCCATTAGCATCCCAACCCACAAACGCCACAACGGCATCCCGTATATCTTCCTCTGAATTATTCTGTATAATTGCCTGCAGCATATCCGGGTACAGCGATTTATACTTGTCATCCTGCACAACGTATTTTGTGCTGCTTACAAATACCGGCTGTCCTGCCAACGATGTCTCTAACGCCTCAGCAGCCGCGCTGTCAACTACGGTCCCTGATGGAGTCTCTGATTTTGCAAACGAGGTATCCTGAATTTCAACTTCAACTTTTATATCATCCGAGTATTTCTTTCCCTCATAAGCTTCCCGGAAGCTGTCCACATACGGGTTGTTCCACTGGTCTCCATCAAATGTTTCGAATGACAAAACGATTGTTTTAAATGATGCAACCTTGCAGGATTCGCTAAGGGAAAAACCGGAGTTTTCTCCATACGTGCTCCCGCCTGCCAGATTGATATCACCGTATTTTACCTTCGTAAAATAATCTCCCCCGTCAAAATCAAACTGCCCCACCAGCTTAACCGGAAGGTTATTCTCATCCCAACCTACGATTGCAAGTACAGCATCTTTGATATCTGAATCCGTATTGTTTGCAATTACCGTACTCAGCATATCCGGATAAAGGGATTTGTACTGTTCATCCTGTACCACATATTCGGTCTTGACGACTGAAAGAGGCAAACCAGCCAGCAATTCATCAAACTCTGCCACAGTCAATTCCTTTACCTCCTTGGGAGGTTCTGTGGTTTCCGGTTCTGTGGTTTCCGCTTCTTTAGTCTCCTTTTCTGTGGTCTCTTTTGCCGATTCCGATGCCGTCTCCTGTTTCTTATCTGTGCTTGTGGGAGCTGAAGCGCCTGAACTACCGCAACCGCTCAAAAACAACATGATTGATAAAGCCAATACTAACATTTTTTTCATTTGTAAAATCCTCCCTTTTTGTTTCATTTTAGCACTTTTTCAAAAAAATATCCACATAAATGTAATCTTTTTGTGATTTTTTTCGTCATAATTAAGCTTTGATGCGCTATAATGCTTCACAGGCGCTGACAACTCCTCCCGTTACAAAAAGACCGGAGTAAACATAAATTTCGAGCTTCTCATGTTTACTCCGGCTATTACGCTTTTTAACTGTAAAATATTTTGTTGGCATTATTTTCCAGGCACTATTCCGCCGCCCCAATGGCCGCCTTAAGCCTCCGCGCCATCTCGTCCACATCTTCCTTCTCAATCACTAACGGCGGCACAAACCGGATCACATTGGCGCCCGCCGAGATCAGGATCAGTTTCTGGCCCAGCAGCGCCTCCTGCACCACCGGCCCCACGGGCACGGTGAACTCCAGGCCCTGGATCAGGCCCAGACCGCGGTGGTCCTTCACCAGCGGGCACTCCGCCACCAGTTTTTCCAGCGTATCCCACAGATACCCGCCGATCTCCCTCACATGCTCCACGATCCTGCGCTCTGCAAACAGGTCCAACACCTTGGCCGCGGCCGCGGTCACCAGCGGGTTGCCGCCGTAGGTGGTTCCATGGTCCCCGGGCACCATGGCCGCGGCGGCCGGACCGCAGGCCAGAAACGCGCCCACGGGCATGCCGTTGCCCAGGGCCTTGGCTACGGTCATCACGTCCGGCTTGACCCCGTAGCCCTGCCAGGCGAACATGTGGCCGGTCCGTCCCATGCCACACTGGATCTCATCCAAAATCATCAACAGGCCGTGCTGGTCGCACAGGGCGCGCACGCCCTTCAGAAATTCCTCCGTGGCCGGATAGATGCCGCCCTCGCCCTGAACGGTCTCCAGAATCACGGCGCAGGTTTTCTCATTGATCAGCGCCTTCACGCTGTCCAGATTGTTAAACTCCGCGAATTTGATCCCCGGAATCAGGGGCCTAAAAGGCTCCTGGTAATGGGCATTCCCAGTTACGGATAAGGCCCCCAGGCTGCGGCCGTGGAAGGAGTGGTTCATGGCGATGATCTCCCCGGTCATATCCGGTTCCCAGTCCTCGCAACCGTCGGCCCCGTCCCCCATAACCTCGTGGAGCTTATTATAATGGTAACGCTTTGCAATTTTCAGCGCGCCCTCGATGGCCTCGGTGCCGCTGTTGGTAAAAAAAACCTTATCCATTTGCGATACCGCCAGCAGTTTTTCCCCTGCGTCGGCCGACGGCGCATTGTAAAACAGGTTGGATATGTGGGTAAGCTGATCCACCTGCGCCTTCACCGCCTGATTAAACGCCTCGTCCCCGTAGCCCAGTCCCATGACCGCGATGCCCGCGCCGAAATCCAGATAGGCGTTTCCCTCGCTGTCGTATAAGGTCACGCCCTTTCCATGGTCAAATACCACGGGATAGCGGTTGTATGTTTTGTAGAGCACCCGCTCCGCCTGATCGATTACCTTCTGGTCAGCCATGATAAAACCTCTCTTCCTCCGCGGAGTTGAAAATCGCGGTGCCGATTCCTTTGTCCGTGAATATTTCCAGCAGCAGACAGTGGGGGATTCGCCCATCCAGGATATGGACCCGGGAAACGCCGCTTCGGATGGCGTCGATGCAGTTTTGCAGCTTTGGCAGCATCCCGCCTCCCAGGGTGCCGCTGTCCACAAAAGCCTGGGCCTCGTCCACGGTCATCTCCGAGAGCAGGGATTCCTTGTCGTTAAAATCCCGGTAAACGCCCTCCACGTCCGTCAAAAATGCCAGCTTTTCCGCCTTCATGGCGGTGGCTACGGCACAGGCCGCGTCGTCGGCGTTGATGTTATAGGTTTTAAACTCCTCGTCAAAGCCCGTGGGGCAGATGATGGGCAGGAAATCCTTTTCCAGCAGATCGTAGATGATCTGGGGATCCACCTCCGTCACCTCGCCCACATAGCCGATGTCCTCGCCGCCGGAGTATTTCTTCTTACAGCGCAGCATCATGCCGTCCTTGCCGCTGATGCCGACGGCCTTCACACCCAGTTCATTTACCAGCTGCACCAGGCTCTTGTTCACCTTATTGAGCACCATCTCCGCGATCTCCATGGTAGGCTCGTCGGTCACCCGCAGGCCGCCCACAAAATGCGGCTCCATGCCTACCTTACCCACCCAGCGGCTGATCTCCTTGCCGCCTCCATGGACGATAATGGGCTTGAAGCCCACCAGCTTTAACAGCACCACGTCCTGGATGACCTGCTTTTTTAAGTTCTCATCCACCATGGCGCTTCCGCCGTATTTGACCACCACGATCTTCCGATTGAAACGCTGTATGTACGGCAGGGCTTCGATGAGCACCGCCGCCTTATGCATAATTCCCGGCTCCAGTTCCATTTTCATCCTCCTCATTATGAGCGGTAATCCGCGTTGATTTTCACATAGTCAAAGGTCAGGTCGCAGCCCCAGGCCGTGGCCGTGGCCCCGCCCATTTTCACATCCGCCACCGCTGTCACATGGGGCTGGGACAGGACGACCGTGGCCTGCTCCTCGCTGTAGTCCACGGCCACGCCGTCCTTTATGATCTGCATGCTGCCCGCGGCGCTCTCAAAGTATAGGTCCACCCGCTCCGGGTCGAACTGAGCGCCGGAGTAGCCCATGGCGCAGAGGATACGCCCCCAGTTGGCGTCGTGGCCAAAGATGGCAGCCTTAGTCAGGCTGGAGGTGATTACGGATTTGGCCAATACTTTGGCCTGCTCTTTGGTGTCCGCGCCCACGATTTTCACCTCAAACAGCGCCGTGCAGCCCTCGCCGTCCCCAGCCATCTTTTTCGCAAGGGTCTCGTTGATGTAGTTCAGTGCCTGGCAGAAAACGGCGTAGTCCTCATTTTTCTCAGTGATCACCGGATTCCCGGCCATGCCGTTGGCCAGCAGCAGCACCGTGTCGTTGGTGGAGGTGTCGCCGTCCACGGAGATCATGTTGTAGGTGTCCTGGACGTCCGCGCTCAGGGCCTGCTGGAGCAGCTCCTTGGAAATGGCCGCGTCCGTGGTCACAAAGCTGAGCATGGTGCACATGTTGGGGTGAATCATACCTGAACCCTTGCACATGCCGCCCATTTTCACCGTGACGCCGCCGAGCTCAAATTCCACGGCGACCTCCTTGTGTTTGGTGTCCGTGGTCATGATGGCCTTGGCCGCCTTTGTGCCGCTCTCCTCCCCGCCACAGAGCAGCGGGGCCATGGCGTGGATTCCCGCCTCGATGCGGTCCATGGGCAGCTGCATGCCGATCACGCCGGTGGAGGCCACCAGCACGCTGTC